>Ga0209403_10000952_pt1 | contig 39430 bp, 39 predicted proteins | sample ArcticOcean_MG_C_8_FD_187440 | JGI IMG/M metagenome (GOLD analysis project Ga0209403, IMG submission 187440) | Marine microbial communities from western Arctic Ocean - ArcticOcean_MG_CB11_86 (SPAdes) (version 2) | ecosystem: Environmental > Aquatic > Marine > Oceanic | place: Arctic Ocean...
TTTTTTAAATGTCATATGTAAACGATAAATCTCTAGTAAGCACTTCTTGGCTGGTAGATCATTTAGATGATCCTAAGGTAAAGATTATTGATGGCTCCTGGCATCTCCCCACAACAGGCCGTGACGGTCATAAAGAATATCTTAATATGCACATTCCAGGAGCTGTTTATTTTAACATAGATAAAATTTCCGATTCTAGCTCGACATTACCCCACATGATTCCCTCCCCCAAAACATTTAATTCTAAAATAAGTGAAATGGGAATTTCCAACAGTCATAATATCATAATATATGACTCCGAGGGCCTATTTTCTGCACCTCGCGTATGGTGGATGTTCCGTGCCTTTGGACATAAAAATGTGTCGGTAATGACAGGTGGCTTTAAATCCTGGGTAAATGAAAATAAACCTGTTTCAGATAATATTCCAAAAATATCAAAGGGAGATTTTTTAGGAAACTTAGACCCAAATATGATAAGATCATTGAACGATATTAAAAATAATATTGTAAATAATACAGAACTTGTCATTGATGCTAGGGCTACGAACCGCTTCGATGGTAGTGAAGCAGAATTCCGTCCTGGAGTTAGATCAGGGCATATACCAAAATCGTTTAATCTTCCTTACAACAAATTAATCAATGATGACGGAACTTTTATTTCAAACAGTGAACTTATCAATATATTTAATACAATAGGAGCTACTGAAGAACAACCCGTTATAACCACTTGTGGGTCAGGGATAACCGCATGTATTCTCGGTCTTGGCTTACACCTTATTGGCCGAGACAATTGGACTGTTTATGATGGTTCATGGACTGAGTGGGGAAGTAATAAAGACGTAGATATAGAGGTTTAAAAGTTGGTAAAAAAAACAAGTAGTAATGACGAAACTAAATTAGTTAGCGGTGGTAGAAATCCGAAGCAAAATTATGGTATTGTAAACCCTCCAGTTTATCATGCTTCTACTGTAATTTCTCCAACTCTAAAAAGTTGGAGAAATCGTGACCCTATGAAAGACATAGTCTACGGGCGCGTCGGCACCCCAACACAAAGAGCACTGGAAGAAGCCGTAGCGCTTGTTGAAGAAGGAGACAGGGCAATTACTACAGCCTCCGGATTGGGTGCAATTGCAGTTGCTTTGACATCTTTTACAAAATCTGGTGATCATATTTTAATGGCTGATAGTGCTTACTTCCCTGCACGCGCTTTCTGTAATAATGTACTAGCTAAATATGGAGTTGAAACTAGTTTCTACGACCCCCAGATTGGTGCAGGCATAGCAGATATTATCCAAGATAATACAACCATAGTTTACACTGAAAACCCTGGTTCATTAACTTTTGAAATGCAAGATATTCCTGCCATAGCTAACGCTGCTCACGAACGAGGGGCAATCGTCCTACATGATAACACATGGGGAACGCCACTATTTTACAAATCGTTTCAAATGGGAATTGATATTTCAATACATGCAGCAACTAAATATATAGTTGGCCATTCAGACGCCATGTTGGGTGTTTTAGTAACTAAAGAAAAACACTTCGAAACTCTTTTTAAAGGATTTAGATCTTCTGGACAGCATGCGGCACCAGATGATTGTTATCTTGCCCTAAGAGGATTGCGTACAATGAGCGTGCGTCTGAACCAACACCAAAAAAATGCAATTATTGTGGCTAATTGGTTAGAAAGCAGGTCAGAAGTTAAACAGGTTTTATACCCTGCCCTAGAGAGCCACCCAGGACACGAATTATGGAAACGTGACTTTTTGGGAGCGTGCGGCCTGTTTTCTATAATTTTGGATAAGCATTACGATGATACTCAACTTGGCTCTATGCTTGATCATATGGATTTATTTGCTATGGGTGCTAGTTGGGGAGGGTATGAGTCATTAATTCTACCGGGTGCACCACCACGAACAGCAACTACTTGGGATCCTCAAGGAACTCTATTACGTCTTCACATAGGATTAGAAAACTCTGATGATCTTATCACAGATTTAGATAAATCATTTGCAAGACTTAAAAGAAAATAATAATTCCTTCAAGTACTAGTTTTCGTTACACTGCTAACTAAGTTTATTATATAGCCTGCGCTAATATAACATTGATGTTTTGCGTTTTTTCAATATTACAAATTGTCTAACCCTTAACTGATATTAGAAAGTGTATTATGTTTGAATATTTTCCAGATAATTATTCTTGGAGTCTTACTACGGCTACTTTATTCGATGAAGTAGGTACTATCAGTGAACCTGAAGAGGCTCTTAGAGCGGTCAAACACCTTGCTGGAGGAGATAAAGCAACTGCTAATGAGGCTTGGTACGAGGCTTTTACAAAACTAGCTGAGAAACTTGAGAGATTAGGAAACATTGATCTAGATGAAGGCCATCCGTTAACAGCGGCTCGTAAATACCATCGTGCAGGAATGTATTATCTGCGGGCCGAGAGATTTCTTCATCACACTGATCCTCGAGAATTGATGTGCTACAATCGTGGTATCAATATATACCGAAAAGCTAGGGAAGTTGGACGCGATCCAGTTGAATATGTTGATGTTCCATTTGAAGGCGGTGTTTTGCCATGTATGTTTGTCAAAGCAAATGTAGATGTTCCTGCTCCTGTTATGATCCATATACAAGGATTCGATTCACTAAAGGAATTTCATTATCCAATCATAGGTGAAGAGTACCGTAAGCGAGGCATGCACATGTTAATAGTTGACCAGCCAGGATCCGGCGGAGCTCTGCGTCTTCATAATCTAACGGCTGACCATGAAACAGAACACTGTGTAAAAGTGCTAGTAGACTACGTTCAGACTAGAAGTGATGTCGATATAGACCGTATTGGACTGTCTGGTAATAGTTTAGGAGGATATTATGCTCCAAGGGCAGCCGCTTTTGAAAAGCGTATTAAATGTTGTATTGCTTGGGGTGCCTTATATGATTTTGGAATTCTATTTGAAAGCGCCACAAATAAACAGATGACTGCCCCCTCAGTACCAGACGTAGTTAGCCATGGTATGTGGGTAACAGGACAAAACACTCCCGAGGCTGCACTTAAAGTAACGCGTAAAATGACACTTGAAGGAATAGTTGAAAAAATTACCTGTCCATTACTCGTTGCCCATGGCGAAAATGATCGCCAAGTTCCATTATGGATGGCAGAAAGAACATTCGAGGAAGCAATAAACAGCCCTAATCGGAAGCTAAAGATATTTACTCTTGAAGAAGGAGGAGCAGAGCACTGTCAAATAGATAATCGTCAGTTAATTGGAGACGTAATGTCTGACTGGGCAGCCGAAATATTTGGCCTTGACCCAGCAGGTATCAATTAGCTCAATTACAAGAATACATATATATATAAACAATAGTAAATATCCATAAATTATATTACGAGAAATTATTAATCTTTGCTAACATACGTTATAACTAATCTATCTATAGGTAATTAGAATGGCATTGCCGAAAGTAATCATACAACTTTATCCAATGTTTCCTTCTGAGGGAGAAGAAGGTCGCAAAGCCAGTCGTGGTATGGGTAACAATTCAGATACATATCAGTGGATTGTCCATGAGTGGACAGAAATCGTCAAAGCCTGCGAAGAAATGGGTGTATGGGGTATGGCGACCATAGAGCATCATCTTCATTCAGAGGGTTATGAGATAGGACCCAATCCTGGGATACTTAATGCCCACTGGGCATCCCAAACTAGTAAAATAAATGTTGGCGCCCTAGGTTATGTAATGGCTACTCGTGATCCTGTACGTGTAGCAGAAGAAACCGCAATAATTGATCATCTGTCAAAAGGGCGCTTTTTTTGTGGAGTTGCGCGAGGATATCAAAAACGTTGGACCAATATTATAGGTCAGTTTAGTGATACACCAGCAACGACAATTCACGGAAACGACGACGATAAACGTAATAGAGAAATTTTTGAAGAACGAGTAGAAATGCTATTAAAGTGTTGGACCGAAGAATCTGTTCGTCTAGAAGGCAAACATTATCAAGCTCCCTACCCTATAGAAACTGGGGTCGAAGGTTATCCAGCCTGGAAAATTGCTCGTGATGCTGGGGTAATTGGTGAAGTTGATAAAAACGGTTCCGTACAAAGAATAAGTGTAGTGCCAAAACCCTATCAGAAGCCTAGACCACCAGTATTTGTGGGTGTTAACAAAAGTCCAGAAGGAATTCGTTTTTGTGCCAAAAATGATCTAATTCCGACATACTTCATGACAACCGAAGGAATGACAGAATTCATTGATTTATACGTTGAAGAAGCAGCTAAACACGGACGTCACTTGGTGCGTGGACAAAAACAAAATATGGTCCGTTGGCCTCATATAACTAAAACCCCCCAAGATTACGATCGTAAGTTACTTGAGTATGATCTAGATATTTACAAAAATCTCTATGGACCCTTTTTCCCTTACTGGCCACAAGGAGGAAAGTCTGATTCGGAACACATCCAGGACATAAAAAATTCAGGCTTTTTTATTGGTGGAACCGTAGAAGAGTCTATCCAACAATGGCGGGCAACTTATGAACAAGTTCCTGCTGAATATATTACACTTATTTTTCATTGGGCACAGCAACCAAAAGAAGATTTGCTCGAAGAAATAGAACTGTTTATGACCAAAGTACTCCCGGAACTAGAAATACCTGATTATGCCGCTGCTGCCGAATGATTAAAAAACAGGACTAAAAACATGAGTTTAAAACGTGCCTGCGCTATCGCTGGCGTTGCGGAATCTCGACTTGGTGTAGTACCAGATTCAACAGTAATGACACTCCAAGCTGAAGCCTTAGTTAAAGCATTAGAAGAAGCTGGCCTAGAAAAATCGGATGTAGATGCAGTTTTTAGTAGTGGAAATTGGGGAAGACTACCCCAACTACAAGTTGCTGAATATTTAGGCATCCAGCCGGTTTATTCAGACAATACATCTGTCGGCGGAGCTTCCTTCGAATTTCACCTTGGACACGCAGCTGCTGCCATTCAGGCGGGACTCTGTAAGGTAGCAATTATACTTTATGGAAGTACACAGAGATCCCGACGTGAGCGTCGTATATTCGAAGCACACACCGACTTAGGATATCAATATGAAACCCCCTACGGTTTGCCCATACCAGTTGGAGCTTATGCACTAGCAGCTTCTAGGCATATGGCACAGTATGGAACAACGTCGGAGCAGCTAGCTGAATTAGCAGTATCTACCAGAGCATGGGCCTCTTTAAACCCCGCAGCTTACAGACGAGAAAAGTTAACTGTAGATGAAGTATTAGACTCAGAAATGATAGCTTCCCCGCTACATCGCTTAGACTGTTGTCTAGTAACAGATGGTGGAGGATGCGTCGTAGTAGTAAGTCCTGACCTAGCTAAATCTCTTCCTAAACCACCAATTTGGCTTTTAGGTCAAGGCGAGTCACATTCGCATGCACAAATTTCTGAAATGCCTGACTTAACAATTACTCCTGCAGCAGAATCTGGAAAACGTGCTTTTTCAATGGCCGGTATTAAACATAGCGATTTAGACGTAGTTGAAATTTATGATTCATTTACAATAACAGTACTACTAACTCTAGAATCTCTTGGTTTTTGTAATCCCGGAGGTAGTGGAGAATTTGTTAGCGGCAATCGCACAGCACCTGGTGGTGAATTTCCTCTGAACACTAATGGTGGAGGTCTATCCTACTGCCATCCAGGCCAGTACGGAATCTTTTTACTTATAGAATCTGTACGCCAACTAAGAGGAGAATGTGGCGATCGTCAAGTTAGTAATGCTACTTTAGCTTTGGCTAGTGGAACAGGTGGCGTATTATCATCAAACAGCACGTGCATATTAGGACTAGAATAACATTGGAGTAAATTATATGGCTGAAGAACTGCCAGATCCTGATTCAAGTCCTTATTGGGAGGGAATCAATATAGGAGAACTAAGATATCAGCACTGTGATCACTGCAGCACTTCTATATTTTATCCTCGTTCTATTTGTCCAAATTGTGGAAAGCCAGATCCAATCTGGCAAACCTCTAAGGGAAAAGGCACTATCTATGCTTGCTCAGTAATACATCGAGCACCTCCAACCTATAAGGAAGATACTCCTTATGTTGTAGCATTAGTAGATTTAGCCGAGGGGTTTCGAATGATGAGTAGAATAATAGATTGTGATACAAACTCCGTAAAAGTCGGGCAAAGAGTTGGTGTTGTTTATTCTAAAGATAGCACAGGAACCCAAGTGCCTTATTTCACTCCAAATAATTCATAATAATCAAACCAGTTGGATACACTTTCGCTTTTGGTATTAGTAATTTTTGATCTATAAGCTAACATAATTAACATTCGGACCATACATATATGCAAAACAAACGTGCCCATACTCTGCTGGAAGCTGTCAATGTCATTACTGACGGTATGACCATACTAATTGGGGGATTTGGTGGACCAGGAGTTCCAGAAATTCTAATAGATGGTGTTTGTGAACTAGGAGTTAAAAACCTAACTATAGTTAGTAACAATGCAGGTACTGATAAATCTGGAGTTGCACGATTAATGGATGTAGGCTGTGTTAGTAAGCTTATATGCACCTTTCCATGGGCAAAAGAATCATATGTTTTCAAAGAGTTGTACGATAATGATAAAATATCACTTGAAATAGTTCCTCAAGGTACACTAGCAGAAAGAATAAGAACTGCAGGAGCTGGATTAGGAGGTTTTTTGACTCCAACAGGAGTAGGCACAGACTTAGCAGAAGGAAAACAACCCCATACTATAGATGGTAAAGACTATATCTTGGAATTACCTTTGGGAGCAGACATCGCTCTTGTCAAAGCGCACAAAGCAGATCTAAGAGGTAATTTAATTTACCATAAATCAGCGCGTAATTTTAACCCTATTATGGTAATGGCTGCTGATCATAGTATCGTAGAAGTTTCTGAAGAAGTTTCCATAGGAGAGCTCGACCCTGAAAATATTATAACACCAGGTGTTTTTGTGGATAGCTACTTTGTAACTGGTCGGTATAAAGTTGGCAGCGGCAGTAAATAATCTTTATTAAGAAAATAGACTAGGGTTAAAAAAATGCTACTAAGTAGAAACCAAATAGCAGCCTGCGTGGCAAAGGATTTACAGGAGAACTGGCTAGTAAATTTAGGTATTGGTATGCCCACTCTTATACCAGAATTTATTCCTAAAGAACGAAACGTATTGTTCCATAGTGAAAATGGTGTTGTCGGAATGGGTCCACCTCCTCTACCCGGAGAGGAAGACTTGGATTTAATTAGCGCTGGTAAAGGTTTAATTACTTTAATACCAGGCGGAGCTTACGTAAATCATACTGACTCTTTTGCTATTGCACGTGGGGGACGACTAGATTGCGCAGTACTAGGTGCATTTCAAGTAGCAGCTAATGGTGATCTTTGTAATTGGCGGCTTCCGCATCAAAAATCAGGTAGCGTAGGCGGAGCTATGGATATCGCAGCTGGCGCTAAAAGGGTTTACGTAATGATGACACATACAACTCGAGAGGGCGATGCCAAAATTATAGCAGAACGCACCTATCCCCTAACAGCCGGTGGTGTTGTATCCAAAATTTATACTGACATGGGCGTAATATCAGTTGAAGCCAATGAACTAATTTTGGAGGGTATTGCTCCTGGTATCACGCCTGAAGAGGTGCAATCAGCTACTGGTGCTCACCTTAATATAGAACACGTCCAAGAAATATCTCTTAACACATAGGATATATCTTATATGAAGGTGAGCAACCAAGCCGTACTAAATATTAGAATTATCTGGTTGGATTTTCACCAAAATATTCAACATCAGAATCACTAGCCTGCCATTCAGAATTAGTAGGCCAGTCTAAACAACGAGACACTGTATCTCCTCCATACCTAACACGAAAAAGAAGAGTACGTGTTGGACCATTAGTGTATTCATGAACTTCTCCAGGAGGATGCACTACGAATGCCCCCGGTTTTACTTCTGTTACACCATCCGCGGTCAACATTGTGCCGCCGCCTTCAAAACAAAAATAAATCTCTGTAGCCCCAGGATGACAATGATTCGGGCTTACCTGGCCTGGTTCCCAACAAGCAACGGTAAAGTCACCATCACCATCTGTACCGAGTATTTTCTCAACATGGCGTTTTGGATCAAATTCCTGTTCATGTGCCAGATCAAATGCATACATTTTGTGATCTCCCAATCAATTTCTAATAATCAAGTCGATTATAAGGTTCTCATTAATTAACAAGAGTTAATACCAAACCTTATTTCAATTCTCATTCTAAATTTAGTATTACTGGCAGCTGATGTGAAGTGCAAATTCTCTATTACTTATAAAAATTGTATAAAAGTAATTCAATTTTAATTATTCACTCTTTTAAAGTTTAATTTTATTTTCCTATAATCATTTCCTACCATTACCAAAGCTGGAACTAAAAATAGTACCAACAATGTTACCACTAGAAGTCCAAACACTATGGTCGTTGCCATTGGAATCAAAAATCGTGCTTGTAAACTTGTCTCTAACATCATCGGCACCAAACCACCTATAGTTGTTAGAGAGGTTAAAATTACCGCCCTTAATCTGTCGATAGAACCTTCACAAACAGCTACTTGAATTTCTTCACCACTTTTAATGCGTCTGTCTATCGTAGTAATTAATACAATGGAATCATTCACTGCTATACCTGATAACCCAAGTAAACTTATCATTGATAAAATCGTTAAATCAAAATCCATTACCCAGTGTCCTATTACAGCACCTATAAAACCAAACGGGATTATAGCCATGACAGCTAATGGCCTTGAAAAGCTAGCAAAAACCCATGATAGAACAAGGTACATAAGAACAAGACCAACCATAGCTCCGATACGCATATCATCAAATGTTTCCTCCTGTTCCTCAGCCTTTCCAGAAAAGTGAACGCTTAGACCTTCAGATGCGGATATAGAAAAAATCCCATCTCTCTTAAGATTATCAATAATTTGACCACCACTAGTAAGTGTTTCATCAATTTCTGCAGTAATGGCGACCTGACGCATTCCATTTTCACGTCGAACTAAAGCAAAACCTGTTTTTTCAATAAATCCCACAACCTCGGATAAAGGAGTATTAATTCCTTTAGGGGAAATAAGGTTGAGCTCACCTAAAGATTGTGTAGATAGAATTTTTTTATTGATCCGCACGAGTATTAGAACTTCATCGTCAGCACGAGAAAAACGTTTTGCTATAACCCCAGAATAAGCATGCCTGACTTGGGTAGCAACTGACTCAGTAGTGTAGCCTAAAGCTTTGCCCTTTTCCGTAACCTTCATCACAATCTCTGACTTACCATAAGGCAAATCATCATCAATAGAATCTACCCCAGGATAGGATCCTAATAAGTTACGTATTTGTATAGCCACACGTTTGAGTGCTTCTGGCTGCCCACCGGAAAGCCTAACATCTAATTCACGACCTGGTGGACCTCCTTGTGCTGGTGTTAGAGACAATGATTCTATACCAGCGATGAATGGAAGTTTTTCCTTCCATTTATTCAAAAAAACTTGAGTCCTAACATCACGTGTATCACTAGGTGTTAGCTCCAAGTAAACAGATCCAACTTCGTCACCAGAATTTTGAGAAGACTTAACTCTACCCGCAGTCCTACCTACTTTAGCAACAGTTTTTACAATTAAAGTATTGGGAGAAAACCCTAATTCTTTCTCAACCGCATAAGCCGTTGATTCTATTTTATTGACCGCAGACACTGTAGCTATTCGGCCACTACCTGGTGCAATCCTAAAATTAGCGAAGACTACATCTGCCTCTACCGATGGGAAAAAAGTAAACCCTACTCTTCCCCCTATTACTAAGCCCACTGATAAAAGAAGGGCACAAATTGATAAAGAAATAGTAATATAACGGAACCTTATTGCCCATTGTATCCATTTACGAAAAAGTCCATCACGAAATTTATCAAAAGCAAGATTAAAGCTAGCTCTTATGCCTGATGTTTTTTCTTTAGTTGAAGATAGGGCAGCCCTCATATGTCCGGGAAGAGCTAGAAAACATTCAAATAAACTAGCTGACAGAGCGGCACAAACTGCTAAAGGAATAGCAACAATTATAGCGCCTATAACCTCTCCTATTAAAAACAATGGGAGAAATGTAGCAATGGTTGTTAGCGTAGAACTAAATACAGGAGCAGACATTCTCAATGCACTTGTCTCAGCAGCTTCGAGTGCAGAAAGTCCTTTACGGTGCAAATATTCTGCGTGTTCGCCTACCACAATTGCATCATCAACAACAATTCCAAGCACCAGAATTAGGGCAAACAAACTAATCATATTAATAGATTGGCCAGTTAAAGACATAACAGCCAAAGCGGCCATTAACGCTGCTGGTATTCCTATTCCAACCCAAAGAGCTACTTTGGCGTTTAGAAATAAAAACAGTATAAGGATCACTAATACAAGTCCTCCCAAACCGTTCTTAATTAAAAGCCAAATTCTCTCCTTCACAAGATTACTCTCAACTCCGTACTTAACTACACTTAAGTCTGGGGGTAAAGTTGGTCCTACGCTCTCTAAATATTTGTCTAATATTTTTGCAGTTTTCAGACTATCAGCAGTTGTTGCTCTCAGTACTTTAAGTTCTATAGCTGGCAAACCGGAACTGCTTACAGTTACCTGATCATCATCAAATGTCTCATGAACAATAGCTATATCAGAAACATAAAGCTTACCTCCCTGGTCATCATTTTTGATTGCTATTTTAGAAATACCAGCCGCGGATTGTATTAGCCCTAAACTTCGAATTTGCTTTGACCCAGTGCCGGTTTCTCCTGAGGGAATATCTTGTGAGACCCTAGATATAGACCGTGCAACCTCAGAAAGTGACAAGTCCACTGACCTTAGTTTATATGGATCTGCTTCAACCCATATCTCTGGATCTCTTAAACCGGAAAAGGTAACTCGATCTATACCAAAATTCATCATCTCGTTACGCATTCGTTTTGCAAAATACCTTAACGAGTCTTCTGAATAGGGCCCTGACAATGTTAACCTTGCTATTGTATCATAACGCACAATACGTCGAGTTTTTGGAGTTTCACTCCCCTGTGGAAGTGATGTTGCCTGACTTACGGCAGATTCAACATTTGATAGTGCCGCCTGCATGTCAGCGCCCTGATTAAACTCAATAACAATTGAAGCCGACCCCTCTCTTGCCGTGGATCGTACATTTTTGACCTCATCTAAAAACCGTGTTTCAGATTCAATTGACTGAACAATTGAAAGGTCTACATCCTGAGCACTTGCCCCATCCCATTTAACATTTACCATTATTACATCGAGGCCGAAGTCAGGAAAAAATTGTGTATTCATCCGCCAAAGCCCTGCTAGGCCCGCAATCAACATAATAGCAATAAGCAAATTAGAAGCGGTTGGATGGCGGGCAAAAACTGAAATTAATCCCCGTGCCGCAACCCTTTCACTATAAGCTTTTGATTTACTATCTAGCTTGCCAGTCACGATTGTGATGGCTCTAAATTAGTTCTCACTTTCAAGCCGGGTGCAACTTCAGGAATACGTGTGGTAACAATCAAATCACCATCTTGGATATTTCCAATAATAATTAAATGCGCTCCATCACGAGCTAGAACTTTCACGACACGTTGTTCGAGACGCCCATCATTAAATAGGAATACTATATTACCATCATATACTGAAGATTCTGGAACCCTAAAAGAATTTGAGTACACAATATCAGGAGTTTTAGTTTGTACAAAAGCTCCTGGTCTGAGGACTTTTAGTTTATTATTGGGATGGATAGATGCATAGATCCAGACCCCACCTGATGCTGCGTCAAATTCTCCTTCAGCTCGATCTAGAGTAGCCTCAAGTTCTATTGAATTAGGCCCTGCCTGCCAGATAACTAAAGCCGGTCGACCAGTAAGCTCACCCAGAGATGTTATTCGTCCATATTGTTCATCGCTCATATGAAACAATACTTCTAAATTAACGTTATCAATAATCTGGGCTACATAATCTCTGGTATTTACCCACTTACCAATTGCAACAGATATATCAGTAAGAACGCCATCAAACGGTGCTTTCAAAAGGGTCTCGTTCAGATTACGCTTAGCTATATCAACTTTTACCTCTGAGCGTAATATTGCTGCTTCTAATCTTTTGATTTTAGCCTTTAGTCTCTTAGTTTCGTAATCATTAGTTATACGAATCTGCCTAGAAGATAGATAGGCAATATTAGAATCATCGTTAGCCTTCTTGGAAATAATACCCTCTCCAGATAAACTTACTCTTCTTTCAAGTTCTAGTTTCCTTAGCTCTTCTTGTTTTTTATAGGATTCACTTAATGCATCACTTTTTCTTATTTGCACCAGAACTTCTTCTCTGGACGATTTATTCTCTAATAAGGCCGCTTTAGCATCGGCTAACGATGCTTCAAAATTAAATGGATCAATTGCTAGTAGAAGTTCTCCGCGAGAGACTGTGCCTCCTTCGTGAAAATTATTTCCAATTTCAATAATTCGACCTTCAACAAAGGGTCTTAAATCGGCCTCCCTAGCAGCTACAATCTTACCTGATAGATTTAATGCAAGCTGTATATCCGTCTTAAGCACCCTAGTTGTATCTACGGCCCACTCTTTTTCAATAGGAAGACGCTCAGGATCATTCGGTCTGGATCTTTCAAGAAAAAAATACCCACCACCTCCAATTAGAAGTACAACAAAGACCCAAAGTAATTGCTTTATCACTGGTATTTTTTTCCAATCTAACTAGTAAATATACATTACTTAAGAATGCATCCATGCAAATAGATATATAATATTATTTATATCGCATTCTCTAAATATAAATTATGTAATTATAGCAAAAACATTTACCTACTAAGTTAATACCCAAACCACAGTGCGCAAAGCAGAACATCCACTGAGCATATACAAAATGATAAACATAAATATTATTTTCTGCATTTGCACGTCAAATCATTAAGCTAAATTTTAAGAAACCTGTCTCTAATTACGGCAATAAGTATAAAAAAATAAAGTCTAAAATATGGCAATATTCCAGTTTTTATTTTTAATTTATTATACTTTTTAATCCCACATTGCGTATTAATATATTTTTCTATTTTCATTCAACAAAATTTCCATAAAAACTAATTATAGATCATATAAAATTATTAATATTGAAAATAATTAAACATGAAAACTTAATTTATGTTCTAAACAATTTCATACATTTGTAAGGAATGGCGCGCCCGGCAGGATTTGAACCTGCGACATCCGGCTTAGAAGGCCGACGCTCTATCCAGCTGAGCTACGGGCGCCCACATACTATTGGCTTAAGTGTATTTCATAAGCTGTCATAATATTTCCTACTAGAAAATTAATGGCTCCATGGTATTTTACGCGAAACTGCAAAATTATCAGCATATGCCTTAGGCCTAATAACACGCTCTTTTGATTTCTGAATACTATAATCAATTCCATGCTTAGTGGCATAAGCAATCGCATCATTAATATTATCAAAAGTTAGCCTTAATTGAGACATTGTATCACCAGATCCCGACCAACCCGTTAAAGGGTCCAATTGCTGTCGACGGGTTGGTTCATATTCAAGCACCCATTCGATAGTTTTTGCTCGTCCTGATTGCATGGCCGTTTTGGCTGGCTGATAAATACGGGCTCGCATATTTCCTACATTCTTAAAACTGTTATCCCAACATAAATCGGGAATTTGGTCGGGGCGACTGGATTCGAACCAACGACTTCCTGCTCCCAAAGCAGGCGCTCTACCAAGCTGAGCTACGCCCCGGTAAAAACCTTCTAATCGTTTTAATTTGCTGGAGCAAACTTAAATAGACGATTTGTTATATTTTTTTTTATTATTAAAGTCAATTTAACCATTTTAAGTCTTATTAATTATTTAAAAAAGGATTAAATATCTCTTTATTTAACTTCATAAAATACAGATAGTTCTAATGGTTTCACTAATCAGTATTATTAAATAGTGTATTTTTTACTTCATCTCCGATCCTAATACCATGTGTGTTTACCACACCCGCAGCTAACTCTAGTACAGCACGAACTGGTTGGTCATAAGAAATAATAGCCTGTGAGTGTGGAGTTGCACTATAAAAAATATGAACAATTTTCCCACTAGAATCAATGAATAACATATCAAGAGGTATGTATGTATTATGCATCCACATGCTAGCCACCCTTTCTCGTTGATGAAAAAAAAGCATGCCAGAGTTTGCATCTAATTTATGACGAAACATTAAACCGCGTGATTGTTGAGACGGCGACAAAGCTACATCTACAACAAATTCATACTTTTTAATATTTGATTCAATTATAAGTTTAGACTTTATAAAACTAACAGGTGATTGTCCTTTTATATCGTTGATATCTAAGGTCGTTAAAAAAAATAAAGTAAATAAGAGTAATTTACTGCTATGACTCAGTACAAATAAATTTTTTAAGAATGGGAGGTAAGCAGTTAACATTTCTCATTTACAGTATCAATAATGTTTCTAATTTCATCGCGAATTGGTAAACTTTGTTTTGTATCAGATAGAGTTGTAAACCAATGTTCAGGGGGATTTTGTCCAGCCGACCTTGACCACTCAAGTTTACGTAGCACCATTTCTGCTGCTAAAGGTAATTTTTTTGGTATATCATAATTATTCAGTGTAGCCCAAACACCAGCCCAACACCGGGCAACACCCCACGGATTATAACCACCACCACCTGTTACCAGAACCTTATTTGAAAGAGAAGACGACAAACGCACAGCTCTCCAAAGAGAATAATTTGTCAGCTTTAATTTACTTAAAGGATCATCAGCTAAAGAATCAGCACCACATTGAATAATAATTATTTCAGGCTTCAATTTTTGGCCAATAGGTATAACTACTTCGTCTACCAGTAAATCCATTTCATTATCGTTAAAACTAGACGGTACTGGTAAATTTAGTGCACAACCACCAGCACGATCTTCTAAGGCTCCAGTAAACGGCCATCGGCCTTCTTCGTGAATAGATAATGTAAAAACTCTTTCTTCATCATGAAAGGCATCTTGCACACCATCTCCATGATGGGCATCAAGATCAATATAGTAGATATTAGAGATTCCGTTATCTAGCAAACGCAGAATTGCAAGAACTAAATCATTAAGATAACAGAACCCACTAGCTCTATTTTTTCTACCATGATGGCTCCCACTAGCAGGACTATAAATAACTATCCGTCTATCATCAGTAATAAAAGAACTTAAGAAATCAGCTGCTGCTATCATAGCACCAGCCGATACCGCTGGTCTTGTAAACATATTAGCGTGAATTGGGCTTTCTATCTTACCAAGATTATAAAGCGTTCGTATTTCTTTTGATAGAGACTGACCTCTCTCTCCTTGCCGAAGTGCTGCTATATAATCAGCATCATGAAAACGTAATAGATCTTCAATTGATGCTACGGAGCTTTCATAATATACATTTTCAGGCAACCAGCCGAGTTCTTTAATAAGGTCTACCGTCGCGGGTACTCTAGGAACAGAAAGTGGATGATTTTTATTAAAAGTCGATCTACGGTATATATCATTACACATAAACACTGGTTGACTGTATTTCGACCAATTATCCATGTTTATAAACTTAAAGCCTCTTATCGTTTTACCAAATTAATTAAATATCTCTAACTTATAATCACACTCACGAGCTATTAGTAAGAACAATTAATCTATTTTAATTATAATGATACCATTGACGAACTATCATTAACGGTTACATATTACCCTTCTACGTGGGGGAGCTTATTTACTTGCTGAGAGGTCTCGATTGTCGAGACGACCCCTGGAACCTGAACCGGCTAATACCGGCGGAGGGATGCGTGGTTTGAGATGCATGATAAATACCTGATAAAAAACAAAAGTATTAAGCTAAACAGTAATTTAAAGCCTTCTATAGGCCTTAAAGTCACTAATGCGAATTTAGCTTATAAGAATAATGTAGTTTTCAATAACTTATCAGCTGATATTGTTGGAGGACAATGGACTTGTATTTTAGGACCGAGCGGGGTGGGAAAATCAACTCTCCTCAGAATGATCGCAGGCCTTGAACAAACCGATAATTCAAAAACTATAACCACATCTGATGGATTTAATCCAACCAAGTTCATTTCATGGATGTCGCAGCAAGATTTATTGTTACCCTGGCTATCTGTATCGCAAAACATTTCACTAGGTAATAAACTTCGAAAAGAACCAATTGACTACACATATATAAATTCACTTTTAGTGGAAGTTGGTTTAGACCAACGTTCTGAATCTCTTCCGGGTACTTTGTCAGGTGGACAGAGACAACGAGTTGCTTTAGCCCGTACTTTAATGGAAGGAAGACCAGTAGTATTAATGGATGAACCTTTCTCAGCAATCGATGCTATTACGAGATCACGACTCCAAGAATTAGCATCCAGCCTTTTACAAGGACGCACAGTTCTTCACGTAACTCACGACCCACTTGAAGCACTAAGGCTTGGACATAATATTCATATCTTAACAGGCCGGCCAGCACATCTTGGTCACGTCATTCACCCACCTGGTAAAACACCACGAGACCCCACCAAGCCAGAACTCCGAAATCTCCATTTAGAAATTCTTGATCAACTTAGTTACGCATCAGAAGAATCATCGCGAGCTGGCATCCAATGAAATTTATACGTCCTATAATAGTCTTCATAGGAATTTTAATTTTATGGCAGTTAATAGTTACTCTGACCGATGTTGCACCCTTTATTTTACCTTCTCCTATTGAAGTGCTAACAACCGCCACAGAACGTGTAAATATTCTGATATGGCATGCAAAAATTACAATAATAGAAATACTTCTTGGATTAATATTTGGCACCGCTTTTGGTGTAATGAGCGCTCTAGTAATGTCCTATTATCGACCTGCTAGATCTTGGCTTTTACCGGTACTAGTAGTAACCCAAGCGATCCCGGTTTTTGCCTTAGCGCCTATACTTGTGTTATGGCTTGGATATGGCCTTCTTCCAAAAGTAGTTATGGCAACACTAATTATTTACTTTCCAGTTACCGCAGCTTTCTACGATGGACTAAGACGCACAGAAACTGGTTGGCTGGATTTGGCTCAAACCATGGGCGCAACAAAATACACCATATTACGTCGAATACGATTACCCGCAGCAATGCCCGCTTTTGCTTCGGGTTTGCGTGTTGCCGCAGCTGTTGCCCCAATTGGAGCCGTCGTTGGTGAATGGGTTGGTTCATCGGCTGGTCTTGGTTATTATATGCTGCTGATGAATGGACAAGTACAAACGGACGCAATGTTTGCGGCCCTTTTTGTCTTAGCTTTAGTAGCTACCACAATCTATTTTATTATCGATGCTTTGCTAAGTAGGGCAATCTCTTGGCAAAGCGAAAGTGATCCATCCCATACAACTTGAATATGTGTTATTGGAGTCAGTTAAATGAAAAAAATTATTATCTTATTGATGAGTATTGGTTTAATTACCATCTCATCACAATTGGCGGCTTCAGAAAAATTTACTGTATTACTTGACTGGTTCGTTAACCCAGATCATGGCCCTTTAATTGTCGCATTAGAACGAGGTGAATTTTCTAAACGCCAACTTGAAGTAAATTTAATTGCTCCAGCAGACCCAAATGATCCACCAAAACTAGTAGCGGCAGGGCGCGCTGATATAGCAGTTTCCTACCAACCACAGTTGCATTTACAAATCAATGCAGGATTACCTCTTTCAAGAATTGGAACACTCATTGCTACTCCTTTAAACTCAATTGTTTTTCTAGCAAGCAGCCCTATTAAATCAATAGCAGACCTAAAAGGCAAAAAGATTGGATTTTCTGTTGGAGGTTTTGAAGATGCACTACTCGGCACCATGTTAGCCAAACATGGGCTATCACTTAACGATGTTACTTTAATAAACGTAAATTTTTCTCTATCACCATCTCTGATGAGTGGTCAGGTTGATGCCGTAATAGGCGCTTTTCGAAACTTTGAACTAAACCAGATGGATATTTCAGGTTATCCCGGGCGCGCATTATTTCTAGAAGAAGAAGGGATACCGCCGTATGACGAACTTATATTAGTAGCAAAAAATGATAGGCTTGAAGATAAGCGTTTACGTTATTTTATTGAAGCTGTAGAGGCAGGTACTCAATATATCATTAATCACCCTGAGGAAGCGTGGAAGCTTTTTATAAAAAACCATAAAGATCTTGATAATGAATTAAACAAAAGAGCTTGGAGAGATACCTTACCTCGTTTTGCTTTACGCCCAGGAGCTCTAGATAAAAATAGGTACCTTCGTTTCTCTCAATTCTTGAAGTCAAACAATCTGATAGAAACAATACCACCAGTTCATACTTATGCTATAGAAATTCCCTAGAGCAGTTATGGCAAACAACTACAGTTAAGAGGTATACTATTGGTTAAGTACCAAAAGGGTAAATTCTATAATTACAGAATACAAAACTTGACAAATATTTAAGCTAAAACTGACTATTAAATAAAAACCGTACTATTTCTTTCAACCAAATTTATTTTACTAACTGTTTAAACCAGTTTATCCATATTACGTTTTTCTGCGTCTTGTTGACGCGTCCATAATGAGGCATATACCCCTTTACCAGCTAGTAATTCATTATGACGACCACGTTCAATAATTGACCCTCCATCCAACACTAATATTTCATCCGCATTAACTACTGTAGACAGACGGTGTGCAATAATAAGTGTCGTTCGATTCGCTGAAACATCATCTAGTGATTTTTGTATTTCTCTTTCGGTATTAGTATCTAGGGCTGAAGTTGCTTCATCAAATAGTAATATCATTGGCTGCTTCAAAATCGTCCTGGCAATGGAAACCCTTTGTCTCTCACCTCCCGACAGTTTAAGTCCCCGTTCTCCAACTTTTGTATTATAGCCATCAGGAAGGCTCATAATAAACTCATGAATATGAGCCATACGGGCTGCTTCTTCAACTTCTGATGGGGTAGCGGCTGGTCGACCATATTGAACGTTATAATAAATAGTGTCGTTGAATAAAACTGTATCTTGCGGCACCACGCCTATTGATTCTCGTAAACTAGACTGCGTTACATCTCTAATGTCTTGCCCATCTATACTTATTTTTCCATCATCAATATCGTAAAACCGGAATAATAGACGTGAAATAGTTGACTTACCGGCTCCAGATGCGCCAACTATAGCCACCTTACGACCAGCCGAAACCTTAAAACTAAGATCTTTCAATATTGCTCTATTTTTATCATAGGAGAAAAAAACATTCTCATAATGTATTTCTCCATACCTTACTGATAAAGGCTTCGCATCAGTACTATCTTTGATTTCACGCTCAACATCTAGCAAACCAAACATATACTCCATATCTACTAAGGATTGGCGTATTTCACGGTATACAAACCCAAGAAAATTAAGAGGCTGAAATAACTGCATCATATATAAGTTAACAGCTGTAAACTCTCCTATCGACATTTCTCCGATAGAGACCCGGTTGGCACTTAAAATAAGTAAAGTAGTAAGACCAAAAGCAATGATTATGCCCTGTCCAACATTTAATAACGATAGTGTAGTAAGGCTTTTCACAGCCGCTCGCTCATAACGTATCAGCGATGTATCATATCTTTCTGCTTCATGTTTTTCATTACCAAAATATTTAACAGTCTCAAAATTAAGTAGGCTATCGATGGCTTTCGTGTTTGCCTCGTTATCACTTTCATTCATAGCCCTTCTATATTTTAGTCTCCATTCAGTAAATAGAAGTGTAAATGCAACATAGATAGATACCGTTATTAACGTAATAAAGCTAAATATGAATCCAAATAAAGACCATAAAATTCCACAAACTAGAGTAATTTCCACAAGAGTAGGCAATATATTAAACAACATAAATCTAAGTAAAAAATCTATTCCTTTAATTCCTCGCTCTATAGCCCTACTCAATCCTCCAGTCTGACGATCTAAATGAAAATGTAATGCCAAATCATGCAGGTGACGAAAAACAATTAGAGCTATATGGCGAATAGCTCTTTGTCCTACCCTAGCAAATACAAAATCACGTAATTCCGCAAAAGCCTGTTGACCTACCCGTAACAAGCCATAACCTATTAGAAGTCCAAGGGGTAAGATCGCTTCTCCGGATTCTAAGGGCTTTAGCAAATCTACTACTTTCCCAAAAACTGCAGGAACTACAACAGTTGCCATCTTTGCTAAAATTAGAAGTATTATAGCTATAACTACCCTGATTTTCATTTCCCACTGACCGATAGGCCACAAATAGGGCAATAACTTACGGATAACACTCCATTCTTTACCCGAAGCAAAATCTTGTGTTTTTTTATTAAAATTCTTCATAATGAAAATTATTATTATATTATATCTATATAAAACATATAATTATACATTTTTTATAAAGTATAATAATAGGTAGATGCCAAGAAAAATTGCGACCCATAAAACCATACTACCGGTGGGCCAGGTTCTGGCTAGTACACCTTGCGGCCCGTGATGTTTATAGAGTTGATCCACTACACGGCGCGCACGTAAAACAATTATTTCAAAAAAATTACTCTGTAATCGTAGTGCCACCCGGGCTGCCAAAGTAACTATAGACGTAGCTAAACGGCGGTATATCCAGTCTGTGTCTAAGATTGTTGATCGTGATTGGGTTGGGTACAAGCCAGTTTTTATCAATACAGTAAAAGAAAGAGCTGAGAAAAATAATAGTTGAATCTGCGATAGAACATGTGAATCAGTATAAGGAATGTAATTTACTTCAAATGGTAGAATATAAAAAAGAGATGTCGGCCAAACACCAATTCCTATACAAAGAACTGAGGCTAGGGCCATAGCAATCAACATATTTAAAGGAGCTTCCTTTGGTCGTTTTCCAGAATCATTTGCAAAAAATGCAAAATAAGGAATCTTTATTCCACAATAGTGGATTACACCGGCCGATGCCAATAATAACAGCATCCAAACCCAGTAATACCCTTGATGAGCTACAGCTGAAAGTATCATCGATTTACTAATAAATCCGCAAAATAAAGGAAATGCTGATATTGAGGCTGCCCCTATAATACAAAAAATACTTGTAAACGGCATCGTTTTATATAAGCCACCAAGTTCACTAGCTAATACGGTACCTGTTCTATGAAGAACTGCTCCCATCGACATAAATAGCAGGGCTTTGTATATAATATGGGAAAAAGCATGAGCTACAGTTCCATTCAAAGCAAGCTCGGTCCCAATACCTATACCTACAACCATAAAACCCAATTGATTATTAAGACTGTAGGCAAGCACCCTACGTAGATCGTTTTCAATCACAGCAAAAAAGATTGGGAATACAGCCATAATTGTTCCAATCCAGATAAGTTCCTCCGTACCTGCATAGCCTCTTGCTAGAGCGTAGATTGCTAGCTTTGTAGTAAATGCCGAAAGCAAAACTGTTCCAGTTGGCGTCGCTTGGGGATATGCGTCCTGCAACCAGTTATGTAGCAAAGGAAATGCAGCTTTGATACCAAACGCTAGAAATATCAGAACTCCGCTAAAAGATTCAAGCCCTATATGATCGAATGCTATAGAACCAGTCTCATTCCAGCGTACAATTAAACCGGCTAACAATAGCACTCCCGAACCAACCTGTATTATAAGGTAACGCATACTCGCTGCTAGGGCTTCTGGTGTACGCCGTGCCAGAATTAAAAAGACTGATGATATTGCTGTGAGCTCCCAATAAATAAAAAGTGAAATGAGATCGCCCGCGAAAACAGCTCCAATAGCTGCACCAGAATAAATCAATCCAGACAAGTGTTCTTCTGCTGCACGTAGATGCAAAGAATAAGTTACACCTAAGAAAATAGCGATCAAAAAAACATAACCAAATATTCTAGATAGTGGATCTACATGTAAAAGCTCTAACTGTTGACCAAAAGCTGAAACAGAAAAATGCCTGCCATCAGGCAAGTTATACAATAAAATAGCAGACAAAATAGGTAGGGTTAATAACCAGACGCCTCTTGAATAACCCTTTAAAAACGGTACTGGTAGTGCTCCTAAAATTAATATCAAGCCAGGAGGAAAATCAATCATCGTAATAGTCCTCAGGCCGTTTTAAAAGCTTACACATCTGCTTAGCTAAAAAAACAAGAAAGATACTACCTATAAGACCGTACGCTCCGTAAAAACCAATATATCCATCAATTCCTATCTCTGCATGGCGGTGAATAGCGAAGTCGGCTATCAATAAAAATACACAGATTACGAGTAAAACCCAAGCAATTTTAGTGCTATTACATTTTTTTGCTAACCAGCCAGCTGGATTAGATATCTTATTTTCGGTGCTATTGTAATGATTATCACTCATAACGGCCTCTCTAACATTCCATTTAGAAGCTGTTCAACTGCATCAGGAGCAAAAAACAATATAAAACATGCAACGGCAGTAAAACACAAAGGTATAACACAAAACCAAGGTGCTTCGGCCAAACGATTTCGCAGCGTATGATTAAATTCGTTATTTATTTCTGCTAATTCCGTACTGTTATTTTCTTTATCAACGGGTCGAAAAAATGCCCTTATAACAATTGGCATCAAATATGCTATGTTTAGCAATGAACTAATCATTAGTGCGGCTAGTACAAACCAATAACCTCCATCCATTCCTCCAAGAGCTATATACATTTTACTCCAAGCACCTCCTAAAGGAGGTAGCCCGATTATGGATAAAGCCCCTATAAAAAAAGCTCCCATCGTAAATGGCATTGCGCGACCGATACCATTTAATTGGCTAACTTCTGTCTTATGCGTAGCTGTATGGATTGCTCCGGCAACAAAAAAAAGCGTTATCTTACCAAAAGCGTGCATAAGTATATGCATCCCTGCCCCGACTAAGGCTAGAGGGGTGGCAATGGCTGCACCGAGCACTATATAACCTAACTGACTTATGGTAGAATAAGCTAACCTTGCTTTCAAATTATCCTTGGTTAAAGCAATAATGGAAGCGGCTAATACTGAGAAAGTAGCTAAATAAACCAGCCATTCAGACGCGCCGGTAGAAAGAAGATGTTCAGAGCCAAATATATATATAGACACTTTAAGGATAGTAAAAGCACCGGCCTTAACAACAGCAACAGCATGTAGTAGCGCACTAACAGGAGTTGGAGCCACCATAGCACTTGGAAGCCATCTATGGAACGGCATCAAAGCAGCTTTACCAATACCAAAAGCAAACAAGGCAAGTAAAAAACCAGTAGTTATTGAATCTGCCTTTCCACTTAGAATACCGCCCGGCCTAAAGTCTAGGGTGCCTGCTAAACTAAACGTCCAAAGGATTGCCGGAATAAAAAACAACACCGAAGTACCCAACAAAGTAATTAAGTATATGCGTCCTCCTGTTCGAGCCTTTGAATCACCATGGTGGGCTACTAATGGATAGGTACTTAAAGTCAGGACTTCATAAAATATAAATAGAGTAAAAAGGTTTCCTGCAAAGGCGATTCCCATCGTAGCTGACAAGGCAACCGCAAAAGCAATATAAAATTGGGTTTGTCGTGGTTCTTTGTTGCCTCGCATATAACCAATTGAATAAAGTGAATTAACAATCCATAGGAAGGAAGCTATTAATGCAAATAGCATTCCGAGCGGTTCAATCTGAAAAGCCACCTGTAAACCTGGAGCAACATTTAACAGCAATAGCTCTGGCCGCCCACCATTACTTATATTAGGTAAAACCTGAACTACACTAGAGAATAATAGGACTGAAGTTATTATAGTAACAGTCTCTCGCACATTTGGTTGTCGACCCACAATCCAAATTAAAACAGCACCTATAATCGGAATCAATAAAGATGCAATAATGATGTTAGTTGGACTCACTATTGCACCTAATACGTTGCGTTGATAAGTGAAGAAGCAACATGCTGCACTAATCCAACCGAAAGGGAAGTATCAAGTCCAAAATATACCGCTGCTCCTACTAGCACAAATGCAGGAATAAGCATTGATGATGGGGCCTCCCTTAACTGATCCATATTTTTAGTAGGCTCTCTAAAATAAGCCACCTCAACCACCCTACCAATATAGAGCATCGTGACTAAAGAAGCTGCAACTATAAGAGCAACTGCCCACCACTGACCTTCCTGCAATGCAGCTAAGGCTAAATACCATTTACTTATAAAACCTACAGTTCCAGGAGCTCCCAAAAGACTTAAACCCAGCACTACAAAACCTGCCATCGTAATTGGCATCTTACGCCCAATACCTGCCATGTCTTCAATTTTAACTGATCCCAATCTAAACATCACAGCGCCAACAAGTAAAAACAAACCCGCCTTCATGATCGCATGGTTGAACATGTGTGCAATAGCGCCAGTCAATCCAATCTCGGTCGCATAACTAATTCCAAGAGTAATAAAACCAATTTGTGCCACACTAGAATAAGCAAGCATTCTCTTTATATTACTCTGAAAAACAGCAACTATAGAACAAGCAAACATAGCCAGTAATGAGAGAACAAAAAGAATTTCAGGTAAAGGGGTGCTTTGAAAAAAATCTACACCACCAAATACAGTAAAAAAGAATCTAAGTAAAAGATAGATAGCTACTTTGGTCGCCGTACCAGCAAGAAAAGCACTAGCCACCCCAGGAGAATATGCATAGGCGTTAGGTAGCCATAAATGCAATGGAAATAGAGCTAATTTTAGTGATATTCCCACTGTTAAAAAAGCCAAAGCCGCTAGTACAGGGCGCGAATTCTCTATAAGAGGAATTTTTTGTGACAAATCATAGAGATTTAGCGTTCCAGTCATCGCCCAAAGCAACCCTATACCAATGACAATAAACGTTGCGCCAACTGTACCCATGATAAGGTACTGGTATGCTGCTGTTAGACCTCTGCGATCAGGGCCCATAGCTATCATAACATAACTAGCTAACGATGATATTTCTAGGAAAACAAAAATATTAAATGCGTCACCTGTAATAGTAACTCCCAATAGCCCAGTTAGCACCAGTAGATACATTGAATAGAACCAGGATTGTTCAGATTTAACTAAACTCTGAGATATACTTCTTCGAGCGTAGGGAGCTATAACCGCTCCTACACCAGATACTATTAATAAAACAAATGCATTTAACAAATCTATTCGGTATTCAATTCCAATAGGAGCTACCCAGCCTCCAAGTTCATATGATATCACACCTCGGCTTATTACTTGCAATAGCAATAGTATTGCTATTGCAAATGATAACCAGCTCGCCAAAAGAGTAATAAGCCATGCTAAAAAACTTTGTCTAAACAAAGCACAAAGCGTTGCCGCAATCAAAGGAATGACTACTTGTAGAGCCGGTAAATGCATATGCAACTGACTCACTATTCCTTCTCCATATCATGAACTTCATCGTCTTCTATTGTTCCATATGCCTCATAAATTCGAACAACCAGAGCCATGCCTAACGCAAGAGTGGCCACCCCAACTACAATAGCAGTCAATATTAGTACGTGCGGTAGGGGATTAGAATATAAATCGAAATCTTCTGATATAATCGGTGCCGTACCACCTAAAATTTTACCTGGAGAAAGAAAAAGGAGATATACAGAAGTCTGAAAAATACCCAGACCTACTAGCTTTTTAATCATATTTCCATGTGCAGCAACAATATACAGTCCGGCAATCATTAAAATTATTGTTACCCAATAATTTATATTAGCCAGTATTTCAGTCATTCGTATTCCTTCTCACTGGCTAAAGCATCTTCAGCTCTCCCTCCAAAAGCATAAAATATAGCAAGCATTGATGATGACACAGTAACAAACACACCCACCTCAACTATTAGTATACCTAGATGTTGTCCAGCTTCAGGGTGAGTCCCAAATGGCGAATAATCTAAATAATTTGCACCAAGAAAAAGACTAAAAATTCCGGTTCCTGCAAATATCAAAACTCCAAGTGGTATTAGGGCTAGCAATATTCTTTGTGGTATAACCTTGCGAGCTGCAGATACTCCAAATACTAAGCCATATAAAATTACTGCCGCAGCAGCAGCTACTCCAGCTTGAAAACCACCACCCGGTCCATAGTCTCCGTGAAACTGAACATAAAGAGCAAAGATAAGAATAGCGGGCAATAATAATTTTACCACTACTCTTAGAATGATGGTATCCCGCATCATGTAATCAATTCCTTCTTTTCACGATCATCATACTTACTGCGCCGCCTCATAGCACCACTAAGCAAAACTAAAACACCAACTCCTCCAGTAAAAATTACTGTGGTTTCACCAAGAGTGTCATAACCTCGATAACTTGCTAGAACAGCAGTAACAACATTAGGAGAACCGGTTTCATGAATAGCATTCTCTATATAATAAGGAGCCACATGTTGATTCTGAGGGTTATCAATATGCCCAAATGGAGGCAGAGAAACCGTACCGTAAATAAGCATACCACCTGTAAGACAACACACTATAATTGGAAGTATGGGGCTATGTCTTAATGGTGCCTCTCTTGACTTAACTAAGCCTAGTACTGCCAACATAAGAACAGTGGACATGCCAGCTCCAACGGCTGCCTCAGTCATGGCCACATCTACTGCATCAAGTACAACCATTACAGTAGCCATCAGAAAGCTATAAATACCACTAAGCATTACTACTACAAATAAGTTACGAGTACGAATAATTCCATAAACGGCAACAACCATCATCAGGAGTAGTACTGTGTCAGTTACAAGTTCGATTATTCATCCTCCCCAGCAATATGGCCGCCTGTTTCGTCATGATCTAGTTTTGGTAAAATACCGGCATGCAAAGCTGCTTGTGCAAGGGCATGAGTGGCTACTGGACTAGTTAAAAGTATTAACCCCATAATAATTATTAGTTTCGCAGTAACTAATGTGAAACCTGACTGCAAAACTAATCCAACTATTATAAACCCCGCTCCCAAAGTATCAGTAACTGATGCGCCATGAAGCCTAGTGAAAAAGTCAGGCAAACGTATCAAACCAATCATCCCAGTAATACAAAAAAAACCACCCAAAACTAAAAACAGCCAACTCAATAGATCTATTATAGCTTCCATAATTTAATTTTCGTTTGGGTGAAAATATCTAAGAACTGCAAGAGTTCCTATAAGATTTAATAATGTATATAGTATTGCTATATCTAGAAATTCTGGACGTCCAGCTACAAAACCAATTAATGCTAAAGATAACACTGCTAGTGTAGCCGTTGAATTCACAGCCAACACTCTATCAAACATAGTTGGACCAATTATTGCCCTAATCATAGCTAAAACCAAGCTAATCAAAACTGCGATTAAAGCGACAGTAAACATCATGCCGACGAAAGACCCTCAAATTTAGTTACCATTCGGTCCATTTCACCACCTGTTAAATCTAATGCACCATCTTGAGTTAATGCATGAACCGTAATGTCGTTATTTTCAATTTCCACTGATATAGTACCTGGAGTTAATGTAATTGAGTTTGCGTAAGTAACAATACCAACTACAGTTTTCTGGTTTGCTTTAACATTTATCAGAGTTGGGCTAATCGGTAATGAACGTGACAAAATTATACGAGATACGTTAAGACCGGATTTAATAATTTGCCAAATTAACCACGGCCAATACCAACCAGCCCTTAGTAATAGATAGATTGGATAGCCTTCTTTATCTATGACTGCCATACGGCTAGCTATTGTTACTACAGCAAGTGCAGAAACTCCACCTATCGCCAACAAAACAGCCGTATAATGCCCTGATAATACTATCCAAAATAAATAAGTGACAACTACAGCACTAAAAAAATAAATCACTAGGTTTCCTCAAACTCCAAAACTTACTAATAAATAACTATAAAAATTTTCCAACGTTACCCGTTAACATAATCTAAATATTACCTACGCAGGTATACAAATTTACTGCTCACATAAAAATATATTTAAAATACTACTATCATTTTATTTGAAATAAGATAGATATCAAGCTTAGTTCAATAGTTATTAACACGTCTGTAATCAAATAGGCGTATTATAGCCAAATAACCTTGCTGGATTAGAATTTCATCACTATGTTCAATTAGTCAAGCTAACCCTATTTTGAAAGGTGAACCGCCTTGGAAATGAATGGCGAATATCGAATAGAAGCCTCACGTGAAAAAGTGTGGGCAGCTTTAAATGATACACAAATTCTTAAAGAATCTATTCCCGGCTGTGAACAGATTAATAGACTTTCTGAAACAGAGATGACAGCCACAGTGGTCGCAAAGGTTGGCCCTGTAAAAGCTAAATTTACTGGCCAGGTAACATTATCAGATCTAAACCCACCCAATAGTTATCGTATAAGTGGAGAAGGCAAAGGTGGTGCTGCAGGTTTCGCAAAAGGTGGTGCCAATATCAGTCTTCAATCCGATGGGAATGCTACAGTATTGAGTTATAGTGTTGATGCCACTGTAGGTGGAAAACTCGCGCAGCTTGGGGCCCGTCTAATTGATGGAACAGCTAAAAAATTAGCAGGAGAATTTTTTGCTAACTTTGCTGATATTGTTTCCGATAGTTTTTCCTCTGACATTAAAAACAGTGAATCTGATAATTTAAAAACAACTAATAAAAGTGAATTAAGTGGCCCTGTGATTGGAATAGGTACATGGATTGGCGGCCTAATCGTAATAGCTGCAGTGGTATTAGCCATAATAACAAGTTAGTTAATAATAATTATTATTATAAAACATAGATTAAAAACTTCGATAACACCTTGACGTCAGAGGCTATCAATAAGAAACTTTAAATTCATGAATTGATCTTCCAGAAGCATTTAATATGTAGGGAAGAAATTTTGCGGGGTAACCCGACTAGACGGAGGAAGAATATGCCCACAGTTTCAATGACGGTAAACGGAAAGTCTGTTTCGTCAGAAGTTGAACCACGAACCCTATTAGTTCAATATCTCAGAGAAAATCTTGGCCTAACAGGCACTCACGTGGGATGTGACACAAGTCAGTGTGGAGCTTGCGTAGTTCACGTGAACGGTGAATCCGCAAAATCCTGTACAATTCTCGCAATGCAAGCCGAAGGCTCAGACGTTTCTACTATAGAAGGTCTAGCAGAAGGTGATACTTTGCATCCGATGCAAGAGGCTTTCAGGGAAAATCATGGTTTACAATGTGGTTTTTGCACTCCTGGTATGGTAATGAGTGCTATTGACCTAGTACGTACTAATCAAAATCCAAGCGAACAAGAAGTCCGCGAATGGCTTGAGGGAAACCTCTGCCGCTGCACTGGCTATCATAATATCGTAAAATCTATTTTAGCCGGTGCAAAAGCTATGCAAGGATAGAACAATGAGCGATACCGGCATCGGTGTCTCAGTTAAAAGAGTTGAAGATAGACGTTTTTTAACTGGACGAGGAAATTATACGGATGACATTAATCAGCCTCGTCAACTATATGCGTGGATATTACGTTCACCTCACGCGCATGCACGTATAAAAAGTGTTGACATCAAAAGAGCTAAAGAAGCACCTGGAATAATTGCAATTTTTACTGGTGCTGACATGGCAGCTGACGAAGTCGGCAGTATTCCATGTGGCTGGCAAATACATAATAAAGACGGTTCACCCATGAGTGAACCCGCTCATCCACCTATGGCCTTTGAAAAAGTACGCCACGTAGGAGATCAGGTTGCCATTGTTATTGCCGAAACAAAAACACAAGCCCGAGATGGATCTGAACTAATATCTGTTAACTATGAGATTTTGAAGGCATCAATTATGATGAATGATTCTCTTAGCAAAAGTTCAGCGCCTGTTCATGATGATGTCCCTAATAATATATGCTTTGATTGGGAAATAGGAGACAAAGATTCAACAGATGCAGCATTCACAGAAGCAGAACATATTGTTTCAATTGACGTAGTAAATAATAGGCTTATTCCTAACGCCATGGAACCTCGCGCTGCTATTGCTGAATATAATTCAGCTACTGGTAAGTATACGCTTAACACAACCACACAAAACCCTCACGTTATACGACTATTGATGGGGGCATTTGTTTTGCAAATACCCGAACACAAATTGCGCATAATATCCCATGATGTTGGTGGGGGGTTTGGTTCTAAAATCTTTCATTATGCAGAAGAAGCAATACTTACCTGGGCATCGGCAAAAGTTCCACAACCCATAAAATGGACTGCTGAAAGGTCAGAATCTTTCATTACTGATGCTCATGGACGTGATCATGAGACTAGTGCGGAGTTAGCTCTCGACAAAAGTGGTAATTTTTTAGGCCTACGCGTCAGTACCAAAGCGAACATTGGAGCTTATCTATCAACTTTTGGTTCAAGCGTTCCGACCTATCTATATGCAACACTTATGGCGGGTGTCTACACCACACCTAATATATATTGCGAGGTTAAGACCATCTTTACAAACACTGTTCCAGTGGATGCTTATCGCGGAGCAGGAAGGCCTGAGTGTACTTATCTGCTTGAAAGACTAGTTAATAAAGCGGCGATTGAAACTGGAATAGATCCGGTAGAAATCCGAAAGAAAAATATGATTCAACCGGATCAATTTCCATACCAAACACCCGTTGCTCTTCAATATGATGTCGGTGACTATCCAGCATCGTTTAACACTGCATTGAAATCAGCTGATTATGAGGGTTTTACGAATAGAAAAGCCGAATCAAAATCTAGAGGAAAATATAGAGGCATTGGTATATCTACGTACATTGAGGCATGTGGTATTGCACCATCTGCTGTTGCAGGAGCATTAGGCGCTAGAGCCGGCCTATATGAATCCGCTCAGGTACGGGTACACCCCACAGGTTCTGTTACAGTCTACACCGGAACGCACAGCCATGGACAAGGACATGAGACCACCTTTGCCCAATTAGTTTCAGAAAGTTTTGGTATTGGAGTAGATCAAATAGAAATAAGTCATGGTGATACGGGAGAAGTCCAGTTTGGCATGGGCACATACGGCTCAAGATCTATGGCAGTTGGCGGGCCTGCAATACTAAATGCGTGCAATAAGGTAATTGAAAAAGCAAAAAAAATAGCAGCACATATCTTAGAAGCTTCAGTATCTGATGTAGATTTTAAAGACGGGGTTTTTAAAATTTCGGGTACTGATCGGGAACTATCTTTTGCCGAAGTTTCCCTTGCAGCTTATGTTCCCCATAATTATCCAATTGAAGAAATCGAGCCCGGTCTTGATGAAAACGCTTTTTACGATCCACTTAACTTTAGCTTCCCAGCAGGCTGTCATATATGTGAAGTTGAAGTGGATCCGGAAACGGGTGAGATAATTATTAATAATTTTACTGCTGTCGATGATGTTGGAAGAGTCATCAACCCTATGATTGTCGAAGGACAAGTGCACGGCGGCGTAGCTCAAGGCATAGGACAGGCATTACTAGAAGGCTGCGTATACGATAAGTCTGGTCAGCTACTAACAGGTTCTTATATGGATTACACTATGCCTAGGGCTGATAATATGCCTAACTTTAACGTTAGCACTCAGAGTGTTCTTGGTGCTTCTAATCCGCTGGAAGTTAAAGGGGTAGGTGAAGTGGGTGCAATTGGTTCACCACCAGCAGTTATAAATGCAGTATTAGACGCTCTAAAACCATTAGGTGTTAGTGATATATCAATGCCTGCTTCACCATTAAAGGTATGGCAGGCTATCCAAAAAGCTCAATAAAATATTTTATAATATCCGTTAGGAAAGAAAATTATGTATAATTTTAATTATCAGAAGGCACATTCACAAGAAGAAGCTGTTTCCGCTCGTCAATCAGCTGATGATGGTACATATCTTGCAGGAGGCATGACACTAATTCCAACTCTTAAGCAACGTCTAGCTCAACCAAGTGATCTAATAGATCTGTCTGCAATTGCGGACATGGTTGGTATTACCGCTGATGGCAACTCTATTACCATAGGAGCCATGACTACACATGCCACAGTATCCGAATCTGATTTAGTCAAATCTAAAATTCCAGCATTGGCAGGACTTGCTGGAAATATTGGAGATCCACAAGTTCGTAACCGTGGCACTATAGGTGGCTCTGTAGCAAATAATGATCCGGCAGCGGACTATCCAGCGGGCTGTCTTGGGCTTAACGCAACAATAATCACAAATACACGCGAGATTGCAGCCGAAGATTTTTTTACAAATCTATTCGAAACAGCACTTGAAGAAGGCGAACTTGTTACCGCAGTTAAGTTCCCAATTCCAGATAAAGCAGCTTATGCAAAATTTCCAAACCCAGCCTCACGCTACGCAATTGTTGGAGTCATGGTTGTACAAACTAATGGAGAAACAAGAGCAGCAGTTACAGGTGCAAGTGATTCTGGAGTCTTTCGTGCAACCGATATTGAAAAAGCACTCGGGAGTAATCTGGATGCAGCAGGCGCAAAAGCTGTAAAAGTATTATCGGATGGACTGAATAGTGATATTCATGCTTCAGCAGAATACCGAGCTCACCTAATCTCAATTATGGCAAGCCGTGCAGCAGCAGCAGCAGCGTAAGTATAAGTTGTTATTTAAATCGGTCGGGTTCTTTAGAAACTCCGGCCGCTTTTTTGTATCTTGGTCTTATTTATACATAGAGCAATATCAGCTTCACTATAGACCTGTTAGAATACAATAAAACAGTATTCTAACAAGAGAACGTAATAACTACTTTCTAAACTATAACTGAGTTAACCACTAAACTTGAGAGTGTGTATTGATAAATCTACCAGATAATGTTGAAACCACTATGGATCTACTATCCAAGGGAAATTATATTTCAGACAGAAGTTTAGGGACAGCAGTCCATCTTGCATTGCAACTTAAAAGACCCTTATTCTTAGAAGGCGAGGCAGGGGTAGGAAAAACGGAGATAGCAAAAGTATTAGCTCATACACTAGGGCGAAAACTAGTTCGACTTCAATGTTATGAAGGGTTGGATGTAGCCTCTGCAGTATATGAGTGGAACTATACTTCCCAAATGATAGAAATCCGTATGGCAGAAGCCCAAGGAATTGAGAATCGGGATCAACTTGGAAAAGATATATTTTCAGATCGATTTTTAGTAAAGCGACCTTTACTTCAAGCACTTGAACAATCAGAAAATGGATCGCCTGTCTTACTGATTGATGAGCTAGACCGAACCGACGAACCTTTCGAAGCCTATCTCCTTGAAGTGCTCTCTGATTTTCAAATTACTGTTCCTGAGATCGGAACCATAGCAGCACAAGACCCCCCAATAGTTGTAATTACTTCAAACCGAACAAGAGAGATTCATGACGCTTTAAAAAGACGATGTTTTTATTACTGGGTAGATTATCCTAATGCGGCTCGAGAAATGGAAATTTTAAAACTTAAGGCGCCACAAGTAGAAGTAAGGCTTAGCAAACAAGTCGTGGCTTTTGTACAAAAGTTACGTGAAATGGATCTATTTAAATTACCTGGTATCGCTGAAACTATAGACTGGGCATCAGCACTTAACCAATTAGATGTGATTGAATTAACACCAGAAGCCATAGACGATACTCTGGGAGTATTATTAAAATATCAGGATGATATTGTACAAATTCGAGGAAGCGAAGCGGCCTTAATTCTCGACCAGATTAAAAATGAAGTAGCCGCCAGGCAACTAACAACAAACTAATAAAATGTCAAAAAAATCAATGCCCGAAGGTAGTCCACAAGTCATAGCAGCAAAAAAAACCTTAGAGAGCATTGATAATAATACGGACGCAAGTGGAAAAATTGCGGCTAATATAATGCATTTCGCAAGAGTTTTACGAGCTGCCGGCCTACCTGTCGGCCCGGGAAAAGTACTTGATGGCTTCAAAGCAGTAGAGGCAATCGGACTAGGTAACCGTGAAGATTTTTATTGGAGTCTTCACGCAGTCTTCGTAAATAGACGCGATCAACGTCAAGTATTTGATCAAGCTTTTCATATCTTTTGGCGTAACCCAAAGATATTAGAAAGAATGAATGCCCTAATTCTTCCTTCCTTTGTTGATAATGAACAACAAAATGATACTGAAGAAATAAATAGACGGCTAGCAGAAGCTCTAAAAAAAGACAAACAAGATCCCAGTCAAGATAGTCCACAGGATGAAAGCGAGCCAGATTTAACAATTGATGCAGTCATGACGTGGTCAGCTAGAGAATTACTTCAAGAAATGGACTTTGAAAAAATGTCATCCGAAGAATTATCTCTAGCTAAACGCGCGATTAAAAAATTCAAGCTACCTATAATGGAAGTCCCTACCAGACGATTTAAAAGAGATTCTACAGGAAATCGAATAGACATGCGAGCCACCTTGCGCTCATCACTTCGTTCTGGAGGATCTACTATTTCTCTTAATTATCGTAAAAGACTAAGACGACATCCTCCACTTGTAGTTCTCTGCGATATTTCCGGATCAATGAGCAGGTATTCACGGATGATACTTCACTTTATGCACGCCATTACAAATGATAGGGATAGAGTACATACATTTTTATTTGGAACTAGATTAACAAATGTGACGCGATACTTACGTTACAAAGACGTTGATGATGCCCTGGATAGGGTAACAGACGCTGTTGATGATTGGTCTGGTGGTACGCGTATCGGAAATAGTTTACGTGAATTTAATATAAAATGGTCAAGAAGATCACTCTCTCAGGGAGCTGTGGTTTTATTAATAACTGATGGCTTAGATCGAGACGCTGCAGAAGGCTTAGAAGACGAAGTTATACGGCTACATAAATCTTGTCGTCGCTTGATATGGCTTAATCCTTTGTTGCGGTATGATAGATACGAACCTAAATCACTTGGAGCACGCGCTCTACTCCCTAATGTAGATGACTTCCGTTCAGTGCATAATTTAGAGAGTTTAGATCAGCTCACAGAAGCACTAAGATATGAATCAGTTGATAATTCTAATATACGTCGGTTATTGGAGGCAACAGAATGAATGACACCTTTAAACATACAAATAAATTAGGTCATGACGATGTTCTCTTACAGGCGTCTATATGGCGACATGAGGGCAAAGAGGTAGCCATAGCTACTGTTATCAACACCTGGGGCTCCTCCCCTCGTCCAGTTGGTAGTCAACTAGCTGTTGACGAGAACGGAAACATGATTGGATCAGTATCTGGTGGTTGTATAGAAGGTGCCGTGGTCCATGATGCAAAAGAAGTAATGAATGATAATAAACCAAGAGTCCTTTCCTTTGGTGTTAGTGATGAAATGGCTTGGGAAGTAGGGCTCGCCTGTGGTGGCAAAATTGAAGTTTATCTAGAGCGGGTTGAGTAAACTTACATGAATAAAAATATACTTGATGAAATATTGTTAGCGTTAGAAAATAAAAAACCCATAGCGTTAGTTTCTGAATTAAAAACAGGTGACCAAGGAATCGTCTACAAAGATAGCATTAGTGGTGTGTTAGAAGTTACAGACGATATTATTGAGTTAGCACGAATCTCTATTGAAGATGATTCTAGTAGGCGTAGTGGTGATTTTTTTATACAAGTTTTCAATCCACCTAAGCGATTAATAATTGTGGGGGCTGTTCATATAGCCCAACCTCTTGTAGAAATAGGTAAAACTTCAGGGTTTACAGTAACAATTGTTGATCCTCGAGGAGCATTTGCTACCGGTTCCAGATTTCCAGAGGTAGAGTTAAACGAAGATTGGCCAGACGAAGCTCTTATATCTCTTAAAATTGATAATAGAACAGCAGTCGTTACATTAACCCATGACCCTAAACTAGATGACCCTGCCTTAGAAGTTGCGCTTCAGTCAAATGCTTTTTACATTGGGTCTCTGGGCAGCAAAAAAACCCACTCTAAACGTATAGAAAGGTTAAAGGATTCTGGATTTGATGAACATCAAATATCACGTATACATGGACCCATTGGACTAGATATTGGATCAAAAAGTCCAGCGGAAATTGCAATCTCTATCATGGCGGAAATTACAAAAGCATTACATGCTAGATAGATATTTAAACATGTCCAAACATCCACCTCTCAATTGTTATTTGAGCATAGACACCAGCGTTGTTATATGGCTCATCAGCCCATAATTCTTCTATCTCTTTTCTACCAGATACATCTAAGAGACATGCACTACCTATAATTTTATCACCTTCATCACTTGTAAGTGGACCTCGAGCTATTATTTTTTCAGATAAACCATCTAGATACTCACGATGCTTTTCTCGCAATGAATTACGTATAGTTGAACTACCTTCTACATCTCTACAATGTAAAATAAATTGTTGGGTTCCCTCTTTACGTGAATAAGTCAATTGACGATGATTTAAGGAGGGGGTCCATCGTTCTACAATTATAGTATCAAAAATGCCTTCGGTAGTATATGGATCTGATTCTATATACTCCTGCGCCTTAATGCGATCTGGAAATTCAATAAATCGGAGACTACCAATAGCCGATCGAGCATCATCAGTAAATATTGGGCCAGAGAACCAAGTTGAATCCTTAAATTTATCTAAATGAGCTATATGCGAGGGTATGGTAGACGTTCGCAATTCATCGGTACCTGGTTTAGATCGACATTTTATCATCCAATGCATATTAAACCCCTATAATTTTGTTTAATTTTAGTAACACGTTTATATATTAATAGTTATACAACTATTTCACACTTTATCCGAATGGTATCAAAAATATGAAATTTGGACCCGTTGCAGTTAATAAGGCCCTTGGTACAACTCTAGCTCACAGTCAAACACTAGGCGGTAAACGCTACCGTAAAGGTCAAGTGCTCGCTGAAGAAGACATAAATGCTATGTCCAATTCTGGTATAATTAATATTACTGTTGTCGAATTAGAGAATGAAGATATTAGAGAAAATGATGCTGCGCAAATTCTAGGAAATGTCTTAGCAGGAGAAAATATTCGGCTAGGTATAGCTAACACCGGCAGAGTTAATTTGTTTGCCGCTGCTGACGGACTTGTGAATTTTAATCCTGACCACATAAATTCTATTAATGCAGTTAACGAAGGAATCACTATTGCTACGCTTAATTTACATGAAAGAGTATCTATTAATCAAATTGTAGCAACTATAAAAATTATACCATTTGCCGTATCGCTTAAAGATTTAGATTCAGTTCAAAAACTAGCTAATGATAATAACTACATAATAAATATTCAGCCCTTTCAAGCTAGAAATGCGGCCTTGTTACAAACTACCCTTCCAGGAATAAAAACGAAAATTTTAGATAAAACATCCGTTGTACTAGCAGCCAAGCTAGGTAACCTTGGCAGTCACCTAATAATGGAAAAAAAATGTGAACATAACCACAATTCCATTGCTAAAGGTTTACAAGAAATAATTACTACCGGAGTCGAACTAATATTAGTAATGGGTGCCTCAGCTACTACTGACCGACGGGACGTTATACCTAAAGGCATTGAAACAGCAGGTGGATACATAGATCATTTTGGGATGCCCGTAGACCCAGGTAACCTTTTATTAATTGCCCATATAGGCGAAATTCCTGTTTTGGCGTTACCCGGATCTGCAAGATCTCCAAAAATAGGTGGCAATGACCTAATTCTTCAGAAACTATTAGCAAAATTACCATTAGATGCTATGAGCATCAGATCTATGGGAACTGGCGGTCTTTTGAAAGAAAGTTCAAATAGGCCTCTTCCTCGAGCTGAAGCCGCGCCCCGTAAAAGTAATAATAACAGTAATTCAACAAAACCTAAAATAGCAGGTATAGTTATGGCCGCGGGTCAGTCTACTCGTATGGGAGTAGTAAATAAGCTGCTAGCTAAGGTAGATGGAAAAACAATGATTAGCCACACTGTTGAAGCGTTACATACATCAGGTGCTGCGCCAATAATTGTTGTAACAGGGCATGAAGCAGAAAGAATTAAAGAAGAATTAAAAGGATTTGATGTTATATTTGCTCATAATTCATCTTATATCGACGGCCTAAGTACTTCTCTAAGGACGGGAATAAGAAATGTTCCTGATGATTGTAATGCAGCAATAATTTCTCTTGGTGATATGCCTAGTGTAAAATCAACACATATTAAATTATTAATTGAGGCATATTCTGCCGACACTGGGCGTTCAATTTGTACTCCAACCTGGAATGGTGAAAGAGGAAATCCAGTTCTTTGGGCTAATCGTTTTTTTGCGGAAATGGAAGAAATAGAAGGTGATGTAGGAGCTAAACAACTTATCATTAATAATTCTGAACTAGTCTACGAAGTCACGATGCCCGATAATGGCATTATGATAGATATAGATTCACCAGAGATGCTCACAAAAATACTTTTAGAAAACACAAATAATTAATCGTTTAGTGAGACTATTAAGAAATTAAAATAAATACATTTTAATTTCTTATATTTATTGTTTTTAAATAAAGTTACTAAACTAAACTCTAATTGTAATAAGCTAAAACTTTAGAACCGCTTTAGCTGCCGGGCGTTGACGGTATCGCCTGTCCCATTTCTGAATTAAGGGATAGTCGTTGATCACCTCAATCTTTGCAAAACGTGCAAACTGTAACGCAGACTGGAGGGTACAATCAGCAATAGAAGGCCGCTCACCTCCTAGTAAATCACGACCATCACTAAGAATTCTTTCAATATAAACAAGTGCTTTTGGAAAGAAACTTTGAAGCTTAGCAGCTAGTTCTGGATCAGGAGGCTGTCCCAAAGGAGAATTCGTTGCATGGATAAAACGTCCTAAGATATTTGCGAACCTAAACTCAATGTTACGTTCAACATCTCTGGCTATACCCCGTTCAATTACATCTATTCCCAACATGTTGTTTTCGAGATATAAATCTTCTAGAAAATATATAATAGCAAGAGACTCGACTATAAATCTACCATCATCGAGCTCCAGGACAGGTAGGGCACCGAATTCATTACGTAACAAGTGCTTGGAACTTTTTTGTTCTTCTTTTAGAGGATTCACGCGCACTTGTTCAATATTCATTTTTGTCCCCATTTCCTCACGTTCGGCAACATAAAGCATCACTTTGGTTGGATTTGGAGCCGCAGGAACTAAGTATAATTTCATCAATACATTCCCTATTTTTATAGAAAATTCTATTGAAATAAAATTTTCTATTTAATATGTCGATGATTTTATCAAATAGGCAGGAAGATATCATATCCGTGACAAAACGGTAACGTGAAAAACGTAGAAATTATTGTGTATATTATATTGTAACTTAGACTTATTGGGTAAATATATTTTGGTGTTATAAAATATGGAAATCAAGGATAATCTAATAAAATTATAAAATACTACGAGTTAAACCTCCATCTACAGGAGTTGTTGTTCCTGTTATATAACTCGC
>Ga0209403_10000956_pt1 | contig 39390 bp, 29 predicted proteins | sample ArcticOcean_MG_C_8_FD_187440 | JGI IMG/M metagenome (GOLD analysis project Ga0209403, IMG submission 187440) | Marine microbial communities from western Arctic Ocean - ArcticOcean_MG_CB11_86 (SPAdes) (version 2) | ecosystem: Environmental > Aquatic > Marine > Oceanic | place: Arctic Ocean...
TCGAAGCGCATGACTACACCTGTGTAACCGCTCGACCCGAGGGCGATTCATAACCGTTGCTTGCTGGACTCCCCTAAGGGAGTCCTAGAACGAATACTCAAAGTTCCTTGATGGCGGCGTTCAGCTCGTTCATCATCTTCTTGCCGTCGCCGAACAGCATCATCGTCTTGTCCTCGAAGAAGAGGTCGTTGTCAACACCGGCGTAGCCAACACTGAGACTTCGCTTGATGATGACCACCTGACGAGCCTTGTCAGCGTCGATGATGGGCATCCCGCCTAGTGGGCCCTCGCCAGAGCGGGCAACGGGGTTGATTGTATCATTCGCACCGATGACGAGTGCGAGGTCGCAATCAGGAAGTTCGGAGTTGATGTCGTCCATCTCGATGAGTTGCTCGTAGGGCACATTCGCTTCAGCGAGTAGCACATTCATGTGACCGGGCATTCGACCGGCAACTGGGTGAATTCCGTACTTTATATCGACGCCATCCGCTTCCATTAAGTCGGCAAATTCCTTCACCGCGTGCTGCGCCTGACTGACCGCCATGCCATAGCCTGGAATGATGACACAGGTTGCAATGCCGTCACACGCCATCGCAACCTCCTCTGGGTCACTGCCGACCTTTGTGCGGGTGACCGACTCACGGCCACCGCCACCGAACGACTTGAACAGCACAGCAGTCAGAGTCCGATTCATCGCCTTGCACATCACGAAAGTGAGAACCAATCCAGCAGCACCTACCATGGAGCCGGCGATGATGAGAACATTGTTGCCAATCACGAAGCCGGTGAAAGCCGCGGCAATCCCTGATAGTGAGTTGAGCAAACTGACCACGACAGGCATGTCAGCCCCACCAATTGGGAGGACGAACAGAATGCCGAGGAGGCAGGATACTCCGACGAGGCTGTAGATGTAGCATGTGTTTGATGGTTCTTCAATCATCAGACCGACAAGTGCGAGGCCACCGATCAAAAGAGCGACCTTCACGAAGTTGAGCCATGAGGGCCCCCAAGTAGGGAAGTTGACCCACTTTCTGCGGCCCCTGTCATCCTTCTTGGTGAACGGGATGTAGAACCCGCCCATCAGCTTCCCCATCGCCACCAGACTTCCTGTGAGGGTGAGCCAGCCGACCAGTCCCGAAAGGCCAATCGCCACCCAAATTGCGTACAACTCGACGCCGGGTTCTGGGATGTTACCCGTCTGCAGCCTACCGATCACCTCCGAGAGACCGACCAGTGCCGATGCTCCGCCTCCAAAGCCGTTGAAGAGTGCGACAAGTTCGGGCATTCCCGTCATTTCGACGCGGGTTGCCATCCACCAACCGATGAATGAGCCGAGAACTAAACCGCCGATAATCAGTTCGAGGCCGATGATTCCCTCGCTGTACATCTTCGCCATTGTGACGAGCACTGCGAGTAACATTCCCTGTGCGCCCATGCGGTTTCCAGCGGGTGCGGTGCGTGGGCTTGACAACTTCTTGATACCCAAGATGAAGAGAGCGGCAGCGACTAGATAGCCGATGTCGAATAGGACTGCTGCGACCATTTCAGTCACCTCCCTTCTTGCGGCGTTTGCCAGCAATCATTTCCAACATCTTGTTGGTGACCATGAAGCCGCCGACCACATTGATGGTCGCCATTACCAGAGCGGCGAAGGCTAGCCACGCAGCGGTTCCCGGCTCACCGTTGTTGAAGGACGAGTTCGACAGAATCAACGCTCCTACGATTGTGATTCCAGAGATTGCGTTGGCGCCGGACATGAGTGGCGTGTGAAGGGTGGGGGGAACCTTGCTGATGAGTTCGAAGCCGAGGAAGATGGCCAGTACAAAAACTGTGATGCTCGCGACCAAGGCTGCCAAAGTAAGACTCATTCAACCACCTCCGCCAAGCGGGTCTGTTTTTCGTGGATTGTTCCTGCTGTGCAGATGAGAACTCCGCCCATTCCGCCGACATAGAAGTCGCTGCCTTCAGGCGCACCAACGAGGATGTCATCTTCCAAGTCGAGTGTCAGTTCACCCTCCTTCACCAAAGAGGTCACGAAAGTTGTGAGATTGTTGGAATAGAGCATCGAGGCTGAACTTGCCAACAAACCCGGCAGATTGGTGGTGCCGATGATTGTGACCCCGTTATCGGTCGTGAAAACTTCACCGGGCCGGGTAAGTTCGCAGTTGCCTCCGACATCTGCGTTCATGTCGACCACGACGGTGCCGGGCTTGAACTCGGCGACCGCAGAAGCGGGAACGGTGATTGGAGCGGGTCGGCCAAAGATTCGGGCTGTCGTGACGATGACATCAGCTTCCTTTGCGACCTCACAAACTGTATCGTTCACCTTTTGAATAAATTCCATGGTTAGTGGCTTTGCGTAGCCCGACTCGTCCTCAAAGTCGTCCATTCCCTCGACCTCGATGAATCGACCGCCGACAGACTCGATCTGCTCGGCGGCTGACCTTCGGACATCGGATGCGTAGACGATTGCACCGAGTCGCTTGGCGGTTGCTATCGCTTGCAGGCCGGCGACTCCAGAGCCCATGATGACAAATTTGCAGGGCCGGATTGTTCCAGCACTAGTAGTCATCATCGGAATTCCCTTTGAGATTTGGGCAGCACCCATCAGTACCGCCTTGTAGCCAGCGAGGTTGTCTTGGCTGGAGTTGACATCCATCGCCTGGGCTCGAGAAAGGCGGCGAGGAATCATGTCCATGCTGAACAAGGTGATGCCAGCGGCCATCGCTTGCCTCACTCGGTCAGGAACGCGGAAGGGGTCAGAGACACAAGCGACCATCTGGCCCTCCCTCATACCATCCAATTCTGGCATTCCGATGCTGACAACAATGTCAGCGGAGAGGGCGGTTGAACGGTCCGTGACCACAGCGCCAGCAGCCTCGTAGTCAGCGTCAAGGTGGTAGGCTGAGAGCCCAGCACCGGATTCAACAGAGACCTTGAAGCCAATCTTTGCCAGCTTCTTGATGGACCCTGGTACGATGGCAACTCTCGTATCATCGCCAGACTCCTTCACTACCCCCAAACGCATTCTCATACACCCCGCTGAATACGGTCTCGCACGCGCACGAGCGTGACCGATTAGAATCAGCGATTGCGGCGACCTGCAACGGGTTCTTGAATATCACCACCGAGCCGGTTAGCCTAAGTTGGTGCAAATTTTTCACTTACCTATAGGACAGTTCAAACGACATTAGCGGTGAGTATTTGGAGCACACACCGCACGAGCGAAACATACGGGTGGCAGATATGGCGACTGGCAAGGCGAAAATAGCGGTCATTGGCGCGGGGAATGTTGGGGCGACTTGTGCCTTTGTTCTGGCGCAGAAAAAGTTGGGCGACATTGTGTTGCTCGACATTTACGAGGGGTTTGCGAAGGGCAAGGCTCTGGACATGAGTCAGGGTGGCCAAGTGCTAAACTACGACGGCTCGATTACCGGAACTGCCGACTATGCGGACATCGCGGGCGCACAAGTTGTTGTGGTTACCTCTGGCTTCCCACGCCAACCGGGAATGTCGAGAGAAGACCTCATCGGAAAAAACGCCGATATCATTTCGCAGGTTGGGGCCGGCATCCGAGACCACGCACCAGACGCTACCATTGTCATGGTGACAAATCCGCTCGACCTGATGACCTACCACATGCAGAAGGTGACTGGCTTCCCCGCAAACCGCGTCGTTGGACAGGCGGGGATTCTTGATTCGGCTCGCATGACTCATTTTGTGGCTCAAGAGATTGGCTGCGCGAACGAAGATGTGGCAGCGATGGTCCTTGGTGGACATGGCGATACCATGGTTCCGCTGCCTCGGTACACGACAGTAGGCGGGATTCCGATTACTCAACTTCTTGATGAGGATACAATTGAGGCGATCAGCCAGCGAACTGCCGGAGGCGGTGGCGAGATTGTCAAACTGCTTGAGAAGGGTTCGGCATTCTACGCACCAGGTAGCGCTGCGGCAATCATGGCCGAGGCAATCATTCTCGACCGAAAGCGACTGCTTCCCTGTTCGGCTTATTTGACCGGTCAGTATGGGTTGGATGACATCTACATCGGTGTACCTGTGGTACTGGGCGCTGGAGGCGTTGAGAGCATAATCGAGTTGGAACTTGAGGATGCGGAACTTGAGAGTCTGCAAGGCTCAGCCAACTTCTACAAGGGCCAACTCTCGGACCTGCTTGGATACTGAGATTACAACTGTCGCTCGCAGGAACGTAGAGATGCGCAGAACTGTTGGGCATTCTGGTCCAGTCAACTGCGCTCGTTTGCGCCTTTGTGCCTCTGTGAGAGACACCCCCCCAACAAGCGGCGGATTGATGACCGCCGCGCTAATCGAGAGCCATGGCTGAGCGCCACCTCTACCTCGAACACGACGGCAAGGTGCTGCTCGTCGACAAGGACGGCAAAGGCCCTCAACTCCCAGAAAAAGGCCGTGATTCGTGCGATGGCTGGCTCTTGCGGCTCCCCACAGAGGAGGAAGCAGAGGCGATGGGGCTGACTTGGGAGGTCAAAAGGACCAACCGGTTTCAACTCGGCGAGGATTGGCATGTGGTAACCCATGCACTTCCAGACATCGAGTGGCCCGAACATTGGGCGTGGAAAGATAACCTCATTTCCGACTCGGGGGTTCACCCTGCGGCCCGGGATTCAGTCTATAGAACGCTTCATAGAGTAGTATCGAAAGTCATTCTCCGAAACCCTTCAGGTCAAGTCCTTCTACAGAAAGTTAAGCGCGGATTCTTCACCGGACACTGGACTCTTCCCGGTGGCTTCCTAGACTATGCCGAACACCCACGCGAGGGTGCTGAGCGGGAACTTATCGAAGAGTTGGGAGTCGTTTTGCGACTGCCAGACCCACTTGGTGAGACGGGTGAGCCTCGGGCTGGCGATGACAAATTCATAGTTCAGGAGCGGATTTTCACCGCAGATGGAATCAACTGGGTTTCATTCACCTATCTGCTCGATGTCGAAGATGGATTGGAGTTCAACCTCAAGCCGGATGAAGTCGAAGAGGCGCGCTGGTTCGAGCCGGCAGAAGCGATGTCGATTGCGGCGTCTCTCTTTGATTTGGAGGCTTTTCGAATTTTGTTGGAAGAGGATTGAGTGCGGAATGGCGCTACCAGACAAACTCCTCGAAGATGCGTTGTTGAGAAAGGCGATTTACACAGGTGTAATCCTCATCATCGGCGCTTGCGTAATCAGCCAAGTTCTCATGCAGTTCGGTGGTGGAATACGCGATGAGCCGATGGATCTCTCCAGCCACTTACCTGCCGATTCTCTGGGGCAGGCTGAAGATGCAGTAATCTTCGAAAATGGATTACCACCATTCATCTCATCGGGAGGTTTGTTCTACCCTGAAAAAGCGGTCTTCGATATTGGACTAGCCCTTGGTGGGTTGCTGACTATCCTGCTATCTGCCGACCTCTTCTTGAGAACGAAGTCTGGGCTCAAAGCCTCGGGAGGCTCGCTTTGGCGCCAAGGTGCAAATGTCGGTCAATTGGTCACTGGAATTATCATCGGAGGTTCGTTGGTGATGCTGACTCGAAACCCGTTCAATGTTGCACTGGTTGCCCATATTTTCTACGCGATGAACATCTTCTACGGCTCATTCATCTGGGGTGCGTTCATCGCCATCTCCCGCGCAGGGCTCGATTCGGAACTCAAGTCAGTGGGTGGGTATCCACTGTCAACGGTGCGGTGGGGATTGGTATTGGCCGGATTCGCTTCCTTTCAAGCGATGATGATTCTGTTGGCCTACAATTTCATTTACGAATCCGCTTTCTTTGAATGGGCTCTGACATTTGCTGGAGAGGCACAAGTTCTCACAATCATTCCAATTCTATCCTCAGTAGTTGCCGATGAGGAGGAATAACTCTGTCAGTTACACTTCTCATAGTTTCCGAGCCGGACATCGCCTCAACCATCCAAGGTGACGCACTGCTCGCCCGCGGGGGGTGGGAAGAAACCCAAACTGTTGAGGGTGGAAAGGCTTGGGCTCACGAAACTGCGGCGGTTCACTTGTGGTGGTTCGGTGAGCGAGTTCTTTGGCAAGACAGACTCGACGAGCGCTACGAAAGTGGCTCAGGGGTTGAGGTGTCAGAAGTCATTTTCCTGACGCGGCACTCTGCAGCAAGTGGCCGGCCAAGTTTGACTCTCCATGTAATTGGGGTGCCTGGCGAATCACCTGTCGGAGAGGAAGCGAAGTTTGGTGGAATCAAAGGCGAAGTGGTGCTTCCAAATCCACGCTTTGCCGCATGGTTCCGGCTGATGTCCGAAGCGGGTGAGAGGCACGGCCTGATTCCCGAGTTTGAGATGACGATTGAGACGACTCATCACGGACCTTGTCTGTCGGTGCCGACCATGTTTATCGAAATCGGTTCGTCGGAATCCCACTGGGACAGGCGAGACGCAGCTGAGGCGTGGGCTGATGTCATGGCCGATGGGCTTGGGCTCGCTGGTGGTGAGCAACATTCTGGTGATGGCTCCGCGGCCGGTGGTATCGGCGATTGGAATTCACTCGATGAAGAATCACGCGCCGCTGCGAAGGTGATGATTGGAATCGGCGGAGGCCATTACGCTCCGCGGCATACCGATGTTCTTCGCAAGACCGACTGCTGGGCAGGCCACCAAATTGCAGGCTATGCACTTGAGATGGAGAAGCCGGAGGACCCTGAATGGGACTCAATCACTGGAGAACTGCCTTCAGGCCAGTGGAATCACTCGATGAGAGTCTGTGTAGAGAGCACGCGAGAAGCCTTTCCCGGGGGTCAAATCATTGCTCATCTCGACCGCAAGTCGTTCAAAGGATGGCAGCGGCAAGCGATTATCAGACTCTGTGCCGAACTAAATCTGCCTATTGGGAGAACAAAGGACTTTCTTTGATTAGAATATTCGATATTTCAATAATTCAACGGTGAAAGGCCATCGGTAATCGTCAAAGGATTGACGCGACTTTAAATCAAACAGGGTGAACTACGGTTGGGTCTGTTCGGTAGCGTCGTAGTTCGGGTTTTACCCCTCATGCCTCGCTTCTTGGTTGGGATTGTGGCAAAGCGCTATGTGGCAGGCGACAGCCTAAACACAGCACTCACGGTGATGAAGAATCTGGGCGCAAAGGAGGGCTGTTCATTCACAGTTGATGTTCTCGGCGAAGAAATCTCAAGCATGGATGAGGCGCAGTTTTTCGTGAACGAATATAATCAATTAATCGAGGCAATCGCAGAGCACAACCTCGACGCAAACCTCTCAATAAAACCGACAGCCTTCGGTCTTCTAATCGATGAGGCGAAGGCCTACGAGAACATGGAAGCACTACTCAGAAAGGCGGCAGGACACGGAATTTTCGTTAGGTTGGACATGGAGGACCACCGCGTCACCCAAGCGACAATCGATGTTGCCCTCCGAATGCACGAGAAGGGAATTACCAATGTCGGCACGGTCCTACAGGCTCGGCTACACCGGACGCCCGACGATGTGCGGGCCATCAGTGAGGCCCTCGGTTCAGACGCAGATTTCCGAATTTGCAAGGGAATTTACCTTGAGCCTGAAGAGATTGCCCACACGAAATATCGGCCAATCAACGCCGCTTTTTCCGAATCACTTTCGCTGATGCTCGACTCAAACTCCTATGTCGGGATAGCCACCCACGACAAACCGGTCGTTCACGATGCGCTCGAACAACTCCGTACGCGCGGAATGACTCCAGAAGGCCCAGACCCGAGAGAGGGAGCAGGAGAAGCCCGCGCAGGAAAGGGTCCGGGGTACGAATTTCAGATGTTGCTCGGAATCAAAGGGCAGATGCGTCGAAAGTTGCGAAACGCGGGTCATCCGGTTCGTATTTACATCCCGTATGGGAAGCAGTGGTACGAATACGGGATGCGGCGGCTGAGAGAGAATCCCGATGTGGCGGTTCATATCACCAAGGCTTTCTTGTTGCCGTGGACTAATCGGCGATAGATTTCCTTCAAGGCTCACGGTCACTGCGTTGGAAGTTTGACTGCCGAACTCTTTCTAGATGGTCTTCACGGCCCTCGTAATTTTGGCCTTTCCAGCGACCCCGCTCCTTTCGGTCTCGCTCTTCCAACTCCCATTCACTCTGAGGTTTGTGGAGAAAGATTCGGCGGATTTTTCTGGCCGCCAATTTTCCGTTAAGTCGACGGCCTTGTCCGGTGTGCAGGGCCCGAATCCACCACTCTTGACCCTCGTGAGTGTACATGTTTCCGCAACAGAATTCGCGGTCCGGCTCGCAGATGATGGAATCTGAGTAGGAATATTCGCCGTCAGTGAAGGTCATCTTGACCATCACTCGGTCTTTGCGAACTGCCCAGACAACATTGACATCAGTTGCTGCTGCTTTCTTTGAAGAGGTGGCATTTCCCATCTCGAGCCGGGTGACTTCCCACTCTGCATTGTCGTATTCGAATTCGTCCCCGATGGTGAACTGCTCATCTCCATCGACTTCGATTAGTGCTCTGTAACTGTCGGCGCCTTCTGAAAGGGTGAAATTCACCTTGATCGCCTTTGGAGGGCGGATTAGAATGGTGTGGACTTTCGAGCATTTTTCGCAGCGAACCAGATGGTCGGCTCCGGTTCCACGCTCAGTTGTGCGTAGAATTTCGTGACTCTCCTCGGTACCGCAACCGGGGCAGAGAGCGACATTCGCTATCTCCTCGGAAACCTCCGCAGAAACCTCCGCAGAAACCTCCTCGGAAACCTCCTCGAAAACCTCCTCGAAAACCTCATCGGAAATCTCCTCGGAAACCTCCTCCCTCACTTCCTCGGAGTCCTCCATGATTGCGGGCGAGCACCCATCCCTCTTCAAGGCAACCCTTCGGGTGAAACTTCGCAGTGGCAAGGCTTGAACCGGAACCCATAGCAGCGAGGCTCATGGAGAGTGGCGAGAGTGAAGACCCTCAACTCGGAGAGAGTGAAGAGAGCGAAGACCCTCACCCACTCGACGAGATGCTCTCAAAGTCGGATGACCTCATACGAGGAGAACCTCAAATCTCAGTCAATATCGGGGCACAACTCAAACACATGGACCTCGAATCTCTTCCGCTGACTGTACGCAGGCGGATTCGTGATGTGGCGGCCCGAAAACGCCCTCAAACGGTGGTTGAGGTTGGCGCTGGAATCGGCCACCTTTCGGCTTGGTTGTTTGATTTATGGCAGGATGAAGAATTACGCCCTGAACGCTACGCTATGGTCGAGGCGGGTGGGAAATTCGGTGTGATATTGACTCGACTGCAGCAACGATTTGAAGCGCGTAAATGGGCCGATGTAGTCGTTGGAGATTGGCTTGACATCGTTGCAACCGCGAACGCTTGGAAGGCAGCATTCGCAACCACGCCCGACATCGCCGCTCCCCAACCGCCACCAATCCCAGTCCCAATCGACCTCTGTATCGTCGATGTCGGCTGGAAGAAGCAAATCGAATGTGTGATGGCAGCAGTTCCGCTACTTTCCGAGGAGGGGCTACTACTGACTAACGAGCCGGAAGTTCCGACCGGCGACCTAGATGTTTTGGAGGGCGAGGAAGCGAAGGCGGAGGAGGCGAAGGTGGCCGCATTCAATGGGTGGATTACATTAGTCAAAATGCTCAACGAGACCCACGATGTTGGATTTGTGCCGATGTTCGGCGGAACGCTAGTCGGCATCCAACGAAGAGCCTAAAAATCTCAAATGGTCAGTGCACAGCAGTGCGATTAAACTGCTGCAGCCAACAGTGCAGAAGTATCCAAGTAGCCATATCCATAATGGTCATCGTGGCCGGATTGACCTACCGAACTCGATTGAATCCAATCCTTCACATCACCGATTGCACCCGAACCGCCTGAACTTCCATCATGCTGTAAATCGGCTCTCTGCTCCAACAGTAATCCAAGTGCGCCGGCGACCCAAGCGGTTGACGCAGAAGTCCCCGATGCGTGACCCCACGCGGTGTCGAACCCGCCTCCTTCCGTGAGGAGAACTGGAACATCCTCACCTGGTGCCACTAACTCCGGTTTTTGGTCCGGGTCGGTCCGAGGGAGCATTGGATTGGGAAATAATTCGCCATTGTTGTCGCCGATACTTGAACCGCTCCAAAGTTGTCCAGTTCGGTCGATTGCACCGACACAGATGACATCCTCAATTGACCCCGGGCTCTCAACATCTCCGTCATCATCTGTACCATCATTGCCTGCCGCCGCGACTACGAAGATTCCAGCGTCAAGCGCATCTTGAACAGATTCTTCGAGTTGGTCGGTGGAGCCGAGAATGAAATTGAAACCGGGCGCACCGCCCAAACTCAGTGAGATAATGTCGGCGGATTGACTTACACACCAATCGACTGCTGCTGCGATTGTATCGTCTACGCCTTCACCTGTCGAGCCCATCGCTTTAGCGACTAGAAGTTCGACGCCGGGGGAAACGCCCCTCATCCAGCCATCAGCCCAAATCAGACCTGCCATCGCGGTGCCATGTCCTTGGTCGTCGTAAGGTTCAGACCTGTCATTGATGAAGTCCTTCCATCCAGTCAGTTGTTTGCCTGCGAAGTCGACATGACCAATCTCAATACCCGTATCAACTACACAAGTTCGAACCCCAGAGCCAGTCAACCCGGTTACATTGTCAAGTCCCGAGATTGTCCTAAAATCGTCTTGCCATTCGAGGTAATCGGAGTGTGGTCGACTGAGAACTTCTTGATTCACTTTTTGGATTAGATAGTATGCGACTGAAGATGATATTATCAGAATCAATCCGACTGAAATTGTAGTCACGATGACCTTGAATCGAGGGTGTTCGTAGATTGGTTGAGAGCTAGTTGATTCAACCAACTCGGGCATTTCTGCCGACTCCCAATCTACCGGTCCGGACTCATCCACATCTCATCGGGTTGTGCGCTGCCCCTTCAATCCCTCGCGCCCGCGAGAAGCAGCAGGGAGTGTTCGCCATGGCAGTGCAGTAACAGCGTGGGCCAACAAAAAAAAATATTCAGTGGTAAGGAGTTGGGCCGTTTTACTTAGTGAGGACATCGACGGCTTCTGTGAAAATGTCGACGAAGTTTTTGCATTCCTCTGGCGTGTTGTAAAGGTAGGTCGAAGTTCGCAAACTGCCGCCTAGAAGATTTTGCGCTTGGAACCACCCGTTCACGCAATGAAATCCGCTGCGCACCAAGACTCCGCCCGCCTCGTCCAAGACAATCGCCAAGTCGTGAACATCGGCTCCTTCAACTGTCACAGCAGTAATTCCGCTCCGTGATGCTGCATCAGCAGGCCCGATGATATCGACGCCAGAAATTCCCGAAATTCCATCGGTCACAATTTGATTCAAACGGATTTCATGCGCATGAAGTTCAGCCATGTCGATTCGGCTGAGATATTCGATTGCTGCCGCAGTTCCAGCGATTCCTGCATAGTTTCCAAGCCCCCCCTCAAGACGCTCGGGCCCGGGTGTAAAGTCAAGAGTCGTTTCGCTAGCCATGGTGACTGTCTGCCCACCACCGGAAATGGTTTCGAGATTCGCCAATGCCTCCTCCCTTCCCCAGAGTACCCCCATGCCACTTGGACCGAGCATTTTGTGAAGGCTGAAGGCGAGGTAGTCGCAATCGAGAGAGGCGACATCAGTCGGTAAATGTGGTACACTTTGGGCGCCGTCAACGAGAACTTCTGCGTTGTAATCGTGGGCGATTTTGCAGATTTCTGGAATTGGGACCGAGACGCCGTCGAGATTGCCTATTTGTGGGACTGCGACGAGTCGAAGTGAGTCTCCAACGGCAGCGCAGGCTGCCTCAAATGCGTCGAGGTCGAAGGTGTTGTCTGGGTTGGATGCCACGCATCGATGGTCGACTCTGTGTCGGCGTTCAAGTTGCAACCAAGGGACTAGGTTGCTATTGTGTTCCCTGTCGGTGGTGAGAATGACATCGCCCTTTTCCCATTCGATTCCATGGGCGACTTGGTTGATAGCCGTAGTCGCATTGTGAGTAAAAATGACTTCGTTTCGATCACCACCGATGAAATCTGCTACCGCTCGACGGGTTGTCATCACCATTTGAGTGACCGCTGAGCCCCAACGATGTGGACTTCGGCCACCACAACCCGGACTTTGAGAGTAGTATTTTGAAACCGCCTCAATTACTGAATCGGGACGCAAAGTGACACAGGCGTTGTCGAGATAGGTGAGCGGATTCTCCTCACGAAGAGTCGGGAAATCCTCGCGGATAGTGGTTGTGTCCAAGTGATCACCACGCATCCTCGTCGGCAAGATGGTCGATGACCGGAGCACTCGTCCCACAGGACTCACAGGCTACTCGGGTTGGCAATACCTTGGCACAAGCGGGGCAACGGGTTGATGGCTTGCCGATTCCATCACAAGATTCGCTAGAACAGGTCACTTCAAGTTCACCGGTTGCAAGCCTGCTGACTGCAGTCACTGCGCTACACGACGGACAAGAACCGCGCTGCCGAGCAACCACGCTATCCTCGCCTCGCAATCCACGGCTCACTTCCCGGGCGCGGTCGGATTCAATCGTTTCACCAGCCTCTCCAAGCATCATCTGCGGGAACCAAAGAACATGGAGCAGAGTGAAAATACTTGCAACTCCAGTCAAGAAGTAGAGAATTCGTAGTGGCCAAAGAGCAGAAGGGTCACGCAATGCAACGGAATGAGCACCAGCCCAACTGTTCACGACGACGAAGACGCCCCAAACAATCAACACCACGCTCCACGCGATGAGGCTGTGGTCTCGCATAGCCTGTACCATCTGACGAGGGTCCGGGTGGCTATGCTTGCTCTCAACATGCAAATCCCGAGTCTGCACCACAGCCTGCCAAGTGTTGAACGACAAGAAGCCCAAAATTGCAACCCCGACACCAAACCAAATTGAGGTTTTCATGGAAGCCCCGAATGGGAAGTTCGGCGCGTAGGCGTGTGAGTTAATCATCCCGAATTGGATAACCACCCAAGCGATTAGGAGGTAGAAAGTCTGGCCCCGCATAAGTGGGAAATCGGCCATCAGACGATAGATGAAAATCACCCAAAGTCCGTAGCTGACCATCAGCATCGCAAACGCCTGCCACGCCACCGAATTCATGCCGGAAAGTCCGACCTGCCAGATGTCTCCGCCACCCGAAAGTTCGCCGCTGTTGAAGTCCCAAGCGCCGAACAAAAAGGCTAACGAACCAACGAGCAGTGTGACGATATTGCCCCTCCCCCAAGTTTCGCTCACCTTCCGGTAGTGGAAGAGCAACTCGACCTTCAAGTCGTGCAGTGGAAGGAGCCATTTTTGGTCTACAGAAAGCCGTTGGGCCAGACGGAGTTCGGAAAGTCGGAGGCCGATGTGCATTTGCTCGCCTTCGGGAGCAGATTCGAGCGACCCGCCCAACGGCTCGCTGATAGGCTCCGCCTCATCCATCGGACAGTCGGATTGTGCCTAAGCGAATAAGCGCACACCCCAAGTGAGGTCGTAGACCTCGATTCAATTGGCAAGTATTTGTCACCGATTTGTGGCGCCGAGAGGGAGATTTGAACTCCCGCGGGACGAACCCACGTGATTTCCAGTCACGCGCGATACCAGGCTATGCGATCTCGGCTGCGATATTGCCGACCAACGACTTCCCTTTCATGGTGACGATTGACAGGAGCAGAATTACTCACCGATTGAGCGCCATGAACATGGTTAAACCGACTTCGTGGCTCGACCGGCTCGCCGCCACTGTGGCTTAGAGGTATAGCGACGCCTTGGTAAGGCGTAGGTCGCGAGTTCAATTCTCGCCAGTGGCTCTGTTTACCTTGAATAAAAATTGCCACTGGCATACCAAATTCGATGAACTTCGTTGTTCGCACAAAGACGATTCCATTCGCGTGTGCTCAGATCACGCCAGTGGCTCTGTTTACAATCAATTATTGCAGCCACTGGCATACCAAATTCGATGAACTTCGTTGTTCGCACAAATACGATTCCATCTGCGTGTGCTCAGATCTCGCCAGTGGCTCTGTTGGCTTTCGTTGAAAATCGTCACTTTGTAATCAAAACTCATATCGAAAACCGAGCAACTCGTACATGTGAGCGTTGCGCGCGCATGCGGGAGGTTTGAAGGACTTCGCCTCATCGCCCATATCACCGGGGCTGTGCCATGCGACGCGAGCGAACCAACCAATCGATTGCAATCGGAATTCTGCTTTTGATGGTGCTAACACCACTCTCCGCAGCAGATATTGCCAACTATTCTGGCCCGCCCGCCATCTCCTCAACAGGCAACACAAGGGTCGTCGATGCGTGGGAAGTCCCCGGGAATGCAACCATTTTGGATGCGTGGCTCAATGTCGACGCTGATGTCATGCCGGTCATAGGCAACGGCAGCGGCTGGGACGGCGTAACCGCAAATTCCAACTTCACTTCAGGGACCTACACCGACACGACTTCGACCCACTTCGACGAATTGTTGTCTCTCGACACAAACGGCTCTTTCGGAAATGTTGACCACTTCAATTCACCTCCATCTTACCAACTCACACCAACTTTCACTACCGGCGGCAGCGCCGCAGTCAGTTGGATACCAACAGAATTGAACTATTCCGGCACACCTGCGTCACTCAATGGCAATACTGTCACAAATGGGACTATCCCCGCTGCACCAACCGAAGGAAATATCGCAATCGGAACAAATCCCAACGGAGGAATTCCAGCAGGAAGCAATTCTTGGGTCGCCGGCCCAGCGATTACACTGCCATCCCCAATATCGAATTTCACCTTCGAATTCGACCTATGGTACCACCTCAATACACCCAACAACACCAACGGTGACATGGATGGCGCGTGGCTTGAGTATCGACTCGACAACGGTAATTGGTCTTGGATTGCACCGACTTCTGCGGGCTATACCAACACCATCTCGTCAAACGCCTCCGTCCCCTCCGGCGCTGTCCAGTCAGCCAACGGAACGCATGGCTTCCCGGTCTGGGCCAAGGTCGCACACTCCGGCTGGCAACATCCAATCTTTGAATTGGATAATTTGACGGGAATCTCAAACGCCACTACCATCCAATTCCGCCTACAATTGTGGACGGACCCAGCCAGCACCATCCGGCCGGGAGTCTTCATCGACAACCTGACCATCATCAACCAAGGGAGCGCAGTCGGCTACTTCCACCACGGCTGCTATGCGTTCACTGGAACCTGTACCTATGCGGCAAATACCTACGGTGCATTGCAAGTCAACCCTCTGAATCTCTCGGCGACAAGCGGAAACCCGATTCTTCGAACTCGGCTTGAATGGGACCTTGAGGGAGGAGTCTGGGACAACCTCTGCATCGAGATGTCTCTGAACAACAACACCTGGGGAGACCTGTCAAGCGGCTCAAACGCCACGACCACCACTTGTGCCGGACGGACAGGACCGATACCGGGGAACGGGTATACGGTTGGAACCACCACCTATGGAGATGAGACGAGCGGCTTCATCGACCTCGACCTGACGATTCCGGCGACCTATGTTGGCCAAAGTCCGGTCTACCTACGCTATGTCGTCGAAGTGGACGGCATCATCAACAACGGTGGAACACTCGACAACCTCGAGGGCGTGACGCTCGACAGGATTCAGATTCTCTCAAGTGCCGGCAACAACTCCACCTCCTACTACGACAATCCGTTGGCAAATTCGGGCTCTGCCTTCCACTATCTTGCCACCCATGGGACTCACACCGTCGATGACTGGTCCTATCTCCTCATCGGACAGGGTGGTCTTCTCGACACCTACGGCTTCGAGGACTCTCCAAGTTTCCCCCCAGGCGGTTGGGGTGTGACCAATGTCGGCTCCGCATCTGAGGAGTGGGACTATGGACAGTTGAGCCCAACTGCGACCTCGGGGCCGGGTAGTTGGTCGAGTGGAGTCTACGGCTTTGCGACATTACCCGACAGCAGTTATGTGAACAACATGGACACTGAACTGCTGACCCCTGTATACAACATTCCAGCGGGGGCGAGTGCCCGATTAACCTTCGACCACTGGATGTGTGCCGAGAGCAATTACGATGGAGGTGCCGTCTTCATCTCCGTCAACAATGGCACATTCACCCAATTTGACCCGTCCGTGACTGGCCCCGGTCAGACCAGCACTTGGTACGATGGGACGATCGGCACCTTCGCCAGCCACAGTTTAGCCGGCTTGGCGGTGTTTAACGGGCGTGGGTCTGGCACTTGTGGCCAGGCAACCACGACATGGCAGACCAAGACCGGGAATCTTACTCAATATCAGGGCAGTTCCGTTCAATTCAAGTTCATCTTCGCGACCGACGGCTCGGTCACATACGACGGCTGGTATCTCGACGAAATCGGTGTCGAAGTAGACTACTTTGAGAGTCTAGGAGACTGGCTCAGCCCAGCGATTATGATCCCCGAGCTTGGTCTCGGATTCCTAGATGTAGATGCGACAGTACCGACAAACACATCAGTAATTGCAAGCATTACAGATACTGCAGGTAATCCATTGGATGGCTACTCAAATGTCACAATCCCCACCAGCCTCGCCGGAATTGACCGGGACATCTACCCGGCAATCAAGATTCGAATTCAGCTCGGAACCTCAAACCCCTTCGTAACGCCGTTGGTTGACCAGATTCATGTCGGCTCGACACGCTACTTCAGCGGTCTCAATGGAAATCCAAGTTGGGGCGGTCTAGCTGCTTTCACTGAAGTGAATGGGACTGCGACCAACAACAATCCCACTCCGCAAGCCATCAATAGCGGCCCGGTCATCTCTTCGGCACCAATCCAGCAGGTGAACGTCACCGGTGTGGGTCAAGGGGTCACCGTCGTACTGTTGGACACTCTGGGGAACATCGTTGCCAACGGTTCACTAAACTCCACACTCTCGTTCTCGAGCCCAGAGCCTGGATTCGAGGTACGCTACATCGTCTCTCCGAACGGAAATTTGGAGTGGGCCACCGCTAACGGTCTGATGGTGCAGCCTGCGCTGAACCCAGAAATCGATGTCACCGATGACGGCACCGTCGATTGGGCGTTCCCCTATTCGCCGAACTTCGGACATCTCGGCTGGCAATCTCTCATCCATTCCACAGATGGAACCTCCAATGCGGCGGGAACTACAACCGCTTCACTCAGCACCAGCAACGGCACTGACACATTCGTCGTCTTGGTGCCAGACGGTGCCGTTGTCACGAGTGGCGGAATTACCCTCACGGCGTCGACGCCAATCTCCGCCATTACATTCAGTTTGGATGGAACCACCGCCAATCATGGCCACTCGCCCGCAGTCGACGGAGTCTACTACAAAGAATTCGACTACTGGCTAAGCCTCATCCAGAACTCAACTGCGGACTATACGGACGCGGCAACGGGAAGACTGTGGAAGACGGTTGAATTCGGAATCTCATCGACTCAAAACATGAATGTCGACATCAAGAGTGTGACAATTGGCTACGAATTGACAGAGAATGTCACCGGCCTCGGCCCACAACTCTACAATTATCACGCTGCCCAACTCACCGGCTCAATTCCGGTTTCCGTGGATATTCCACTCGCCTTCCTCGCAGACAAGGGTGCGGTCGGACTCGACGGCGGAATCCTTCATGAGAGGATGATTGAGAATCTGCCGTTCACAGTTCCAGCAGGCACGATGTATCCGGCTGGCGAAGTCTACTCGATTGTCACCAAACATGACCACCTGACCAATGATGACTTGATTGACGAAATTTCCCTTTACGGCGATGCAACCGGTGGAGACACCATCCGCTGGAGGGTCAACAACCTCACTTCCGGTGGCACCTTCACGAGCAACGGAACTGCCCCAATTGACCTACTCCCCTCCTCAAGTGTGAGCCACGACGGCACTTACTGGGTAGTTACATGGGACTTTGAAATTCCATGGTTGATAGACGATGTCGATGACATCGACTGGACTGCACGGGCCGTGAATGACAGCGGCGTTGGCCTGTCACCCGCGTTCGCAGTGTCGGGAGGCCCCGGCAAGAACGCCATAGAGAATGACTTGCAGATTGACTCGTTTGAGGTGCGCGACCAGTTTGACCGTATCATCACCATCGACCCGAATCGGGACTTCTACGCAGAAGGCGGCTCAGACCTCAGCATCAGCGGGACCGTCCGATTCCAAGACTCAACTGCAGCGCGACCACTCACCGATGGTTACTCTGTAGGAGTGGATTTCAGCGGCACGGATTACTTGATGTCGAGCCACGATAACGGCTCTTTCAGTGGCACTATCGCATTGCCGGCCGACAGTTCGCTGACCACTTTGCTGCCGAGAATTGTACGCGTTGGCCCGGCGAGTGGCTCGTTCGGAACGGATGATGTCACAGGACCTATGGACACGGTGGCAGTTTTCTCCGATGTTACGCCACCAGTCGCAGATATTTTCCAAGTTTTGACCAGCAACGGCCTTCTCGATGCGAATGGCCATGTTTGGGACCCTAACACTCCACTGCAAGTTAGTTTGGTTATCAACGACGCCGAGGCATTGGGGGATAACTTGACTCTGCATTACTGGCGAGAAGGAGTTGACGATGACGGTGATGGAATCGCTGAAGAGGGTGAATATCAGTCCATCACACGACCAATTTCACAGCCTGGAATCTCAAAAGAACAGCAGATTTCATTCACTGGGATCGATGTTTCTGCTGTCCCAGCGAATGGCAGAACTAGCCTCTATCTGACAGGCACAGACTGGGCGAGCCATCCGTTTGACGGAGCCGGAACTGCTGGAGTCGACTTAGATAAGGCAACGATGGTCATCGGAATCGATGCGCCTACATCAATTCTTGAAAATGAATTCAATTTGGATACCGCGAACGACCATCTGCTGGTCGGACAAAGCCACACCCTCACGATTGGAATCCAAGATGATAACGGCGTTCACACATTGGATGATATCATCATCTACCTCGCAGGGCAACAATCTGCACCGACCGGAGAGATTCACATCGACCCGAGAGAAGGCACTGCGACTGTTCCTTTCGGCAGTTTTGTCATCGTCAACGATGTAACGATGAATTCCTTGGGTGATACTGCGAGCACAATCGATATCACATTCGAACTAGAATGGGCATTCCCTGAAGCGTTTGCAGGAAACTGGTTGATGCCAGCGATTCACATTGTGGATGACACTCAAACGATTGCCAATGTGAACAATATCGGTGAACTGAGATGGAAGCTGGATAATGACTTGACAGTTGAAATCGATATGCTGCACGACCTATCAGAGCCACTTTCAGAGTCAAGCAATAACAAACTCTACCTCGGAAAAGGCGACATTTTCGCCCTCACCGGTACTGTGGTCTACGCAGGCTCGGGAGCACCTTTGCCAACGGTGCCAGATGGGGTGCAGTTGTACGCTTCGATGAGCGCAAGCGGAATTATCTCAGATGTGACGGTCGACCTTGTGGAAGCCTACTTCAACACGACGATGTTAATCCCTGTCGGATACCCCTCGACAAACTCCCTCCCCGTGATTATCGAACTCCTCAATGTGCCCGGGCAAGGCAGTTCAATCACCAATACGAATGTGACTATTGCAATCGATAGCACTCCGCCTATGGCTGAATTCCCGACGGGTGTTCTGACCACCATAGAGAGTGACCGGATAGAGGCGGTGGATGTGCGAGTGAATGTGTTGGAGTCGGGTGGAATGGCTGAAAGCCCACTCGTCATCAATTGGGTCTACCTAAGAGGTGGATTGAATTTACCAGACTCTGGTGGCTCATCGACGGTCGACTATGAATCAGTTATTGGAGAATTGTGGCTTTACTCAGCGATGATCAATATGACGCCCGCTAACGGATATGAGTTGCGGGAGGGCGACCAAGTCGCTATTTGGCTTGAAGCATCAGACCTCGCTGGCAACGAATTGTTCGGCGACGGGACGGCGGACTCACCACGCTCGCCGCGCATAATCATCCGAGTCTTTTTGCCAGAATTAGCAAAGGTTGAGATTGATAATCTGAACCCGGAATTGCAGGATAACATCTTCATTCAGGTGACAATTCGGAACAATGGCTCGACGATGGGAAGCGTCAATGTGACACTCGTCGAAGAGTTGGATGATGGCACCTTACAGATTTACGACAGCCATTCCATCGAAAACTTGGCACCTTCAAACAAGCGAGTTGTCGGCTTTGCGTGGGAGGCGTGGGACAGTGGCAAACCCGACCTCTACATCATGTGGGATGAGGACCCAAACAGACTCACCATGATTAATCCTCAAATCGATGTGAAAAACGCAGAAACTGATGGCGGAATTTTCTCCAGCGGTTCTGGTGGGATGATAATTGGTCTTCTCGCAATATTAGCGCTTGGAGTCGCTGTCGCGGTAGGGGCGATGCTAATGCGTCAAAAAGCCGATTGGGATGATGAAGAAGAGTGGGAAGAGGTCGAGGCGATCGCAACTCAGATGCTCGATTCACCTGCTGCGGCTCCACCGGTTGCAGAAGGGGCCACACCAGAACCAAGCCAATCAGCCGCCATCTCACCTCACGGTGTCGAAGTCCCGGCAGACGCACCACTCCCCGAACAAGCACCCCCACCAAGTTCAGAGGAGGAATGGCTAGCCAAGGCAAAGGAACACCTTCCCGACTGGCCCGATGAGTCACTTCTCGGGTACAAGGCGAACGGCTGGACAGTTGAGGCACTCGTGGAATGGAAAGAGAGCAACCAAGAATAGGGTGGCTTCGACTTTCTAGATTTGCTGATTATCGCGCGTTTACGCGCGTGGATGAAGATTTCCTGCTATTTGGGAAATTAATTTTAGTTTCGAATAGAGTAGTTTCGACGCGCAAGGCCGCGCGACAACGGTTTCGACCGCGCATAATTTGAAACAGTCGCGAAATACGCGCGGCCGGTTTCCTTTATTCTCAAACATTATATGCTGGCGCGAATGGATGGTTCGCCGAGGAAGCAATTCCTCAGATGGGATGAGCATGACTGGAGCGACAGCAGAAAATAGGCGAGATGGACTCAATGGAGAGATGGTGCAACTACAGGATGATGTAGAGGAGCTTCGCAATCTTGTGAACACTCTTCTGACTATCATCATGGAAGAAGCAGACGGCGTGCAGAGTGGAGCAGCACCAACAATCCCAAACCAGCCAAAAACTGGCTACTGCATGTGAGTTCGGCTGCGGCCTCACTAATGAGAACCAGCGTTTGGTTAGCCTTTGATGACGGCGAGCGGCCGCATTCTTGCAACGGGTCGAGCGAGCCCAGCGGCCGATGTCAATCGAATCACTTCGTCTACATCCTTGTACGCTTCAGGCGCCTCTTCAGCGAGCACATTTGGGGTCCGAGCGTGAACATGAATTCCTTTCGCCTTGAGCGTCTGCTGAAGTTCTTCGCTGCTGATTCGTTTTCTAGCGGCACTGCGTGATAGTTGGCGACCAGCCCCATGGCAGGAGGACGTGAACGCCCTGTTGGAGCCTTTCTTGGGCCCAGCGAGTACCCATGAAGCAGTACCCATGTCACCAGGGATGAGGACCGGCTGCCCGACTCCGGAAAACCGGGATGCGAGTTCAGGATGGTCTCCCCCGAGCGCCCGAGTAGCCCCTTTTCTGTGCACACAGCAGTTACAACTCGAGCCGTGAATGACATGCTGCTCGACCTTTGCGATGTTGTGACAGACATCATAGACAACACTGACTTCTGCATCTGCAACGCCGAGAACTGCTTCCAAATTCTGTCGCAATCGCTGGGTTAACGCGCTTCTATTTGCGAATGCGAAGTTTCCAGCCGCCTGCATCGCCTCAAAGTAGGCTTGACCCTCTGTGGAGTAGAATGGGGCGGCGGCGAGTTGTCGGTCTGGAAGAGTGATGTCCCATTCGTCACTACGCCATGAATCGCCGTGGCTTCGGTAGCGAGATTCCAACGCCCCCACATGGTCCGAACAGACTTGGTGACCCAATCCTCTCGAGCCGGTGTGAATCATTGCACAGACTTGACCTTCTCGGAGTCCGAAAGCAGCGGCGGCCTCATGGTCAACCACCCTCTCAACCACCTGAAGTTCAAGAAAATGGTTGCCTGACCCAAGTGTTCCGAGCGACTTCGAGCCACGCTTCATCGCTCGCTCGGTGAGTGTGCGATTTTCTCCCTCAAGAAGTCCATTCGATTCGATGTTGGCAAGGTCTTCGTGGTAGCCCCAGCCGAGGTCGGCTGAGGCGGCTGCGCCCTCTTCGAGAACAGTTTGAAGTTCGCCCTCCGAAAGCAGAACACCCCCTTTACCAGAAGCGCCTGCAGGAATACGATTTGCGAGCCGTTTTGCCAGCGCCGCCATGTCAGGGATTTGGTCAAGTGTCAACTCAGTGGCACATAGACGGACTCCGCAGTTGATGTCGAAACCAACTCCTCCTGGTGAGATGACTCCATCACCATCGACATCGGTGGCCACGACGCCCCCGATTGGGAAGCCGTAGCCGTAGTGGAAATCTGCCATCGCCCAAGCCTCGCCAACCACGCCGGGGAGCATTGCCGTGTTGACCAATTGGCCCGGAGAGCGGTCGTCTGAATTGGCCGCCAAGTGAGCCGCGTCGGCGACGAGCATAGCATCCGCATTCATCTCGCCATGCTGGGAAATCCGAAACAGTGCATCATCAACCTGCTCCAAATGGTCCTTCCACTCTTCACCCATGCCACTCACCCCCCCTGTTTGGTCGGCTGACGGTGACGCCCCCTCTTCAAGCGCTTTTCCCCTCTCTTACCGCCGCATCCATGAAGTGCGGATTGTGACTCGCGGCCTCCGTTGGAGGCCCAGACATGGCATTTGGTGACATTGATGCTCCATTTCTCAACGAGGCGGGATTCGTTCGCAAGAAGTGCAAAGTGACCGACCTCTATTTCTGGACCCGTGACCCTTCAAGGGAAACTTCTGGAGACACTGTAGAGGACGAGTACACCTTCATCGGGACACCCCTAATCCCCGGTTTTGAGGAGCGAGGCCGCCCCTTGAAAGACCGGATGAGGGAGGCTTTTCTCTCCTACTTTGAAGAGCATGGACACACACGAGTTGAGCCATACACGGTGGTCGCTCGCTGGCGGGATGACATCCATCTGACCATCGCCTCCATCGCCGCCTTCCAACCCCATGTGACCAACGGTTCTGTCCCACCACCAGCAAACCCGCTAACCATCAGTCAACCCTGCATCCGATTGACCGATGTGGCCGCTGTCGGCCGTTCCGGCCGCCACCTGACCACCTTTGAGATGATGGCACACCACTGTTTCAATCGACCAAAAGAGGGAGATGTCGCTTACTGGATTGACGAATGTATCCGCTTCTGTGACGACCTCTTCGTCAATCATCTGAAGATTCCCGAGAATCAAATCACCTATGTCGAAAATCCGTGGGCTGGCGGAGGAAATGCAGGACCGGCAGTGGAGGTTATCGTGGGAGGTCTAGAATTGGCAACTTTGGTCTTCATGAATTTGGAGGAGCACCCGGATGGTGATGTCGAGGTCAAGGGTGAGCGCTACCGTGAAATGGACTTGCAAATCATCGACACCGGCTATGGACTGGAGCGGTTCTGTTGGGCGGCGGCGGGTACTCCAACCATCTACGAGGCGATTTATCCCGATACGGTAGCTTGGCTGCGGGAACTCTCCGGCTTCGATGCTAATCTCGCTTCGATGGGTGGGATTGATTCTGAACAGTTGTTGGGCGAATTGTCTCGGCTCGCTGGAATCTTGAACATCGATGTCGGAACCGATGTAAACGCTCTCTATGACAAGTTGGTCGAGAGGTTAAACAGCCGGGGAATCGAGATTGGACTTGCGGATTTGAAGGCGATTACAGAGCCGCTGTCAGCCATCTATGCAATTCCGGACCACCTTCATGCACTCTGCAACATGCTTGGCGACGGGCTGGTCCCATCCAATGTGAAGGCAGGATATCTCGCCCGAATGTTGGCCCGCAGAACACTGAAACTTCGTGATGATTTAGGAATCGATATCTCCCTCGCTGAACTCGGCGCTCACCACCTCGACATCAACCTCGACGGCTCAAATTTCTCCCAAAGCAGGGAAGGAATATTGACAATTCTTGAGTTAGAAGAGGTCCGTTACCGTGAGATGTTACGGGCTGGCGAAGCGGCAGTAAAAACGGCCCTCCAAAATGTGCCTCAGGAATCTGAAAGTCTCGATGATGAGATGCTATTCCACCTCTCTGAAACCCGCGGGTTGCAACCCGACATGGTAGTCGAAATCGCAAAGCGGCTCGGCTGGTCCAACCTGACAGTCAGAGTTGGTCTCGCTGCCGACATGGCGGCCCGTCACGCATCGCTTGCAAAAGGCGCTGCTAGTGCAAATACCGCACCATCAATTTTGGCGGAAGATTTCCCAGCCACTATTCCGGAGTTCTACGATGACACGAGTCAAACCACTTTTTCAGCAACTGTTCTCGCTTGCATCGAATTGACCAAATCGCAAGTGGAATCACTTGACTTATCTGTTGAAGTGACAGGGATTCCGAGCCACGCGGTGGTGCTCGACCGGACGCTGTTCTACCCGGAGGGAGGGGGGCAACTGGGAGACCAGGGCACTCTTGTCAATGGGTCTGCGGTGAATGTGCTCGACACTCGGGGCGAAATTGGAGGGGGTGGGCAGATAATTCTCCACCTCACTGACGGTGCCGTGACAGGGGGGGTTACAGGTCATCTCAACGAAGGTCGTCGGCGGCAACTGATGGACCATCACACTGCAGTCCACATAGTCGGCGGTTCTACGCGGGCGATACTTGGACCCCATATTTGGCAGGCGGGGAGCAACAAGGGTGAGCGGTACGCTCGGCTCGATGTGACTCACTATCAACGGTTGACCAGAGACGATTTGGATGCGATTGAAGACCATGCGAATTCGATTATTTCCGAAAATCCGGCGGTCGAGAAACTGGTTCTTGACCGGGCCGAGGCTGACGGCCGGTTCGGCTTCTCACTCTATCAAGGTGGACCGCCCAAACACCAACAGATTCGAGTCATCAAAATTGGTGAGCACGATGTTCAGGCCTGTGGTGGCACGCATCACGATTCAGCGGGCTCAGTTGGCGAGGTAAGCATCATTCGCAGCAGCGCGGTTCAAGACGGGGTGGAGCGTCTGCAAATCGTGGCGGGTGAAACGGCACGGGAGCACACCCGTCAGCAGGAGCGACTTTTGAGCGCTGCTTCCGATGTTCTCGGCGTTCAGCCAGATGAGTTGCCAGCATCTGTTCAACGGTTCTTCGACGAGTGGAAATCACAACAGAAGGAAATAGAGGCGCTAAAGGGCGAAATCACTCGGCTGCGTACCAGCGGAGGCGGTGGTGGCAGCGTCGAAAAGGATGGTGTTCGCTATATCATTCTAGAGGGCGATGGTGACTTGAAGCAGCTTCAGGGAATGGCCGCAGAACTCACCTTGGATGCAAGCCAACCGACAGTTGCGGTTCTTGGAAGTAGAGATGATGGTGGGAAACTTCTCGTCGCTATCACTGAAAATTCTGTTGCCTCGGAACGGCACGACGCGGTTGAGGTCCTACGAGCAATCTCAAGCCACATCGGTGGCGGCGGTGGTGGCCGCCCAACAATCGCCCAAGGTGGCGGCTCAAATCCGGATGGACTAGACGATGCACTGAATGGTGCGAAGGCACATCTTGGACTCGAATAGTAATTTCATCGACCGAGCCGATAAAATAGCCAAGCCACCACCGTTCTTTTGGGGAATGGGCCATGACTAATGGGGGGAATGAGGAACTCATCAAGAAATGGATAAATGAGGGCTGGAACGCCCGAAATCCTGCACTCATCGATGAGTTATTTCACCCCGATTTTGAAGTTGCAGGAAGGCCGAATAAGCGGGTCGGACTCGATGGCTACAAGAGATACATTAACGACTTCATGTCGGCATTTCCAGATATGCACTTTGAGGTCCGAGAGTGTATCTCAGAGGGTGAAATTGTAGTGATCACATACCGGGTGACCGGAACTCACTCCGGACTTGGGTACGGCACACATCCCCCTTCCGGAAATCTTCTAGAAACCGTAGTAGTTGATGTTTGGAGAGTCTTAGACGGGAAAATCCGTGAACGAATCAACGCTGTCTACGATGAAAAGGCAATTACAGAACAAATGGGATTCAACCCCGCTTATCTCCCCGCTGATGACTGATTAGTAACCGTTTTCAGACCTTCAATTAGAGTAGATGACTACTTTGAACCGTAGGAATTGTTGACCATCACCTTGATGAGACTGCGCTGACGGGTTGCGTTTGGTGACGCTTTGCTGGACTTTCCGAAAACTCCCTTTCCGCCGCTGAGAATTCACCTGACGGGCGAGACGGTTCTGGTCGTTGGAGTGGACGGTGAACTGGTGCACCTAAACCCCCAAACCCTTCACCCTGCCTCGGATAGTGCCAAACCATTCCCTTCCAGCATTCAACATTCGGTTGTAGCAGATGGGAAATTCATCGGTACTTGGACTGAATATGAGTTGCAGATTGCGAGGATGGCAGCGATTTCATTCTCCGAGCCGTTCCAAGATGGTGTTACTCGCTCTGAATTGCGTATTGCATTGCGGGGTGGCGATGATGGCGATGAAGGAGGTGGTGGCGGTGGCCTTGACGGTGGAACTGGGGGCGGCACAAACCTTGGGGAATCCGACAAGGCGTCCACTAACCCGGTGGAATTGGGAGATGTTGCTGGCGCTGAATGGTCGCATGTCTTGGAAGGTGAACCGCTCTGTATTGCAACGAATGGAGAAAGGATTGTATTCTGCATGTATGGCAGGGGCATCTACTGCACCGACACAAATTCAACTGAATTCTGGCGACAACCTGTAGTCGAATGGCTCGACTTGAACCACCTCCCCGACGGCTCTCATATCTTGTCGATGTCATCAGCACCCGACCCGGACGACCCAAAAGTTGAACGGATTTGGTTGTGGAGTTTGGGTGGCGGCTGGGCCTACTACTCGTGGGAAAATGGTGACCTCCTCGCGCAAGGTGTTCTCGGCACGGAATTTGCAATCGAGGCTGCTTGGTCAAACGGTTTGGGAGAATGGCTCGTTACTTCCCCACCTCAAACTGTAGTTCGCTGGAAACTCGGTGGTGAGGCTGAACTCGGCTCCGTGAACGGGCCCGTGAATTCAGCCAGATGGGAAAATGATGGCTGGTCAATGGCGGGCTGGCGAGAGAATCTTCGCTGGGACAATCTTGGCCTGAAAAGCGAGCCACGGCAAGAAATTGGCATGGCAATCTACGACCATCCCAAAAAAGGGTCTCTAGTGCTGGACAACACTGGAAATTGGTCGAAGTTTTCTACTTCGTAGGCCGAGAAGGTTCTACCGAACGGATGTGCCGTTGGTGACCGCTGATTCGGCGTATCGATGGTGATCACCGAAGCGATGTGCTGTTGGTGACTACGCCAGCGCTGTGCGGCTGGCGAGCGGTAGAGCGAGTTCACTCTTCCTTTGAATCGCCGGCGTCTGCTTCTGGTTCTGTTGTGTCGGCTTCTGCTTCTGCTTCTGCTTCTGCTTCTGCTTCTGCTTCTGCTTCTGCTTCTGCTTCTGGTTCTGCTTCTGTCGCGTCCTCAGATTCAACTTCGGCTGGAGCATCGGCTACTTCGGCAACCTCTTCGGCGACCTCTTCGACGACAACCGCTGGTGCCACCTTGGCGGCGCCTACCGTGGGTGCTGGAATTACAATTGGGTTGTATCCGCAGCGACCACAGGACTTCCTGTCCGGGTGGTTTGCGAGGAATACACCGGGTCCGCACTTCGGGCAGGTTTCGTTCTTGCGAATCAACTTGCCATCTTCTATTGTGTAGAGTGAAGCTCGGTTGGACATTACTCCTCACCTCCGGAGACATCTGCTGCTTCTTCGGGCTCTGCTGGCTCTGCTGGCTCTGCTGACGCCTCGGGCTCTGCTGGCTCTTCGGCCGGCTCTTCGGCTGCTTTTGGTGCGGCTGCGGGTGCGGGTGCGGGCTTGGCTTCTGCGGCCTCTTCACCACCTGCTCCGTGTCGCTTGAGGATGTAGTTCGGCTCGTTTTGCATCGACTCGACTGAGTCATAGATGAAGGCGAGTCCTGTTGTCTGTGGCTGACCGAATCTAGTCGAGACTTCTTTGACGACAACAGTTTCTGCTGACGCACCGGGCTCGAGCGAAGCGATTGCTGACCGCATTGCGCCTCGGCTCGGTGTTGCAGTATTCGTGTGTGTTACCTTGAATTCAATTTCTACTCTATTCAATAGAGGGTTATCCAATCTGTTGATTACTTCCATTTCAATTCCTCCTTCAGCGCACATTCACCTTGAGTGCGTAATTTCCTGCTCTTTCGATACCTAGTTTTGTGGCAATCTCCGAGCGACCTGGGTCGAGAATGACGACATATCCTTGCCAGTCTGATGTGCAGTGTGCTTCTGGGTGGGCGTTGCACTGCTCCAAATCATCGTCCAAGATTCGGTGGCATTCTGAACATGCCATTGGAATTTTCTTAGCCACTCTCATTCCTCCTTTTCTTCACCGAGCCAGCCATGTGCTCCAAGGCCGGGTTGCTTGCAGGTCAGTCCTATCTTGCTCGAGCGAGGGTCGTGCGGGTTGAGGGAAAGTGTGACTACGCGAGCGCGGACAGAATCCTTCAGTTGCAACATGTTGCCGGAACGGGTTCCGATGACCTTGCCCTCATTCTGGTTAATGTTGACAGGCTCCTCAAGAATCTGTGATTTGTGAAGTAGTCCTTCCAATGGTCCAATCTGAACGAATGCACCGAATTCAAGAACTTCAGAGACTGCACCGTCGACGATTTCGTTCGTCTCAAGGCGGAAAAGAACTGCCTTGAAGCGGACTTTCTGGTAGATTGCTCCGTCACCGTGAATGATTCGGCCTCGACCAATCATCTCGTGGTCGTAAGTGACGACAATGAAATTGTCATCATCATCGAAGCGTCCTTCAAACGCTTGATGTGCCAATCGGTCTACATGCTGGCTCAGTGATTGTCCCTCACGGATGTACTCCGCTGGGATTCTAATTGTGTCCTCTCTTACCTCAAGTTTGTACATTTTTTTCCCTCCGTTCACTTCTCCTCAAGAAGTTCTCGCCGGGAAGGAAGGGCTCAATGCCCTCCCGTCCCTCATAAGCGAGCGCCTCCAGAGGAGAGGTTTCCAGTGGCCCGCCGACCTGCCTCCCCCATTTAAGGGCTGTGAATCTGAATTGGAGTTGGCTCTCACTGGCTCGGTATGAAAACCGACATTTGTTTTCCTACATGGAATCTACTAGCACAAGTGACCCCTAAGGGGGTCACGGTAGCGCAAAACCGACCTAACACAGTCACGCAGTGAGTGAAGGTTGAAGTAGCGGTCGAAGGGCATCGTATGTTGTGAATACACTCATGGTTGGCAAAAGCGGCCGTGCAAGCGCACGGTTGAGCCTCTTGTTGATGGCTCTCATGGTCCTCCAAAGTGTGACACTTCTCGCCTCACCAACGCCCCTTGATGACATCAAAACTCCACAATTCACTGGCGGCGATGACACCACTTGGTACGATGGCGGAATCGTTTGGCCTCAACTCGGAAGATATGGCAGTCGAAACGCGTCCGCACCAGACCACAGCACCAACGGCGGGCCAGGCTCCGGCTCAGTAGCAAATGTCACAACGCTCGCTACGATTGAAGAGCCCGAAGTCAATTGGCACCACTTCAGTACGAACGACTACGGCGCAGTTGGATTGGCGAGTGTAGTCGCCGATTTCTCCGGCAACATTGAAGTCACTGGAAACGCGGCAGAACGGTGCGGTCAAGACCGTCTGTTCACTGTGATGGTTTCAGAACGGGACTCGGGAGGCTCAGTTCATTCCTTCCTGAGCATTGTGGACGGAGGCTCGAGTAAGAAGGCGTGGGAGGCAGACCTTGGGGCGACCGATGAGGTGATGGCGGCACCCGTGATAGTGGATGCAGATGCTGATGGAACCCTCGAAATTCTTGTCGCATACGACGCTCAAGGCACTTTCAATACTGAACTATGGGGCCCTGAACTCAGTTGCAGCGAGGCTGGCTGGACTTACGGGGGAACTGACACAAATGACCCGCTGTGGAGTTACTCTGACCCGGATTTGGGGATCACAGTGCCCTCTCCGTACATCCTTGCCAACCACCAAGTTGGGTCACAAATCTTGCTGGCTGACCTCGACCTCGACGGCGATGCCGAAGCGGTTTTCTCTCTCGTGAAGGAGGCTGACGACCAAGTTGTGGTTCTCGCACTTCCGGTTGTGGGAGGTGGAACTCCGACTCCGCTCTGGCAAACTTCCCTCGATGATGGGGAGATTCCCTCCGATCCGGCGTGGGTAAAAATCGATGATACAAACTCGGCAGTTGTTTTGACTACAATCAATCCTGACGACGGAAATGTTTGGGTTTGGAGACTTGACGGAAACAATGGCGCTTCGCAGTGGAATGGCGTTTCCCTTGGCACTCCCGAAGGGAACACTGACTCGCCTCATATCCGGTTACCCGGGCCAGTGATTGCAGAGTTGGATGGGACTACTGGTGATGAGATGATTTTGACGATTCCAACGGATGTTGACGGGAGCGGTGCTGCTGATGGCGCTGAATTCATCGGGATGGAAATCAACGATGCGAGCGTGCTCTGGTCGTTTGAGGCGAGTAACGGCTTTGCCGATGCGCCGCCGGACCCGGTTGACACCGATGGCGATGGAATTGATGACCGCGTTTGTTGGGTGACTTGGTACCGAATCGATACCGATAGGAAGGGAGTTGCTGGCTGTCACGATGTCTCGGGTGTGGCCGGTCCTGTGGAGGAGTTTTCTCATACCCTCGACCGCAGTTCGGGAAATCCAAACGATGAGATCGCTGTTTCTCCACCCTTCCACCTCGACCTAGATGGACAGGGCGCCCCAGAACTGGTGGTTGCGTTTGGTCGCTCCCTCTGGGCTTGGGATGGTGACAGCGGCACTCAAGCAGGCATCAGCCTTGGTTGGGCCAATGAAATGGATTTGCCGCACCGTGCATGGGCTGCACCTGCGCTTGCGGACATTGATGGTGACGGAGCGATCGATATTCTCATCGGAGATACACTGGTATCGCGTGCTGCACCTGATGTCAGACCGTTTGCTGATGGGCGTGGAATCCAATTTACTCCAAGTCAGCCCGACCCTGATGAGAGTTTCACGATTACTGCATATGTCGAAAATGTCGGCACAATCAACACAGGTGAGGCGGTTGATGCTGTACTCTACTGGGATGGAGTCGAGGTGCATCGAGAGAGAATGGCAGCGATGGACCCGGTTGAACCCTCTCCAGCAGATGGAAACTGGGCCACATTCTCAATCGAAATGGATGCTCCGCTGGGTAATCACATTGCGAGGATTGTGATTGACCCTTACAACAATATCACGCAAGCGAGATATGACAACGACGAGCAGATTGTCGAGTTGACAATCGTCGAGCCATATGCTGTTTCCATCAGTATGCCCGCCGACCCAGTAAGAGTAGACCCGGGTGGACAGGAGGATGTTGCACTATCTGTCTCTTCTACCGGGCGATTGACCGGAATTTGGTCTATGTCGATTGACTCGTTGGGACTCCCTAACAACTGGACTATCCAGGACATCACATCGGGTGGCTCAAACTCCGTCACGATTGCAGATGAGCAACCTTGGACTGCTCAATTCCGAATCACTGCTCCACCAGAGGCTCTCGGCTCAGACAACGGCTTCGCGACGGTTACGATGACTCTCGATGATGATGCGAATGTGAGTTACTCTGCAATTCTTCCAATCGAAGCGAATCGCACTCGCGGACTCTCGGTTAGGGGGCCAGATGGCACCGCGACCTCTATTGGCCACGGAATACCGAACGGTTTTGCAAACTCTTGGATTCTTGTGGAAAATCTTGGCAATGCACAAGAGACGGCGACTGAAATCGCGTGGAACCCGACGTCATGGAGTAACAACCTGACATTACACGACTCCAACGGAGTGGTCAATGTCCTCACCCTTGGGCCGGGCGAAAAGCGAGAATTGCACGCCAAACTTCCGGTTCCAGCGGGTACCACCCTCGGCGATTCGGTCTCATCCACTCTCACGATTTGTATCGGCACTGGGGTCGAAGAGGTCTGCCGAGATGTTGAGTTGGCTTTCGTTGCAAATGGGGTCTCAATCCACCCGGACAATCAGAGAACTGAACCGACCACCGGACTCTCGTGGGCAATCAACGCGGAGTTGCCTGCTGGCGCTGACAATCTTTCATGGGACCTGCAAAATTCAGGGATGATGAATAACGGGTGGGTTTGGGGTGCCACCGGTGACTTCGTCCTCTCAGGAAACACCCTCACCGCCGCGGGTGCGCTCGGCTCCGCCCTCTCGGGTACCCTCACTCTCGACCTTCCGGTTGATGCGCCACCGCAATACCATCCGTTTGACGCCGAGGAGAACAACAATTCTGACCTCGGCGTCCATTTTTCATTGCAAGTGCTGCAAGTCTTCCGCTCCTCGGTTGCAATCGTTGCGCCGACCGAGGTTCCGGCACAATTCAATGTGACAGAGCCGGATTGGGTAGTTCTGCGACTTGAAAATCCGGGCAATGGACCGGATGTCTACGACTTGACTGCCCGGCTCTTGCCGAATGACAATTTCAGCGAAGACCCCGGCATCATCTTCGCGATTCCTTCGCCGACCTACTCGATTAGCGCAGCGGGCTTGCGTCAAGTCCCTATCGAACTGACTCTACCCGCCGATACGCCCGCACGCAAAGGAATGCTAATCGAATTCCAACTCCACTCTCATGGAGACGATTCAGTCTACTCGGTAGCGATTCTTGAGGTAGAGGCAAGACAGGACCACAGGTGGGAAGTCACATTGAACGATGGCGGTGTCATCAAGGATTCAGGAGCAGGAGTATTTGTCAGCCCCGGCTCATCGGATGACTTCTCGTTTGTAGTCCAAAATATCGGCAACTTCGACGACGCCCTCGACTTCACTTCATCTTTCACAGTCAATTCAGCAGGCAACGACAGTTCCACCGGATGGCAGGTCGGAAATGGCAGCAGCGGAAATCTCGCAGTTAATCAGATCACCACGATTGAAATCCCATTCACCTCGCCCGAACTCGCTTGGAATGGCACGATTGTAAGCCTCTCTTTATTGCTCTCTGCAGACGGAATTGTAGTCGAAACTTTCCTGCTTGAATTGGAGGTCATCCACCAACCCCTCTGGCTTGTCAGCGCGACGGGTAGCGATTTGGATGTCGAATCTGACGGGTCAAACATCAGCCTACTTCTGCTGCAAAGAGGAAATTTGCCCTCACAGCCATTCATCAGCGGTGCAATCGATGGGTTCGGATGGAACCTCACCATGCCTTCGGACTTACCCTCCCTTGAGCCTGGCCAAAGCCTCCAGTTCGAGGTTTTCGTAACCCCTCCCGATGGTGCCCTCTCTGGACCCACAGTTGAGTTAACTATCCGTAGCCGGAATGGCGATGGAAGCGGTTTGGGTGAAATGATACTGCCTGTCAGAGTCCAGCCAAGTTACGGCTTCACAGCAGATTCTCCGGACGAACCTTGGGAAGAGTGGTTGGTGTCGATGGAGGGTGGAATGGTTCGCATACCCATTCAAAATAGTGGCAATGCACCGAATATAATCGATGTAGAAATCTTGGGCCTTCCTACCGGCTGGGGGCCTGCAACAGCAGAGGTTAACCTCGCTTGGAACGAATGGCGCGGGTTGCCGATTGATTTGCAGCCGGCTGCTGATTGGGACCGCTCGACTTTCCCAGTTCAGCTGCGCTTGACCGATGCTGGCGGAAACTTCAGGGTGGTCGATGTTTCTGTGGTTTACTCCGATTACACCTGGGCTTCAAGTCCAGTGATGTGGGGTTCACTCGGTGATGACAAACTGATTTCATTCCATGGCGGGAACATCAACAGTGGTGTGGCGACGAGCGGCGACTTGAGGTCGTACGGTTTGAATTGGCTATTGCCAGCACCTGATGGCGATGGGTCAATTGCCTTAGCGACTCCAAATGGAACGGTCACATTGTGGTATTCTGCACAAATGCAAGCGGCGACTACAACTAGAAGCATCGCATGTTCATTCGACTCGAATTCATCCGTTGAGCCGCTGGTAAGTTGTACGATTGGCAACAGCACGACACCATTTGAATGGACTGCTATCCTTCGGACATCTGATGGAAGTATCATCGAACAGTTGACCGGGACGGCCCCCGGTGGGCAGCAGGCTACGGTGAATCTTAGCGGATTGAGTTGGCAGAGAACCGCTGGAATCCATACCATGACTGTTCTCTTCTATTCAAGCGATGGTGCGCTAGCATCGAGCACCTCACAGAATTATGTCATTCGGGCAACTGGATGGAATATCGGCATCTTACTAGAAGAGGCGAATGACGGGAAATTGAATGTCCTAATCAATCGTGAAAACCAACAAATATTGGTTAATCCTCACTGCAAAGTCGAACTGAGTCAAGGTAGTTGGGCTAAGACACTTGAAATCGATGTGATGGCATCAATCGCTCCTAAACTCTCGGTGGAAAGGCCTGCGGGCCCTGCCGAGTTGCCAGTGACCGCGCTGCTTTCCTGTGAAGTGCCATGGGACATTGACGATGATGTGGAAGACAATAACGCCACCCTCATTCTCAAGGCTGAGACTTCCCTAATTCCAGTGGACCGGGATGTGCTCTATGGTGTCGGCGCAGCCGCACTTATCATCGGAGTTCTGTATCTTCTCGGATTGCTTCGGCCTGCATCTGGTGGCAGCAGACCTCTGAGTGCAGGCCGCGCAAAGCGTGGCTTAGGGACACGAGGCTCTGCCGGACAAGGTAGTGGCACAAGCCGCTCAGCAGGTTCTCGGCGTGATCAGAAGTTAGCGGCTGCAAGCGAGACCGAGGACATCGCCCCCGACTACGAGAGCGAAATGCATCTTGAGGGGGCTGATTCAGCGGGCGGCAGCGAAACAGAAGCGGACCGACTTGAAGAGGAAGCGGTCGTCGAGGATTTGACTGATATGCAGGAAAGTCTCGTAGAGGTCGAGGAATCAATAGTTGATGATGAGCCGCCTGAAGAGGAACTCGATGAATTCGAACGGCGGCTGCGTGACCTTCGGAATCGACGACAAAACAAGGAGTGAAGACAATGAGTAACTCCACTGCGGAATTCCACACATTCTCTCCGATTCGCACTGACCTCGCAGGCCTTCTTGTAGATGCACTGGAATCAGCCAACGACGGCACCGATGGTGGCGGCAGTGCAGATGACAGCGATCTGCTGAAACTTTGGGATGATGACGAAGAGATGCGACAAACGATGCTCGATGAAGGGTGTGATTTGAGCAAAGGGCGCTCTGGATGTCCCCATTCGGACTCTATGCTGCTTCTTGTCGCACTCTCGGCAACCGACCTTAGGGGAACCCGACTACGCCCATTCGACGACGGACGAACCCGCGACAGGCTCGGTCGCTTCCCGTGGGGGGATGAAAATCCACTCTCCTATTTCCGGACCTTTACCTCCAACCCAACCAAGGCCACAGACAATTCAAACGGCAAACAAAATGAGAAAGTTAGTGGAAGCGGGGGTAAGGGAACAGACAGTGGAACCGATGCAGAGGAAACACTCGGTGGAAGTAACGCCAAGCAAACACGCGGCGGAAGCGACGCCAAGCAAACACAGAGTGGAAGCGATGCCAAGGAAACACACTCTGACCCATCAACCGATTGCCTCGGATTGGTCACGGCTTTGGACACTCGACTCACAGAGGGGAGTCGAGGTCACAGCCGATTTTCATCGGGTAGTTATGGGACGCTCTACGGCTGGCTCGACCATGAGGAAGTTCGTACTTTGGAGAAGTTATTGGCGAAGGGCTCGTACAGGGTGAGCGCCGACGAACCGTTAGACGGCGGGGCTGCCGATGTCGCTAGGAATCTCACTATGGTACTGAGAGCGGCTCAAAAAGAGGGCGCTGGAATCATCCACTTTTCCCACTGATTCGAGTCGAATTGGGGTGGTTATCGGGGCGGAGTCCTAGCCCAACATTGAAGGGCGTCTCGCGCGGGAGGCGGCGCATGGGAGAACTCCTCTACTCTGGCAAGGTGAAACAAGTCTGGTCCACCGATGACCCTGGCATCCTAGAATTCCGCTACACCGACCAAATCTCGGTCTTCGACCAAATCATTCCCTCACTCATCCCACGCAAAGGGGAGAGCCTCAACCGGACTACATGCCACTGGTTCAAACTGGTGGAGGAAGCGGGCATCTGTGATACTCACATGATTGAGATGAACGCTCCTGACCGCTGCCTCGGGAAAAAGTACGAGGTCGTGAAAGAGCCGGGCGCTATTCCACGCGATATGGAGAATGTGTTTGTGCCTCTTGAGGTGATTTGCAGACACCATCTCACTGGGTCTGCCTTCAAGCGGTACACTGATGGCAAGGTCGAATCTTCTGAGTTCGGATTTGAGCCTGGAACTGTTTTGGAAGATGGTTGTAAATTGCCTGCACCTTATCTTGAAGTTTCTACGAAATTTGAGGCATTTGATAGAACACTCGACCGTGAAGAGGCGTTGGAAATCTCTAATTTAACTGATGATGAGTTCGATGCTATTCTCGACTGTGTATTGCAAATCGACGCCATCATTGAGCGAGAGGCTGGTGCTAGAGGATTGATTCATGTCGATGGCAAGAAGGAGTTCGCGCTCGGACCCGGAAGAAAACCTGTCCTTGTCGACTCCTTCGGGACTCTCGATGAGGACCGTTGGTGGGATTCGGAAACATACGCCAACGGCGAAATCGTCTCCCTCTCGAAAGAATTCGTTCGTGAACACTACACGGCGATCGGTCATCAAGAGGTCCTCTACAAAGCAAGAGACTCAGGGGCAGAGGAACCGCCGATAGCTGCACTGCCTCAAGAAATCGTTGACCAGACCGCCGACCTCTACGCATCGATGTACGAACGACTTACCGGCGAACAATTCTGAGCCGGTATCGTTGTGTCGCTGCCATCTACTGGACGAGATTCGCCGCCATTCCGTTTATCTTGCTGATCGGATTTGCACCACAACTCGCCACTCCAGAGACCGTCGTTTCTATCGCCGGTCTTGCGTGGGTGCTCAGAACCGCTCTCTTCAACATGTCCAACCCAGTCATGGACTCGCTCACGATGGGTAAGCTACAACCTTCAGAGAGAGCGACATATGTGGGTATTCCCGCAATGTTCTGGAGTGCAATGACAGCGCTTGGCGCCTTCTTAGGAGCGCGGATGATGGATGTAGGGGACTTCCGGACACCGTTCGTCATCATGGCCGTTACCTACGCCCTCTCGACCTACCTCTTCCAGCACTGGTTCCATGGCGACAAAGGCCTATCGGATTCGCTGTAAACACAACACGCGAACAACCCAACTGCCCTCGAATAGTTCCGGCTTATTGTACGGCGGTTGGTTCATCAACTCAAATCCAAAGCGGATTTCATGGATGGCCGCTCGGTGAGAACCCCATCACGCGAATTTCTAATTAAATCTGGCGCGATTAGCATTCTTCTCCTCATCCTGCTGCAATTCTCACTCCAATTCCCTCCCAAGCAAACCATCAATAGCGCCGAATCACCAATCGACACTAATGTGGAATTTACTGTGAAACCGCTTCTAGGAATGGTCGACAATAATGGCAAAGTGAAAGTCACATTCCACTGTCAAGCGGTCGTTCCCGACCATGCCAGCCCAGATGTAGACTGGTTCCTCATTTTTGACGGTCGTTGGGAAATCGCAGCATTGGAGGACGCCTCCCCACGCCAACCGTGTGGTGACATTTGGTATCTCGAGCCAGGAACATATGAGATCCAAAGCCGAAAGACAGACAACCTTCGCTTCGACCAAAGTATCGAAATCCACCTCCTTGAACCGATGGACTGGGAATTAAGAGGTATTTGCCTATTCTTAGGGCCCCTCTTCACTGTGGGCCTCACAGCCCTCAAAGAAAAATTTGAATGAACGAGACGAACAGAAAGTCCCAAAAAGATTTTTCGAGCTCAAATTAGGCCGAGCGCATCTTCGATTCGATTCAATTCAGGACCGGTAGTTTCCGCCCCAGCGAAAGCTCCACCATTGGAGCAGACCAGCCCCGCACCCACGAAGGGTGAGCCGAAGCAGACCGTCCCGACCATCGCCGGAACCCCGAGTGTTTTCTCGATTATCGCCACCTCATCGGCCGAAACATCCGGGTGAAGAACAACCCCCTCACCGTTCACGGCAGCGAGACTTCCGAGCACATGTTGACCGGCAATCGTCACATTTCCCGAAGGTACACCCAAGGCCGAACTCAAAACTTCGAGCCCTTCCTCCGGCACAACAGGGCTAGCCAAAACCCCGTTTTCGTTTGCCACGAGTAAGTTTCCAGCCGCATTCACCGAACTTTCCATGACGACAACATCGCCGTAACTGGTGAGCACATCAATGTCCTCTGGGGTTGCGATATCCGCCACCGCCAACCCTCGAGAATTCCCTACAATGAGGCTTCCCAAGAGACTTGAGCCGCCAACGGTAAGGAGAGTAGATTCCATCTGAAGAGCCGTCTCAACGCGCTCGATGTCAACTGCTGGAAGTGCCAAAGGCAGAAACAGTACATCTCCGACGACAGACGCGTATACGCCTACTTGAGAGTGGCCAAGCAGATCTCCTGTTGCAATCGGCATTCAATCACCTCTCCATTTTTTTGAGCTGGGCCCGAGCAAGTTAGGCGCACGCGGCGCCACTTCCAACCCGCCCGCGACGCGCATCGGCCTTAGCCATGACGGCTGACCAACCAACTCAGACCGTTCCAGACGGTCGATGAAATTGAGGTCGAGCCTGTCGGCAGGATATGGGGGCCGAGCCTGTCGGCGCTTGTCGGATAAGTACCCAGAGTTCTGCTGGAAAATAGGGCCGACAACCTTTGCATAAATTGCGAGCCTATCGGCCCATGTCGAAATAGAGTGTGGGGAAGTTGCCCCCACCGGGGCCGAAGCCCCGATGAAGGCGAAGATGAAAGGACACAACGACGACCTTTCCCGTGGGCTCTCGCACCACAGTACAGGGCACGACGCAGGAGGTCTTGACTTCCGGGTTCGGTATGGGACCGGGTATATCCCCTCCGCTATGGTCGTGTACACTTTCGAATAGGATAGGCAAATTCACTGTTAGACAAAGGCCCACACAGGTGTGTGGACGAGAAAGAATAGATGCTGAACATTAGTCAGTCTGGGCTGAGCACGTCGGCGAACCTCCGTGCTTACACCCGACCTCTATCATGCGGTCTTCTACCGCCTGTTCATAGATGCCTCGTTTTTGGGGTGGCTTCGAGCTTAGATGCTTTCAGCTCTTATCCACATAGGGCGTGGCTACCCAGCATTGCCTTGTCAGACAACTGGTAGACTAGTGGCCCC
>Ga0209403_10000957_pt1 | contig 39373 bp, 32 predicted proteins | sample ArcticOcean_MG_C_8_FD_187440 | JGI IMG/M metagenome (GOLD analysis project Ga0209403, IMG submission 187440) | Marine microbial communities from western Arctic Ocean - ArcticOcean_MG_CB11_86 (SPAdes) (version 2) | ecosystem: Environmental > Aquatic > Marine > Oceanic | place: Arctic Ocean...
ACTGACACAGAACAACTATCATCATTTATTATTTTTGTTCTAACATATCCATCATCTGCTATTTCCGATGAATCATCTGTCGGATTTTCATCTGAGTATTTTCCAGATTCAAGAGCATTAAAAATTTGCATGTCTAAGCTTCCAATTTGAGTTAAAAGTATTAATCGTTATGATTAAATATTATTTCATGATACTTGACGAGAGTTTTTCAGCCAACATTATAGTTGGAATATTAGTATTAGCTCTTGGTATATCCGGCATTACAGAAGCATCAATAACTCTTAAGCCTTTAATCCCGCGAACCCTTGCAGAAGAACTATCCACTACTGCCATAGGATCGGATATTGCTCCCATTCGGCAGGTACCTACATGATGTGCCATACCTGTAACACTTTCTGAAACAAACTCATTTAAACGCTCATCATCGGCAATAAGAGCAGCTATATCTAGTTTCGGTTTCGAAAGAGAACCTACTATTGGTCGTCCTGTTATAGGTAAAACATCAAGAAGTGTCGCTAAAGCTTTTGCCCTTAAAGCATTAAAAGTAGTCACATCATTTAATTGTCTCATGCGATGAGCATGAACAACTGGGAATGCATGATGCCAAAGCCCTCTCACTTGTTCGGATAATAAAATTTCCGCTGCACGGCGAACCGCCTCTCTTAAACGAATTCGATCACGATCATCTGATTGAAAATTAAATTCAATTAATGGTCGCATATTCTTATCAGCATTTCGTAACGTAACTCTTCCCCTAGATGCAGGTTTAATTACAGCGGGAGTTAAGGAACTAAGCCTTCGGCCTAATGCGTGCCATCCGGTCATACCCACTAGAGAAATATACATATCACTAGGCGGACAATCTTTAACACCTGACGAATAGCGAAGTGTTGCCATCGTATGCAGTCTATTACCATATTTATGATTTGCGTTAGATCGCGTATGAACGACTAAGTAGGTAATCTGATGATTTTGTAAATTAGTTCCTACGCCGGGCAAATCAGCAATAACATCTATATCTAATTTACGAAGATCAGCAGCAGGCCCGATACCAGAACGCAACAACATTGTCGGCGATTGCAAGGCACCAGCAGACAAAATAACTTCTCGTCCATGAATTTTTTTATTCTGTCCATTAATATTTGCAATAACCCCGGTAACTTTTTGTTGGTTTTCTAGATCATCGAACACTAAAGCACTAACTTTGGCTCCAGTTACAATTTTTAAATTTGGTCTCTTTCGTACTGCTGAATCAAGATAACAGATAGCACTCGAAGCTCGTTTGTGCAGAAATTTACTAGTAGGCAATACGCCAAAACCATCTTTAAAATCAGCATTAAAGTCATCAATGCTAGCAATCTGATGATTATTACAAAATTCCTTTATAGCATTCATTAGAGGAGGCCACTGGGATTGTTCCAACCTTCTAATGGGAACAGGTCCTTCTTGACCATGTGAATCGTTATCAAAGTCATTATCACTTTCAAGCTTACGAAAAAATGGTAAAACATCATCCCAACTCCACCCTACTGCTCCCCGTTCCTCCCAGCCATTATAATCATCTGGAGTTCCCCGCAACGCCACCATACCCATCAAGGATGATCCACCACCTAAAATTCGCGCCTGGCGTAACGGAAGATCGGATGAATTGTTACGTCTACGCATATAAGCGGTTAGATTAGACCACGCATAATCTGGGTTATAATACGATACAGGATATGTATCTAGAACATCACTAGGCTCCGCTCCAGGGGCAGTATCTCTTCCAGCTTCTAACAAAAGTACTGAATTTTTTGACAACGCTGATAATCTATTAGCTAAAACACATCCAGCAGAGCCTCCACCAATAATAATATAATCAAACATTTTTATTTACTATCTTTAGACAAATAGATTTACGATGTTTCTGATATAAACCAACTAAGCTACTAACATTCGTTCCAATCGTTTGCGAATCAACAAATCAGCTTCCAGCATGATTCTATTAATCAATTCCTTGCATGATGGAATGTCATTTATGAGGCCAGCAACCATCCCACATGACCAAGCTCCAGAATCTATTTTTCCTTCCAACATTACTCGAGGATATACACCCGCCACCTCATCTATAATGTCATCTATTTTTATATCTTGGCCTAGCTCACGTTCTTTAGCCAGAATAAGATCAACTGTAGGATTTTTTAAAACTCTTTCAGTGTTTCGAAGAGGACGCATGATAAGTCTCGTATCCAACTCTGTTGCCGCCACAATTGCCTGTTTAACTCGTTCGTGAACTGGAGCCTCTTTTGTTGCGATGAATCGTGTCCCCATATTCATTCCATCTGCTCCCATAGCTAGTGATGCAACCAATGACCTTGCATCGGCCATTCCGCCAGAGGCAACAAACGGAACTTCTAATTCATCAGCGGCTCTTGGAAGCAAGATCATATTCGGAATGTCATCTTCGCCTGGATGCCCTCCACACTCAAATCCATCAACCGACACCGCATCGCATCCTATAGACTGGGCTTTTAACGAATGTCGAATTGAAGTACATTTATGTATTACCTTAATTCCAGCATCCTTAAAATACGGCAATACCTGCTCAGGGCTACGCCCAGCTGTCTCTACGACCTTCACTCCACTATCTATTATGGCTTTGACATATGCAGGCATGTCAGGGGCTGCAACACTCGGAAGAAATGTTAAATTAACGCCAAACGGTTTATCTGTTAAGCTAAAACATTTTTCTATTTCTTTGCCAAGATCCTCTGCAGTTTTTTGTGTAAGTGCAGTAATAATACCTAACCCCCCAGCATTCGACACAGCGGCTGCAAGCTCGGCAAAGCCAACATAATGCATTCCACCCTGGATAATTGGATGTTCAATTTCGAATAGCTCGGTGATTCGTGTTTTCATAAATTTTCCAGTTTATAAATATAGTAAGCGTTCGTTTACTTTACTTTCTCTACATCTCAAGATAAAGGAAAATTATAAATTCTTAAGAAGTAACGTCTAACTCTCTAGAAACTTAAATTTCTATCTTTTATCTTTGTTCCTGTAGCACCTTATCTAACCACCCATACATCTCAGCATGCATACGACTAAGATTATTTATATGGCAATGAGCATCTGCACCATCTACCTCACCATCTAGAATAATTCCCGTCATATTCGTTTTACCAATGTTTTGTATATGACGAGTATAATCAACAATGTGTGGCCCTTCCCCTATAGATGCTATAGACAAAAAAGGAATTGATATATTTTCAATAGTTGAACTCAGGTCATAATCTCTTAAGAGCTCAAAAAATTCTGGTAAATTTTTAGTACCGAACCTCCATTCAGCTTCACGACCAATCCATGCCAATACAGGGCTTGTTGTTTCATTAGTAATTTTGTCAATGTCATCTTGTGATACAAAGTCATTTGTAAGCTCTAAGCCAAGAAGACCAAGAAATGCCTCTCGTAAATCGGTCAACAGTGAATTCACAATACAAGCACTAATTCGTTTTTCATAAAGACCAACCCTTGCCCCTAAATTTCCACCCAGGCTAAACCCTGCAAAAGCAAGCTTATCTGCATCAACGTCAGAACGAGTGATTGCATAATCTACGACGGTAGAGACAGGTATTTCGTAGTCGGGTTGGTATAGTGATCCAGGGTGCATGTGAGCGGTTGTGCGCTGTCCAGGTCCTTCAAACTGTAAAACGTTGTAACCTCTCCGAGCTCCGGCAGCTCCTCCAAAATAATAGAGCTCTTCTACAGAACTATCAAATCCTCCCATAAGTAAAAGAGTGGGACACTTATCTCCCGTGCTACTTCCAGGAACAAAATATGCGGGTAGACTGATATCTTGGTAGGGTATTTCTATTATTTCAATTGGCACGTCAAATAAAACAGCAGCCTTCTGAAAACTACTGCGTGCCTTCTGCCATGTCTCCCGATGTCTAGGATCATTACGCTCAAGAAAAAATTCAGCCGATCTATAATAACAGTTAGCTCTCTGGAATGCTTCACGAGCACTTACCTTATCACCGTTAGCCAGGTAGCCATCACCCAGCATATTAATACGGCTTCCGATAGCATCCCACTCTCTAAACCAACTCTCAGTATCATTATTTACTATTTTACGCGCAGTCGATAAACATTCCCCAATTTCAGCACCACCATATGTCTGCGTACCCATCGCTCGTACTAATTGAAAATCAAATGCTCCTTTAAATATCTGTGGAGCTCCTACGCTAACATTTTTTCCCATCGGATCAGACATTTAACAGTTCCCCTCATGATTTTATTAAATATATTTAAATCAGTATTAAAAGTATTTTTCTAGTTTGCATAAAACTCGTGAGCATTAGTTTAGTACCTTAATTATTTTTTTAGTTAGTCTAAGTAATGTAGTTGATAACTATAAAATTGTTACGATTCGACTATAGGTTGCGAAAGGATCCAAAGACTTATCATAGTATATCCAACCATCAAAACTAACATAGGATATTGGCTGCGTAAAACAGCACTACGATTATCAAAAACCCTCATAGCCATTGTATGAGATAAGAAAACTGCAACTACGTGGCCTACCACAATAGCTGTTACTGAGGATATCCAAGCAAATTTTGCACCGACAAATGCTATATCAACTTTATACGAAGCCGTACCAAACAAATCCCACCCATAACCAAATGGATCTGATATGAGAGGAATAATTTGCTGCCCATATATTAGGAATAGAGTAAGAAAATGGGCCAAATGATAAGCGATCGCAATAGGAATTAGCGTATAGATGAAAATACGCGCTATATGAAGAGCCGACAATTTCTTAGGCAAACCATACATATTGACTGGAGAAAAATTTTTGGTAAGCAAATAAACAAAAGCGCAAAATGTAATATAAACAATAAAGAAAATAAAAGGAGTTACTATTATTCCTAGTGTAGTTATTAGGCCTATAGAATTATTCAGGTCAAATAAATATGTTAGTTCTCTACTGAAAGTTGTTAAAACCATGGTATCAAATATATTTTGCCAGGCAGGCGTATCAGCAAAACCATCAAAACTAACTGTTGCTAAAACCAATAAAATAAATACCATCATCGATATTGATGGAACTTGGTTTGTTAAAAGTCCAACTCCGTAAGATCTTAGATCAATACGTCGTTCTGTTGAAACAGCTTTGCGAAAGCACAAAGAACAATCTGTACAATTATTTTTATTATTAAGCCGACATGCAGTATGGTAACAAGTTTTACAATAATTATTATTTGTAACTCTGTATTCTATTCTAGAAAATTTAGCAAAAAGACCGTAGAGTATGGTAAATGCTTCTCCCTGAGAGAGCCATTCATCTATACCTTTGAAATACATTCCTATCCAAGTAACGGTACTATATATGATTACGGCAATTGCTAAACTAAATGGAATAGCGCGATCAGGCCAAACCAACTCTGCCCATGAAAAACCTGCAAATACTATTACAGCAGGCCATACAGACGAAAATTTAGATAAAGATTTTTTCTTTTGAAGACTTTCCGGCCTATGTAGACAACTGAGGTTTGCGGTCCATTCAGCAATTATTCTCCATGGATTTATTAAATTCCAGAGGTCACCTAATAAAGCACTAAAGAAAGCAAGACCCACCCACCAAATCACCCAGACAGTTGTAGGTAATATGTTTTTTTCAGGAAATGTTTGTGTTCCAAATAAACCAGCAATAATAACGGTTAGAAAAAAGAAAACTGAAAAAGCCTTTATACAAAACAAGGTATAACGATGACTAAAAATTCTTCCTAAAGGAGTTCTTAGCAGTTCAAGTCTTGGAGTATCATCTTCTTTGTCTCTACCTAAAATAACTATAATTATCAAAAATGAGAGAACTACAGTTGCACCTGCCCCTAAAAGATAAAGCCACAGAGGCACTGGTAGGTCGTAACGTTGTGCAAACGCGTGGGCATTAACTGGTGTTATCATTGCCAAAAGTAAAAAATTAGCTAGCGCCAGAAAATATAGTATTGATCGAGTCATGTATTAATAAACCATAGAAGTTATTATATCTTTAAATAATTACCGCGGTAAAACTTCAAGATATATAAGCGTCTTATGTTTATGGTCATTACCAAATCCATGCGCTTCTATAGAAAATCGACCAGAGGCTCTAGCATTTATTTCCATAATTACATCCTTATCCTTGGGTAGTTTTGTCTTAATACTATAGCCATGAAGATGAAGTACGGTTGACTGATCACTATGCCAAGTAATTTGTATATTCTGACCTTGATTTACCCTAATAACTCCTAACCCGCCAGAAACTTTTACTTCTTCGCCTATAGCCTCTTTATTCATTATAGATATACTTATGCTACGTATATCCTCTGCAAGAACTTCGCCAAATCCTAATAAAGTATAAATGCTGTATATAAGCAAAAACATAAAGATAGGGTTATGAAAGCGCATTTAAAAACTCCTTAGAATACTATTGGGTAATTTCCTATTAATTATATCTTCTTAATAAAAAAAAACTTAATGGAATAGCTGAAAAGAAAAAAATAATGAGCAATCAAATAAAATTATTTTCCCCTCTAAAAATACGCAATATATTGTTACGTAATAGAATTGTCTTATCACCTTTATGTATGTATTCAGCAAATAATGGAGTAGCCTCAAGCTGGCAATTCGCTCACCTTAGCACCTTCGCTCGCGGAGGTGTTGGCCTAGTTTTTACTGAAGCAACGGCAGTTGAATCACGAGGTAGAATTACACCAGGTTGTCTTGGCATATGGACTGATGAACAAGCTGAAGCTCTTAAACCAATAACAGAATTTATTAATTCTATGGGATCGGTTGCCGGCATTCAACTTGCCCATGCTGGACGAAAAGGATCAGCAAGCCCCCCCTGGGAAGGAGGAATTCCGATAGAAACAGAAGAAGGAAGAGATCAACAGCCAGGCTGGAAAACCGTTGCCCCCTCAAAAATTCCCTTAGCCACTGGCTGGCAAGAACCACAAGAACTTAGTAAAAGTGAGATTAGAAGTATAATATCAACTTTTTCAGATAGTGCTATACGAGCTGCAAACGCAGGTTTTAAAGTACTAGAAATACATGGAGCACACGGATATCTAATTCATAGCTTTCTCTCATCTTTAAGCAATAACAGAAAAGATGAATATGGAGGAAATCTACGAAATAGAATGCGTTTTGCATTAGAAGTTACCGAAGCTGTTCGTAAATCGTGGCCCACAGATTTTCCTTTATTTTTTAGAATGTCAGCTGTAGACAATCAGGGTTGGGAGATTAGTGATTCAATTGCTCTTTCACGAGAACTTAAAATGAGAGGTGTTGATGTTGTTGATTGTTCAGCAGGCGGCATTACCGGAGCTCCAGCCTTTAGATCGAAAGATGATGGTAGTCCCATTAATTCATCGGGCGACCGACCACTAGGTTTTCAGGTGCCATATGCAGAGAATATAAGATCTGAAGCTAATATTATGACTATGGCAGTCGGCCGAATTGTTTATCCTAAACAAGCAGAAGATATTTTGAATAATAATAGTGCTGACCTAATTGCCTTGGGAAGAGAACTTATGCATAACCCCTTTTGGGCCCTGCATGCTGCTGAAAAATTAAATATTAATGACGCCTTCAGCTTATGGCCAGAACAATATAAATGGGCTGTAGTGAGACGAGCTGAATTGGGGCAATATAAATAAAATGTTTTTAAAATAGTATTTTCTAATTACATTTGTTTAACTTTAGAATACTAGGAAATAGAGCTGGCTATATTATTGAGGAAATAGCAGCAGATATAATTTCATACCCTAGTTGTGCCAGACACATGAACTCTATTTTTAAACGCATCGGATGCGCTGGTGCAGAAATTGTCCTTGAGTGGAACGGTGGGCTCCGTCCACTCATACAACTTGGTTCGAACTGACTTGATCACTGACACCCGAGCACTCCCCTCTCTCTGCAATTCGCGCGGCACCCAAACATCAGTCACCTACCGTTCTATGATGCCGGGCAGGAACGTCGCGATATCGGGGAAGAAAGCGATTGCGGTGGAAAGCCCGAGCAACATCCCCCAGAAAACGATCGACCCCCTGAAGATATGGCCAAGTGTTACGTCATCGTCCGGGACTACGGCCTTGACCGCATACACAAGCAGCCCGAATGGCGGCGTCAGCACACCCGCTTCGATTGCGAGGATGCCTATGAGCGCAAAGGCGATCGGATCAAACCCAAGCAGCACCGACGCCGGCGCGAAAATAGGGACCGTCAGGAGCATGATCGAGACCGAATCAATCAACATCCCCATAACAAACCAGATTCCGACCATGATCGCCAGGGTCCCGATCGGACCGAAGCCGGTACCGACCAGCGAATCGGCAATCGCGCTGCCGACCCCGGTCAGGGCCAGCATACGCGAATAGAGCTGTGCCGCGAAAATCAGAACCATAATCGGCACAGACGAGCGCCCGACGGCGAGCACAGTCGTCTGGATCTGCGGCCAGCGCATGCCCTTCGCGAGTCCGAGTACAAGCCCCATGAGCGCTCCGATTCCCGCGCCCTCAGTCGGCGTGAAAAATCCCATCCATATTCCACCGAGCGAACCGCAAATGATCGCAACAATTCCAATCATGCTTATTGCAACCGAGCTCTTTATTCGATCGTCGGGCGGAACAATCCCTGCGGTCTCAGAACCGTTATCCGACGTAGATGGTGCCGCCGGTGTGTCCTTTATTTCGGTGTGGCCGATGCCGACCCGGGCCGGCGCAAGCAGGGCAACGGTGCTGATGTATAGCATCATCATGGCAGCAAGGAGGAAACCGGGAATGATCCCAGCGATAAATAGCGAGCCGATCGACTGTTCGGTTAGGATTCCCCAGATCACCATGAAGATGCTGGGTGGTATCAGTAGCCCCAGAGATGCCGAACCCGCGATCACGCCGAGAGAGAAACCACGATGATAGCCAAAGCGCTTCATTTCGGGATAAGCAATGCGGGTGAATGTGGTCGCGGATGCCAGGCTTGTCCCGGTCACGAACGAAAACACGGTGTTGCCAAGAACGGTGGCGTGGGCCAGCCGACCTGGAAGCCGTGAGAGGTTTCTGTTGATTGCGGCGTAAATATCGCCTGCCGCACCGGACCGAGCGATGAACTCCCCCATCAAAATAAAGAGTGGGACAATGGCGAAGACTTGGTCGTTGAGTGACTGGTTCGCCGTGGACCCGAGGTAGCTTAAGACCACTTTGACTTCGCCGAATACAAGGAAGAGACCCGCGAACGCCGTGACGCCCAGTGCCACGGCAACGTCTACGCCGAGGACAACGAAAACCAGGAGAAGACTGACGACGATGAGAGTGGTGTTTAAATCAAACATGCAACTCGCTTCTTTCTTTGAAGTTCTCGGACGTGACTTGTCGCCGAGAACTCCCGTTTCCTTGACTTCGGCCGTTAAGTCCCCGACAGGGAGTGTTTGGACAGGGGCGGCGTGCGCCGAAGGATTTCAAACGCCGCAAGCACATAGCTTATGACGGCGAGAGCTGCCCCGATCAATACGGCAAAACGTGCTGGCCAGACGGGAACGCGGAAGTTCTCCGGCCCTTCCCATTCACCTATGTTCCAAGCTTCGATGGCAGGTTCGTATGTCCCGACGACAATCGCGGCGAAGAACAGGGCACCGAGGATTGCGCTGAACAGCCTCAGCATATTCGTTACGGAAACGGGCAGCACTGACGTCAACATGTCTGCGCGCAACATGCCGCGAATATGGATGCAGTAGGCTATCTGCATGAAGACGATGATGACGATGGAATTTGCCGCGACCTCGGTGGTCCCGTCGATTTGTACGCCTAGGTTGCGGGCAACGACATCAACGAGAATGTAGAATCCAAGGCCGAAGGCCCAAAACGCCGACAGAGTCATCAAGGCTCGGCAAACAATGTTATGAAGTCTCAGGATCATACCCCCCCACAATGCCGACGTTCAGCGTCAGCGGAAAGAACGGTTCGGCGACGTCGGTTACCCCGGCGCCGCCGACCGGATCGGTTCTATTTCACCTCGTAGCGGATCGGCCACGTATGTCCGTGGCGCTCGGCCGCATCAAGGGTGGCGTTGAACGTCTTGATCGCCGGCCATCCCGCGGCTTCCAGTTCGTTGGCCTTCTTCTGAGGCATATCACGCAGGGTCTCTGCCCATTTACGGCGTTCTTCCAGTGACAAATTGAAAAATTTCACACCGTTGTCGCGCATATTTTGAAGGGTTGGCGCATAGGCGTTCGTGATCCCGTCAGACACGACATGCTCGAAGTCTCGGCCGAGATCAAGCAGGATGCTCTGAACCTCTGGCGGAAGTTTGTTGTACCATTTGTCGCTTACATGTACGCCGATCCAGGTCATTGAGGAGATCCCTAAGTGCGTGTAGTTTTTGGCGATCTCAGTCAACTTGCCCTTCGAGATGAGGCTTGCGAAGGCCAACGACGCATCGAGCACGCCCGTCTGCAGGCCCGTGTAGACCGTCCCCGCATTATCCTGAACACCGACCGCGCCGGTTTTAGTGAACCAGATCGCATTAGGTCCTGCCAGGCCCATCTTGAGGCCCTTTAGGTCTGCGAGCTTCCTGACGGGCGACGTCGACACAATCTCATACGGGTCAAGGGGAATCAGCGTGATCATCTTCTGCGCGTACTTTTTTTGAAACGTACCCTGGAGCTCCGGGATCATACCCCAAACATCGCGCGCGACCGTCCGGGAAACCCGGGGGTCGTCCGGAGAGAAGGGAAGATAGACTTGGAAATTGTGCAACGGTAGCTTGGCCGCCTCGAACGGATAGGCGATCCCGCCTACATCGATGATGCCATTCTTCAGCCCCTCGAGCGTTTCGTTCACCTTGACTACCGTACCGCTATAGAGTTCGAGCACATTGACCTTATGATCGGTCTGCGCTTCGACACGTGCCTTGAATTGCGGCGCGAAATAGTCGGCGAAACGTTGGACGTAGTAGAGTGCCGGTGGATGACCTGTTGCCAATTTCATTGTGATTGTTTCCGCAGTCGCGGTGCTCGAGGCAGCCCCCGCCGCGATCGCGGCAACTCCTATTGAGGTTAATATTCTTCTGATGGACATTGTGTTCCCTCCTCTCAAGGAAAATTTTTTATAAATACAATTTAAAAAAGCTAAGCACGTATATGTTACTTGGTAAACCCCTAATGCCTACCGAATGACCCAATACGCATGGCCACAAAATATTTAAAGCTGCCTTAGATTCTCTGTAGCTATGCCAACCACCCGTATGGTTATCAGAAATGCTTCCAATTCTAGCTAATAATACTGCAAATACCGATTTACTATCCTTTTTAAGAAGTGGAATTATATGTTTTGCCACTAATGCTGGACCGATACAGTTAATAGAAAAAGATTTATTAAATGAATTATGGTTTAGGGATTTCCATGTTTTTTCAGGCCTAATCAAAGAATCATGGAGAAAGCCTGTAGCAACCAGTATCAAATCCAGCTCATTTCCAGAATTAACTATATTCTCAGCAACCGCTTTAATTGATGTCTCATCAGTGAGATCTAATAAAAGAGGGGTAATCATATCAGAATTATATTCTAAATTCTTGCGTGTTGCCGCCCATATACGTGTCCTAGGATTTTTGGAAAGGCAACTAGTAACTGCTCCACCAATACCTCCAGAAGCCCCTACTACAAGCACATTTAATGGGTCTGCCATAGATTTCATTTTTAAAAAATTAAAGGTGATATTATTTGTTAACATATTTGTTTAAGTTCATCCTAATATTCTGATATATAACAACAACATTCTATTAATAGGCATAAGAATTTTTAATGTTATTTTAGAAGAATTTATTACTTCTACGTATGCTGAAACAATTTGGGTGACAATAATGTTTTTTCTATTCAACTAGCATGTATTTATAATTAAGAATTCTGTTAAATTAATTATTAAGATCTGGTAATTACGTTAACTGATCTATTTATAAATATTCTGCGTATATATATAAAAGCATAAGCATAAAACAAGGAAAAGAATATGCGTCTTGGTTATTTTACTATGCCTGTTCACCCCCTTAACCGTAACTATACAACAACACTAAAAGAAGACCGAGAAACAATAGTGTTTTGTGATAAATTAGGTTTTTATGATGCATTTGTAGGAGAGCATCTTACAGATCAGGCTGAGAACATAACAAATTCTATGCTTTTTCAAGCAACTCTTATAAATTCTACTAAACAAATTAAACTGGCTACGGGAACAACGAATTTATCTCACATGCATCCTGTCCTAATTGCTGCACATGCATCTATGTTCGACCACCTATCAGAGGGCAGGTTTATTTTAGGTATAAGTCCAGGAGCTCTCAGATCTGATGCCGAAGCTTTGGGAATAATTGGTGAAGATAGAAATAAAATGTTTGCTGAAGCAATAGATGTAATTATCGCAATCTGGGAAGGTGATTCACCATATAATATTGATTTTCCTAACAACAGGTTTAAAGTAAGCACATCTGAAACCCAGTACCCTGAAGTTGGTTATGGAGTTCTAGCAAAACCATATCAAAAACCTTATCCAGAGATTGTGGGAACAGTTGTAGCCCCCTTCTCCAAAGGGGTAATATCTATGGGAGAAAGAGATTTCCACCCTCTTTCTGCAAATTTTTTACTTCCCAAATGGGTGGCAACGCATTGGAAAAACTACTGTGAAGGTAAGTCTAATGTTAATAATAACGCATCTATTTCTGACTGGAGAATAGCACGGACAATATTTGTCGCTGACGATGATTCTACCGCTAAAGAATATGGAAAGTATAATGCAAATAGTCCATATCGTTTTTATTACAGCCAAATACTAAAAAAACTAATTAGAGGTAATAGGCAAGCAGTCTTTAAAAATCACCCTGATGAACCCGATGATTCTATAACACTAGATCGAGTTATTGAGGATCTAGTAATGTGCGGAACCGTTGAGAGTGTAGTAGAGCAAATTTTAGCATTTCGTGAGATAACAGGCGACTTCGGAGAACTCGTTTATGCTGGGATGGACTGGGTAGATGAGGGACTCAGCAAGCGTTCTCTTCAATTGATGGCCGAGGAAGTAATGCCAAGAGTAAATGCTCATATTGAACCTCAAAAAGAATCAGCTACTGGTTAGTTAAGGTGTAATATTAATTAATTTATGTTTCCTTGATATTTAACTTTTCTTTATTTTTAAAAAAATAATTACTTGTAGTATTAATTTTGAAAAACTCAATAAGCCTTATTGCAATAATTATAATGTCATCATTCCTAACATCAAATGAAGTTTCAGCGATAGATCTGAGTAAATTCAGATGGATAAATAGAGTGATAATTTCATTTATTTCTGAGAATGGATATTCTGAATCTTATCAACAAAGTAAAAATAGAGATTTAACATTAAATGATTGGAACGAGCGAGACTTAGTTCTTATTGAGTTAGGTCCAAAAAATATAATAAAGATAAATGGGGTAACTAATAACAATATTAATTCTGACAATTTGCGAAATTATTTTTCTGTTGAGAATTACAGTTATTTATCAATATTGTTAGGCAAAGACGGTAATGAGAAATTAAGAGCCCAAAAAGCTATAAATAATGAAACAATATTTAAATTAATTGATTCAATGCCAATGCGTAAACAAGAAATCAAAAATCAGAAGTTTAATTTATTAAAATAGCTTCTTACATAATTCTTAAATATCAAAGAAAACATAAACAATTATATATCTATATATTTAGATATATAATAATTGCTAAATTTATGGCAAATATTTCTAAAATAGATGATAATACGTATAAATTAAATTTCTTACTGGGGGTGTGAGCCGTGGGAATAGTAACAGAAATTATACTTCCACTAGCTTTGGCATTTATAATGTTCGCTTTGGGCTTGGGACTTACGTTTGCGGACTTTGCCAGAGTAGCCAAAATGCCACGAGATTTTGCAGTAGGAGTAGCTTCCCAGTTAATACTCTTACCATTAACCGCACTTTTACTTATCAGCTTGTGGGATCTGCCAGCAGAACTTGCATTAGGTGTTATGATAATAGCAGCAGCACCAGGTGGTGTAACCTCAAATATCTTAACTTCATTCGCAAAAGGGGATGTAGCTTTATCAATTTCTCTTACAGCTATAATCAGTCTTGTAAGTGTTATTTCAATTCCGATTATAATAGGATTTTCCTACACTTTACTTATGGATGGAAATGGCCAAGACATTAACATAAATAAAATAGCAATTAGTGTCTTCCTTATAGTTACAATACCAGTATGCATTGGTTTGGCGTTTAGGCAGTTTGCTTCAGATTTCTCATTACAATTGGAACCTTGGGCCAAAAAAATATCAGCTATATTATTTGCTCTAGTACTATTAGGTGCAATATTTCAGCAACGAGACAATATAGTTGAATATTTTGCGCAGGCCGGGCTGGTAACATTAGCACTTAACGTGGCAATGATGTTGATTGCATACATTATTGCTACATTTTTTTCATCAGGGCCAAAACAAAGGACAGCAATATCTATTGAATGCGGCTTGCAAAATGGAACACTAGCTATAGCTGTGGGTACATTATTATTTGGAGGTGGACCAGTTATAATACCAGCAGCTACTTATAGTCTTATAATGTTTGCAACAGCATTGATTTATATAACTATTATGAGAACAAGAAATTAAATCCACTATGAAATAATAAAGACCAAACCTCGAAGCCACTTGGGGAATTATTTTGAATAAAGAATGCTCAGCACAATGAGTGACGTCTTATTAAAATATAAAATTTTAATGAAATAACAAAATACGTAAAATTATAAAGCTGATTCTTATTATTTCTTTTAACTTATTTAAATGACTTTATAACTTTATTTTTTTAACAAATAACTTATAAGGATCTTAAAGTGGAAAGCACCCAACAAACTGAAGTCAACCCGAAAAAATCTATAGGTCAAGTACTAAGTGCAATGGCATGCCCAATAAATACGCGTGTACCCCTCATAGAACCCGGAAGAGAATCACCAGAAGTAAAAGAACTCTACGATCTCTGTCACGATATGTACGGTATTGTCCCTAAATTCATACAGGTGTTAGCACATGCTCCAGGTGCTGCTAGGAGCTTTCTTATATTTGATAGAGATATAAAAGTTGCCGCACTTCAAGCAGGCGATAAAGAACGCTCACGAATGCAAGTGCTCTGTATACTTAAACCTTCGCTAGATAACTCATGTCACAATTGTGCACATCATAATGTAGCACTAGCACGCCAGCTAGAATTCACTGATGAGCAGCTTTTATCAATTTCTTCCAACTCTTGGCATCAAAATAATGACTTTACTGAAAAGGAGAAAATTGTTCTTGATTGGGCAAATGCTGTAACAGATATGTCAGCTCGAGATAAAAACTCACTTTTTCATAAAATGCTCAAGCACTTTTCAAACTCTGAAATAGTAGAATTGACCTACACCACTGCACTTTGGAATTGTACTAACAGACTTGCTGAAGCAATGCATATTACGGCAGAATCTTCAGACAAAGGTATAAATTGGAACAAAAAATAGAGTTTTGTGATCGGAATTTTATGCAGCTTATAATCACAATAATAGAATGTTAACGACTAAGCTTTGTGGCTTAGAAAAATTCCACAAACAAAAGGCATATTCACTAATCGGAATGATCTGTAACTTTAATGCTATCCTAAAATTGAAAGCTGTTAAGCATTGCCCAAATTTCTATTCTTATCTGTTAAAAGTATACCTGCCTTGTTTTGGAGTTCACCTAGACCTCTAAATTTTAGACCACGGTTTATAACATTAATGTTTTTAGTATTCGGTTTAGCTCTGTTCGGTCTTGGTGAGGCAATATTAATAGCAGCTGGTATTGGCGTCAGCCCATGGACCGTCCTTGCACTCGGTGTGAGTAATGTAACCAACTTGAGTATCGGAGGATCTACGTTTTTAATAAGTTTAATGGTGCTGATTTTCTGGATACCGTTAAAGCAAATACCTGGCATTGGTACTATTCTAAACGTTATAATAATTGCGATAGTACTGGAGTATATAATACCCTACTTACCTAATCCAAAAACTAGTTTTCTCATGACCCTTCAGGCAATAATAGGTGTTTTGGTTACAGGCCTTGGAAGTGGGATTTACCTGATATCTAATCTTGGTCCAGGACCGAGAGATGGTTTAATGACTGGATTACAACAACTCACTAATCAAACAATTTCGATGATTAGAAGCTGCATAGAGATAACTGTAGTTATTATAGGGTGGTTTTTAGGAGGCCCTGTTGGTCTGGGTACTTTACTGTTTGCTTTCTTAATAGGACCAGCTGTAGCTGCCAGTATATATATACTTAATAAAATATTAACTATAAAATCAAATAGCGGCACATACGTATAAATATAACGAAAAAACGACTGATTAATATATTACAAAGGAAAACTGGCTGTCTTTCTTTTAATCGTTAGTTTTAGTAATTATAAACTATAAGAATCTATTTGGCAGAACGTCAGGTTTCAGATGAAGAAAGTTTCTAGTTATTCCCAAGCATATAATGAATGGCAATGGATAATACCACAGCACTTCAATATGGGAGTTTGTATATGTGACGCTCAGAATCAGAGTGCTACAGCGCTGATCGTCCCACATATCAACGGAACACAACGCAAATACTCATTCGGTGAACTAAGAAATGAATCTAATAAACTTGTAAACCTGCTATTAGCAAATGGACTGTCACAAGGTGACCGTGTAGCTATACTGCTACCTCAGAAACCAGAAACATTAATAGCTCACATTGCTTCCTACCGCGCAAACTTTATAGCTATGCCTCTTGCACAATTATTTGGTCCCGACGCCCTCGAGCACCGTCTTACGGATAGTAAAGCTAGCGTGGTCATCACTGATCAAGCTGGCTGTAGAAAACTTGATGAAGTAAAACACCTCTTGCCCGACCTAAAGCTTATTCTTTCTCTAGATGGAAAAACAAAATGTGGTTTACATCATGTCCAGGATTTCTACGTGGAAATGGCACGTGCAAAAGATGTTTTTGAACCAGTAGTTACCAAAAGTAACGATCCAGCATTATTAATATACACTTCAGGGACAACGGGGAATCCAAAAGGTACTTTATTACCGCACCGTACTATGATCGGCCACATACCAGGCGCTGATTTTATTTTTGACTTCCTGCCGCAACCAGGTGACGTAATGTGGACACCTGCTGACTGGGCATGGATAGGCGCTTTAATGGATTCAGCTATGCCGGCATTGTATCACGGGATACCTCAAGTGGTTAATCCGCCAGGACGATTTGATCCTGAACAGGCTTTCGACTTGATGGGCCGTTATGGAGTGCGTAATGCATTCATACCGCCAACAGCTTTGAAAGTGATGCGACAGGTTAACAAACCACGGAATCTTTGGGGGTATAACTTACGTTCTATGTTCTCCGGTGGTGAAGCTCTAGGTACGTCGTTAATAGACTGGGGAAGAGAACAACTAGGGGTCACAATTAACGAAGCCTATGGTCAAACAGAATGCAACCTTATTGTTGGGTGTTGTTCTTCAGTTATGACACCGCCCGATGGTTCAATGGGTCGAGCAACGCCTGGTCATACGCTTAAAATTCTCGACGAAACAGGCAATTCAATACCTACGGGTGAACTAGGAAATATATGTGTTAAATCACCTGATCCAGTTATGTTCCTAAAATATTGGAATAATCCAGAAGCAACAAAAGAAAAATTTATTACAGACTCTAATGGAGATCGATGGCTCAACACTGGAGATAAAGCTACGATGGATGAAGACGGCTGGGTCTTTTTCGTCGGCCGTGCCGATGATGTTATAAACTCAGCAGGGTTTCGTATTGGACCCGCCGAAGTTGAGAACTCGTTACTAACGCATCCAGCTATTGCCATGTCAGCGGTCATAGGTGTACCCGATGATCTTCGTGGTGAGTTAATCAAAGCTTATATTGTTCTTAAGGACAATAAAACAGCATCTGATGAACTTGTCATCGAAATTCAGAATCATGTTAAGCACCGACTGTCAGCACATGAATTTCCTCGAGCTGTTGAATTTGTCGACGAATTACCAATGACAACTACAGGGAAAATTCAACGCAGATTATTAAGGAAACGCAATATACACTGACTAACCAATGTTTTAGCAAACGGGTAAAAGTTTTGCCACTGCAATAGATTTACTAATTCACAGGATTCTCTTCTACAAATTTCTCAATAAACTCACTGTAGTTGAGAGGCTCCCGTCCTAATATTGCAGTAAGTATAACTTTGTTAGCATATTTGTAACCATGTTCGTCATAGTGCTGGCACATATTTTGATAATTGTTTATTCCATACTCCGTCCACCCTCTTCCAACTGCCCATTTTTTCCAATCTTCAATATCAATTTTTATTGCTTTAACCTGTTTACCAATCACATCAGAAATTTGCTTAGCCATCTCAGAATGACTTATCGGGCCATCTCCAGAAAACTGATAGGTTGCTCCTTGCAAAGCCCGTTCATTCATGATTTTTGCCATTGCCTCTCCTAGATCATCGACGTCGATAATATTCATTAGACTTTCTGTTGAGTAAGGTCGGCGGTACTCGCCATGCTCTATTATCGTTGGCCATTCAACACGAATGTTCTGCATAAACATAGAAGGTTGAACAATAGTAGCGCGTAAGTCAGAATCAATAATATACTCTTCCAATAATAGTTTTTTCCAGTGGTGATCAAGACCTTGGAGTTGTGGTTGAAAAGCAGAACAAAAAAGAAAGTGATCTAGGTTTGCTGCCTTGGCTGCATCAATTATAGTTTTACCTATCTCCAACTCATCTTCACTATGGCGAGCAGGAATATAGCAAACTGATTTAACATAATTCATCACCGTATCAAGCACACCATCTTCTCGGTAACTACCGACAATGACGTTAACAACTCCCATTGCACGCAATTTAATTGCGGATTCTTCACTAGACGATAAAACGCAAAATTCCTGACCTGACTGAATCATGTTCTTAATTGTTGGAATACCGACTGCGCCAGACGCTCCAATTATCATCTTCATATACTAAATCTCCTTTAGGCATTACTTAACAAGGTCGAATAACACATGAGAGCACTCGTAACTGAACATGATCAGATTGACTTACACGTAAAACCCGGCGAGCAAAGTCGTCCAGCGGAATAATTGTTTCACTTAGTTCTGCGTCTATTTTAACCCAAGCACGCAGAGGAACTGGTGTTTTACCAATCAATTCTACAAGATCATTTGATACTAATCCTAGTTTTTGACAAGTCTTATGGGAAAGACGAACAATACGGTGACGCCCTCTTATACCTCGATAGGAGTCAGCCTCATCCTCCTTAACTACTAGAGGTACTAGCTCATCTATTTGTTTTTTACGTAATAAGATAGTTCTGTCGGAATCAACCTGTCCCGTATCATCAATTACAACTCCATAATCATCTTCGGCTGCTTCTCTTGAAACATAACCCACCCTCACATCATTTACTACAAGGTCTACATCACGTTCTAAAGGAGACCCATAACCTCCACCACCAGCAGATCTCATTATGACAACGTCACCTTTATTTATCTTTCTGCCAGTTGCTTTTCCAGGAATCGAGAGAGACTGTTCCCCCAGCTCATTACATATTGTTACAGAGACTGGCGAGGCTGACTTTCCTCCCGCAGTACCAAATGGCGGTATAACTGCTCTATCACTTAAGACAGAGTAAGTTGCGTCATAATCCAACAAACGGATCTCTCTTTGCATACCTAGTCCACCTCGTGACCTACCGGCTCCTCCCGAATCTTTTCTCAGCACACAGCGCTGAACATGTAAGGGCATTTCATTCTCTAAGTGCTCCACGTTATGGATAGACCGAATATTTCCAAAGTCTACGTTCACAAATGCGCTCGAACCATCAGACTCCATGAACCCTCCATTGCCACCGGCGGGCACTTCATAATAAACGTATGGTCGATTCCGGGTATTATCGGTTCCACCAATAGAGTTCGGAAAAGATGTACCGCACAGATCTCCTGACACAAGCTCAGGAACAATTTGTGCTAAAGCTCCTAGTGTAACTGATACTGCCCGCTTTCTAACCTCACCATGTGCACCGGCAGGAGCATCGAACTTTACATCAACAATAGATTTTTTCGGTGTGTGCACTTCAATTGCTCGAAACACTCCATCATTTATGGCCCCGTCGGGATCAAGAACAGATTTAACAGCCACAAATACACCAGCACTTGTTACTGCATGAGATGAATTAACTACCCCCGGCACTTGAGGATTGCTCCCATCAAAATCGGCAATAATTTTATCCCCCTCAACAGTGAGTGCTAACCTCATCAAAACTGGATCAAATTTTTCCTCATCAAAATACTCTAAATAATCTTCGTAGTAATAAGTGCCATCAGGTAATGTGGTAATACGGTCTCGCATGCGCCGTTCACAACGATTAAGATTGCTTACAATACACGCTATTACCGTAGAAGCTGAGTACTTCTCAATGACATCGCGAATGCGAGTTTCAGCTATCCGACATGCGCCTATCATAGCGCGTAAATCTCCCATTCGATGCTCAGGTAAACGCATATTAGCCTTAATTAATGTCAACACCCCTTCATTCAAAACACCGCGTTCATAAATTTTTATAGGTGGCATTCGTAGACCTTCTTGAAAAATATTAGTTGCTAAACCTGAGTAACTACCTGGTACCATCCCGCCAACATCAGCCCAATGCGATCTGACAGCTGGTAATAGCAAAAGATTATCTTGTTCAAATACAGGGAAAAGCAGTGTTACATCATTCAGATGGGTACCTCCCCGATATGAATCATTCATCAAAATGATGTCCCCAGGATAAATTTCATTACTAAATTCTTCCATAGCGCTTCTTACAGAACTTGGCATTGGAATCACGTGTCCGGGATGGTCCTCAGATTGTGCAACCAACTCACTTTTCGAATTGAACAAAGCACAAGAAAAATCATCAAGTTCATAAATCGCAGGGGAGTAAGACGAACGAATAATTGATGCCCGCATCTCTCTTACTATAGCGATCAGTCCCTCACATACAACTTCAAGAGTGATAGGATCTACAGACAGGCTCATTTTCAAATTCTCCTAAGGTGCATCTCACCAAATTCACCAACCTCACTCATCCAACCGATTGGCACTACTGTTACAGCCCCCATTTCTTCTATAATAGCCGGGCCATCAATTTTTACTGACCGAGGTAGTAGATCGCGGTTGTAAACCGGAGTGCTGTGTTGCTCGCCAGAAAAAAAAGCAACCCTACAAGCCACCATGGCTTTTTTCAATGAACCACCCACCTTACATTCAGGTAAGCGAGGTTTTACAACCATACCAATCGTAGACAAAGAACATGTAACAAATTCAACTGAATCAGCACTTCGGTAACCGTACCTCTGCTCGTGAGCTTCGTGAAATAGGTCTATTAATTCTTCAATCTTTCCTAATTTTTCGGGAATCGACACATTTAGTTGCCATGCTTGCCCAACATAACGCATACCGCAGACACGGTTCGTTACTATCTTCTTTTTTTGTATGTTTTCCTTCAACATAACTTCAAAAGCTACTTTCTCCATTTTATTAAAAATATCATGCAGACTAGAAAGAGAGGAGGATTCAGCTTTCGCAAGAAATGTTTGAACGTAATCATGACGTATATCGGAGATCAACGCGCCATACGCGGAAAAGTTTCCAGGACTCTGAGGAATTAAGACGTGCTTTATATCAAGCTCTTCAGCTACCAAAGCCGCATGCAAAGGGCCCGCACCACCAAATGCCACTAGTACAAAATCACGGGGGTCGTAGCCACGACTAACCGATATTTGTTTTATAGCACTTACCATTCGAGCTACAGAAATTCGTAAAATTCCTTCAGCAGTTTTCTGTATCGTAAGGCCTATCTCTTCAGCAATTTGAAAGACAGCCGTATCTGCTAAAGAACTATTAAGTTCGATACTTCCGCCAGCTATCTTGGTTTCAACCGATAGTCGACCTAGAATAATATTAGCATCTGTTACAGTTGGCTCTTCGCCACCAAAACCATAACAAGCAGGACCAGGTATAGCTCCAGCGCTGCGCGGCCCAACTTTGAGAATTTCTCCATCATCCATCCACGCAATACTTCCTCCACCCGCACCCACGGTGTTTATTTCAATCTGCGGTGTTCGAATTGGATATTGGTTTATATATTGTTCTGTCGTTAACGGTATAGATAGATCCTGTATCAAGCATACATCAGTACTTGTCCCCCCCATATCATAAGTGATCATATTATTAAGACCGAGAACTTCACCTAAATTTACAGCGGCAGCAACGCCACCTGCGGGTCCTGAAAGCACCGTCTGGATAGGGAACTTCTTAGCCCTATCAACAGTTATGATTCCTCCACTTGAAATCATCAAGTAAGCAGCTTCTTTATACCCCCCCTCGTTTAACAGGGTCTCTAATTGATCAAGATACTCAGTTATAATGGGGCCGATATAAGCATTGAGGGCGGCAGTATTAAAACGCTCATATTCCCTCATTTCGGGAAGCACTTCTGACGAAGTACATATAAACCATTCAGGAAGCTTCTTTCTCAAAAGGTGTGCCGCATCTTCCTCATGCTTACGGTTGATATAGCTATGTAGAAAACATATAGCCAGTGCGGCAGGTTTTTCTCCATAAAGGTACTCTACAATATTTTCTAGTTCAGATATATCGAGACCTCTTAGAACCTTCCCGCCAGCATCAAGGCGTTCCTTAACTTCAATAACGTTTTGTCTTGGCACTACTGAAGGAGGCTTTAAGGTTTTAATGTTATATAGTTCAGAACGGTTAGTTCTAGCTATCTCAAGCGTATCTCCAAAACCTTCAGTTGTTAGCATCCAAACAGGTGCTCCCTTACGCTCCAAAATTGTGTTCGTACCGATGGTTATTCCATGAACAAATCTATCAATGGTCTCAAGTTGTACGTCAATATTTTTAATACCGTTCAATACTGCATTGGCAGGATTATCGGCAGTAGATGGGACCTTTGTCGAAAGAAAATCACCGCTAATGTCATCATAGAGTACAATGTCGACAAACGTTCCACCAACGTCCACACCAAGCATTCTCATTGCATCGTCTCCCCACTCATCCTGAACCCAACTTTAGAAATGTGATCAATAATTTATAATAGATTACAAATCATTTATTTCCCATAATACTAACGCCAACACAGCCATAACGAAGTTTAATACCTACTATAAAAACAACTTTAAATATTAAGCTCTACGCTTAGTCTTACAAAGGTATAGAAAAATTTGTATATAATGGCTTTGTTCTGCCCGGTTGAAGGATAATCTTGCCTATAACGTCACCTTCGTCTAGCAATCTATGAGCCTCGGATGCCATGTTAAGAGGAAACTCAGCATAGATCATAGGCTTAATCCTAATATCCTCAATCATCTTCAGTAGTAACGCTACATTAGTTTCTGTAACCTCTGGCTGATCGTCATAGCTATGGATAGAAAACAAGCGTACAGCTGGGCTACGTGCCCAATTTTTACACTGAGCGCGAAAAATACCGTCCGGGGGAAATCCTTCCATAAGACCATACATAATCAACATTCCCATAGGCGCCAGCAAATCAAGGTGATTAACAAAGCTTACACCTCCAACCGGATCTATAAAGAAATCAACGCCGCGGCCATCAGTAACTGTTCTTATCTGTTTGGAAAGATCATTACTAGATGTATCAATTACATAGTCGGCACCCTGTTCAATTAAATACTTAACCTTTAGTGGGCTGCGCGTCAGCGCCACCGTCACCAGCTCTGCTACTTTTGCCAGCTGAAGAAGTGCATTTCCAACCCCGCCAGCAGCACCGACTATCACAACCGTATCACCGGCGCGAACCCTCGCAGCCGTATGAAGAATATTCCAGGCAACTCTATAATTAATTAGGCAAGCAGCGTCTGAAAGATTAATCGCCTCAGAGCACGGAAACACCCAATTAGCATCAGCAACCATATACTCGGCGTAACAACCTCGTTCTGGAACTGCTGATACGACAACCGATTCTCCTTCTTTGAGTTTTGTAACGTTTGTTCCTATAGCAGCGACTGTACCACTCATCTCGATACCCGGAATAGTCGGCAATGCAGGCATCCAAGGATAACGTCCAGTACGGATAAGCTGATCGGGGAGGCCTACACCAATCGAATGCGCTCTTATCAAGACTTCACCTAACCCGGGCTTCGGCGTTTCCACCTCATCTACCTGCAACACCTCAGGGCCACCAGTTTTATGTAATCTGATAGCTTTCATTTTTATATCTCCTTGTCTCTTCGACTTAGTATATGAGTAGATAACTCAGTTAAAAATTCAGTACTTTTTAAGTTGAAAGGAAAAGACTGAATATAAAATTTCTTGATTATTTAAGATATGGCCAGTTCATAGCTCACACTAATAAATTAATTCATTTGAGATGTTTTCATATGCATCTAATTATTACTATACCCTTGCCTAGACAAGCACTAGCGTGTCAAAGTTAGTAAAAATATCTCCTGTCGTTACACGACATACAAACCAAAGATCGAACTTTATTCTGTAGATTAGCTAACTCTATTAGCTAGATAAATATTATTTTGTTAAGAGAAGGAAACTTTATGAAACGGTTAAAAACATTCGTCATTGCAGCTGCAATAAGCATTACTATGGGCTTTTTTACATCTAATACTTCGCATGCCGAATGTGGTGATATTACAATATCTGAGATGAACTGGGCCTCTGCCCAACTGATGGCTAACGTTGATAAGATAATATTACAAGAAGGATATGGCTGTAACGCTGAAATTATTCCTGGAGACACCATGCCTACCTTTACTTCTATGAATGAAAAAGGAAGACCTGATGTGGCGCCTGAATTATGGGTCAATGCTGTTCGGCAACCATTGAAAAAGGCAATTGATTCTGGTCGCCTTCAAGTAGTCAATAAGGCACCAATCAGTGGACTAGGTGAAGGCTGGTGGGTAACACCAAAATTTTTAAAAGACAATCCAACGCTAAATTCGGTTGAAAAGGTACTCGAGCACCCTAACCTCTTTCCGTACGCCGAGGATTCATCTAAAGGTGCATTCATGGGATGTCCTGCAGGTTGGGGCTGTCAACTTGCCAATGCAAACCTTTTTCGAGCTTTCAACATGGATAAAAAAGGATGGGTTCTAGTAGATCCAGGTTCGGCAGCTGGTCTTGATGGATCCATAGCCAAGGCTGCTAACCGCGGTGAGAACTGGTTCGGTTACTATTGGAATCCTACAGCCATCGTAGGAAAATACAATTTAGCTATGCTACCTTTTGAAACTAAATTTGCCGGTTCTGAAAACTGGGACGGTTGCATAGTTAAACCTGAACAGGAATGTGCATCCCCAAAACCTTCTTCTTGGACAGAGTCAGCAGTACGAACCGTCATCACCACAGAATTTAAAAAACGTGGTAGTGTGGCTGCTGAATATTTAGCAAAACGCAAATATCCTGGAAATATAATGAATAGTATGTTGGTGTTTATGACCGATAACCAAGCTAATGGTGCAGATGCCGCTATCGAGTTTTTAACCCGGCATGAGGTCTTATGGACAAAATGGGTCAGTCAGGACGCCGCAAAAAAAATCAAAGCTGCGCTCTAGTTAAACTACGACAAAGAAAGGAGGACACCTAGAACGTTCTCCTTTCTTTGTTATCTACTATGGGGAATCCATGAATTTCTTTAACGAATTCCCGTCACTTGGTCGACGCGATCTTATGGAATTGCGACGTACAATTGATAACGGGTTTCGTGATTTTTCACGCGAGTATGGTGAGGCGTTAGAAAATTTTTTTAATCCCCTTCTACAGTTTTTAATTTGGTTAGAAAAACTAATGATTACCGCTCCTTGGCCGATAATCATATTAGTCATCGCTTTTTTTGCATGGATGGGTTCTCGTAGCAAAGTAATTGTTATTGGATCTGCTCTCTGCTTTTTAGCTATCGGTTACCTCGGCATGTGGAAAGACACAATGTCGACACTTGCAATAATTTCTGCAGCCACTCTGATTTGTATTGGGATAGGAATTCCTATTGGCATACTGATGTCCCGTTCCGACCGAATTCAGAGAATAATTACGCCTATTCTCGATGTCATGCAGACAATACCCTCCTTCGTCTACCTTATACCAGTGGTTATGTTGCTTGGAATCGGAAAGGTACCTGGCCTACTAGCAGTATGCATTTACGCGCTCCCGCCTATCGTGCGTCTAACTAACCTTGGAATCCGTCTTGTTGATAAGGAGGTATTAGAAGCAGCCGATGCCTTTGGTGCCAGTGCTATCCAACGTCTTATTGGTGTACAAATACCACTTGCGTTACCCAACATCTTCGCAGGTGTAAACCAGACAATAATGATGGCTCTATCTATGGTGGTGATCGCATCAATGATTGGTGTAAAAGGACTTGGTGTTCCTGTATTGCAGGCAGTTTCTAATCAGTATCTTGCTCTTGGCCTGATGAACGGCCTTGCGATAGTAGCACTAGCAATTATTTTTGATCGCGTCACCCAGCAACTGGGCAAACGCCTTCAAAAACATCAAGGGTTAGATAATTGATGGGTGACACATTCATCAGCATACGACACCTCTATAAGATTTTTGGTCGAGATCCAGAAAGCGCCATGAACCGCGTTCGAAAGGGTATGGAAAAAAATGAACTATTAGAGCTAACAGGCCATGTTCTAGGCCTTAGTGATATCAATCTAGAGATGGAACAAAATAAGGTTCAAGTTGTCATGGGCCTATCAGGTTCGGGCAAGTCCACCTTAATTCGCCTTCTCAACCGTCTAATTGAGCCTACAGCCGGTGAAGTACTAATCGATGGAGCAGACGTGCTTGCTATGGATGCGAAACAGCTTAGAGAATTACGCCGCCAGAAAATGTCCATGGTATTTCAGCGTTTTGCGCTATTTCCTCACCGTACAGTCTTAGAAAACACTGGCTATGGCCTAGAAATACAAGGGGCTAACCAGAAAATAATAAAGAAACGAGCCATACGCTGGATTGAACGCGTGGGACTATCTGGATATGAAAATTACTATCCGGCACAGCTTTCTGGAGGTATGCAACAACGTGTAGGGCTTGCAAGGGCTCTTTCTACGGATGCTGAAATCTTACTAATGGACGAAGCTTTTTCGGCACTTGACCCCCTGATAAGAACTGAAATGCAGGATATTTTACTCGACTTACAAGAAGAACTTCAAAAAACCATTGTTTTCATCACACATGATCTCGATGAGGCTCTCCGTATTGGTGATAACATCGCCATTCTCCGCGATGGTCAAATCATCCAAACTGATAACCCTCAAAACATATTGATGAACCCAGTAGATACATATGTCGCAGACTTCATGAAAGATATAAACCGAGCCCGAGTACTCCGAGTTGACACAATAATGAATCCCTTGGATTCAGATGCCAATGATGGACCAAGCTTACCTAGTTCCACAACACTGGAGCAAGCACTTCAAGTGTTTGCTGAGAACTCTTCTAACCACATCATAATAGTAAACCGGAAGGGTGAAAAAATTGGCAAACTGACCTTAGAGGATCTGATAATGGGAATGAAGCGCCCAACCATCGAGAAAATCAAAGAAGATCTGAGTTCGCCTGATTCTTTTAAGCCTATTACTACCGCATCCAGAAATATTAATTAAATACTCAGACTCAGCTAAAACATAGCTTGTGCTTAGAAAAAATATAACAGGTGCACTAATCAATAATTTATGGTTTTGAAATAGTATTAAAATGTAATGATATTTTACAATTATGTTTATCATAGTCCAAATTTCTAGGACATTAACGGTTCGTATACGTAAGTTATATCACCTACATTTTTTTATTTATTTTGACGCACACTATGTAACAGTCTAAATTTCAAAAAAAACTATACCAGTACAATTTCGCCAATATTTATGGACTCAACCAAGATAACATCAATAGCTTTAATCATTTCACCTTTGTCAATTATCTGAACTTGATAGGTCTGGCCTTGGGCATCCAATTTATCAAACTTAAAATCTCCAAAAACATCAGTCCTTTGTATCTGTTCATTTTGGTTTTCAAAAACCAGCTGGACCTCCACACCTTCAAGACATTCTATTTTATGATCTCGAATACCAGACAACGATCCGGCAATAAATGAGGAAGTATAGCGCCATAAGTTCTTATAATAAACGCGTGGCTTGGTTTCGTACTCCGCATGAAGAACGTCAAGCTGTTGCTCGTCAATTAGCCGCGCCATTTCATCATCATCAACCTTGACTGATTGCAAGGCTTTCGTAGCACAGACCGTAACGCACCGCGGCTCTTTCCACCCGGCATCCAGCAAATGTGCGTCAAAAATCCAATGCTGCGGAAGTTGTTTTTCCTCATTCCACCAAATCGCACCATAGGGACAACTATCCACCAAGTCTCTGCGGCCTTTAGCTTTTTCTGGATCAATAATAACTATTCCATCAGGCCTTTTACGAACTACATCTGGCGCTGATTTAATACATGGCGCATCATCACAGTGTTGGCACATAGTTGGAAGGTATGCGACATCAGTAGCATTCCCGGCGCCACGTTCTTTGCGCATAATTTCAATCCAACGATGTCCGTGCTTTGGCATTTCCTCGGAATAACCCGGGAACGAATTACCAACATGTTCATCCTGTACAGCCACAGTACAGACATTGCAGTTGGTACAGTTTTCAATATCGACAATTAAGTTCCATTTTTTCATTTTTACGAACCTTCCTAATTCAACCCCTGCGCCTGAGTTAGAGAATCTTTTCGAATAAATTCGACCGTTCCGTCCCACTTATCAATTTCTACCATAGCCAATCCATTGGCCATAGAATGAGCATTTTTTATTTGAGTTCTAGACGGAGAGAGTAAATTAACGCAGCCACCGCGATCAACAGACTCCCCAGGTTTTCCCATTGGCTTGTACTCAGCCGATGATTCGTAGCTATGAACTATCCCGGGCATCAATCGAGATGTGATATGTGCAGCACAAATAACGGCACCTCTATTGTTATATACACGCACTAGGTCGTGATCTCTGATGCCACGGGTTTTCGCGTCCCCGGCATTTAGCCGAATAATCCAATAATAGTGCCCATCGATCCATTCACGATGATCCTTGATGTCGTTTAAATAACTGTCCTTGCCATCACCTTGGGTATGAAAACTATAACGTCCATGGGGAGTTATCATTCGTAGAGGAAACTCTTTTAGCTCTGGTATGTGCGGTCCTTCCCAAGATCTAATATATTTTGGAATTGGTGCTCTCTCATCATCACTGGGTTTATACCTTTTCAAGCTTTCGCATTCAAATTCGAACTTACCACTTTGTGTCTGCAGTCCTTCACCAAATTCTTCCGTGTAATCGCCCGGTAGTGGCATTGCTTCGGGGACATCCTTTTTCCGTCCTTCGGCGAACCAGTTAAATGCTGTTGGCGAACGCAAATCTTCTCTTTCAGGTGGAACCACGAAGTAACCCTTTTGCATAAATTTTTTCCACGATATATGACTAGGTAAATCCGATGCATCAAACATACGTTTGACCCAATCAATGTCACGCATTCCTTCTGTGAAGTAGCTACCAAGACCCAATCGCGTAGCTATCCCAGCGAAGATATCATAGTCTGATTTACTCTCTCCTAGCGGTTCAATACATTTGGATTGAAAAGCAATTACACGATGGTTCACTTGTGAGTTAAAGTGCGCTCCATAGCCACCAGCATTAGCCCATTCACCTATATCCGTTCGCTCCAAATGAGTGCAGGCCGGGAGGATAACATCGGCAAATTGGGTGTCACCCTCATCCCATATGGACTGGTTAACGACAAATTCTAAATTTTGTGAGCGATACATCGCAACGTAACGATTAGCATCGCTAAGTGTTCCCAATATCGAGTTACCGTATCGGTACAACATATGAACCGGCGAGTGACCGGGCGCCGGATAAACTGCTTCAGAAAATTGTCCTTCAATTGTTCTTGCGTCCCAAACATGACCTTTGGTATGACCATCAATTATTGCATCAGGTAATTTAAGGCGCGGGATTTTTTGGCTCGATGGGTTCATAGTCGCTAGCTGAGGCATGCGCTGATACAGGCTTACAGCAAGGGCTGTATTATTCAGATCACCAGAAATTCCACCATCAGCGTATCCAGGAAAATAGAAGCCAAAATCATGTGGTACACCCATTTGCATATTACCAAAATTAATACCCGGCTTACCCAACCCTTGCATTGCCATTAGGCAAACCATAGTTCGTGTCCACTGACTACCCGTCGCGTTTCGTGCTGCTCCGCCAAATGTATTCCCCATGCCTCCTGCGGCTAAATAGGTTCGTTTTGATGCCCATTCACGTGCCAATGCCCTTACATCTTTCGCCGACACGCTCGTTTCTTGCTCCTGCCATTCCGGTGTTTTTGCTACTCCATCCTCTTTCCCGAGAACGTAATCACACCAAGCATCAAACCCCTGTGTTCGGCTTGCCACATAGTCTTTATCATAAAGATCTTCGTTCATCCAAACGTTGGCAATGGCGAGTGCCAGTGCAGGTGAAGTCGTCGGTTTAGGTGCTATCCACTTGCCGCCTAGAAATTGTGCCGTGTCATTTAGATGTGGATCAATGTGCACAATCTTAAGGTCTAATTCTTTTAACCACTGTCGACGAATTGATCCTTCAAAACCAGAATATATGCCATTTGTAGCTTCAGGGTTACTCGACCAAAAAACCACCATCTCGGCATTTTTTAAGCAATCTTCCATGGTCCCGAAGGGTTCTCCACCTCCTACACGTAAGCTTCCACCCCAGTGATGAACCGCTCCCCAGTACCATCCCTCCCAACTATCTGGATTATGGTGAACTTCGGTTGTACCAATAGCATTCATAAAACGCATTTTAGCACTTAAATAGTAGCCGATATTTCCCCAGGTATGATGCGACCCATTAGAATGCGCAATCGCACCTTGACCATAGTCACGCTTCATCCGTTTAATCTCAGATGCTACCAGATTAAAAGCCTCGTCCCAGCCAATGGGTTCGTATCCTGATATTCCCCGGTTGGAGATATTACGTTCACCGTTCGGATCGAAATCCACACGTTTCATAGGCGTTAGAAGTCTATTGGGTGCATAAACCATTGACTTCCAATTCATACCATGCGGTGACAGAGATGTTTGCCTGGGGGGCTTAAAGGTTTTGCCATGCGCCTGTATGGAATAGGACTTCGCATCATTATTATCAAAAACAATGGGTGTCGTACGTACAATTTTTTCTTCTTTGACATAAACAAATAGCGGACCACCATTCGTCATAGTGCAATACCGCGTGGTTCCATCACCTGCCGCCGTTCCATCTTTCCACCCCGTGCTGATGGCCGTCATCACCGTCTGCGCGAACCAAACACTATCCTCGTCTTTTCCTTCGGGATGGAAAAGAAAATTTTTCATAGCCTCAATCTGCTCTAATTGATTAATTGGCGGCATTAGCAATCTTGTAGCAATAGCTTTAGTTTTAAAAACAAGAGAGAATTCAGCCGATGAATGGACCCCAGCTTTTGAGCTTACATGACCACCCTTAAATATAAATAGACGCCCATGCTTAGCGTCCTGCGTTCGAATCTGAACTTTTAAGTTTTTATTTTTTACACGAGCACGAAACTCGGCGTTTCGCCAATAAGCGAAACGGAAAAGTAAATACATGCCAAAAAGAATTAGATAGAATTTCATAAGATAAATATACAGAAATTGCATCACTCAATCTAGTGGTAGACAACACAGACCTTAAAAAATATCAGCCCTTTAGCAACTCTGCAGCCTCGACGCGTTGACTTCAATAACGTGCTCTTGATAGGCCGGACGCGAAGCGAGGCGCTCATAGTAGGCCTCAACATTGGGATGGGAGGGCCGGTTCGGCGTCCAGTTTATCCAACGATCGGTTAGCGAGCCTAATGGAAAATCCGCCATCGTCAGCTGGTCTCCGCACAGATAATTATTCTCAAGCAGATGCGCGTCAAGGATGTCATACATAGAGCTGGCCTGCTTTATGGCAGCTGCTAGGCGAGGCTCATCGCGTTCGGTCTTCGATTTCTGCAATATTTCTTCCAAGTACACCCCATTGAAAGGTGCGAGATTGATTGAGCTCCAATCCATCCATTTATCGGCTGCAGCGCGTGCACGTAGATCTTGAGGACAGAGTTCACCCATGCTGTATTCTGCGCAGAGATAGCGCATTATAGCGCCAGATTCCCAAAGCGTGAAGCCATCATCTTCCTCGAGGGTAGGAAGTCGTCCGTTGGGATTCTTGGCACGGTATGCCGGGTCATCATTGCCACCGAACGAGCCGCCCCAATCGATCCGTTCGTAGTCAATGCCGATTTCGCCAAGGCACCACGTTACCTTGATAACATTCGAGCCATCTTTACGTCCCCAAATCTTGCGCATTACTTATCCTCTGGTTGTCATTGATAAATTAAACTAGGTCAGTCAACTTCCGTTCCCTAGGCTAGGTAATGACGCCTAAGAAAATAAATTTTCGTGAATTTCGTGATAACGATGGTAGAGAGCTTTTCCATGTTCAATGTATAAACCGGAAGATGTATAGAGGTAAATCTGATAAAAACACAATAAATTTCTCTACCTATATCATGTCTTTAACAATTAGATTTTAAATGCAGAATAGATATACAGGCGATGCAGGATATTTTCCAAGTACGGACTGATGTAAAAACTTACAAAGCCGGACTCAGCATAGCACTTGCTTGATATTTATTTCCCGATGAGACACATAACTCTAACAGCAAGTATAACCATTGACCCCATAAATAATTTTACAACAAAGAGATATTACATGTCATTCATTGAACAGGCATATCTAGAACTAAAAGCAATTCACCCAAGTATAACCGCAACCGAATTCAGCTGCAGTTCCTATTACCAAACCAATAAATCAAGAAAACACGACATGGCACTTCATGCACTGATGTGTTTTCTCATAAATCTCAGCAAGAAGGCATATGCGCTGTCGAATGTTTGACAATTAACAAATATTTAACACTCGAGAGATCAATTAAAATAAATTTGAATAATAAAAATAATCAGAGCCCTTTTGCCTTGTAACTGGCCGCAATTTTTTCGATTGCAACCAAATAAGCGGCCGTTCTCAGGTCAGAAACATTTGCTCTCTCGTGCCACAGAGTTCTCATTGACTGAAATGCCCCGCGCATGGTGTCATCAAGGCCAGATCTTACCAATTCAAGTTCGCCTGCGCCTTGAAGGTATTTATTCCTGAAATCTGCCGACAGGTCCCATTTGTCGCCCATGGCTTGGGAGAGGTTCTCGAGCTCAGAAATGACCAGTTGATTGCGGCCTTCTTGTTCACGGCGTTGCATGCGGCCAAATCGGATATGACTTAAGTTTTTGACCCATTCAAAATAAGATACTGTGACACCACCTGCATTTGCATACATGTCGGGGATAATAACACAGCCCTTTTCGCGCAGGATACTGTCCGCGCTTGCAGTGACTGGCCCATTGGCAGCCTCAATGATCAGCGGTGCTTTTATGTTTGCCGCATTATCAATATTAATCACACCTTCAAGAGCCGCCGGAATGAGAATATCGCAGTCCGCCTCTAAGAGGGCCGCACCATTTTGTAAATATGTCGCCCCCGGGAAACTCGCAACGCCGTTTTTTTCCATAATCCAATTGCGCACTGCATCGACATCCAATCCACTTTCAGAATGAATTGCGCCATCGCGTTCAATGATACCAGTGATAAGCGATCCATCTTCTGCACTGAGGAACTTTGCTGCATGATAGCCAACATTTCCAAGACCCTGCACAATAATGCGCTTTCCATCCAGAGAACCCGACAGCCCTGCTTTGGTTACATCTTTGTGCTCACGGAAAAATTCGCGCAATGCATATTGCACGCCCCGCCCCGTCGCTTCAACCCGGCCAGCTATGCCGCCGGCATTGATAGGCTTGCCCGTGACGCAGGCTTTTGCATTGATGTCTGAGGTATTCATGCGGGCATATTGATCGGCAATCCATGCCATTTCACGTTCCCCGGTTCCCATATCAGGCGCTGGGACGTTCTGGCTTGGATTAATCAAATCACGTTTGATTAATTCATAGGCAAAGCGGCGAGTGATAAGCTCTAGCTCGTGTTCATCATAGTCGCGAGGATTGATACACAGACCTCCCTTTGCCCCACCAAAGGGCGTATCAACAAGCGCACATTTGTAAGTCATGAGGGCCGCTAAAGCTTCGACTTCGTCTTGATCTACTGAGCTTGCGTATCTTATACCACCTTTAACAGGCTCCATATGCTCTGAATGAACAGCGCGGTATCCCGTGAATGTTTGAATATCACCACGCAGCCTTACACCAAACCTTACGGTATATGTGGCATTGCACAGTCTGATTTGTTCTTTCAACCCCGGAGGCAAATCAATCATCTCAACGGCGCGATTGTACATTATATCTACGCTTTCGCGAAAACTTGGCTCTTTAGTTGTCGACATAATTCTCTCCTTTAGGAATTATTGGCGTTAAAAACCGCCTTATAGTAAAATATTACTTACTTCACGGGGCACCCATCTGGGAAGCGCCGTAAAAAAGTCTCAACAATTTTCTAGTTTTTAAGTGATTTTTTCCCAACTGGAGTGCCCCCATTGAGTAGTCTATGTTGAAAGCTACTGCATGATTGAAGGACCTTGGGCCGAGAGGTTTCTTTGAATTAATCAGAAAATAACCTTAAATTAGCCGTGTTAAGAAACTTAACTCAATTAGCTCTCCCATCATGGGTTGAAAGAAAGAGTTCACACACCTCGCTGGTTCGGTTGCTCCAAGCATGGCTACCGCCCAGATTTACCACCGTGTCACCTGTACCCAGGTGTACCTCTTCCATATCAAGAACCATCGTCACTTCGCCGGAAAGCACCAGAACGTAGTCGAGGCTAAGGGTTTGCTGCATATACGGATGGGGCGCCTCTTTACCGAGGCGAGAAGCCTCCGGAGCGCCCATGTACGCAAAATAGTCAGAGACCTTCTCGTCAGTCAGTCCTTTCATGTACCAAGCATCGGGCGGAATGGTGACGAAGCTTCCGACCGATCCACCAATAGGAGGCTGAAGAATGTTTGACAAATGAAGAGTCTCGCGAATGCCCTTAATTGGTGCAGGTGTGTCTTCAGTAACCCAGAATCGCGTGAAGGCAAAACCAGGACGCGCTGGGTCTGTAAGCACATCAGCAACTAATTTGTCATCATAGATGACGGCGTTGCCGTTCTCGTCACCGGCGGCAACAATACGGCGAACCTCTCTCGGGCCCTTATTGATCATTTTCACCTCGATCATTATATTCATCCCCACCTATCATCACGAAGAGCATGTTGTTGGCTCCCCGGGTGCTGTCCCAGGAATGCCAGTGACCAAGCTGAACAATGACGTCACCCGTATGCATGACAAAATCGTCGTCGGGTAGGACGTGAACGCGCTCACCCTCGGTGACCACGCCGTAATCGACGGTTCGGGTACGATGCATGTTCCAATGCCGGTCGCTATCCATTTTTTCTGATAACCCCGTGACATTCATCGTTTCAAAGTGATCGTCAGCCGAAGACCTCTCAATGATAGACGCGTCTTCTTTATAGGACTGAATCAATCGGAAATGGGCCCCATTTGCGGGCGGCGAATGGCTCATGGCGCGGTCACCACCATCGTGATGATGTGTAAGGTCGATCGGACAATCTTCGAAGGTCCAAATTTCGTTGAAGAATATTGTCGAGCCACCACCGCGTCCGTGTTGGTGTGGGTTCAGACTATCAGCGATCACTTTCGACTTTCCGTCCGCGCCATTGCCGACTACCACACGCCGTGGTGGTACTGGATTATTCGCCACTTAGACTACTCCCCCCAAATTTTATCTACCTCGTGCTAGGCGCCCTGAGCCGTTATTATAGCATAAATAGAAAAACATATCCAACGTTTGGAGTTGCACGATGTGTATCTAGCTCTCAGCTAAGGCATTGATCTATATAGAGATTGGTAGATCGTGGTGAGCAGCAGCGCGTGGTGGTGAAACAATCGCTATAGATCCTTAGATTCTATAAGGCTTTTCCACTCATTATCTTCAAAAATTTCTACTTTAGCTGTCTCAAAGTTTACATCGCCAGTGCCATTTCCGACATTAGGCCTAATCGGGGCCTACCCCAAAGGGATCCTACCTATGTTACTTACATTTGAATTCCGCAAAACCTTAGTGACGAAACCGAAAAAATAACCAATAAAAAAAACTAAAGAAAAGTTTATAAAAGTAGACGTTTCAGTATGAATAAATACAATGAGTTAAATAGTTTAAATTAATAACAGGGGTAAAATCTTACCCCGATAATAGAATACTGAGAGACTTCAATATGAAAATGCAAAAACCTGTAGGTACAGTTTTTTCCTTCGATAATAGCTTTTCCCGTTCTCTTCAAAGTTTTTATGTCCACTCCAAAGCAGATGCTGCGCCAGCGCCGAAACTCCTGCAGTTTAACGATAGTTTAGCCAAAGAACTTGGTCTCGAACCGTCAATGCTTAATTCAGAAGCTGGTTCAGAAATATTCTCTGGTAATGTAATCCCCGAGGGGGCAGAGCCGCTGGCACAGATTTACGCCGGTCACCAGTTTGGCGGCTTTAGCCCTCAACTGGGCGATGGCCGTGCACTGCTCCTAGGCGAAGTGATCGACATTCTTGGACTACGCCGCGACATACAACTAAAAGGATCAGGCCGAACCCCATTTTCGCGAGGAGGGGATGGCAAGGCGACCCTTGGACCCGTGCTGCGCGAATACTTAATCGCGGAAAGCATGCATGCACTCGGCGTCCCAACTACACGTGCCTTGGCGGCTGTGACAACTGGCGAAGTGGTTAATCGAGAGAAGTTATTGCCAGGCGCGGTCCTCACACGGGTTGCCTCAAGTCACATTCGGATAGGTACCTTTCAGTTTTTTGCCGCCCGCGGCAAAACAGAAAAAGTTCGCGAACTCGCTGACTATGCAATCACACGACACTATCCAGCGGCCACTAGTTTCGATAACCCATACCTTGCTTTTTTCAAATCAGTCACCGAGGCACAGGCTGCGCTAGTCGCGCACTGGATGAGTTTAGGTTTCATCCACGGCGTGATGAATACCGATAATATGACAATTTCTGGCGAGACCATTGACTATGGGCCATGCGCCTTCATGGACAACTATTCAGCCCAAACTGTATTCAGTTCTATTGATACCCATGGCCGCTACGCCTATGCAAACCAACCATCAATTCTATCGTGGAATCTAGCACGCTTAGCGGAAACCTTAATTCCCCTTGTAGACTCTGATAAGGACGTAGCCATCAGATTATTAACTGACGCAGTCCAGGACGTTGAGCATATTTATGAGTCTCAGTGGCTAGATGCCATGCGTTTAAAGTTAGGCTTATGGACAAAAATCCCGAACGATCTAGAACTGATTAACGACCTGCTATCGGTGATGGAAGATAGCCATGCCGATTTTACACTAGTATTTCGTCATCTTTCAAAATTCTTACGTGGTGATAGTTCCAAACTCCGTCAACATTTTAACGCTTCAGATTCTTTCGACACCTGGTCAAAGCGCTGGTTAAGTCGTATAAAATCTGAAGAAATTGAAGCCGAAACACATGCGTTAGCCATGGATCGAATTAATCCGATCTACATCCCGAGAAATCACAAAGTAGAAGAATCTCTCTACGCCGCTGTTGAACACAACAACATGAAACCTTTTTCACGCCTCTTAGAGATTCTAAGCCATCCCTTTGACGAAGTGCAGGGGAGTGAAGAATATTCCAGGCCTGGGCCGCAATTAGCCACTCCTTACCAAACATTCTGCGGGACCTAAGAGGCCATTGTCCTTAGAGGCGCCGTTAATCTAGTAGCAACACCCATTCGAACGGAGTTCCTACTCTGAGATACTTACGTCTCAGACACAAAGGCGCTTGAGGTGTTACTCACACAACTCGACTGCGATGCACGATATATTAGCCTGTAGCACGGATGGCTCCGAGTAAGAGAAAGGCCCAACCGTCATTTTAGCAGTGGCGGTCTTGTTGCTCATGCGAAATGTAGTCCATGGTTTACATGGTAATGGAGTGGATGACGGCAAATATATGTATAAAATTTTACAATTAGTGCAGACTCAAAAAGATTGGGTACAATCTCAAATATTTGAATGGACTGGCAGAACAGATATGCTAGATGCCTGTGACCCGTCAGGGAGAAAATCTTTTATGCCATATCAGAAATTTGATATTGTGCAGAATGATTGTCAAAAAAAGAGAATAAATGATAACGATTTTGTTCAATGTAAAGTTATTGACCTTAACAAAGCGATTAACTTTCCATGGATGAATTGAAAATTAGAACTTCTGAAACGTAAAAAAGACTATTTCTGACGCCACCACAGAAGGTACCTACCAAATAATAAAGACCCTGTAAAACAAGGGCTTACTTTAAATTTGATTGCGGGTTGGAGTGTGTGTCCGATCCGCAAATTCAACAACAAACGAGGTTAGTGGGAGGCGTGGAGACTAACATAAACGCCATCCCGCATTTCATCGAAGAATTGATTGAGGACCGGGTGGGCTACCGGTTCCCCCGTCAGGTCCGGTTCTAGGTTTCTCTCAGCCACATAGGTCGAGTGTTCTGCCTGGTGGACCAGCACGTGATACCACGGCTCATCCTTGGGCGGACCAGAACGTGCCATGGTGTCGTACCATTCCTCCGTACCAGAAAAGCTCGCATCAACATCAACCACGACCCCACGATAGTCGAACCGCTTGTGATGGATCAGTTCGCCGACTTGAAACTTCGCCATCTTGTCTCTCATCACATTCTCCGTGTCGTATATCCGGCAACTGACGGTAGCTTAAACTTTTACTGGCTGTTTCCTGCCAATATCGTCGCCGTATATTTAAAGGGTAGTAAAAGTATAGCCGCTAAAGGGCGGTGTCCTAGGCCTCTAGACGATGGGGACAATAACTTAATCGCATCACTTATATCCGTTGTACAAGCACATATAGTTAAACGTTTTTTAAGTCAATTTAATATTTGCAGGTGACCCAGTTAAGGTGTTCCATTTATCTTCTTAGCGAACGGTGAAGAAGTATGTCCTCAAGGTTAAAAGTACGCTCAAAGAAAGTCGCGATTAAACCACGCGATTCCTCATGGCGATTCCGC
>Ga0209403_10000970_pt1 | contig 39203 bp, 30 predicted proteins | sample ArcticOcean_MG_C_8_FD_187440 | JGI IMG/M metagenome (GOLD analysis project Ga0209403, IMG submission 187440) | Marine microbial communities from western Arctic Ocean - ArcticOcean_MG_CB11_86 (SPAdes) (version 2) | ecosystem: Environmental > Aquatic > Marine > Oceanic | place: Arctic Ocean...
TACGCGAAAGTGCCGCAGGCGCTTGTTGTTGCGCCGACCCGGGAACTGGCGCTGCAGGTTAAACGCGAACTGGAATGGCTGTATGAGATGACGGGCGCCTCCTTCGCGTCCTGCGTCGGCGGTATGGATATGCGCGTCGAACGCCAGGTGCTGGGGCGTGGTGTGCATATCGTCGTCGGCACGCCGGGGCGTCTGCGTGACCATATCGAGCGTGGTTCGCTGAATATGAGCGGGCTCAAAGCCGTGGTGTTGGACGAAGCCGACGAAATGCTCGATCTCGGCTTTCGCGAAGATCTTGAATTTATCCTCAATTCGGCGCCGCCCGAACGCCGCACCCTAATGTTTTCCGCCACCGTACCGCGGACGATCGCCAATCTGGCAAAGCGATACCAGCGCAGCGCCGTCCGCGTGACCACGTCGGCGGAACAGAAACAGCATGTCGATATCGAATACCGCGCCCTTACCGTCGCACCCAACGACCGGGAAAACGCCATTATCAATGTGCTGCGGTATTACGAGGCGAAAAGCGCCATCGTTTTCTGCGCCACCCGGGCAGGCGTTAACCGCATGACGAGCCGTTTTACCAACCGCGGTTTTTCGGTGGTGGCATTGTCGGGCGAATTGAGTCAGGCTGAACGCACCCATGCCCTGCAGGCCATGCGCGACGGTCGCGCGCGTGTGTGTATTGCCACTGATGTCGCGGCGCGTGGGCTGGATCTGCCAAATCTCGAACTGGTGATCCACGCCGATATTCCTGAAAACAGTCAGGCCCTGCTGCATCGAAGCGGCCGAACCGGTCGCGCAGGGCGTAAGGGCGTCAGCGTTCTGATCGTGCCGCACAACCATCGGAGACGCACCGAAAGGCTGTTCCACGATGCTCATATCGATGCCGCCTGGGCCAAGCCGCCATCCGTAGACGAAATTGTCGAACGCGACGACGTGCGCCTGCTGGAAGACCCGGTGTTGATGGAGCCCCTGGGCGACGGTGAGACGCCGTTCGTGCAGGAAATTCTGGCGCGCCATTCGGCGGAACAAATCGCCGCTGCTTTCGTCCGTCTGTATCGAGCCGGACAATCGGCGCCGGAAGATCTGCTGGATCACGCACCTTCGGAAGGCAGGGGCGGCAGAGACAGCCAGTCGGAAGGTCGCGGTGCCCGAGGCGCCAGGAGAGAGTCCCGCGACGATTTCTCGGACGGCGTTTGGTTTTCCCTGTCGGTCGGTCACAAACAGTCCGCCGAACCACGCTGGCTGTTACCGATGCTGTATCGTGTGGGTAACGTGGCCAAGGGGGAGATCGGCGCGATAAAAGTTTATAACAGTGAGACCCATGTGGAAATTGCGCCGGGAAGCATTGAGCGGTTTCTCCAGGCCATCGGCCCGGACGGGACGGTGGAAAAAGACATTACCGTTACCCGGATGGAAGGTGTCCCGAAGGCGCTTGACGAAAAGCGCGACCAGCCATACGCAAAAAAGAAGCGCTTTGGCGACCACAAATCCGGTGCGCGTGGCAAGCCTGGTCAGAATCGAAAATTCGACCCGGCGGATCGTAAATCCGAACCGAGAGAACGCAAGTTCGAACCGAATGACCGCAAGTTCGAACCGAAGGCCGGCGAAACGCCGGCGGAGGAGAATTCGCGAGCCCGGCCGACGACCACCCTAAAATCCAGATCAAAACCCTTCGGTAAGCCCGCCGGCAAGCCCCCCGGCAAGTCGTGGAGCAAGTCAGGTGGCAGGGTCGAGAACAGGGCCGAGGGCAGGTCGGAAGGCAAGCCGGAGAATAAGCCGTGGAGCAAACCCGGCGGCAAGTCGAAGAAGCCCTATGTATCCAAATTCGCGAAGAACGGAGCAAAATCGGGCGCGAAGGTCGGATCGAAAGCCGGGCCGAAATCTGGACCGAAGGGTCGAGCGCCAGATGCGTCCGGGTTCAGCCCGCGCAAGCGTACCGGGCCCGGTAATACTGATTGAACCGACTTAACCGGCCGGCCCGACCGCCTTGTCGGCTGTCACCGCCACATCCCCTGCGGGACTATCCCCGCCTCGGCATATATCCGGGCGCAATCATCGCGTCGCGGCAGATGACCGACGTATCCCGGGCGTGGTATAAAAACCTGGGAACAACCAGAACAAACGAACGGTGAGGCAAATTGACTGACATGAGATATGAAGCGCCAGAAACGCTTGATGCCGCTGTCGGCCTGCTGGCAGGCGAAAGCGGGCAGGTGAAGGTATTGGCCGGCGGGACGGACGTCCTGGTCCAGATTCACGCAGACATGATAGATCTCGACCTGATCGTCGATATCAAGAAAATCCCGGAGATGCGCGAAATCGTCGAGGAAGACGGCGCGTGGCGTTTTGGCGCCGCCGTTACCGGCAAAGAGATGATGGACAATGCTGCATTCAACAAGGCTTGGCCCGGTGTGATGGACGGGGTTCGCTTGATCGGGTCCGTCCAGGTGCGCGGCCGGGCAACTGTCGGTGGCAATCTGTGCAATGCTTCGCCTGCGGCAGACGGTGTGCCGCCGATGATCGCCGCCCGCGCGGTTGCGATTATTGTCGGGCCCAACGGTCGCCGCGAGATTCCGGTAGAAGATGTCGCGATCGCCCCCGGTAAAACGTCGCTGGAGCCCGGCGAGATCGTGGTTTCATTTCAGCTGCCGAAACGGGCGCCAAATTCTGGCGACGCCTACCTGCGGTTTACCCCGCGAACCGAAATGGATATCGCCGTGGTCGGGTGCGGCATCAACCTGACACTCGACGACAAGGGCATCTGCACCGACGCGCGGGTGTCCCTCGGCGCGGTCGCCGCCCGCGCGCTGTTGGTCGACGAAGCTGCCAAAGCGCTGATCGCCACACCGGTTGACGCAGCGGCGCTCGAAAACCTCGCCGCTGCGGCAAGCGCCGCGTGTAAGCCGATCGACGACAAGCGCGGCACGATCGAATACAGAACCGAAGTCGCAGGTGTACTGGCGCAACGCGCCGCCGCAATTGCGCTGGAAAGGGCGAAATCGTAATGGCCAAGCAATATGTAACCACCACCGTCAACGGGGATTTGACCGAGCTTCTGTGCGATTCGACCCAGACGCTGCTCGATGTTCTGCGCGATGAGCTGGGTATGACCGGCACCAAGGAAGGCTGCGGTACCGGCGATTGCGGCGCCTGCAGCGTCACGCTCGACGGCGTGCTGGTTTGCTCCTGCCTGGTTCTCGGGATTGAGGCGAACGGCAAATCGGTCGAGACCATCGAGGGCATGGCAAAGGGCGAGGAGCTGCACCCGCTGCAGCAGAAGTTCATCGACCATATCGCCCTGCAATGCGGCATTTGCACGCCAGGCCTGCTGATTGCGGCGCGTTCGCTGCTTGAAGAAAATTCGGACCCGACAGAATCGGAAATCCGCTACTGGCTGGCCGGCAATCTTTGCCGTTGCACCGGGTATCACAAGATCGTCGAGGCGGTACAGGCCGCCGCCATCGAAATGAGAGGGAACTGACCCATGGGAAGAGCACCGTCGCCTTTCGCCACGAAAATTCCGTACGAGAAAAAAGATCTTAAGATCGTCGGCTCTAACCCGACAGATCGCGGCGATGCCGTCGACAAGGTCACCGGGCGCGCCCGTTACGCCGCGGATATTACGCTGCCCGGTCAGCTGATCGGCCGCGTGCTGCGCAGCCCGCATGCCCGTGCGAACATCCTGTCGATCGACATGTCTGCAGCGGAAGCGCTACCCGGCGTGAAATCTGTGGTCACGTGCGACGATTTCCCCGACATGGCGGTCGAACACGCCGCGTCGGGTGAACTGATGGTCAATTTCCGCGATGTCACGCGCAACATGATGGCGCGCGAAAACGTGCTGTATGACGGCCATCCGGTCGCCGCGGTTGCCGCGACAAGCGATGCCATCGCGCGCGCTGCTCTGAAGCTGATCAAGGTCGAATACGAGGTACTGCCGCATGTAATCGACGTGGTCGAAGCGATGCAGCCCGATGCGCCGGTGCTGCATGACGACCAGTTCACCAAGGGGGTCGAACCCAAGCCGGAAAAACCGTCGAATATCGCGGCGCGCCTGGAAAGCAAGCTCGGCGATATCGAAAAGGGCTTCGCCGAAGCCGAGATCATCATCGAGCGTGAATTCAACACCAAACCCGTGCACCAAGGCTATATCGAGCCCCAGGCGAGTGTCGCAAACTACACCGAAGGCGGGCTCGCCGAGGTCTGGACCGGTACTCAGGGCCATTTCGTGTTTCGCGCGCAGATAGCCAAACTGCTCCAGATGGACATGTCCAAGGTCAAGGTCGTTCCGGCGGAGCTCGGCGGCGGGTTCGGCGGCAAGAACAACGTCTATCTCGAACCGCTCGCCATCATGCTGTCGAAAAAAGGCAAGCGCCCGGTCAAGATGGTGATGGACCGCGACGAAGTGTTCCGCGCCACCGGCCCGACATCGGGGACCAACGTCAAGGTCAAGATGGGCTGCACGAAAGACGGCCGCATCACCGCGGCCCAGGCGGAACTGAACTACCAGTCCGGCGCCTATGCCGGATCGTCGCTGCCGCTGGCCACCATTACGGTGTTTACCCGCTACGATCTCGAAAACGTGTCCGTGGTCGGTCATGACGTGACCACCAACCGGCCCAAGGTTGCTGCCTATCGCGCGCCGGGCGCGCCGATGGTGGCGTTCGGCGTTGAAACCGTGATTGACGAAATGGCCCGCGAATGCGGCATGGACCCGATCGATTTCCGGCTGAAGAATGCCGCCAAGGAAGGCACCCAGACGCATTTTGGGCCCAAGCTCGGCCCGATCGGCTATATCCAGACGCTCGAGCGCGCCCAGGCGAACGCCCATATGAAGGAAAAACTCGGTCCCAACCAGGGACGCGGCGTTGCCACCGGGTTCTGGTTTACTCTTGGTGCGGAAACGTCGGCCACGGTGAATATCGGCGAGGACGGCACGGCCACGCTGATCTTCGGCACGGTCGACGTGACCGGGGGGTCGCGCAGCGCGTTCGCTATGATTGTTGCCGAGGAACTGGGTATCCCGTTCGAAAAAGTGCGCACCATGTCGGGCGATACCAGCGCGCTCGGCTTCAACTTTATGACCGCGGGCAGCCGCGGCACGGCGGCGGGCAGCATGGCGGCGGTCACCGCGACCCGCAAGGCTATCGCGCGAATGTGTGAAATCGCCGCTCGCAAATGGGAGGTCGAGACCGACGAAGTCGTCTGGGAAGACGGCCACGCGCGTCCGGCCGGCGCCAATGTCGGCGATTTCGCGCCGATGTCGGTGGCGGAGCTGGCTAAGGAAGCGTCGTGGTTCGGCGGGACCATTGCCGGTCATGCCGAAATCAATGTTGCCCAGGGCGGCCCGGGTTTCGGCACCCATGTCGTCGACGTCGAGGTCGATCGTCGGACCGGCGCGGTAAAGGTGCTGCGCTACACGCTGGTGCAGGATGCCGGCAAGGCGATTTACCCAGAGTTCATCGAAGGCCAGTTCCAGGGCGGCGCCGTCCAGGGCATCGGCACGGCGCTGAACGAGGAATACATTTATAACGACAAGGGTGTGCTGGAGAACGCGGGTTTCCTCGATTACCGTATCCCGGTCGCGTCGGACGTGCCGTTCATCAACACCGAAATCGTCGAAGTGCCGAACCCCGATCATCCCTATGGTGTGCGCGGTATCGGCGAAGTGCCGATCATTCCGCCGCTACCGGCAATCGCCAACGCCATCTTCGATGCCGTCGGGGTGCGCATGCGCGACCACCCGATGTCGCCGCCCAAGGTGCTGAAAGCGCTCAAAGACCAGATGATCGCCGACGCGTCGTCGCAGGGGACGGCGGCGGAGTAATTTCAGAGCTCCCCAGCCGTCGATGGGTTGGAACGATTTGGAAGGGCCGGAGCATTCGCTTCGGCTCTTTCCGATTCAGCGGACGGCTACGGGGAGACCTCCTTTTGACCCTCCTCCCAACCGGAAGAGGGTATCCATTTTACTGCTCGCTTGAACCGCTACTAAGACGACGATCCCGCGGACGAGGCTTGCCGCGCCGCTGCTCGGCGGGCACTCTCCCAGCCGACAAAACAGGGGGAGAGAAATATGTCCAGACTGACACCGATCGCAGCGGAAGATTATACGCCCGACCAGAAACGCATTGCTGACATGATAGCGAATCAACGGAAGGCGAAGGTGCGCGGGCCGTTCGGGGTGTTACTGCGAACACCGGAAATCTGCGAACTATTCGCCAATTTTGTCGATCTGTCGCTCGACGAGGAACAGTCCCGTATTCCGTTGCGGCTGAAGGAATTGGCGATCATCACGGTCGGCCGCGTCTTCGGCTCCGACTACGAATGGTTTATTCACGCCAAGCGCGCCGTCGAATTCGGTATCGATGCCGATGCGGTCGAGGAAATGCGCCACAACCGGACGCCGAGCTTTGCCAACGATGACGAGACCCTGGTCTATGAGGTTGCGAAGGAACTGGCCGAAACCCGCCAGCTCGGCGACGCGAACTACAAACGCGCCGTAGATCATTTTGGCGAGGAAGCGATGGTCGAGCTGGCGGTGCTGGTCGGCTTCTATCACACCGTTTCCATCGTCCTGAACACCTTCCAGGTTGAAGCGCCAGAGGGCGATCCCCACCCGCTGAAAGGCTAAGACCATGAGCGAACACACCCTGCCGCCGCCGAACCGTATAGTTACCGGCCACGACGAAGGCGGAAAGGCAATTCTCCTCTATAATGGCCCTGCTCAGGATAGCCAGATGCGGTTCAACGGTCCGCGAACGACCCTGTTCTGGGGCACGGATTCGCTGCCGGCGACGAATGCCGGTGACGAGGATATTGCCCTCCGCGCGGATGAGGTAGCACCGCCACCCAACGGCTCATGGTTCCGTATAGTCGACTATCCACCGGGCTTTCCCGGCCGCCGCCACAAAACGGACACAATCGATTACGCCATCTGCATGTCGGGCGAGATCAACATGGAGCTGGACGATGGCATCATGGTTCATATGAAGGCGGGGGACGTGCTGGTCCAGCGCGGCACAGTACATTCGTGGATCAACAAGGGCGACGAGACCTGCCGTATCGCCTTTATTCTGATCGACGCGGAACCCGTCGGCCTGCCGCACGAATAGGCGGTCCGTCGCGTGATACGGTATGTTGCCCTAGTGATTGAGTTGCCAGACGCCGGGCAAATGTGGAGCCGTTTTAAATAGTTCTTGCCTGGGTGTTTCTAATCGTAGTCGGATTATCGTTTTTGTTAGACAGCATTGCTGTGAACGGGTCTGTCATCGCGATCGCGGTGCTGCGCGGTTTTAGGCTGTTGCGTGATGTTTCGGCGCGTGTATCGCTCGCCGTTCCATAGGCTAAGGGCCTCGTCTTCCCGCTGTTCGGGTTGGTAGTGTTCGCATGGGTCCGGCGACCGAAATATTTACCATTCTCGCCGCCGTCATTGCTCTGTAGTGGCATCACCGCTGGCCCGCAAGACGTTGAGTGACATGACCTCTAAATCTATGGTCACAATGTCGGTCGCAAAGACGGTATGGATTGACACCGCTAGCGCCTTCTTGTCCTGAGCCAGCTCATTGTGGGACACGATCGGCGCCACATCGCCTTTCAAACTGTTGGTTTTCCAGGGCTCATGAAAACCTGCCGCCTATTAGGTAACAATTGAAATATACCATATTTTGGGCTATAATTGACGATGCGCTGCGGTGACGAAGAATTAAAATTCGTCCTCGAGCGATAACTTACCCATATTTTGGGGAGAAATTGCCGGTGTAGAATTTTACCGGGTCGCAACAGCTTTGGGGAATACATCCTGCATGGTGTCTTTCGACGATCAAAAGAGCCTGTATCATCCACGCAACGAACATGATGCGTGTGGGGTAGGCTTTGTGGCCAATATCAAGGGCCACAAATCGCACGAGATCATCACTAATGGTCTGCAGGTTCTCGTCAATCTCGACCACCGCGGCGCCGTTGGTGACGATCCGCTGATGGGCGATGGCGCCGGCTGCCTGATCCAGCTTCCCGATGCGTTGCTGCGCGACTGGGCCACCGATGCTGGCTATGATCTGCCCGAACCGGGCCATTATGCCATCGCCATGTGCTTTCTTCCGTGTGAGGCGGCTGCGTGCGAGGCGCCGACCCGCCATTTTGAAAAATTCATCGCCGCCGAAGGTCAAACGTTGCTGGCATGGCGTGATGTGCCCACCAATCTGGACGGCATCGGTGAACGCGTCCTCGAATCAATGCCGACAATCCGTCAGGCGATCGTCGTACGCAATCCTAAGCTCAAGGATCAGGACGCGTTCGAGCGCAAGCTGTTGGCCATTCGAAAGCAAACGCTCAACGGCGCCAAGGCCGCAAAAGGCGATCTTGCCGACTTCTATATCTCGTCGTTTTCATCGCGTACGATTGTCTATAAGGGCCTGTTGCTGGCACATCAGGTAGGAACCTTCTATCGCGATCTCGCCAATCCGTTGGCGGTGTCGGCACTGGCCATGGTTCACCAACGATTTTCTACGAACACCTTTCCATCGTGGCCGCTGGCTCATCCATACCGCTTGATCGCCCATAATGGTGAAATCAACACGGTGCGCGGCAACGTCAACTGGATGGCCGCCCGACGCCACTCGATCGCAAGCGACCTGCTCGGGCCCGACCTTGACAAGATGTGGCCGGTAATCCCACACGGCCAGTCGGACACGGCGTGCATCGATAATGCGCTTGAGCTGCTGGTCGCCGGCGGCTACTCGCTGGCGCATGCTATGATGCTGCTGATCCCGGAGGCTTGGTCGGGCAACCCTTCGATGGACCCGAAACAGCGAGCGTTTTACGAGTACTATGCTGCGCTGATGGAGCCGTGGGACGGCCCGGCGGCGATCGCGTTTACCGATGGCCTGCAAATCGGCGCTACGCTCGACCGCAACGGCCTGCGGCCGGCGCGTTATATCGTCACCGACGACGATTTGGTAATCATGGGATCGGAAGTCGGCGTGCTGCCGGTGCCCGAGGCGCGAATCGTCAAGAAATGGCGGTTGCAGCCCGGCAAGATGTTGCTGATCGACTTCGCCGAAGGCCGGATCATTGACGATAGCGAGATCAAGCAACAGCTCGCCGATAAAAACCCCTACCAGCAGTGGCTCGACGACACACAGTTCAAGCTCGAAGAGCTCGACGGTATCACTGACGAGTCAGACGAAATAAGGTACAGTGGCCTGACAGATCCGCTGAAAGTCCAGCAATCCTTCGGATATACCCAGGAAGACTTGGAAATGTTCTTGGGGCCGATGGGTCGCACGGGCGAAGACCCCATTGGCTCGATGGGGATCGATACTCCGATTGCAGGACTGTCGCGGCAACCGAAGCTGCTCTACAACTTTTTTAAGCAGAATTTTGCCCAGGTAACCAACCCACCGATCGATCCAATTCGCGAGGATTTGGTGATGTCGCTGATATCGATGATCGGTCCGCGGCCTAACCTGCTCGGCCATCATGCCGGTACCCACTACCGTCTTGAAGTGGCGCAGCCGATCCTGACTAACGCTGATCTCGCCAAGGTCCGCTCCGTATCGACCCTCGTTGGCGAGGCCTTCCGCACCAAGACGATCGACATGACCTGGCTAGAGGAGGAAGGTGTCGAGGGTCTTAAATCCGCGCTCGAACATGTATGCCATGAAGCGACCGATGCGGTTGTTTCCGGCTACAACATCCTGGTGTTGTCCGACCGCGCAATATCGTCCGAACGCGTCGCGATTCCGGCCTTGTTGGCGACGGCTGCGGTGCACCATCATTTGCTTCGCCAGGGCCTGCGCACATCTACCGGCCTTGTCGTCGAAACCGGAGAGGCGCGCGAAGTGCACCATTTTTGCGTCCTTGCCGGTTATGGCGCAGAAGCGATCAACCCGTGGCTAGCATTCGACACGTTAGAGGAAATTCGGCTGCGCGACGACATTGAGATGAGCGCCGAAGAGATGCGTAAGAACTACATCAAGGCGTTGAACAAGGGTATTCTGAAGGTGATGGCCAAGATGGGCATCTCGACCTACCAGTCCTATTGCGGCGCGCAGATCTTCGATGCCGTCGGGCTGGAGAGCAGCTTCGTCGAGCACTACTTCACCGGCACGGCATCGACCATCGAAGGTGCGGGTATCAACGACATAGCCGCCGAGGCATTGATGCGCCACCGTAACGGTTGGGGCGACAGCCCAATCTACCACGATATGCTCGATGCCGGCGGCGACTATGCGTTTCGCCTGCGCGGCGAAGAACATGCATGGACACCGCAATCGATTAGCGACCTGCAGCATGCGGTACGCGAGAACTCGCCTGACACCTATCGGGCGTTCGCCAACTCGATCAACGATCAGAGCGAGCGGTTGATGACCATTCGCGGTCTGATGGAGCTCCGCTTTGCCGAGACGCCGTTGCCGCTTGATGAGGTCGAGCCGGCTAGTGATATCGTTCGCAGATTTGCCACAGGCGCTATGAGTTTCGGCTCTATCAGCCGCGAGGCGCACAGTACGCTTGCTATCGCCATGAACCGGATCGGCGGAAAGTCAAACACCGGCGAGGGCGGCGAGGAAGTTGATCGGTTTACACCCCTGGAAAATGGCGATTCGATGCGTTCTGCAATCAAGCAGGTTGCCTCGGGCCGCTTTGGCGTGACTGCTGAATACCTGGTAAACGCCGACGATATTCAGATCAAGATGGCTCAGGGTGCCAAGCCAGGTGAGGGCGGCCAGCTGCCGGGCCATAAAGTCGATAAAAACATCGCCCGGGTGCGCCATTCTACGCCGGGCGTCGGCCTGATTTCGCCGCCGCCGCATCACGACATCTATTCGATTGAGGATATCGCCCAGCTCATCCATGACTTAAAGAACGTTAATCCCCAGGCGCGTATCTCGGTCAAGCTAGTCTCGGAAGTTGGCGTCGGTACCGTCGCTGCTGGTGTAAGCAAGGCGCGTGCCGACCACGTAACGATTTCCGGATATGACGGCGGCACCGGGGCAAGTCCGCTGACCTCGGTGACTCATGCCGGTTCTCCCTGGGAGATTGGGCTTTCGGAGACCCAGCAAACACTGGTGATGAACGGCCTGCGGGGCGGTGTTGCCGTGCAGGTTGATGGCGGCCTGCGAACCGGGCGCGATGTCGTCGTCGGCGCCCTTCTCGGCGCCGACGAGTTCGGGTTCGCCACCGCGCCGTTGATCGCGACGGGCTGCATCATGATGCGTAAGTGCCATCTAAACACTTGCCCTGTTGGCGTCGCCACCCAGGATCCGGTGCTTCGCAAGCGGTTTACTGGCGCGCCCGAGCATGTCATCAACTACTTCTTTTTCGTTGCTGAGGAAGTGCGCGAATTGATGGCTCAGCTCGGTTTCCGGACGTTCGCCGAAATGATAGGACAGTCTGAAAAGCTCGAGATGCGCCGCGACATCGACCACCGAAAAGCCGCAGGTATTGATCTCAGCCGCCTGCTATACCGGGTTCCGGGATTACCAGGAGTGCCGGTATTCAATTTCAAAACCCAGAACCACAATCTGGAGGCCGCGTTGGACAACGATCTAATCGCGGCGGCGGCGAACGCGCTGGAAAAGGGCGAGCCGGTTCGCATCGATCGACTGATCCAGAACACAAACCGTACCGTCGGCGCCATGCTATCTGGCGAAGTGGCTAGGCGCTACGGCCACGCCGGACTGCCCGAAAACACTATCTCGATCGGTTTCACTGGCAACGCCGGTGGTAGCTTTGGCGCGTTCCTAGCGCGCGGTGTCAGCCTCAATCTGGTTGGCGATGCCAATGATTATGTAGGCAAGGGCCTGTCGGGTGGCCAACTGGTCGTGCGTCAATCGCGCGAGGGTGGACGAGTTGCATCCGACAATATCATTATCGGCAACACTGTGTTGTACGGTGCCATCGCCGGCGAGGCACATTTTGAGGGCGTGGCTGGTGAACGTTTCGCTGTACGAAATTCGGGCGCTGTCGCTGTCGTCGAGGGTGTCGGCGATCATGGCTGCGAATACATGACGGGCGGCGTGGTGGTCGTCCTCGGCGAGACCGGGCGCAACTTTGCCGCTGGCATGTCCGGCGGTATCGCCTACGTTTACGACCCGGACGGCGAGTTCACGGAGCGGTGTAATACGGCGATGGTCGTTCTTGAGTCGATCACGCCCGCCGATCCCGAAGCCGCCGACGACCCCGATCAGCCTCACCAGCTATCGATCAGCACCGAGGATAGTGGGATGGGGAACATGCTGTTCTTCGATGCTGAACGGTTGCGTATTCTAATTGAGCGCCATCGGCTGTTAACGGACAGCGAAAAAGCGAACGCGTTGCTTGACGATTGGGAGACCACGCTCAGTAACTTTGTCAAAGTCGTACCCAAGGATTATCGCCGTGCTTTGCTCGAAATGCAGGCTGAGCGCGAGGGGGCGGTAGCTGCCGCCGCTCAATAAGTCATCGGTGGGTTAGGAATTAAGTTATGGGTAAGACTACTGGTTTTCTTGAATTCGAGCGGCATGATCGTGGTTACGAAGCGACCGAATTGCGGACCAAGACCTGGAAGGAGTTCGTAGAGCCACTGCCCGGCCCGGAACTTGTCAACCAGGCCGCACGCTGCATGGATTGCGGAATCCCGTTTTGCCACAACGGCTGTCCGGTCAACAATTTGATCCCAGATTGGAATGATTTGATCTACCGCGACCAGTGGCAAACTGCGTCGTTAATGCTGCATTCGACCAACAATTTTCCCGAGTTCACTGGCCGTGTCTGTCCGGCACCTTGCGAAGAAGCGTGCACGCTGAACATCGACGACGCGCCGGTTACCATAAAGACCATCGAATGTGCCATCGTCGACCGGGGCTGGGAGGAAGGCTGGATCCATGCCCTCCCACCTGCTACGCGCACCGATAAGAAGGTAGCAATCATCGGCTCTGGGCCAGCAGGGATGGCCTGCTCGCAGCAGCTCGCGCGTGCCGGCCATGATGTCACCCTGTTCGAGAAGAACGATCGCATCGGAGGCTTGCTGCGCTATGGCATTCCCGATTTCAAAATGGAAAAAGCGCTAATCGATCGGCGCGTCGTGCAAATGACTGGCGAAGGAGTGAAGTTCCGTACGAACGTAGAGATCGGTGTTGACCTGACGGTCGGCCAACTGAGCAGAGACTATGACGCGGTGGTCATGTCCGGCGGTGCCGAGATGCCCCGTGACCTTGACGTGCAGGGCCGCGAGCTCGACGGTATTCATTTCGCTATGGAATTTCTGACCCAGCAGAATAAGCGTGGTGCGGGTGACGACGAGATGGTCGCGGCGCCACAGGGTACGATCACTGCGGCCGGGAAACACGTCATTGTCATAGGTGGCGGCGACACTGGTTCTGACTGTATCGGCACCTCGGTGCGCCACGGCGCAGCATCAATTATCCAACTGGAAATCATGCAGAAGCCGCCGGAGCGTGAGAATAAGGGGATAACCTGGCCGGACTGGCCGATTAAGCTGCGCACATCGTCGTCGCAGCAAGAAGGCTGTGAGCGCGAATGGTCGGTTCTGACGAAGCGCGCACGCGGCGCCAACGGCAAGGTCAAGGCTCTGGATTGCGTGCGCGTCGAATGGGTCGACGACGGCTCCGGCCGGCCGCAGATGAAACAGATCGCGGGAAGTGAGTTCGCACTCAAGGCCGACCTGGTTCTGCTCGCTACTGGCTTCCTTGGGCCGCGCCGCGCCGGCATGGTCGACCAATCGGGCGTGTTGCTTGACCAGCGTGGAAATGTTTCGGCCGACACCCGCGGCTACGCCACGTCGGTTGACGGTGTGTTCGCCGCTGGTGATATGCGCCGTGGCCAATCGCTCGTGGTCTGGGCGATCCGCGAGGGCCGCCAGTGCGCCCACGCGGTCGACGCCTACCTGATGGGATCGAGCACTCTGCCGCGCTGAAGAAGATCAAACCGGAACCAATTTAAGCGCGGTTTGCCGCTTTCTGGCACTGAGATGCACGCAGCGACAAATAATGGCAACTATCCGGCGAAAACTGCCCGGCGTGGCAAGGTGTCGCCTTTCATGAGGGCCAGCGAACGTTTAGGTTGTTCTAAATTCTGAAGGGTCCTGCTATTCAGTGGGCAACTAAATTTCTTAGGAAATTGTTCCGATTACGACCGTTTTGACGAAGGAAGTTTGAAGATGAGAGTTGGTGTTCCGAAGGAAGTTCACGCGGGCGAACAGCGCGTGGCCCTGACACCGGATACGGCCGCCCGAATCCAGAAACTTGGATTCGAGCTGTGCATGGAAACCGGCGCTGGTGCCGCTGCCCAGTTCAGCGACGACGCGTACCGCGCGGCGGGCGTCGAAGTCATCGACGACGTTCGCAAGGTATGGGCCGATTCAGATGTCGTCCTGAAGGTCCGTCAACCCGAAGTCCATCCGGGTCTCGGCGTTGATGAGACCGAATTGATGCGCGATGGCGGAACGCTGATCAGTTTTATATGGCCGGCCCAGAACGGGGACTTGCTTGAAAAGCTCAAAGCCCACAACGTGACCGCGATTGCGATGGACGCCGTGCCGCGGATCAGCCGCGCGCAGAAGCTGGACGCGCTATCGTCGATGGCGAATATCGCAGGCTACCGCGCCGTAATCGAGGCGGCCAATAATTTTGGACGATTCTTCACTGGTCAGATCACCGCGGCAGGCAAGGTGCCGCCGGCCAAGGTGATGGTCATCGGTGCGGGCGTTGCCGGGCTTGCTGCCATCGGTACGGCGCGCAGCATGGGCGCGATCGTCCGCGCGTTCGATACTCGGCCCGAGGTCAAGCAGCAGGTCGAAAGCATGGGTGCGGAGTTCCTTGAGCTTGAGTTTGAGGAAGACGGATCCGGCGGCGGCGGCTACGCCAAGGTGATGAGCGAGGAATTCATAAAGGCGGAAATGGAATTGTTCGCCGACCAGGCCAGGGAAGTAGACATCATCATCACAACGGCGCTGATCCCCGGAAAGCCCGCGCCGAAGCTGATCACCGCCGAGATGGTCGAATCCATGAAGCCGGGCTCGGTAGTCGTCGATCTGGCGGCGGAGCAGGGCGGCAATTGCGAACTGACAGTGCCCGGAACGATTGCGGTCAAACATGGTGTCAGCCTGATCGGCTACATGGATTTGCCGAGCCGTATGGCGGCGCAATCGAGCCAGCTTTACGGCACCAATCTGTCACACATGCTGACCGACCTGACGCCGGAAAAAGACGGCAATATCAACGTAAATATGGAAGACGATGTGATCCGGGGGGCGACGGTCACGAAGGATGGTGCGATTACCTGGCCGCCGCCGGCACCGAAGACGCCGGCCATCGCCCCGGCCAAGCCCGTCGCCGAGAAACCGGTGGCAGAGGAAAAGCCCCGGAACGTCGGGATGAAATCGGCAGTGACGCTTGTCATCGGGGCGGTCGTCCTGTTGGCCCTCGGTTCGGTCGCGCCCCCCGCCTTTATGGGGCATCTCACTGTATTCGTACTGTCCTGTTTTGTAGGCTGGCAGGTGATCTGGAACGTCAAACCCGCGCTGCATACGCCTCTGATGAGTGTCACAAACGCGATCAGCGGCATCATCGTCATTGGCGCGCTGCTGCAGATTTCCAGTCCGTCCAATTTGGTGACAATACTGGCGAGCGTGTCAGTGCTGATCGCCACAATCAATATCGCGGGCGGGTTCCTGGTGACCCAGCGCATGCTCCGCATGTTCCAGAAGAGCTGAAGGGCGGACAATGAGTTCAGGTCTCACCACGGTCGCGTATATCGGCGCGAGCATCCTTTTCATCCTCAGTCTTGGCGGTCTCAGCAATCAGGAAACCGCGCGGCGCGGCAATATCTACGGCGTTATCGGCATGGCAATCGCCATCCTGGCGACCATTCTGTCGACCCAAGTCGACAACTATCTGATCCTGCTGGGTGCCGTTGCAATCGGCGGCATTATCGGGTTCCTGGTTGCATCCAAGGTCGAAATGACTCAGATGCCGCAGCTGGTCGCGATACTGCACAGCTTCGTCGGTTTGGCCGCCGTATTGGTCGGTGTTGCGAGCTATGTAGATCCGGCGTCGAACTTTACCGGTGTGGAAAAGACGATCCATGAGGTCGAAATTTTCCTTGGCGTGTTTATCGGTGCGGTGACGTTTACCGGCTCGATCATCGCGTTTGGCAAGCTGCAGGGCAGTATTTCGGGCAAGCCCCTTCTGATGCCAATGCGGCACTGGATGAATCTTGTAGGCATGATCGCCTCGCTCTGGCTCGGTTATGAGGTTCTCGGCGCGGCGAACCATGAGTCCGGGTTGCAATCTTTGCTGATCATGACGGTGATCGCCGGCCTGATCGGCATCCATTTGGTAATGGCGATCGGCGGCGCAGATATGCCGGTCGTGGTGTCGATGCTGAACAGCTACTCCGGCTGGGCGGCGGCAGCGACGGGGTTCATGCTGTCGAACGACCTGTTGATCGTCGTCGGCGCGTTGGTCGGGTCATCCGGCGCTATTCTCAGCTACATCATGTGCCGGGCCATGAACCGGAGCTTTGTAAGTGTCATACTGGGCGGGTTCGGCACGTCGAGCGGCACCAGCGTGGGCACCGAGGAACAGGGCGAAGTTATCGCTACATCCGCCGATGAGACTGCCTCTCTGTTGACGGATTCCAATGACGTCATCATCGTGCCCGGATACGGTATGGCGGTTGCCCAGGCACAGGGCGCGGTCAGCGAGATCACTAAGCTGTTGCGCGATCGTGGCGTCAGGGTGCGGTTCGGCATTCATCCGGTCGCCGGCCGGCTGCCCGGACATATGAACGTATTGCTCGCGGAGGCAAAGGTGCCCTATGACATCGTCCTTGAGATGGACGAGCTGAACGATGATTTTCCGACCACCGACGTTGTGTTGGTGATCGGCGCCAATGACATCGTCAATCCAGGCGCCCAGGAGGATCCCAATAGTCCGATCGCCGGCATGCCGGTGCTCGAAGTGTGGAAGGCGAAAACCTCGATCGTGCTTAAACGCTCGATGGCGACCGGCTATGCCGGCGTGGACAACTCTTTGTTCTACAAGGATAATACACGCATGCTGTTTGGCGATGCCAAGGACAGCATCGACGGGGTACTACATAGCCTCAAAGGCTAGAAGACCAACCAATCGGGGAGACCGGGATCATGATCATCGATTGTCATGGCCACTACACGACCGAGCCGGACGCGCTTACCGGGTATCGCAAGGCACAGCTTGCCGGGCTCGAAAGCGATCCGAATTTCAAGCCGTCGCCGGCCGATTTCAATGCCTCGGACGACGAGATCCGCGAGAAAATCGAAGGCGCGCAGCTTAAACTCCAGCGCGACCGCGGCACCGATATGACGATCTTCTCGCCGCGCGCCGTCGGCATGGGCCATCATCTCGGCACTGAGCAGACGGCTTATTACTGGGCGGAAATTTGCAACAACATGGTCCGCCGGGTGTGCGATCTGTACCCCGAAAATTTTGTGCCAGTCTGCCAGCTACCGCAATATCCGGGCGTTGAGCCGAAAAAATCCATCCCGGAGCTTGAACGTTGCGTCAACGAAATGGGCTTTATCGGCTGCAATCTGAATCCCGATCCGACCGGCGCCATGTGGACTGATCCGCCGATGACCGACAAATGGTGGTATCCGATCTATGAAAAGCTGGTCGAACTCGACGTGCCGGCGATGATCCACGTGTCGGGTTCGTGCAACCCGAATTTTCACCACACCGGGGCACATTACCTTTGTGGCGACACGACCGTGTTTATGCAGGTGCTGATGTCGGATCTGTTCAAGGATTTTCCGACCTTGAAATTCATCATTCCCCATGGCGGCGGGGCGGTGCCGTATCACTGGGGCCGGTATCGCGGCCTCGCCCAGGACCAGGGCCGTCCGCCACTGGACGAGCTGTTGCTGGACAATGTGTATTTCGACACCTGCGTTTACCACCAGCCCGGCATCGATCTGCTGACCAAGGTGATTCCGACTAAGAACATCCTGTTTGCCTCCGAGATGGTCGGCGCGGTGCGCGGCATCGATCCGGAGACCGGATTCCACTTCGATCACACCAAGCGCTATATCGACGAGACGCCCAACCTCACCGACGCCCAGCGCCAGATGATCTTCCAGGACAATATTCAGCACGTCTTCCCGCGCCTGAAGGTTTAGGGAGCGGCAGGGGTGGCGTACCGTAATCTGCGGGATTATCTCGGCGAATTGCAACGCCGTGACCTGCTGCACGTCGTCGAGGACCGGATCAGCAAGGACACGGAACTCGTGCCCCTGGTCCGGTTGCAGTTTCGCGGCCTGGCGGAAAAGCAGCGCAAGGCGTTCTGGTTCAAGAACGTCACGGATTCGCGCGGGCGCGATTTCGACGCGTCGGTGGTGCTTGGCTCTCTCGGCTCGTCACAGGAAATCTACGGGGTCGCCCTTGGCGTGGCGCCGGAGGAAATCGGCGCGAAATGGGCAAGCACGCACGGCAAGCCGATAACCCAGGCCGAAATTGCGCGTGCCGATGCCCCGGTCAAGGAATTCGTCTACACCGGTGACAGCTTCGGCGAAGGGGTCGATCGTTTCCCGCACTTGATTTCGACCCCCGGTTTCGATCCGGCGCCGTTTCTGACCGCCGGCGTCTGGATCACCCGCGATCCGGAAAACGGCGCGTATAATCTTGGTATCTATCGCGGCATGATCAAGGCGCCCGACCGGATCGGCTGCGCCACCGATGTGTCGACCCAGCATCTCGCCATCCAGTGGGAAAAGGCGCGGCGCATGGGCAAGCATCTGGAATGCGCGGTGTTTCTTGGCGGACCGCCGGCGCTGCTGCTCGCTGCGGCCAGCAAGGTGCCGTACGGGGTCGAGGAATATGGCGTTGCCGGCGCGCTCAATGGCGAAGCAATCGCAGTGGTGCCGGCGGAAACGTTCGACTGCATGGTACCGGCTGAAGCGGAAATCGTCATGGAAGGCATCATTCGCACCGATATTCTTGAGCCCGAAGCGCCGTTCGGCGAGGCCAGCGGCTATCTCGGCCCACGGAAGATGGAAAAGGTGTTCGAGGTAAAGGCCATCACCCACCGCGCCGATCCCATATACCAGGGCATCATCAGCGAATTCCCGCCGAGCGAGAGCACGGTGATGCGCAAGGCCGCGTTCGACGCCATCTATCTGCGGCATTTGCGCGATGCCTGCAACATTCCGTCGGTCACCAAGGTCGCGTGCCACGAAATGGCGAGTTGCAACATGCTGTTCGTCATCCAGCTCGACCGGCCCGAGCTCGGCCAGCCGTGGCAGGCGCTGCGCGCGGCCGCCGCCTTCGATGCGTCGCTCGGCAAGATGTTTGTCGCGGTCGATTCCGATGTCGACCCGGATTCGATGGATGCCGTTTTGTGGGCGCTGAGCTACGGCATGCAGCCGCATCGCGACGCCGAGATCATCCGCGGCAAGGTGCCGAGGCTCGACCCGTCGATATCGCCGTCGGACAACCCTGCCCAATACGCCTATCCGGACGGGCAGGGGGCATCGGCCATCCTGATCAACGCGGTGCGCGAACACCCCTATTTGCCGGTATCGCTGCCCCGCGAGGAATTCATGGAGGCCGCGAAAGAACGCTGGGCGGCCCTAGGTCTGCCCGAGCTCGATCTCAAAACGCCGTGGCATGGATATCCGCTCTCAGCGTGGACGATGGAAAACGAGGAGGAGGCCGAAATGGCGATTACCGGCCGCTATTTCGAAACCGGAGACAAACTTGCCGGCCGACGAAAACCCACGGGCGATTAGGGCGGGTAGAATATGGGAAGCGTAACCAACGTCGTCCTGCCGCTTGCGCTGGCGTTTATCATGTTCGCTTTGGGGCTGGGATTGACTGCCGACGATTTTGCACGGGTTGTTAAAAATCCACGCGACTTCATCGTTGGCGCAGCGTCACAGCTTATTCTTCTTCCTGTTGTCGCATTCCTGCTGGTCAGCCTATGGTCTTTGCCGCCGGAGTTGGCGCTTGGCGTTATGATAATCGCCGCGGCACCTGGCGGCGTGACGTCCAATATCCTGACGGCTTTCGCGCGCGGCGACGTCGCATTGTCGATCTCGCTGACCGCGGTAATCAGCCTGGTCTGCGTCGTTACCATTCCGTTTATCGTCGTATTTGCCCATGGCCAGTTCGTTGGCGGGGATGCGTTGGGCGAAGTGTCGGTTGGCAAGACTGCGGTCAGCGTATTCGCGATCGTCACCGTGCCGGTGCTGCTTGGTCTTCTGGTCCGGCGCTTCGCAACCGGATTTGCACTAAGGTTCGAAAGCATCGCCGGGCGGATATCAACCGTTCTGTTTGCAATCGTTCTGGCAGGTGCGATCTATCAGGAAAAAAACAACATTGTGACATACTTCGCCCAGGCCGGACTTGTGACGTTGGTGCTCAACCTCGTGATGATGGTGTTGGCTTACATGATCGCCCGGAAATATGCGTCCGGCGCGCAACAGCGCATCGCGATTTCCATCGAATGCGGGCTGCAGAACGGTACGCTGGCGATCGCGGTTGCGACCCTTTTGTTCGGCGGTGGCCTTGTTGCCGTCCCCGCCGCTACCTACAGCCTCATCATGTTTGCGACCGCGTTGATCTATATCGTTTTTATTCGCAGGGGTGGTGCGGCATAGCCGGCTGGCCGAACGGGCTAAAGCTCCTTCGCATCGATCAGAATAAAGGCGACCCGGCAGTTCTCGGTGCCGCGATTGGCCCAGGCATGGTTGGTGCCGCGCTGGATAATCACATCGCCCGCCTTCAGATGGGTTTCTTCCTCATCCATCAGCATATCGATCTCGCCGGATAGCACGATCGCGTAATCGACGCTGCGGGTCCGGTGCATGCCGGGGTGGCGGACAGGCCCGCCGCCGTCCGGATCGAGACCCAGCTCCTTTTTCATTTCCTCATTGCTGACGCTGTCGTCGTCCGGCGTGAATTCGACGATGCGAAATATCGATCCACCATCGGGCGGCGCGACGCCGATTTCGCGCTCCGCCTTGTCGGCATCGCCTGAATTGTCGCTCGGCGTTTCGTCTTCGACCCACAGCATGGTCGATGTGATCCCATTGGCGGCTCGCATTCGTACTTTCTGGGCGATGCCGTCCCTGGCAATAATCGCCGTGCCGTCTTTGTCGTGGCCGGTAACGACCCGTCGAACTTCTACCGCCATATTCCGTCTCCCTGTGTTTCGAAAATTATAGGGGGTGCGGTTACATTTGGCGACGGGTGCCGTTGACAGGATGCGTCGTTTCCCGTGTCATTGGCCGCGCATCTTGAAAGGGAAGACCATGACCGAACTGAATTACGACGATGCGCCCTTTGCCGTGCGGAGCGACCTGACAGCAGCGCATCTGGCGACCTGGGACCGTCTCTCGTCGGCGGGGACGTGGCTGACCGGCGAAACCCGGGTCGCGATCTCTGCAGAGGTGCGAAATGTGAAGGAATGTTCGCTATGTGCGGCGCGAAAAGATGCCTTGTCTCCCTACGCGGTGGACGGTGATCATGACAGCCTTGGCGATTTGCCGGAAAACATCGTCGAAGTCATCCACCGGATCGTGTCCGACCCTGGACGCCTCACGCAGAAATGGTACCGGAATTGCCTCTCAAGCGGGTTGAGCGAGGAAGAATACGTTGAGATCGTCGGTGTGATTTGCTCGACTGTGTCCGTCGATACGTTTGCCCATGCGGCGGGACTGGAGCGGCGAGAATTACCGCAAGCGCGGCCGGGCGAACCGACCCGTGTGAGACCGCCGGAAGCCAGTCAGGGTTCTGCGTGGGTGCCGTGGATAGGACCCGACGACGCGCAGGGTTCTGAAATCTCGCATTTCGGACCCAACGTTTCCAACGTTCGGCGCGCCCTGAGCCTTGTTCCAGACGAAGCGATCGGGTTTTTGTCGATGGTCGGTGCCCAGTATCTCAACGGTGATCAGATGTTCGATTTTTCCACCGAATATCGCGCGATCACCCATGCGCAGATCGAACTGATCGCGGGGCGAATATCGGCCATCAACCAGTGTGCGTATTGAACCACAAGCCATACGGCACTGCTCCGTGCGAGCAGCCAGCACACCGGAACGGACATCGATCTTAACGCGGTCATGGGCCAGGCACACGGCGACGGCGGCATTCCGCAGGGCGATCTGCTCGTGGTATTTGCCGAAGCCGTGGTCGGAAATGACCGCGCCGCGTTAAACGCCGCGCGCGGCGCTCTTGTCGACGCGCTGGGGACGGACGCGCTAGTCGATGCCTGCTGCATTGCGGCGACGTTCAATGCCATCGACCGGGTCGCGGATTCGACCGGCATTCCGATTGACGAAGCACGGCTCGAGCCCACATTGGAATTTAGGGAATCTCTCGGCATCAACGCGTTTCCGTCGCGTAGCGCCCAGGGTTGAATCGGCGATGGATCTGTCGCTGTTTTACCTTCCGACCTGGCGTGAAGGCTTCGGCGTTTCACTGACGCGCTACTACGAGGAACTGACCGAAAGCGTGAAGCTCGCCGACGCGCTGGGCTGGGCGCGGGCGCTGACGACCGAGCATCACTTTCACTATTACGGCGGTGCGGTGCCTAATCCGGCAATTATTCTCGCGGCATGGGCGCGGGAAACGTCAAATATCCGTCTCGCGCCGGCGGTGTCCCTGATGCAGCTGCGCGATCCGCTCAAGGTGGCGGAAGATTATGCGCTGGTCGATCAGCTTTCCGGCGGGCGGGTCGATATGGGCGTTGCCAAGGGGTTTGTGCCCCATGAGTTCGACGCATTTCATATCGATCAGGCTGAAGTCCCCGAGCGGATTGCCGAAGGATTGGATGTTTGCATGCAATTCTGGGCGGGTGAGCCGTTTTCGCATACCGGCAAGTATTTCAGTTTCGATCGATTGCAGCCATGGCCGCCGACGGTAAACGGATCGCTGCCGATCTGGAATGCAGCTTCGAACTCGAAGGAAAGCTTTGTCAGCGCCGCCGAGCGCGGGTTTCACTTGATGATGAACCACTATCCGATGAGCGCGGATTCGCTTGCCGAGAAGTTCGGATGGTACTGCGAGACATGGGAGCGCGAAGGCCGCAGGACGTCCGACCGAAAGGCGATGGTAGCGTTCATGGCCCACATTGCCGATACCGAGGAACAGGCCATCGATGAGGCGAAGGCGGCGTTGCAGGAACATGCCGGCGCGTTCCGCAAGGTGATGCGCCGGGAGCAATGGGATACCGACTATGCCGATGATGTTTCCGTGCTGCTCGGCATGTGCGAGGACGACGACTGGCGCGATGTATTCCGCCGCCGCACGCTGATATGCTCCCCCGAACAGGCGGCGGAGCGCATCCGGCGTTATCTCGATCTTGGATTTACCGAGATTTCCTTTATCGCCCGGTATGCTGGATTGACGCACGAACAGAATATGACAACGATCCGGCGCATTTCCGAAGAAGTGCTGCCGATGCTGGGACTGACAGCGAAATCTGCGGAATAACAACTGACAGCGAGAGCTGCGGAATAACACAGGAGAGGAAAACCGATGACACGCATGAACATACTCGGCCGCGATGACATGAACGAAGAGCAAGGCGCCCTGTATGACCAGATCGGCGAAGAGGGCGGCCCGCGCGCGGGACCCTATTGGGCCTATATCCGCCATCCGAAGCTGATGCGGCTGTGTCAGGATGTCGGCAACTGGTTTCGCGAATCCGATTTGAGCGGCCGGGAACGCCAGATCGCCGTGCTGACGGTCGTCCGGTTCTGGGATGCAAATTATCCCTGGGCGGTGCAGGTTCGGGCCTCTCTCGCCGCCGGTCTCGATCAGGACACGATCGATGCGATCAACGAACGCCGCGATCCCGGCCTGACTGATCCTCGGGAAAAGATGGCCTATGAAGTGGCGTCTCAGCTCGTGAACAATCACCGGATGAGCGATGAGACCTATGCCGATGCCGAAAAGCTGTTCGGTGACGCCGGCCTGGTTGCGCTGGTTGGCGCTGCCGGCTATTTCGGGATGGTGGCGACGACGGCAAACGCGATTGACGCGACGCCGCCGGACGACGCGCCGGCACGGCTGGTCTGAGAGACGATCGGCGCGGCATAAACCGCCCCGCCGATCTTCTCAGGCGCCGTTCTTTTTAGGCCTAAATCTATTTAGGCACAGAACGGGCAGCCATAGGTCAGCTCGATCGTTGCGCGTTCCTGTGGCGGCGGGGTTTGTTCGCTCCGGCCGCTAACGACAAGCTGTCCGTCTATCATAACGGTTGAAATGCCGGGTAGATCGCCATGCTCGATCGCCTCGGTCAGCGTGGTACCCGCCGAGCCGTCGATCCGTCCCGCAATGACCAGATCGGCCGGCATACCGGGTTTCAGCATGCCGGTGTCGAGCCCGTGGGCCTTTGCCGTGTTGCCGGTGGCGACCGCGATAACTTCTCCCGCGCTCAGGCCGCAAACCGACGACAGGAAAGTCATGTTGCGCAACATGCCACGCGCTAAAACGCCGGTGCCGCCTGGTGTGTCGGTGCCGAGCGTCAGCCGGTCGAGCCGTCCTGCCTTTGCCAGCCGTTCGACGGCACGGATTGCCGAACGGTAGTTACCGGACGAACAGATTTCGAGCGCAAATTCGGTATGATCGACCAGCGCGTCAAGATCGTCATCCGGCATCGGGATCGGTCCGCCCGAAATATGGGCCGCGATATCGGGCTGCAGCCATGACAAGGTTTCATATCCGCAAACCGCGTTCGATCCGGATCGTGACACGCCGCCGGTATGCACTTTGACCCGCAGGCCTCTGTCGTGGCACCAGCCGACATAGCGCAGCGCTTCTTCCCGGTTTTCCGGCGCGAGCGGATAGAACAGGAATTTGGTCAGGATGGTGCCGGCGGCGCTGACCTTGTCGAACTTTTCTTCGGTCATCCCCGGCACCATCAGCAGCGTTCCGGCATGGACCTTGGCGCCGCCCCAGCGCACCCGGCCGGTGGTCGCTTTCGCCAGCAGGGCGAGCGAGGTCATCAGTTCTGGCGTCAAATTATTGTAGTCGAGCCCCGGCACATGCAGTTCGCCCGCCGATACCATCGACGTCGTGCCGCCATGGACGTAATTGCCGATCCAGCCAATGGTGTTCTGGGTAGGCGTCCATTCGCCGAATACCGGGTGCACGTGACCGTCGATAACGCCCGGCATGACCGCACTGCCGTGGGCATCGATCGTCCGGTCCCGCACAGTGTCGGCCGGAGGGTTCAGCGCGGTGATCCGGTCGCCATCTATCCGCACAGATGTGACATCGCCCACCGGTTCCTTGAGATCGCCGGTGAAGAATTCGCCGATATTGACGATGAGTGTTGTGGCCATGTTTAAGCTTTCCATCCGTGGTCTCCGCAATTGTTGCATTTTGACAGTTATTGTCACCCCACGATCATTCCGGATGACACAGCGCGTCGATTGAGACAGTTTATGCGGCGATGAACGAAGATCTCCCGATACCTGTTACCGTGCTGACCGGTTTTCTCGGCAGCGGCAAGACGACGATCCTGTCCCGTATTTTGCGCGACCCCGCGTTTGCCGATACCGCGGTTATCGTCAACGAGTTTGGCGAAGTCGGGCTCGATCATCTGTTGGTCGAGGCAACCGACGAAAGCATTATCGATCTGTCCTGCGGCTGCATCTGTTGCACTATCCGCGGCGACCTGATGTCGACCCTGATCGATCTTTACGAACGCCGCGAGGCCCGAGAAATTCGGCGTTTTCAGCGGGTTGTGGTGGAAACTACTGGTCTCGCCGATCCGGCGCCGATCATCCACACGATGATGCAGGAACCGTTGGTATTCGCCCATTACCGCCTCGCGCGCGTGGTGACGGCGGTTGATGCGGTCAACGGGATGGTGACGTTCGACCGCCAGCCGGAAGCGGTCAAGCAGGTCGCCGTCGCCGACGCGCTGTTGGTGACCAAAACCGATATGGCGAACGATGCCGCGGCGCTTGACGCCCTTGAAGACCGCCTCGCCGCCGTCAATCCGTCCGCCGTTCGCGCGCGGACCGTCGATGGTGCCGTCGACCCCGAAATTCTGTTTTCCGGCGGGCTGTACGACCCGGCAGGGAAAACCAGCGATGTCGCCGGCTGGCTCGCGTCGGAAGCCGTGGGCGGCCATCGTCACGATGGGGAGGATATCAATCGGCATGGCGATGGTATTTTCACCTATGCGATAAGGCGCACGAACCCGATCAGCCGCTTCGCCCTTGGTGCATTCATGCAGATGCTGGCCGACCAGCGCGGCGATGATCTGCTGCGCATGAAAGGGCTTGTCGCCCTTACGGACTATCCGGCCCGACCGGCCGTTGTTCACGGGGTGCAGCACGTCATTCATCCGGTTCGCCGGCTTGATTCCTGGCCCGAGGATGCCGCCGGCACGGTGTTGGTGTTCATCGTGCGCGGGATCGAAAAAGCATGGGTAGAAGACCTGCTGGACCGGGTAATCGAAAGTGCCTATGCGGACTTGCAAGTCTGAGCGGCGAACCACGTCAGAACGTTTAACTATGGCAATAAACGCGCTAACATCCGGCGACGGAATTCAGGAGACAGACAATGAACCAGACCGGGATCGACAAGGTCACCTACGGGGTGACGGATATTGAAAAGGCGACAGCTTTCTGGACCGACTTCGGGCTGAGCCCGGTCGATTCCGACAACGGCCACAAAACATTTGCGGCGCAAAACGGCGCGACCGTCGAAATCCGCGCGGCGGATGATCCCGATTTGCCGCCGCCGGTCGGTGAAGACGTTGATGCCACCGCGCGCGAAGCCATGTTCGGCGTAAAATCAAAAGACGATCTGGCGGCGCTTGCGGCGAAGCTGTCCGAAGACCGGGACGTGCGCGAAGATGCGGATGGTTCCATCCATGCCGTCGATCCGGTTGGGTTCGGCGTCGCGTTTCGGGTCACTGAGACGAAACCGGTCGTCGCGCCGGAGCAGGACGTCAATGTTCCGGGCCGGGCGACGCGCATCAATCGCCGCGCCAGACAGGTCGCCAAGGCCGCGCCGATGGAGATTTCTCACATCGTCTACATGACCGACGATCTGGAGAACCACAAAGAGTTTTACGTCGACCGGCTTGGATTCAAATTGACCGATGCTTATCCGGGACGGGGATATTTCACCCGCGGTGCCGCGTCGCACAATCATCACAATCTGTTTCTGCTCGATCCGGGCATCGGCAAGCGCGGATTTCATCATCTGGCGTTCGAGGTCGGCACACTTCACGAATTGTTCGGCGGCGGTAACAACATGACCCGTCAGGGCTGGGACACGATGATCGGCCCGGGCCGTCACCCGATTTCGTCGTGTTATTTCTGGTACTTCAAGAATCCCTGCGGCGGTGCGGCGGAATATGATTTCGACTCCGATGTCGTCGACGATAATTGGGAAGCCAAGGAGTGGGAATCCACGCCCGAGAACTTCGCAGAATGGTGTCTTGCCGAAGGCATGGGCGAATCCTTGCTCTTCAAAGGGATTCAGAAGGGCTGATTTGCGCCAGACTGTGCCATGAAACCCGCCCCCTTCGAATACGTGCGCGCGACAAGCGTAAACGAGGCTCTTGCTGCGCTTGCCGCCGGTAACGGTGAGGCAAAACTGCTGGCTGGTGGACAAAGTCTGGTCCCGATGATGAACTTCCGTCTGGTAGACGCCCCGGTGTTTGTCGATATCAACGGGATCGCGGAACTGGCGGGTATCGAAGCAACCGCGAATGGCGGTCTTCGCATCGGTGCGTTGACCAGGCACTACACGCTCGAAACTTCCGATGCTGTCAGAACCCGCTTTCCCGTCCTGCACGAAGCAATGAAGCATGTTGCCCATCTGGCGATCCGCAATCGGGGCACGATTGGCGGCAGCCTGTCGCATGCCGATCCGGCGGCGGAATTGCCGGCGATGGCGGTGCTCCTGAATGCGATGATTGTGACCGTTAGTTCGTCCGGGGGGCGTGAGATCGCCGCGGAGGATTTCTTTCTGGCACCGCTGACAACCGCGCTTGAGCCCGACGAGATCGTTCTCGCTATCGATTTCCCCGGTCTCCCTCCGGGCGCAGGTTGGGGGTTCGAGGAATTCGCCCAGCGCCGCGGCGATTTCGCTGTCGCCGGTGCGGCGGCAGTCGTCGTTATGGACGGCGACAGGGTAACCGAGGCGCGGATATCCCTGATGGGGGTGCACGACACCCCGTTACGGGCGTCGGCCGGCGAGCAGGCGTTGATTGCCGGCGGTATCGATGCCGCCGCGGCAGCGGCGCGCCGGGAAGTCGAGCCAATGAACGATTTGCACGGATCGGCGGATTATCGGCGGCATCTGGTGGAAGCGCTGACCCGGCGCGTCCTGCGGGCTGCGATCGAGATGGCTGCCAGATGAGCGCGAAAATTTCCGTCGCCGTGACCGTTAACGGGACGCCTCACACAGCGGACGTAGAACCCCGTCTGTTGCTGGCCGATTTTCTGCGGGAGAATCTCGACCTGACGGGAACCCATGTGGGCTGCGAGCACGGTATTTGCGGCGCCTGTACAATCCTGATGAACGGCGACAGCGTGCGATCCTGCCTGACTTTTGCGGTTCAGGCCGATGGCGCCGAGATCGAAACCGTCGAAAGCCTTGGCGATATCGACAATCTCAGCCAGTTGCAGGAGGCTTTTCGCGAACATCACGCCCTGCAATGCGGATTCTGCACTCCCGGTATGCTGATGACGGTCACCGATATGCTGAGAAAGTACCCGTTGGCTACTGACGATGACATCCGGGACGGCCTGTCAGGCAATCTGTGCCGCTGCACCGGCTATCAGAACATCGTCCGCGCAGTACGCAGCGCCGCCAATAAAAGGGACGGGAAATGACTCCGCCCGACGATATCAGCCTGACGCGACCGCAATTTATCGGCGCCCGGGTGGTTCGCCGTGAGGATCCGCGTCTGCTCACCGGCGCCGGAAATTATGTCGCTGACATCAAGCGCCACGGGATGGTGCATATCGCGTTCCGGCGCAGTGATCATGCCCATGCCCTTATAAAAAATATCGATACGAGCGCTGCGCGGGCGGTTCCGGGCGTTGTTGCGATCTATACCGGGGCCGACATCGCCAGGCTCGCCAATCCCTATCAGGCAACGTCGCGGATGAAGAACTATCAGGCCACGTATATCCCGCCGATCGCGACGGAAAAGGTCCGCTATGTCGGTGAGGCTGTCGTGGCGGTGGTCGCGGAAAGCCGGTATGTCGCAGAAGATGCGCTGGCGCATATCGTGATCGACTACGAGCCGCTTGCCGTGCTGGTCGATCCGGAGGAATCGCTGAAGCCCGGCGCGCCCAAACTGCATGACGATCTTGCCTCAAACATCCTCGCGGAACGCGAGTTTTCCCGCGGCGAGGTTGAGGATGCGTTTGCGAACGCGGCTGAAACGGCCGGCGGGCGGTTTCATTTTACCCGAACGACGCCGGTCACCATCGAAGCCCGCGCCTCGGTGGCGGAATACGATCGGGGTGCGCGCGCGCTAACCCTCCACTGTACGACCCAGATACCCGGCATCGTACGCGACAAGCTGTCGGAGGTTTTCGATCTGCCCGGCCCGCGGATCCGTGTCATTGCGCCCGATGTCGGCGGCGGGTTCGGCGGCAAGACGTCGCTGTATTCCGAAGAAATCGTCGTCTGCGCCGTTGCCCGCGATCTTTGCAAGCCGGTTAAATGGGTCAGCGACCGGATGGAAGATCTGATGACCACCGGGAACGCCTTCGACGAAATCGTTGACGCGGAAATCGCGGTCGCCGAAGACGGGACGATTCTTGGCGTGAAAGCGGATGTCATCGGCGATATCGGCGCCTATTCGATTTATCCGTGGACCGCGGTTATCGAGCCGGTGCAGGTGGTCAGTTTCCTGCCGGGCCCCTACCGCATCGAGAACTATTCGGCGCGGGTCCGCGCGGTCGCGACCAACAAAACGCTGACCGGCGCGTATCGCGGCGTTGGTCGCCCGATATCGGTTTTCGTTATGGACCGGTTGCTCGACATGGTGGCGCGCAAGATCGGCATGGATCCGGCAGAAATCCGACGCCGCAATCTGGTGAATGACGATGAATTTCCTTACAAGGCGGCCTCCGGCCTGGTGTGGGACAAATCGGCGTTTCAGGCGTGCTTGCGCGAAGCCGCCGATGGCATCGGGTACGAAGAATTGCGGCGCGAACAGACGGCGGCGCGTGCGGACGGCCGTTGGGTCGGCATCGGGGTTGCGTCCTATGCCGAACTCACCGGCGTTGGATCGCGGATAGCGGTCGCCCCCGGCATGCCGATCAATACCGGCACCGAGACCTGCACCATTGCTATCGATTCAACCGGTTCGGTGACGGCGAGTTTCGGTATTGCCAGTCAGGGCCAGGGGATGGAGACCACGCTGGCGCAGGTTGTGGCCGAGGAACTCGGCGTGAAAGTCGACGACGTCGATATCGTTCTCGGCGACACATCCGCCGTGTCGCACGGCACCGGCACCTATGCCAGCCGGGGCGCGGTTTTCGGAGGCGGAGCGGGGATTCTTGCGGCCAAGGCGGTACGCGATAAAATTGTCCGCGTCGCCGGTCACCTGCTGGAGGCGGCGGACGAGGATATCGAGACCGGTAACGGCAATGTCTGGGTTAAGGGCACCGATAAATCGATGAGTGTCCGCGATCTGGCGCGGGCGCTCTATTCGGATATGGGACGCGTGCCAAAGGAGATGCGCGACGAGATCGACAATTTGGAGGCCACAAAGGTTTACGACCCGTTTTTCGGGACGACAACGTCAGCCTGCCATATGTGCCTTATTGAAATTGATCCCGAGACCTACAAGGTCTTCATCAGGCGCTATATTGTGGTTGAGGATTGCGGTCGGGTAATCAACCCGCTGATTGCCGATGGCCAGGCCCATGGCGGTGTCGCCCAGGGGATTGGCGTCGCGCTGATGGAAGAGGTTATCCATGACGCGAACGGCCAGGTGCTGACGGCCAGCCTGGTCGATTATGTGGTACCCTCTGCGGTCGAGGTGCCGTCGATGGATGTGGTCCATGTCGATGCGGAATTGCCCAACACAATCGGCGGATTCCGGGGGCTCGGCGAAGGTGGCACCATCGGCGCGCCGGCCTGTATCGCAAACGCGATTTCCGACGCGCTGTCGCCGTTCGGGATCGAGATCATGGAAATCCCGGCAACGCCGGAACGGATATTTCGTCTGGTCGAGGCGGCAAAAGGCTAGCGGCGGGTCAGTCCTGCCGGATCCCGTATTCGCCGGTTTCCATCAGTTTCGCGATCGCGGTGCCGGTTTCAGTAAGCTCCAGCGACGCCCGGGTTTCCACCAGCCAGGCCTGATAGGGCTCCAGCGTGTCTTCTTCCGCCCCGTGATGAGGAATGCCTTTGGGCACCCATGCCATCGCGCCCGGCTTGTCCATGCCGCCGTAAGGCCCTGGACCCGCCGCGTAAATGATCAGCTCGTCGTAATCGGCATTGACGTGTATCGGCGGGCGGTCGCTGCGGCGAGAGCCGAGATGATAGAACAAAGTCTGATTGGTATTGTCGTTAATCAGCCGCGGCGGCGGCATGCCACCCTCGGAGACCCCGAGACTGCGGACGTCGTGGACGCTGAACCGTTTTACTGGGGCGGGGCCGCCGACCGTTGCAATGTCCAGCGGATCGAAGTCATAGAAGTGAGACGTGACACCCGATTTGTGACGAAACACCATCTCGAACAATTCGTTGCTCGTGGGTGTCGGCGTGCCGATTTCCGGCGAGGCGACCGATTTGCCCAGGTTGAGAACCCCGCGAGGCGGAAACGGATCAACCGAGAGTTCGCCCGGTGTGGCCACGATCACCGATTCCAGGGGCGTACGGACATGCGTAACGCGGTAACCGACGGCGCGCGGGATTAGAATAAAGTCACCGGCAGCGCAGTCGAGATTGCCGAAATCGGTCTTCACCGTCGCGCGGCCGGAAACGATGTAGTGGACTTCGTCGGCGATAACGTTTTTCAGGGAAAACGTCATGGCATCTCTGTGCCGCGTCGCTGAAATCGATACGCCCTCTCCCGTAAGCAGGGGGACCGGCAGGATTCTTGGGTCTGCCGGTTCAGCGTTCGCGGTCTCGGCGAAATAGTCGAGGCGGCGCGGGGCATAGCTGCCGTCGATCCGGGTGTATGTGGGAACATAGTTGGGCCGCGTCGCATGGGCGCCCGATCCTACAAAGCCGTCCCGCGAATAGTGATGCATCCCGTCGCTTGGTAAGGCCTTGTCCTGTGTCATGACGTGTCCTCGCACATTCTGTCGCTTCCGATCGCAATTTCCTTAGTTGATCACGATTTCGGTGGCAGGCCCAGCATCTCACGATATTCCGCCGCCGTCGCCAGCCTGCGGCCGAGACTTTCGGCGGTAATCTTGGCGCGTTCCACCATTTCGAGATTGCCGTCGAGCAAATCGTCGCGATGAGGAAACCGGTACGCGGTGTCCTCCGTTCCGACCCGGACATGCAGTCCCATCATCATCGCCGTCGTTGCCAGATAATGACCGGCGCGGCCGGCGGCGCAGACCTGAATAAACGACGTCTCATCAATTTCGCGGATTCTGTCCACGATCTGAATCAGCTCCGTCATCATCGCCGTCGGATGCTTCAGATAGGTGCCGAGACGGTCGGTCGCGTGATCGTACGGATACCCGATCAGAACGATCCAGCAGAGCGGTTGCGGCAGAATGCCGGCGGACACGATGTAGCGTTCCGCAAGATCGACCTCGGCTGTCGAATGGATGACCATGAACAGGCGGTTGTTCTGGTTCGTGACCGCCTGCGCCATGCTCTGCATCCATTCCACGGGGAAATTGGGCGCCATTGGGCAGGTTTCGGCCAGGCCGGACGACATGGGATAGAGGTTTTCATGAAACGTCTCGCCTCGGAGAACATTGGCATCGCACACCCAGTCCGTGGCCGTGGCCGATGAAATGCCGTTGACGACTTTGTCATAGGCCTCCTCGATGGATAATCCGTCGTCGGAAATGCCGGCAATACCGCCAAAATCGACATGTACACCGCAGGCACCGGCCTCCAGTACGTCGACGGCGGCGGCCTGAAAGCTGTCCAGATCGAGCGGAAAGCTTTGCGGCCGGTTGGTGCCCCTGTCGCTGACGATGCGCCCGGATACGGCCGCCGTCAGCACTAGAAGCTCGGGAATGTCCCAGCGGTCCTGAACCTCGGGTGGGGGAGGGGTGCCCATTGTGCGGCCCTGCCGTTGGCGCATCAGGACGTCGCGCGAAGGAAGTTTCTGCCAGTCGTCTTCCAAATCAAACATTGCGTCTGCTTTCAAGCCGTTAGAGCGTTGGATCAAGTGAATTTAGTTTACACGGTATGTTTCGCATACGGTACGTATCAGCCGCAGATCTGCGCGGGCGTTCCCGGGTGTTATCGTTATGCGTATCCTGGCGGCGGCACGAATCCCTGATAGTGTTTCTCCAGAAGACCGGCAAAATGGATGCAACTGCGATCGCCGTATTGCGGCCCGATGATCTGCACGCCGAGCGGTAAATTCTCATTCGTGAAACCGATCGGCGCGATGGTGGTTGGCAGTGACGCCAGATTTGAATACCCGGGAAGCGATATCTGGTTCATGAACGGCTGCATCGCGCCGTCGACCGGGATCGAACGCTCATAGGGCAGTACCGTGTTGTGAGCGAAGGCAGCCGATACCGTGATTGGTGTCAGCATCAGATCGTACTTCTGGAAGAATTCGTGCCATTTCCAGCGGATCCGGTGACGCGCTTCATCGAGACGCAGCCAGTCGCGATGCGACAGGGTGAGGCCGCGTAACCGCCGGGCCTGCTTGCTCTCATCCGACGGGCCGAGCGCGTTGCGCGCGGCGAGGTTATCCGCGAATTCCGTGTCGGTCTGACGTGCCGAAGTCCCGGAGCGCAGCAGGATATCGTATATACGATGCGATTCCGCTGCGTCGAAATCGGGACGCGCGCCGATATCGACTTTCACCTTGCTGCTGCGCAGAAAATCGGCGAGCCGCTGTTGCAAGCCGCAAACTTCGCGATCGGTTGGCACGGTCTCGTCATCGACGAGGATCGATATCCGGTATTCGTCGAGCCGTTTTTTGCGGGCAGGTGGCAGCGCCAGACGCAGTCCAGCGCTGTCAATGTCGTCGGGACCGGCGATAATGGAGAGCGAGACCGCGAGATCCGCGGCGCTGCGGGCGAGAGGGCCGATCACCAGCATATCGAGGGGCGCGACATTACCGTCCAGGGTATGTCCCAGCGTGGGGCAAATGCCCATTGTCGGCTTGTGACCGAACAACCCGCAATAAGCGGCCGGGTTGCGGATCGAGCCGGCGATATCGCTCCCCATTTCGAGCGCCGACAGTCCTGCCGCGAGGGCAGCCGCTGATCCGCCGGACGACCCGCCGGGCGTGCGTTCCGGGTTCCAGGGACTGATTGTGGTGCCGTAATTGGCATTGAAGCTCTGGCTGTCGGCGAGCCAGATCGGCACGTTGGTTTTTCCGAATACGACCGCGCCCGCGTCGCGCAGGCGGGTGACCGACAGTGCATCCGCGGCCGCGATATTGTCTTTGTGTCCGGGGTCGCCCCACGTAGTGGGCAACCCCTTAACGTCGAACGATTCCTTGACCGTCATTGGAACGCCGTGAAGCGGGCCCCACCGGTCTCCGCTCGCGACCGCCTTGTCGGCGGCGCGCGCGCGCCGCCGTGCTGCCGGGATGTCGGTGGCGATGATGGCGTTCAGCGCCGGGTTGAAGCGCTCGACACGAGCAAGGTAGTGGTCGAGCAATTCGAGGCAGCCGATTTTGCGGCGTCGGATCATGCCGGCCAGTCGCCTGGCAGGCAGAAAGGCGATATCTGTCATCGATAGGCTCCGCGATACCGTCCGGCGAGGATCGAATGATCCCCGCGGGACGAATAGGTGATCGTCAGTACTTGGCTGCAGCCGTTTTGAGAATGCCGAACAGCTCTTTGACCTGCGGCAGATCGCTGACCACTTCGTCACCGACCGACTGGAGCCGCTTGGTCAGTTCCGCCCGGTCTTCCTTTGACAGGTCGTAAACGGTGCCGCCGTTCTTTTCCCACTTGCCCTGATTGGTTTTGAGGAAAACTTCGCTGAAGGCGAGCGTTTGCCAATCGGTATGCTGTGCTTCCTCGATAAGGATTTGTCTTATGTCAGCCGGAAGTTTTGCCATGAAGGCCGGATTCGTCACCGCCATGACGGCAATCGTCGATTCTGTCGTCCGCGTCAAATGTTTGGTAACCGACCAGTATTTGAAGGATGTGAAAATGCTGAACCCGCTTTTCATCCCGTCGATCGTCCCGCGCTGAAGCGCCTGCAACGCCTGCAGCAGCGGGATGGGCGCCGGTGATGCGCCCAGTTTTTTCATGGTCAGCCGTTCCATGGGGCTGGCGAAAACCCGTATTTTTTTGTTTTCGAAATCGCTCAGCTTTTCGATCGGCCGCCGTGAAACATAATGCGCTAGATCGCCGGCAAAGATGCCGAACGGCTGGATGCCTTTATCGTTGCCGAGCTTGAAAAATCTTTGTTTGAACGCCGGGTCGTGCATCGAATTCTGTGCGTGCCGAAGATCCCGGAAAAGACCCGGCGCCGATGTGACCATAAAACCTTTATCGATCCCGACAAAGAAATCGGGCGGCAGCAGTACGATCTGTTGCGTGCCGAGCTGGACGCCTTCTATTTCCCGGGGAATCCCGCCAAGCTGGCCGGCCGGGAACACCCGCACGTCGACCCGGTTACCGACACGCCGCTCGACATTGGCTTTGAAATTCAGCATCCATTGATGAACGGTATCCTTGATCGTTACCGATCCGATTTTTATTTCGATTTTTTTATCGGCCGCGTGCGTCGGGCTGGAATAGGAATTTACAACAATGAAGGCCATTAATGCGGCGAGGTACAAAGGTCTCGATTTTAGGAATTTCATTCGTTTTCTCCCGGTTGTTTTTCTGGATGAATTATCTCTTCGTGTTCGTTCCATTCTGAAAGTGCGCCAGTGCGGCCGAATTGACGTTAGCCAAGCCACGTCCGATTGGGAATATAAAATTATTCGGGGAGTATTGAGCGGCACCGGTCGTGCCAAAAGATTGTAGCGTGCGTTCGCCTGAAATCCAAATTCTCGGAGAAATTAGCCTGCGGCGGCGGTACGAAACGTTACCATCCGTTGCCGGTGTTTGTCCCAGAGCGTGAAGAACATTGCCCTGAATGCCGATCGCAACGTCATGACGGGTACCTGCCGTATCTCGGCAATTGTATCGTGGCACTGCTGCAGCTGGTAGTTTGGTATCTTCGAATTGAGGTGATGGACGTGATGCAGGCCGATATTGCCGGTGAGCCATTGCAATAGCCGGGGCAGACGCAGATAGGTCGAACCCACAAGCGATGCCGACACAGCATCCCAATCGTCCTCGCGCGCCCAAACCGTATAATCCGAACGGTGTTGCACGGTAAACAGCCAGGCACCGGTGATCGAGGTCAGCGCGATAATTGGCAGTTGGCTTTGAGCAACACGACCGAAACCGACCGCCAGCCCGATGCCTCCAACCAGCGCAATATTAGTGACGTAGACCGCAATCCGCTGCCGCCGCCACCCCGCCGGCATATCGAACGGAACCCGAAAAAGCACTAGAAACACGAGCGGCGGGGCAACGATATTGGCGACAAGCGGGTTGCGGCTGAACCGGTACCATCCTCGGCGCCACGGTCCAAGGGCGCGTTATTCGTTGACGGTCAGGCAGGATGAATAGATATCGGCGCCGGTGTTTCACCGGTCCAGATTATTCCAGACCCCGTGATGGCCGGCATGCTGCCGGCGCCAAGATGAATAGCGCGCGAGCGTGAGCAAGCTGCATACGCTACCAAGCGCGCTATTCGATCTTTGGGACCGGAAGAAGGCGCCGTGGCAGCAATCGTGCTGAATGATAAATATCCGGACGAGGAAACCGGCGGCGATTGGTGAGAATGTCATGGCAAACCAGTATGAATAATCTGCGATCAAATACATGGTGGTGCAGATAGCCAGATATCCTCCGATCGACGTAATCGTCTGGGTGAGGCTATTGCGCAGGGAAGGCTTTTGAAAGGTCGCAACATGGCGCTGAAGACCGGCGCCGGCGATGCCGGTAGCTGTTGCCATTATTCGTCTCACATCGATGGGTTTCTGAGAACGAACCGGGATTCCTGCCGAGTCCATGGCGCAGAAACGAAAGAGGCCCGCCAGTGGCGGGCCTCTCATATCCGTTACCGGCGCTCTGAGGCGTCAGTCGACAATCGACAGATTCTCCGCCGATGATTTGCCGTCGTTTCCGTTCTGCAGCTCGTACTGCACACGCTGGCCTTCATTCAGGCCGGACAGTCCGGCGCGCTCCACTGCGGAGATGTGAACGAAAGCGTCTTTGGAGCCTTCATCCGGTTCAATAAAGCCAAACCCCTTTGCGGAGTTGAACCACTTAACGGTTCCTGTAGTCATAGATATATCCAATCAATATGTTATGCCCGCCCGACACGGCGCCCGACGGGGTCTTGTCTACCGAAATCTGAAAGAAACGGAGACAGGCCGGTGTTACGAAGCGAGTGTAACTCAGCATTCCTGCACTGGCCGTGCGACGGATATGGGGCACCGAGTGCGAAAATGCAAAGGGTTTTCTCGAAAACAGCTGCTTTTCCCGGCGACAGAGCACGCAGTTTGCCCGAAAATCGGCAGAAACCGGCTAAATTAGGGTTTTAATCCCTCATTGCGCCCGATCCGGCGATGTGAGGGAATTCGGTCGATGAATACAAGATCGGGAGTCGCGTGAAATGAGCCGTCCGTTTCCACCATTCGATTACGCGGCAGCGCGCGCCGAATTCAGGTTCGATGCCGCCGATGATTTTAATTTTGCGTTCGATGTGGTGGCAAAACGCGGGCGCCATGCCGACAAGACAGCGTTGATCGCAATCGACCGAACCGGCGAAAATGTGGTTCATCACACCTATTCCGATCTCGACAGGCTTTCGAACCGGTTCGCCAATGCCCTCATGACGCTGGGCGCGGAAAAGGGCGATTTCGCCTTCGTGATGATTCCCCGCATTGTCGAATGGTATCAGGTGCTGCTCGGTTGCACGAAGACCGGTGTAGTGGCGATGCCCGGCACGAACCTGTTGACGGCAAAGGACATTGAATACCGCATCAACCGGGCGGACGCGCGGATCGCGATCGTCACCGCTGAACATGCGAGCAAGGTTGAGCAAATCCGAAACAATTGCCCCTCGCTCGAACATCTGGTTCTGGTGGGAGCGGCGCGCGACGGGTGGTCGAGCCTGGAAGACATGTGCGCCGCGGTGCCCGACATAGTGGACCGGGCCGCCCTGCCGCGAACTTCAGCGGATGAGCCGATGCTCATCTATTTCACGTCGGGCACCACGTCGATGCCGAAAATGGTCGAGCGCGACCACGCCTATGGGCTGGCCCACTCGATTACCGGCGATTACTGGATGGATCTCCGCGAAGACGACGTGCACTGGACCCTGACCGATACCGGCTGGGCCAAGGCGGCGTGGGGGTTGATGTATCCGCCGTTGCTGGCGGGAGCGGCGGTGTTGTTGTACGACGGCGAAGGCTTCGATGCCGACACGCATCTGAAAATCATTGCTGAACAGCGCGTCACGACGTTCTGTGCGCCGCCGACGATCTATCGGGTACTGGCGCAAAAAGATCTGTCGGGCGCCGATTTTTCATCCCTGCGTCACTGTTTCGGTGCCGGTGAGCCGCTGAACCCCGAAGCCATGCGGTCGTGGAAGGCCGCGACCGGCTGCGACATCTATGACGGTTACGGCCAGACCGAGACGGTCAATATCGTTGCCAATTTTCCGGGTATGGAAGTCCGCCCGGGCTCTATGGGCAGGCCGGTACCGGGTATCACTGTCGACATCATCGACGATTACGGCACTATCGTCGCCGATGGCGAGGTCGGCCATATCGGCGTCCAGGTCACTGATCCGTGGCCGCCCGGCTTGTTCCACGGGTATTTCCGAGACGATGCGGTGACGGCGGAATCGTTTCGCAATGGCTGGTATTATACCGGGGATACGGCCACCCGGGATGCCGACGGTTATATCTGGTTCGTCGGCCGGTCCGACGACATCATTTCGTCGGCGAGCTACCGGATCAGCCCGTTCGAGGTCGAAAGCGCG
>Ga0209403_10000973_pt1 | contig 39039 bp, 38 predicted proteins | sample ArcticOcean_MG_C_8_FD_187440 | JGI IMG/M metagenome (GOLD analysis project Ga0209403, IMG submission 187440) | Marine microbial communities from western Arctic Ocean - ArcticOcean_MG_CB11_86 (SPAdes) (version 2) | ecosystem: Environmental > Aquatic > Marine > Oceanic | place: Arctic Ocean...
TTTGACCCAATTGTGATAATGATGCGGGAAAGGCTAGCTGAAACCGGGGTTGTCTGAGGGGTTTGAGAGGGGTTTCTATGTAGAGTATATGTAGAATACTCTGGCAAGAAAGGGGTTATAGAGAGTATATAGAAAACTCCCTATACCCAAAAAATCCTTCTAAGTTACTGATATTATGGCTCCCCGAGCTGGACTCGAACCAGCGACCCGGTGATTAACAGTCACCTGCTCTACCAACTGAGCTATCGGGGAACAAATACTTCCACAAATGCTAGGAGGAAATTGCAGAGTTTGCAAGGTTTTTCTGCGAGCTTGGTGGTGTGTGCCTCACCCCTGTCCGGGTTGTGGAAAGGCGCGGGCCAGTGCGGTTTGCAGTCCGGCCAGCACCTCGTTTAGATTAGATTCGCAACCCACTGCAATGCGCAGCAGTGTCCGGGGAAACCCCAAGTCCAGCAGTTCCTCGTCAGTCGCATGGTAGTGCGCCACCAGCGCGTAAGGACACATCAGCGTTGTGTTGGAACCCAGCGTGGGGGCTTTGAGGATTGGCCCCCAGAGACCATCGTACACCGCCTGAAAGGATTCTGGATGGTCGTGGTGGAGCGTCCAACTGATCACCGATCCAGTGCCGCACAAGAGGCGTTGGCTCACGGCATGGCTGGGGTGATCCGGGAGTCCGGGGAAGTGCACCTCTTTGACCGCCGGGTGCTGGCAGAGGAACTCGGCAACTCGGAGCCCGTTGGTGTTGAACTGCGCCATGCGCTCCGGAAAGTCGGTCAAGCACCCTCGCAAGAATGACGCTTCGTCCTCGCAAAGCTCCATGTTCAGCAAACGATGCTGGCAGCGCAAGGTGTCGGCCAACGCGCCCTCACGGAACAGCACCATCCCCCCCCGGTGCGCGTTGCTTCCGGAAAAGTGTTTGGCGGTGCTATAGACCACGAGGTCTGCGCCGCACACCAGAGGCTGGCAGTTGAAAGGCGTGGCCAGCGTGTTGTCCACCACCAGCGGAATTCTGTGGCGTCGGGTGAGTTCACTGACGGCCCACAAGTCCGAAACGTCTCCCAACGGATTGGTGATCGTCTCCGTGAAAACCAACGCGGTGCGGTCGTCGATGGCGTGTTCCAACCGTCCCAAATCACCAACACCCACCCACTCCCAATCGAGCGTCGTGCCCTCCAGAACACTGCCCCGCAGCAGTCCGTAAGTGTCGGTGTAGAGCGTGCCGATCATGATCATCTTAGGCCGCTCAACGGTGCGCAGGGTGTCCAGAATCATCGTGATCGCCGCCATGCCGGAGGGGTACAGCAGGGCATCCTCCGCATTGTCCATTTCGGTGAAGATGCGGCGAATCTCCCGATGGGCAACGGATGCAGTCAGAGCCGCTGAAATGCTCGAAACTGACTTCAGATTTTGCGGGTTGGCTTGAGTCGTCAAGCGTGTGGAGAAGATAGCCCCGCGTTGTTTGCGCAACTCGTGCAATTCGCCCATCACCCGATCCACTTTTCCCAACACGACTCCGCCGATTTCCGCACCTTGAGCGTCGGAAACCGGGGCGGTCCAGTACTTGATGTGTGGATGGTTTTCAAGAGATGGCGGCAGCGCATCCGAACACACCAGCAACGTGCCGCGCCCAGCTTCCTGAAGAGGCAGGGTTTCCGGATCACTGCCCTTGTGAAGCAGCAGCAGCAGATCGTGACGACTCCATTCCGAAGCCTCCGGAAGCGGTTCCGCAGCAAGTCGCAGGAAAACGCACTCGGCCTGCACCAGCGCAAGGCGTTCGTGCCATTCGGGAGTCAATTCACCAGAGTGCAAGACGATCAGGCGACGTCCCTTGCGCTCGTGGGCCAGCAGCCGCAGCAATTCGTAAAGGGCTGCGTGGGCAGAACAGAACAGTCGTGCGTGGGGCACCCCGCATTGTTCGGCAAGGGCCTCTTGAAGAACTTTCAGCTTGGGATGGTCAACGTGGCGATAGTAACCGTAGCGCAGCGGAAATTTGCCCTCTCGGAAGCTGTGGATCAACTCAAGCGTGGGCAGTTCTGCGGTGATGCCAAATTCGCCGCCAACCGGTTGATTGAGAGCGAGCAAAGGGGAAGTGGCGGACATCGGATGCTGAGAAGAGTCAGCAGACGGGATGGGTGTCAAACTCCCCGGTTTCGTCATTGAACACCGCGAGAATGGCCCCGTCGCGCTGGTTTGGTTTCACACCAAGCACGAGGTACTGGATACCGGGATAACGCGGGCCTCCATCCCAGAGCGCATCCTCAATGTCTTGCTGGGAAAAATAGGCACCTACGTCCGGATGGCTGTGGTAGATGATGCGCATGGCTCGCCCAGATTTGCGCAGTTCCCGGTCCAGTTTTAGTTGCTCGCGGGGGTCGATGAGGTAGCCCTCGGTCGGGGAGCGGGGATGGTGTTCTGGGTCAAGTTCGTGGAGTTCCTCCAAGACGTTCGTGAGCGGGTGGCAGGCATCCACCTTTCCAGCAGCGGCCTTAGGACCACTCAACACCCCGCAGGTTTCATTGGGGTAATCCGACAGCCCCTGCGCAAAACACTGTTCCAGCAGGTCTTCTGGAACCTTGAATCCAATTTGATTTGACATATCTTTAATCAATAACGCGGCATTTCCGGGTCCACTTGCTCTGCCCAGCGGTCAATGCCGCCCGCCAGGCTGTGCAGTTTGGTAAAACCAGCTTCCCGGAGTTTTTCCAACGCTTGCAGGGAGCGTTTGCCCTTGTAGCAGTACAGCACAATGCAGTCATCCGGATTCAGTGCATCCGCAGCGGTTTTGAAAGTACTCAACGGCAGCAGTTGTGCCGAGTCGATGCGGCAGATTTCCCACTCTTGCGTTTCGCGCACATCCACGAGCGAGCATGGTTGCTCGCCGTCCATCCACGCTTTCAGTTCTTGCGGGGTGATCTCGTCCGGAAGCAATTCCTTTTCCTCTTCAGCGGTTGCAAGGGGAACGGCACAGAACGCCTCGTAATCCTGAAGTTCCGTAATCGTGGGCTGGTCGCCGCACAAAGCGCAGTTTTCATCGCGTCGCAGTTTCAACTCGCGGAACGAGAGTTTCATCGCGTCGTACACCAACAAACGCCCGCTCAGGGATTTCCCCTTGCCCAGCAACAGCTTGAGCACTTCGGTCGCCTGCAAAGTCCCCATCACGCCTGGGAGCACGCCCAGGACACCCGCCTCTGCTCAACTTGGAACCAAGGCGGGGGGCGGCGGCTCGGCGTAGAGACAGCGATAGCACGGCCCGCCGTTGTGCGGGTCGAACACTGTCAACTGGCCCTGAAAACGGAAGATCGAGGCCGAAACGAGGGACTTTCCGGCAAAGTAGGCGGCGTCGTTGATGAGGTAGCGCGTCTGGAAATTGTCGCTGCCGTCCGCGATGATGTCGTACTGAGCGAACAGTTTGGTGGCGTTCTCCCGCGTGAGCCGGACGGGGTGGGCCTCCACCTCAACATGCGGGTTGATGCCCCGGATGGCCTCGCGGGCGGAATCCACCTTGGGCTTGCCGACATCACTTTCGGCATGAGCGATCTGCCGCTGGAGATTGGAACGGTCCACCTCGTCGTCATCCACAATTCCCAGCACTCCAACTCCTGCCGCAGCCAGATAGAGCGCCATTGGCGAACCGAGTCCACCCGCGCCGATCAGCAAGACCTTCCCGCCTTTGAAGTTTTTCTGCCCCTCCATGCCCACTTCCGGGAGGGTCAAGTGGCGGGTGTAGCGCGAGATTTCCTCGCTGCCGAGCGTGATTTCGCCGGTCATGTCCAGCCTCCAGCGATGGAGGGGACGATCTGGATGAGATCACCATCCGCAACCGGGGTGTCGCGTCCAGAAAGCTGGCGGATGTCATCGTCGTTGAGATAGACGTTCACAAAACTGCGGAACTCGCCGGAGTCCTCGAAGAGGTGCGACTTGAGGGCGGCGTGTTGCGCAAGCAGGTTGTCGAACGCTGCGCCCACCGTGCTTCCGGAAACGCCAATTTCGTCCTCGTTCCTGGAGAATTGCACAAGAGCGGAAGGGATTTCAATGGTAACGGCCATGAGTGTCCTGCGCTGGGGTTTGACTTGCGAGTCGTTAAAAGTTCACTATAATTCCATAAGTCCCGATTGTCAAACTGATGTTCAGTATATTAAACGACACGCCATGACGAAGATTTACGACCAGCAACGTTTCAAACCCCCCAAGGTGGGCGACGAGGTTCATCGCCTGCGTCGCGCCCACGGCCTCACACTGGACGAGTTGGCTACGAAATCCGGAGTCTCAAAGGCGATCCTCTCGCAAATCGAACGCGACAAGAGCAACCCCACGCTCTCGACGATCTGGCGCATCACGCAGGCGCTGGATCATCCGCTGGAAGACCTGCTTTCTTCCAACAAACCCTCTTCGCCTTTCGAGAAGCTCAAATACAATGCCACCCCGTCGGTTGCCAGCGAGGATGGCGGCTTCACCCTCCGGATTCTGGGGCTGGTCAGTATGCTTGCATCCGTGCAGTGGTACGAGTTCGAGGCCCAACCGGGATCGTGTCTGATCTCCGAATCGCATGGCACCGGCAGCATCGAAAGCATTTCTCTGCTCAAGGGAACCTTGGAGATCGAGATTGAGGAAAATCGGGAAGTGGTTGAAGCTGGGGAAACCTTGCGCTATGGCACGGAAACCGCTCATAAACTGACCAACATCGGCAAGGGCGTCTGCCACGGTTTCATGGTTAACCTGCTGTCTCCGACGCTCTAACTGTCGCAAATTGAAGGCCCCCCCACCATGCCGTTCGGCCTGAATCCTTTGACACGTTCAGCACGAATAGGAAGGCCGATGAATTGCGTCATTTTTCGCGAATCACGCCTGTGAAAATTCGCGGGACACTCTACCTTTCGGGCAGTTCCCGCTCCGGCATCGCCACGCTGGAATGGGCACTGGGTAACTACCGACTCAACTCGCCCCTGATGCCGAGCGAACAGGCTGCGGCTTCCGATCAAATCACCGTCAACGCCCCCGTCGGCAAACTGCCCTACCGTTTCGTTTTTCCAGATGGCAGTGTTTTTGAGAGTGGTGATCCGGCAGACGCCGAAACCCTGCTTCACTATGCAGGCCAGCGTCTGCCCGGAAGCGGGCTGGGCTGGCTGGAAAACAACCGCAAAGCCTTGCTGATCGGGGTTTGTGTGCTGATGTTGTTGATCGTTGGCACGGGTCGCTATGGGCTACCGTGGGTGGCGGACCAAATTGCCCGGACGCTTCCCGACCCGTGGTTGCGGTTGGCGGGCATCCATGCTTTGGATGTCTTGGATGAAGGCTTATTCGCGCCTTCCGAACTTTCTGGAGAGCAGCGACTAGAGTTCTCTCAAGCATTTCATGAACTCGCCGCCGCCAAGCAAACGACCCCGCCCACCCTTGCCTTCCGGACGGGTCAGCGGATCGGCCCCAACGCGATCACATTGCCGGGCGGCGTTGTTGTGCTGACGGATGAATTGGTGGAGTTGGCTGAGCATCCGGATGAGGTGATCGGGGTCTTGGCGCATGAGTTGGGACACGTCCAGCAGCGGCATCCGGCCCGTCGGCTAGTGCGTTCGCTACTCATCGTTACCGTGCTTGCGCTGGTGTTGGATGATGCTGCCAGCCTTGCCGAAGAACTGGCAGCAGCGTCCGGAACTTTGCTGAATCTCGCCTACACCCGTGAATTTGAGGCCGAGGCGGATGCGGAAGCCAAACACCTCCTGAAACGTTCGGGACGCTCTGTGGAGTCGTTGGCTCGGATGCTCACGCGGCTCGCTGAACACTGCGGAGAGGCTTGCACGACCGCTCCGGAGTGGTTCTCGACACACCCTTCGTTTCCAACACGAATCGAGACGCTGCGCCAACCCTGAATGGCTTTCAGGCGGTTCCGGCTTGCCCCGGTGACGAATAGTCGCAACAATCGAATTTGTACAAACCCTTGACTCTTTTCACACAAAATCATGACCACACTCTACTCAGGCGGTCACCTTTTTGACGGCCACGGCACACTGCTGGAAAACCACGGTGTTTTGATCGAAGACGACCGCATCGCACACATCGCACCCAACTCCGAGTTCGAGGGTTTCACGGGTGAGCACGTGGACACCTCCGGGGGCACCGTCTTACCCGGACTGATTGATTGCCACGTCCACCTCGTCTTTGGCGGCGAGGCCGACCCCAAAGCGAGGATGGCCAACCTGAATCCCGGAGACATCGTGATGGGCGCCCTGCAAAACGCGCAGGCTGCTCTGCGATCGGGTGTCACCGGCCTCCGCGACCTTGGCGGCAAGGACTACCTTGAATTCTCCGTGCGCGACGCCTGTAACTCCGGGAAGCAACTCGGCCCCACCATCAGGGCGGCAGGCCGCATGATTTGCATGACTGGAGGTCACGGCAATACAATCGGACGTATCGCCGATGGTCCGGACGAAGTGACCAAGGCCGTTCGCGAGCAGATCCATGCCGGCTCGGACGTGATCAAGCTGATGGCCACGGGTGGGGTGATGACGCCGGGTGTGAATCCGGAGGACGCGCACTACACCGAGGAGGAACTGCGGGCCGGTGTGAGTGAAGGACACCGCTTCAGCAAAACCTGTGCGAGCCATGCCCAAGGCGGCGCGGGCATCCTCAATGCCGTGCGGGCTGGAATGGATTCTATCGAACACGGCATTTTCATGACGGATGAGTGCATTGAGGAAATGATGAAGCGCGGCACTTATTTGGTGCCAACGCTCGCGGCAGTCAACAACATCTACCGCAACCGTGAAAAAGGCATTCCCGACTACGTTGTGGAAAAAACGGTGCGAGTCCGGGAACGGCATACGCAGTCCATCCAGATGTTTTACAAGGCCGGAGGAAAAATTGCGATGGGCACCGACGCCGGAACGCCGTTCAACTTCCACGGCGATAACAGCCGGGAATTGGAGTTCATGACCGATCTCGGCATTTCCAATGCCGATGCGCTCACGATTTCCACAGGCAATGCTGCCGATTTGCTTCAGCTTGCAGAGCGCGGACGGCTCTGCAAGGGTTATTTTGCTGACCTGTTGATCGTCTCCGGAAACCCCGTTGAGAACATCAACGCCGTCAGCAACTCCGAGAACCACCGGCTCGTTGTCAAAAACGGAACACCGGTGCCACGCTAAAGGTTAGAATGGGCATACGCATGTGACCACTCAACTCTTTGATCTCACGAGAACGAGTGAACCGTATGAGGGTGGAATTTATCGTGGACACGAGATCCACTGACTGCATGGCTCCGGAGGACGAACTTGAGAAAATCGACCTGCCCAAGGAAGGGAAATCGGTTTACGAGTTGGCCAGTGGTGAGACCGTCGAGTACGAACTGGGATTTGTCCGGGTTGCCTTCATGGGTCAGGAGACGGTTTCCCAAGTCATCTTCGGCCCCAAAGGAGTCGAACCGATCTTGGGTGTGGTCGTGCTGGAAAACCTTGGGTGCATCGTGGACCCCACCACCAAGCAGCTTAAACGGCTAGCGGCGAAACCATTAAAATAATGGAAGATTTGCCTTTATGGAACAGGAATCCGAACAGCTCGACCGCGACAACCCAGAGTGGACAAGAACCGATTTTGCGGACGTGATGACGTGCTCTGAACTCCCGGAATCGCTGTGGAGAAAACTCAGCGATTCCGAGTGCGAATTTCAACCAGTGTCTTACCCTTGATGCTCCGGCAGTGAAGGACATCCCAACTTTCTATGAAACTAAACCAACAAACAACCCATGCGAATCAAAGCGGAAATCAAAGCGTTTCATGACGAGATGACGCAGTGGCGTCGGGACATCCATCGACATCCGGAACTCGGTTTTGTGGAACACCGTACTTCGGAGGTGGTGGCCGAGAAGCTTCAGTCGTTCGGGCTGGAGGTCCATCAGGGCTTGGCGACGACGGGCGTGGTAGGCACGATCCGCAATGGCGACGGCCCTTCCATTGGAATGCGGGCGGACTTGGACGCCCTCGCGCTGCCCGAACTGAACGAGTTCGAGTACAAATCCGTCAACGAAGGCCGCATGCACGCCTGCGGGCACGACGGTCACACGACCATGCTGCTGGGCGCGGCAAAATACCTTGCCGACACCAAACGCTTCAAGGGCACCGTTCACTGCATTTTCCAGCCTGCCGAGGAAGGTGGCGGTGGTGGCGACGTGATGGTGAAGGAGGGGTTGTTCAAGCAGTTTCCGGTGGATGCGGTTTACGGAATGCACAACATGCCGGGCATTCCTAAAGGCGTGATCAGCAGTTGGCCGGGGCCGATGCTCGCGGCAGCGGACACTTTTGAACTCGTGGTGCAGGGCACGGGTGGCCACGCGGCCATGCCGGATCTTGCCATTGATCCCGTTGTGATCGGTGCCCAGGTCGTTAACGCCTTCCAGACGATTGCCAGCCGCCGTACTAACCCCTTGGATTCGGTGGTGGTCAGCACCACCCGCTTCAACGCCGGAGAGGCGTTCAATGTGATCCCGGACTCGGTGACGATTGGTGGTTCCGTGCGCACCTTCAAACCAGAAACCCGCAATGCCACGGAAGCCCGCCTCCAGCAAATCGCTGAGGGCATCTGTGCGGCCAACGGCGCAACCTGCACCTTCACCTATCGTCGCGGTTACCCCGCCACCGTCAACCATGCCGAGCAAACCCAAATCGCTCTGCGGGCGGCTGGTGCGGTGGTTGGCGAGGAAAACCTGATCCGTGATCCCAATCCGATCATGGCCTCGGAGGATTTCTCCTTCATGCTGCTCGCCCGGCCCGGTTGCTTTGTCTTCATCGGCAATGGTGTTGGCGAAACAGGTGGTTGCATGGTCCACAACCCGCACTACGATTTCAACGATGACATCCTGCCCATCGGCGCGTCCTACTGGGCTACCCTCGTCGAGCAGGAATTGCCGCTCTGAGTTTCCGGCTCTGCTGCCTTAAACCGTTCCGTGATTATGAAAACCTGTGGGTACGTCTGGGAGTATGGGCAACAGCTCTTCACATGAGTTATTTTGAAATCGGAATCTATCATCCCAAGATCAAGGGAAACATCGGCACCCTTTGGCGTAGTGCTTATCAGCTCGGAGCGGCAGGCATCTTCACCATTGGTTCCCGCTACAAAAAACAACCCAGTGATTGCCACAAGACCATGCACCAGATTCCCTTGAGGCATTATCCTGCAATGGATGATTTTTTGCGAAATCGACCGAGAGGGGCAGTTTTGGTTGGGATTGAAACGGACGGAACGCCATTGACGAGCTTCACGCATCCCGCTCAGGCAATTTATCTTCTGGGAGCCGAGGATTATGGCCTGCCTCCCAATGTTTTGCAGGTGTGCAACTGCGTGGTTTCTTTGGAATCCGTTGTCGAAGCCCCCTACAATGTGGCAATCGCGGGCAGTCTCGTTATGTATCATCGGTGTTTTCTGCAACGGTAATTGCAAGCGTCAAGCACAGGGTGAAGTTGTTTTTTCGGTCAAACGGATTTGTGTTTATGATACTATTGAGCGGCTTTCTCCCCAGATTCACCGCAAAGCCTTCTGGGGCAAAAGGAGCCAACAAGAGTTTGAATGCCTGGATTTCGGAATGCATTGAACACCATGCTCGGGTGGCGTGATTCCTTGCATGGCTCTGGGGTTCCCACTATGCTGAAGGCATGAACCCCAAGCTGTGGATGGAAACAAAAGCATGAAATGCCTCAAGTGTGGCGAGTCCAATCCGGAAGTGGCGGCCTACTGCCAGCGCTGCAACACCTACCTCGTGGAGCCGTCCGCCTCGGAGTCCGGGGATGTCTTCAAGGCCTTCATCCTCGCGTCGTTGGTGACAGGCGTGTTCTACCTCGTCTTCCCGATTCCAGTGACACGCAACGCCTATGTCCTCCAGTTGTTCACTGGGCGCATCTCCGAGTTGATCTTCGCACTTTGTGCGTGGTCGCTGGCCCTCGTTGCTTTCCGCTACCATCGTCATCGGCTGCAAGATAAAGCACTGGAAGCCCTGCGGCATCACGAACTGCACCACTCCTACCAAAGCGGAATTTACGTCCGGGAAGTCGAGGAGCGCATCGCCGAACTAAGCCGCCACCTCGAAGCACGGGGTATCCGCAAGTTTCAGAGTACGGTGGTCTTCCAGCGCATCCGGCGCATCCTGCTCTACCTGCGGGCGGTGCCGAAGAAGGAGGAGATTCAGGCGATCCTCAACTATCAGGCCGAGATTGACCACAATCGTCTGCAAGGGCGTTATACCCTGCTCAACGTCTTCATCTGGGCGATTCCGATTCTCGGTTTCATCGGAACCGTCTATGGCATCGGTGAATCCATCGGCGAGTTCTCTGAATTTATCCGCAGCGCCGATTCCGGATCGGTCGGCGGGCAACTCCGCTCTGCGCTGGGCGGAGTGACCAACGGGCTTTCCATCGCGTTCAATACCACCTTTCTCGCGCTCATGGGAGTGATCCCGATCATGGTGCTGGCTTCAATGGTGCGCCAGGGTGAAGAGGGACTGCTGCTCAATGTGGAGGAGTACTGCCTTGAAGAACTACTCCCGCATTTGCACGTCCACCCCGGACGGCAGGAGTTGGAGAATGTAACACAGGCGCAACTGGAGCAGTTGACAAACTTCACTGAGCAGTGGACTCAGCAGGCCGCACCGGTGCTGAACTCCGTCGGAGAGCACGCAAAAACGCTGGAGGCTCAAGTGGCGGCACTGCAACCAGTGCTGCGAGATTTTAGTGCTGGCCTGCTCAACCAACCCACGCCGGAAACTCCGCCGCCTGAAATACCCACCTCCACAGACGATGCTACTGCGGCTCCGGAAGTAACAGACTCGAACCCCGCAGCGGCTGAAGAACCGTCCCGTTCATGAGGTGGCAGGCGCAAGCCCCCAGAGTTTCGCTGTTTCCCTTCCTCAGCGTCCTGCTGAGCACGATGGGCGTGTTGGCGTTCTTGGCGATCAGCTTTGTCGTCACCACACAGGAAGACGTGCAACCGCCCCGGCCTCAACCCATCGAGTTCCAGTGGGTTGGCGCTCCCGGTTATGTCAATCCCATCTTCATCCGCTGTTACGCCGACCGCATCGAGTACTACGACCTCTTCCGCAACCGCGAACGTGTGGTGCGGCTGGGGCATCTCATGCAGGAGATCAAGCGCAAGAATCCGGAGTTGCTACGCTACTTCTCGGAAATCGCCGTCGAAAACCTGCGCATCAAGCGACGCTTCGGGCAGACTGAACACTACCCACTCCTGCTCGTCTATCCGGATGGCATCCTCGCCGCCGAGGTGCTAATGGCACTCATCGAACAAGTCGAGGGCTTGAACGTGGGACTCGAACCCATGCTGCCCCACTGGGAAGTGCCTTACCAATCCCAAGTGCGCTGAGCCTCCCGGACCATGCTGCTCCGTTCTCTCTTTTTCTTACTTATCGGCTCGCTGCTTGTCGGATGCTTCACTCCCCCCAAGCCCCAACGCGAGCAGGAGTTACGGACGGCCATCCGCATCGCACCGCACTACGAGGAGGGCTATGCCCGTTACGCCAACTGGTTGCGGCAGCGTGGGCGCTGGAGCGAAACTCGTGCCGTGCTGAATTCCGGACGTTCCCGGATTGACCAAACCCCACTTTTGGATCGGCTCAAGGGCAACCTGCTCATCGCTCTGGGCGAGCAGGAGGAAGTTGAACAGTTTTATCAGCAGAGTCTTGCGGACCATCCGGAAAACGTAAGACTCCGGCTGGACCGGGCGCAATTCCGTAAGCAGCGCGGCGACCACGAGGGGGCGCTTGCTGATGCGCAAGCCGCGCTTGACCGCGATTCCGAATTCGTGGATGCCCACCACTTCCGGGGGATGACGCTTTTGCAAACAGGTCAGCAGGAAGCTGCGTTAGCAGCATTCATCAAGACCGTGGAACTCGACGCCAACCACGAAACGGCATGGCAGCAGATCGCCCAGATCTGGCGGGATCGTGGAGAACTGCGGAAAGCGGGAAACGCCTACAAGCACGCCGTAGCACTGGCTCCGGAATCAGAGAACTTGCTGCGTGATTACGCTGGAGTGCTGGAGCAGTTTGACCCGCAATCCAATCCTGAACAACGCAACACACTGCGCCTCATTCTTGCGCAAATCGAGCGACTGCATCCGGGTTCGTCCTGGATTCACGCTCATCAGGGCAGTCGACTGCTCACCGCAGGCGACTGGCTCAGCGCCAAGCAGCGCTTGCAGAAATCCGTGGCACTGCAACCAAACTACGCTTGGGCGTGGTTCAAACTGGCAGAACTTCAGCTCACCGGCGAGCGACATTCCGAAGCTCTGGGCGCACTGCAAAGCGGACTTCAACACCAGCCTGATTCCCCGTGGGCGCTTGCGCAAACCGCCTTTGTGCTGGAAAAGCTGGGTCGTATTGATGAAGCGATTGCCACCTACGAAAAACTATGCGCCACCCAGCAAGCCCAACCCCTCGCCTACCGGAAATTGAGTCAGTTTTATTGGAGTCAAGTCCGCATGAACGAGGCCCAAGCGGTGCTGGAAGCAGGAATCCAGCAGCATCCACAGCATGGCGAACTGCGGGTTGAACTTACCCGTTTGCTCGATCACCTCCACGACTTTGGAGCAGCCCGGAAGGTGCTGGCGCAGCTTCCCAACGCGGAGGGCAACGCCCCGCTTCAGGGGCAGTTGGCGCGGCTCTCCCTGCTCAACAACGAGCCAGATCATGCCCTCACGCACCTCAACCTTGCCCTTGAGCTGGACCCGAACCTGCACTGGGCGCGAACCCAGCGCATCCGCCAATTTGCGGGCCGTCACCAAGACGCCGAAGCAGAACAAGAACTTCAGGAACTGCTGTCCCGCAATCCGGAAGACGAGTGGGGTTACGCTGAACTGAGTCGGCTGTTGTTGGAGCAAAATCGACTTGGGGAGGCTGCAAATCTGCTTCAGTCCGGATTGGAGCGACTTCCAGAATCCCGCTCCCTGCGCTCACTGCAAGGCATTCTGCTGGAAAAACAAAGCCAGCGGGAAGCAGCGTTGTTGGAATTTGAAGCGCTGGCCCATGAGCATCCGGAAGATGCCTTGGTGCTGATGCACCTCAGCAGCAATCAAATGATTGCCGGAGAGCTTGAACAGGCCCGCAGTTCAATTTTGAAGGCATTGCAACGGGCCGAGGGAGACTTGGGCATTTGGCTCCAGTTCACGACTCTGCTGCCCGAAACGGAAGCACAAGTGTGGTACGGCAAGGACTGGGACGCTTTGCAGCCCGTACTGCTGCAACTCGTCCGGGGAGAACTGGATTCGGCGTGGCAAGCACTTCAACAGTTACGGATCGATCCTGTGCAACGCGATGCTCTGCGGGTGCTTTATTTTTACTTGAAGGAGCGCAGTGACCTTGCTCCAGACCTCCCCACGCCTCTGCATTCTCCAGAACTGCCGCTTTGGGTGCGGCACCTGCGAGGGTTCCTGCATGAACGGCGGGATGAAAATTCCGCAGCGCAACGACACTACCGTTCGGTTCTCAACTCGCTTCCGGAACATCACTCGGCTCAGCCTTGGTTGGAGTTGCGGATCGGCATCACCCAACACCGGCTCAAGCAGTACGAGCTCGCCCGCCCTCACTTCCGGCGGTTTCTGGTTGATTTTCCGGAAGACTACGACACCCGGATGCTGATCGTCTTGGGCCACACCCTCGTTTTTGAGGAAGCCGCCGCGATTCCGCTTTACGAGAAGTTGATCCTTGAGCGACCCAACCATGCGCTGGCACTCAACAACTTGGCGTGGAGTTACCTGACGATTCGGGCTCGTAGTCAGCGCAAGCCGCAGCGGGCTTTGGAGTTGGCACTGCAGGCGGTGGAGTTGCAACCGAGCATTGACCATCTGGACACACTGGCCGAGGCTCATTTCCAATCCGGACAACGCGAAGAGGCGCAGGATGTTTTCCGTCGGGGGGTGCTGGAAGCGAATTTCCCGCGCTCGCGCATTCCTTACCTGCGAGCGCAATACCTGCGCTTTCAAAGCGGCGAGTTGCGTTCCGATCCTCCGGATCTTCATGAGGATTGAGACGAATCCAGAAAAAACTTGAATCTGTATACTATTCCGCGCTATAAGGTAGGGTTTACTTTTTTGCAATCTCAGACGCAGTTTAGCCATGATTAACGGAATGCTGGCCCGAAAGGTCGGAATGACACAAATCTTCGAGGACGACGGCACCGTGGTGCCCGTGACCGTCCTGCAGGCCGGTCCGGTCACGGTGATCCAGAAGAAGACCGTGGAGAAGGACGGGGTGGATCAGGTGCAGGTCGGCTTTGAGCCGATCCCGGAGCGCAAGGTCAATCTCCCCATGCGGGGGCACTTCAAGGATCAGCAACCCACGCGCACCTTGCGCGATTTCAAGGTCGAGGACATCTCGGCAGTTGAGGTTGGACAAACCTTTGACGCGACGATCTTCAGCGCAGGTGAAAAGATTTCTGTCTCCGGCACCTCGAAAGGACGGGGTTTCTCCGGAGTGATCAAGCGCCACGGCTTCAGCGGATTCCCGGCGTCTCACGGACACCGCGAGAACAAACGCTCCACTGGAAGTATCGGACAGGGCACCGATCCCGGACGGGTCTTCAAAGGCAAGAAGATGGCCGGCCAGTACGGCAACACAACCGTGACACAGATGTGCCTCACGATTGCCCGTGTGCTTGCAGACGAAAACGCTGTTTTGGTGCGAGGAGCTGTTCCCGGACCCAACGGTGGGCTGGTGACCATCCTCAAGCGCTGAACCCTCCGCCCCTGTTTCGGCAGGGGTGCTTTTTCCTCAAGTTTTCACTTCACCTGCCGATAAAGCATAGAAGAGAAACCCGGACACGCCTCCGACTGCGTTGGAGGCGAGGATCGTATCCTGCGTCCAAATGTTTCTCAGCGATGGCCCTGCCCAAGCTTTCAGGGGGCCGGACTGACCACCTCTCCTTCGGCACAGCATGCCTTTCGGCATGGGGAGCAGAGGTGACGTGTCCGTCTTTCCTGAACGGGGCAGGGAGGGGTGCGCCGCTGTTGGCTTCAGGCCCGTAGCGGTGGCATTTCTCCAAGGCTCTGTGCGCTGTGGTGGGGTCGTTTGTTCTTTTTCAGACCTTTGATGATGGAGAGAAATCATGCACTTGCGCATGAGATTCGTTGTCGCCGTGCTGTTGCTTGTGCTCATTCTGGGGGTTCCGCCCGGACTGGGACAGCAACCCGAGCAAGGGATGCGCATCAATCCGTACTCGATCTGGCTCAAGCTCTCATTGATGGGACACAGCCAATCCGAGATTGAGGCGTTGCTGGAGGTGGTGCCTCCAGACCAGATGCGTCGGGTGAAGCATCGGCTACGCATGGATGTACTCAACACACTGATTCGGCTCAACCTCCCCCAAGAGATTGAGATGAGCAACACCCCGCAGGAGTTGATCGTGATGCGGGAGAAAATCCGGACGGAGATCCGCTATGCAGGCTTGGAGAACGACCCCCTGCTGCTGCACCTGATCCGACAGCGTTTTGGGATCACCCTGATGAACATTTAGACGGGATTGCTCAGAAGCGGTCCTTCAGGCCGCGTAGCACTCCAAACACCCCGACCTCCGTTGAGGAACCGGAGGATTCACGCTGGGCAACCTGCCGGAGTTCGGAGTTACCGCAGCGCAGAAAGGGGTTGGTCTGCCGTTCTTCTGCAAGCGTGGTGGGGGTGGTGTACTGCCCCTTGCGACGGTGCTGGCGAACTACGTCCAGCCGTTGAGCGACCGCTGCGTTGTCGGGTTCCACGGATTGTGCGAATTCCAAATTGCGTTCGGTGTACTCATGCCCAAAGTAAAGCCGGGTGGGATCTGGCAAGCCACCAAGCACTCCATTCAAGGAGTGGTGCATCTGCTCCATTGTGCCCTCAAACACTCGTCCACATCCTGCCGCAAACAACGTGTCCCCTGTGAACGCCTGATCACCGAAAACGTAGCTAATCGCACCACTGGTGTGTCCGGGGTTGTGCAGGATACGACCTGCGATTTTCCCAAACCTCACCACATCCCCGACTTCCAAAAACTCGGTTTGTCCGGGGATGCGTCCTCGGTCGGAAGCATGTCCGAAAATGCGGATTCCGGGAGACTTGGCCAGCAGTGCCTCGTTGCCCCCAACGTGATCCCAATGGTGGTGGGTGTTGAGAATTGCCGTGAGTGACAACCCACGCCGTTGCAACTCCACTTGCACAGGCTCGGCTGCTGACGGATCGACCACAGCGGTCGCTTGCGTTTGCGGACAGACGAGGAGGTAGGCGTAGTTGTCGTGCAGGCAGGGAAGCGGGAAAACGTCCATCTCAGTCCGTGTCGGCCTTGTCCTCGGGCCGCGCCAAGGCGGTGATGCGGATACCGTAGCGTTCATTCACCACGACGATCTCTCCACGGGCGGCAATCGAGCTGTTGTCAAAGTTAGGATCAACGATCATCAGATCAACCGGTTCGCCCACCAGTTTGGAGAATTCCAGAGTGGAACCTTTCTTGAGCTTGAGCAGTTCCCCAAAGTTGATGCGCTTGCGGGCGATCTCCGCACTGATCTGGATGGGAACGTCTTCAAGGAAAGCATGGGTGTGGAAAACCCCGTGGTTCTGCTGATCGGGAAAAATGTTGAGGGCCATCGTATCTTATGGTTGTGAAGTTCAGTGTTGCGGAACCGTCCTTCCGGAAGCACCTTTTGCCTGAATTTTGGTGCCGGAACCTTCCATCCAAAAGCCTTGCCAAACCGCTGCTTTGTTTGGTAACAAATTACAACACAGCCCGCAAACGCGCCTCCAAGGTCCGTAACACCTCCGGATTTGGCCGATTGTTGGGAATGACAAGATCGGCATGATTGCGGCTGGGGTCCACATAGCAATCGTGCATCGGTTTGACGCTCTCCAAGAATTGCTGCTGGACAGATTCCATTGTGCGGCCCCGTTCTCGCTGGTCTCGTTCCATCCGCCGCAACGCCCGCACGTCTGGATCGGCGTCCACAAACACTTTCAGGTCCATGAAGGCTCGCAACTCCGGTTGGTGCAACACCAGAATCCCCTCGATCACCAACACCGGAGCTGGGGTTAGCCAACGCACTTCTGTGCTGCGCAAGTGGGCGCTGAAATCGTAAATCGGCAGGGGCGCCCTTGCTCCGGAGCAGAGCTTTTCTAAGTGTTCGATGGCCAGTTCGGTTTCCAGAGCATCCGGGTGGTCATAGTTGACTTGATTGCGCTCGGCCAGCGTCAGCTCCGGGCGGTGCCGATAGTAGGCGTCATGATTCAACACCTCGATGTTGCCCGTTCCAATGGTCGCCACCACTTGTTCCACAAGGGTTGTTTTTCCAGAACAGGAGCCTCCGGCAATCCCCACGATCAGCTTGGGTTTCAAAACCACTCTTTCATTGCCGTGACCACACCTTTTCGCCAAAAATCACCGGCCACAAAATCAAAACTTTGCAGACACCGACACCACTCTGCTGGAACTCACGGACAAAGCCGTCTCCGAAATCCAAGAGGTTTCTGAAAATGTTTACCTAGACCTCGATGCCGCCGGGAAGATGGTGAACCTGACGATAGTGGGGTTCAAGCAAAGGGCTCCCACTCAAAGCATGGGAACGATGTGTTCTTGCCTTCATGCTATCCCTTTCCCAAAAAATCGCCAGCCAAGGACATTGGGTTCCGAAGAGGTCGAACCGCAAGGGTGAACTTTGTTTTTTCAAAAATGGAGAAATTTGCAAGTCTCCTTCCTGATCAAAGAAGCCGGACTCCGTGTCGCGGACGGCACCAGTCTGCAGCCAGCGCCACTGCTCTTTCGACATCTTCCTCAAGCATCAAACCCTCAGAAACCAATTTTTCGGCGGCAGTACGGATGGCAGCGATGTAGCCTTCCTTACTGCCGTAGCGTTCCAGAATCGAGGTCCGGGGGTCTCGTGTGGCCTCACGCTCCTCCGGGGTTTCCGGAAATGGGATGGTGCTACCGGTGAACTCAAACGTGGCTCCGTGTCCGGCGTGGCGTCCCCGTAGATTCCAGCCCGTGTAGGTTGCCAGTGGCGCTTGCACCATGGGGGCAGCCACCCCACCCAAATCATTTCCGTCCGCATCAGGAACCGGAATGCCAATGGAGTAACCAGCGGCGTCCATGATTGCAGGTGGTTCTTTGCTCAAGATTCCCTTACCGACGTCCGGGCCAAAATTGAGCAGTGGCAGTTGGTTGGGACCACTTGGTACCATCGCGCCCGGAATCTTGGGAAAGCGTTCCCGCCATTCCTCATAGGAAACGAGAGTACCCTCGTCCCTGAGGGGGTAGCGACTGCGCGGTGGCAGTGTGCCAGTGCTGGCCCAGCGGTCAAGTGCGTCGAGCATGGCCCGAAAGAGCATGGAAGTCTGCACAACATTGCTGTCGTAAAGACAAATCCCGCGAGTGGGTTGCTGGAGATTGGGTTCGGCAAAATGCTGTGAACTAGACCAGCAGTAAACCCGCACATTTTCGGGCGGTTCCAGATCCTCACCTTGTGTCGTGGTGTGGACGAGCGAACCCCGCCGTTGCCAGTATTCGGTGGAGGTTTGCGTGTGCAACACCTTCGGGTCAGTATCCGGACGCGTGAGAATCGCGTCGGTGCATCCGGTGAGGTGATCGGTGGATTCTGCATAGGAAAATGGAAAGCGATCGGCGATGTTCTCGTGATCCTCGTGCTGCTGGCCTGCCGGGACAACAACATTTGCAAAACGGTGGTTCATCCACATCAACCCGCCTCCGGAAACATGCGGCAGCACGCCGTCGAACACACGCCGTCTCTGGGCATCGGCGTTGAAGCCCTGATGTAGGAAATCGCGGATGCAGCGTCCGGTTTGTGAACGCCCCCACGCATAAGTTTTTTGGAGACTCCCGGCTCTTGCCAGCGGGTTCGGAGTTCCGGAGGAGTCGGCATCTGCATGTCGCAAAAAGCTGACAAAATTGCGGACCACCACATGTCCAAGCCCCAACACCAAAGGGTCGCGTCCTGTGTAAACAAGTTCGTAAATCCAGCCCTGTTCAAAACCGTTGAAAAGATGGAGGTGAACATCGGAAGGGATCAGGCTGGTTTCCTGTCCTTGAGCATCGTATCCGAACCCACCTTCCTGCCGGGCGAAAGCCCAAGCGTCCGGAGGGATGGGTTGCCGTGGATTATCAGCATACTGCCTGCGGGTCAGGCTCGCCGTGCGGGGATCAAGCGAAACCGTGGGGTGGCTGCGCGTGGAGACCTTTCCGGAAAGAGGCAGCGTGTTAACGGCGGACTGATTGGCAATGAATTCGGTGCGTACAAGTCCAGTGAGCGGCTGGTCGCCGTTGCGGGCAACGGGCAGATCGAGCAACATACGGCCGTCTCCGGGCAGCACATCCCCCTGCCAGGCAGCCCAAGCAATGGTGTAGCCTCTCCGGAACAAGAAGCCGTTGCCTGCGTCTGCGGCCGTGAGGGGTTCGTTTGAAGCAGGAGCATCGTTGAAGAATTGCAGCATGCGCTTATTAGCACGGTTACCGTAATCAAAACACAGCCGTCGGTTGCCGCGCTCCAGATTTTCCGGCAGCAGCAGACAGAAATCCGTGCTGAATTCAACCTGACCCTGCGCGTTGCAGGGTGCTTTATCCAAATCCACGATTCCAGACAGTTCCGGAGCGTCAGGATTTACCGCAAATCGAACCCGCCCTTTGAGTCGCTCGTAGGGTCCAACCTCGCCAAACGCAGTACCCTCTGCAAAGGGAACGCGCTCCTTAATTTGTAATTCAATCTGATCGTCACTGCTCATGTTCACCTCCAAAAAGTTGAAGCAAATGGACTCCGCCTGCCCTCGTTCTTTCAGAATTCTTCGATAAGCTCAGGGCGTATGAAGTGTTTATTTTAAAAATCCGTTAACGCAGGTTTTTCACCTACATCGCTCCACCACCGTTGATTTGCAGGAGCTGCCCTGTGATGTAACCTCCTTCATCAGACAGCAAATGTGCAACCATTCCTGCAATTTCCTCGGGCGTTCCCAAGCGTTTTGCGGGCACGGCAGCAGCTTGTTTGCGAATGAAGTCGTCCATGTCCTGATCGTCCCGCTCCGTCAGAATTGCTCCGGGAGAGATTGTGTTCGCAGTAATGCCCTGATCTGCAAAATCGCGGGAGAGTGCTTTAACGAATCCCCAAGCGCCATGCTTTGACACGGAAACATGGACGCTGTTCGGATAACCCCGGATGGCGTTGACTCCTGCGAAGGTGACAATCCGGCCCCACTGCTGCTTCAGCATTCCGGGCAGCAAGAGCTGGCTGAATTGAAATGCTGCTCCGAGGTTGACCTCCAGCACACGATCCCACTCGTCATCAGTGATTGTGAAGAAATCCTGATGCGGGCGGATCGCGGCGTTGTGGATGAGTACATCGATGGTTCCAAACTCGGCTAACGCGGCTTCCGCGATTCGATAAACCTCCTTGCGGTTTCCCACATCTCCGACGGTGACAAGAGCATCAACTCCGCAGGCCCGGACTGCTTCGGCGACTGCCTCGCAGGCGACACGATCGCTGCCCCCGTGGACGACCACATTGAAACCATTACGGGCGAGCCGCAACGCGATGGCGCGGCCAATGTTTTTTCCAGATCCGGTGATGAGGGCGGTTCGCGGTTTCATGGTTCAATTTCTACTGACGCGCCATGCGTTGATGAGGCCGACCAGCATTAGCGGGATAAAGGCAGCAAAACACCAGAACGCGACATTCTGCGCAACTTCCACGCTGCTTTCTTCAGAAAACCCGGAGAAGTTGGCAATGATGCCACTGAGGGCCGATCCCAACGCCATTGACACCCGCATGAAAGTGGGGATGGATGCCGATGCCTGGGTGCGCTCTGCTTCTGGAACGTTGGCGATGATACGCTTGGACACAAAGCTCCAAGACATGCCAAAGCCCACGCCCATGCAAGTCGCGAACAGGGCGATCAACCAAAGCGGACCTGCGGGCATGGCGTAGATCAAGCCCACCATCGAACTACTCACGAAGACCGATCCCAACCGGATCAGGCGTGACTCCATGCGTTCGCTGACACCGGACGTGGTGATCGCCGCAACAGTCCAACCCAGTGACTCCAAGGCAATGATGTAACCTGCAATCAACGGCTCTGCCCCAAAGATGATGTACATGAGGAGGGGGCCATAGACCGTCAGCGAGATGGTTGCCATGAAGAGGGACGACATCATCAACAGACCGGACCCGGAGATCGTCCGGGGGTTGAGAATGCCTTGTGGAAAAATACGATTCTGGCTACCCGCATCCAGTTTTAGAAAGACCAACAGCAGCAGAACGCCTCCGACACATAAGCCGCTGGCGACCCCAGTGGAGGTCATCACTCCGGCTTGACAGATCGCCAACACCGCGATGCCTAAAAGACCTAGCCGTGCCAAGGGCATCGCCTGCGTCTGTTCCTTTTGCGTCTGGAACTGCCGACTTAAGAGCGGTGGGGCCACCAGCACGGCAACCAAGCCCTGTGCCGCAAACGCCCAAAACGCTCCACGCCAGTTCCCCCCGGCCACAAAATACCCTCCGATCAGCGGGCCGCACAAGGAAGACACGCCCCAGACTCCGGAAATCACAGCGATGATCCGCACCCACAATTTTTTCGGAAACAGAGTGGACGCACCGATAAACGCCAGTGATACCAGCCCGCCACCGCCCATGCCCTGCATGAGACGGCCAACGATCATGGTGGGCATGTCCGGAGCATAGCCACTGAGGGTGCAACCAAGGACATAGAAAATTCCAGCGAGAATTTGTGCCTTGGCAATCCCTGTGCGGAGGACCACCAAGCCTGCGATGGCTCCAGTCGCCACAGAGCCGAGTTGGTAGAGCGAATAAGTCCAACTCAGGTAGGGTAACCCACCGATGTCTTCCACGGCGACCGGCATCACGGTGGCCACCAGAGTGGCATCCGCCGCATAGAGCCAAACCCCAAAACACAGCAGCAGCAAGCGAGGCAGGTGGCCTTCTTGGGTTAGTGTTGACCAGGGAACGTGTTGGGTTTTTGCCTCGGTCACAACCGCTCTCCGGTGGATTGGCAGAAGATCGAACAACCTGCACAATCCATCCAGACACGGATTTGTTCTCCATAGCTGGGTTTTTCAGAAATTTTCAAGAACCGACCGATGAGTTGTGTGTCCTGATATTCACAAAAGACGCTCAAGTCAGCCCCCATGTTTTCCACGTTGGAGACCCGCACGTCCACGCCAAGCGTGGTGCGTTCTTCTCGATCACCTAGAGTGGCATGGACATTTTCCGGACGCACCCCTAAAACCACGGGGCGGCCCTCGTTGGGTGGTTCTCTGAACGAGTAGTGGCCTGCCGGGAAACGCAGACCGTTTGATTGCACCCACACTTTACCCTCAGATTGGGCTAGTTTCCCAGAGATTAAATTCATTCTGGGGGTGCCAATGAACTCGGCCACGAAGCGGTTTTCCGGAGTGTGGTACACCTCATCGGGGGAGCCAACCTGTTGCATGACCCCTTGATTCAACACGGCAATCTTGGTCGCCAATGTCATGGCTTCAACCTGATCGTGTGTGACAAAAACGATGGTGGCATTAAGCCTGCGGTGCAGGTTCTTCAGTTCAACACGCATCTCCGCTCGCAACTTCGCGTCAAGGTTGCTCATCGGTTCATCAAGGAGGAAGACATCCGGCTCATGCACCAGTGCCCGTGCGATTGCCACTCGCTGGCGCTGGCCCCCGGAAAGCGCTGCGGGTTTACGCTCCAACAAGTCGCTGATTTGCAGCAGTTCTACGGTTTTTCGCAGGGTTTGTTCAATTTGAGCTTTGGGCGTCCTTCGGCATTGCAGGCCGAAGGTGATGTTCTTCCGAACTGTCATGGTGGGATAGAGCGCATAGGACTGGAAGACCATCGCGATGTTGCGGTCTTTCGGTGCTTTGTCCGTAACCTCTTGAGCGTTGATCAGAATGCTGCCCTCATCTTCAATGGCTTCCAAGCCAGCAACGCAGTTCAACAGGGTGGATTTGCCACATCCGGAAGGCCCCAAGAGAACGAGAAATTCTCCTTGCCGGATTTCCAGATTGATGTTCTTCAACACCGAAATCGTGTCGAACTGCTTACTGAGGTTTTTGATGGTCAGAGACATGAGCTTTGGCTTATCCTTTGACGGCTCCGGAAGTCAATCCACGGATGAAGAATTTCCCGGCCACAAGGTAAATGAACAACGTGGGCAGGGCGGTAAGCAATGTGGCTGCCATGTTGACATTATGTTCCTTCACGCCGTAGGTCGAGTTGACAATGTTGTTCAGAGCAGCCATGACCGGTTGCTGTCCCACTTCTCCAAAGGTGAGGGCAAAAATGAAATCGTTGTAAATTCCGGTGAAGATGAGGATGACCGCCACCATGATGATTGAGGGTGACATTGGGAGGACGATGTGGAAGAAGATGCGGAAAAAACCTGCGCCATCAATCAAAGCTGCTTTCATTAATTCTGGTGGAAGCGTGACATAGTAATTACGAAAGAGCAGTGTTGCCAACGGCACACCATACACTGTGTGGAGCAAAATCAAACCTAATGCCGTGCCGAAAATACCGAGTTCACGCAGGGTGATTGCGATGGGGATGAGGTAAAGTTGAAAGGGCATGAAGCAGCCCATCAGTAGCCCCCCAAGGAGCAGATCCGAGCCCCGGAATTTCCACTGGGTGAGGGCATAACCGTTGAGGGCACCAATGAAGACCGCCAGCATCAATGCAGGGATCGTGATTGCAAAGGTCGCCATGAAGTGCGGCTTGACCCCATTGCAACTAAGCCCGACACAGGCATGATCCCACGCTTTGGACCAGCCCCCGAAGAACCAGAATTGTGGAGGCAACAACAGGTTGGATTCCCGGATTTCCTCCAGCGATTTGAACGAGGTCATGAGCATCACATACAGGGGGGCCAGAAAGAACACCAGAAACACGCAGAGGCAAAAATAAAGAGCAACACGCTGCCAAGAAAAAGGTGCGTCAGGTGGTCTCATTTCTGCTTTCGGAGTTCGTGATAGAGGTAGGGCAGAATGATCAGAAACACGGTCAAGACGGTGCAGACTGCTGCTGCTGACCCTCTGGCAATATTGGATCGCGAAAAAAAGTAATCGTAAATGAATTTGGCAGGAACATCTGATGCGAAGCCCGGACCTCCGGAAGTCAATGCAACCACGAGATCAAAACTGCGAATGACATTGAATGTCAGTAGCAGAATGGCTGCAAGCAAGATGGAGCGCAACTGAGGCAGAATGATGGACAGATAGGCTCTCCACGCTGGAATGCCCTCCACGCGAATGGATTTCCAGATGTCTTCATCCACCGCTCTCAGTCCGGCCAAGAACAACACCATGATCAGTCCGGAACCATGCCAGACGGCAGCGAGAACCACTGTGTAAATCGCATATTTGGAGGAACCGAGCCAGTCAAGGGTAAAATCGTGGAATCCTAAATCGTGAGCAAGTTTCTGCAAACCTAATGTGGGATTGAGAATCCATTGCCATGCAAGTCCTGTCACTACTAAGGAAAGTGACATGGGGTAGAGGAAGGCAGAGCGGAAAAAGTTTTCCAAGCGTATGCGTTGGTCAAGTAGGACCGCCAACAAGCCTCCAATTAGCACACAGAGAAACAGGTAAAGCCCGCCGAAAATGAACATATTGGCATAGGCAATTTTCCAGCGGTGGTTAGACCAGAGCAGTTCATAATGCTTGAACCCGATCCAATTGTGGCTCGGGAGAAATTTGGAGTCGGTGAAGGAAAGGTAGCCCGTGTAGAGCGTGAAACCCCACAGGAAGTACACCACGATGATTAAGGTGGGAACCAAGACCAGTTGAGAGGTCAGCACATGGGAACGGCTCTGCATCACTGGGCCTCGGCAAGACGAAGGTGGTGGCAGCATAATCGCCGCCACCGCCTTTGTGGATAAGTGGGGTTCAGGAATTTACAGTTGCTTGAGTCCGTCCACCAGTATCTTGCGGGCTTGTGCGGCAGACATGTCTGAATTCCAGAACTGACTGACCACGTCCTTCAGCACACCGTTGAATCCAGAGGCACGGACGTTCCAGTGTAACGCAGCACTCCCGTTTGCCAGCAAGCGGAGTGCGTTTTGGGAGCAGTGATCGAACCCTTCTGTCGAAGCATCTGTGCGAGCTGGCAAAGCTCCCTTGATCAAAGCCGCCTTGCTTTGAACATCCTTGTTCATCATCGCAGAGGCCAACTTCCCCTGAATAGCTTGATCACTGGAAGATGAGGTTTTGGGGAAGGCAAAACCGTCAACTGCGGTCAAGACCATGCCAGACCCCGGAGAGATGTGGCAGGAGAAATCCTGTCCGGGAGTTTTATTGGCTTGAAGAAAACCACCTTTCGCCCAGTCGCCCATAAAGAAGAAGGCGGCCTTGCCTGTAATCACAAGGTTGTTGGTGTCTCCCCAGCCCCGTCCGGCCTTGCCCGCGTCGGTATACGGCACCAAAGTCCGCATGGCAGCGAACACCCGAGTGGTGTCATCGCTATCGATGGTGTCCATGTTGCCATCCAGCAATTCCCGGAAGTACTGTGGTCCTCCCGCTCCCAAGGCAACATGGTCAAAGAGCAGAGTTTCCTGCCAGTCCTGTCCTCCCACCGCAATGGGAACATAACCGGCTTTCTGAATACGGGGCAGAGATGTCATGAACGCCCCCCAACTCATCGGCTCATCCACCCCAGCAGACTGAAGCACGGACAGGTTGGCATATCGCCAGTTGACTGTGCTGATAAAGACAGGAGCAGCGATGTACTTCCCATTCTGCTTGGAAGCGGAAGCCACCCCGTCAGGAAGCACTGCATCCCAGTTCTCGGCCTTGGCGACCGAATCAACGTCATTGAGCAATCCACCTTCTGCCCATTCTTGGGAGGCGGAGCCCACCACCATCAAAACGGCTGCCGGAGGATTCCCGCCGATTACACGGGATTTCACTGAAGTATGCGCTGCTTCAGAGTCGTTTTGTGGCGAATCAATCCACTTGCCTCCGCCGCGCTCAAACTCATCGACGATCACCTTGAGCGCCTTGGATTCGGCATCTCCGACCCACCAATGTACCACATCTCCCCCAGCCCACAGGATGGGAGCAAAGGCCAGCATGCTTGCGGCCATCAATCCCGCAAACACGAACTTTGCAGGTCTTTGTTGTTTGAACATTCTCATATCGTTTCTCCATTATGAGTGAGGGGTCTATTCAACCTCCTCTTGATTAGATTTTTAAAGATTAATTACGATTTTTCACATCAACGCGGATGTCACTGATTTTTAATCCATAAGCCCTCCTTTGTTTAAATCCCCCCCCTGTCAGATTAGCCACAGATGCTCAGGAGTGGGGTATACTCCCGTTTTGAATTGGGGTCTGCGACAAAGGTAAGTAATGCTCAATCCCACGGATCCCATTTTTGAGGTCCGGAGGAGGGTTGTGGATTCGAATCGGTTGTGGATTCAACCTTGCCGGGTTTTTCGGACACGAAACCAAACCACGGCATCAACAGCAGAAACTGCCACAGCCCCGGGCTCTTCAGCATCACCTTCAGAATTTCCACGACATCGCCAGGAGCAATGTGAATGGTGGTCGGCATGGATCGCTCCGGATCACTGTGAACCAAAAGCGCTTTGCCGCGTCGTTCAATGCGGCCAATGTGCAATTCCAGATTAACCAGTTTGCTCACGACCTTCATCGCTCAATCCTCCTCCCTACGCAAAATCCCAAGCGACTGCGCCCGCTTGACTCGTTCCTCCAAGACTTGTGGCATCTCCTCCGGACGAATCCCGTGGGGAGGAATGAACTGTCCGCGACCGTAGAGGCGTTCCATCACGGTTTTGGTGGTCTCAATCTTGTCAGCTTGAGTTTTCGGGGGTCGGCCTGCCGGGAAGCGGTTGGGGGGATAGAGTGATTTTTCGTAAATCTCACGGAACCCTTCCGTGCGCACGTCAATCCACATGTTGTGGTTGATGATCGTCCTGTGTTCCCGCAGGGATTCGATGTCAATGGTCGCGGTGATGACCTGTTCCTCTGGATAGGCCGCCTGTCGCAATAGCATTCCTGTGTAATCAACAATCAGTGAGTGTCCGGGACAGAAACCCTTGGGGTAATATTCATGCTCCACGGTGCCCCAGTTGGATCCCAGAATGTAGCACATGTTGTCATGGGCACGTGTCCGACGGGTGAATGTCCAAAAGTCCCATGGCTGACTGGTGCCCTCAATCTCTTGCATCGCGGTGGGATGGCATATCACTTCAACCCCGTTGAACCCAAGCGCACGGGAGACCTCCGGGGTGGCTCCATCGTGACAGGTCATTGCCCCGAGTTTGCCGATTTCCGTGTCCACCACCGGGAAGCGCTGACGGATGTCGTTGCCAAAAACCTTGGTGTAGTCGTCCAGCATGTCGTGTGGGCTGGTGCCCATCCCGATGGAAGCTGGAATATGCCACTTGTGGTACTTGAGGATCACCTCTCCGGATGGAGCAATGATGAATGCCGTGTTGAACCAGCGATCCGGAAACTCAGGGAGCAATTCAATAACCCCACCTCCGGAAATGAAAAGGTTATACTCGCGAGCCTTCTCAGCCAGCACGTTCATTTCCGGTCCGGGAATGGTGATCGCCTTGTCCATGAACTCCTTGAGTCCAGCCTCGCCCTTACCCGGAGTGGTCACGCCTTGCAGGAAATACTCGGGCAACACGACTAGACGCACAGGCCGTTCCCAGAAATACCCCACTCCGAAATCGATCAACTTGCACACGCGGTTCAGGTTTTTCTGGATGTCAGCACGGGTTTTGGCGACGGTCACCGCAGGTTGGATGATCATACCCGTGTATTTTTCAATGCGCTGTGGCATGTAATTCTTTAGGTTCGTGGTTCAAGATACTTTGGATTTCAATCCAAAATCTTCCAACATCACGTTGGCGGTGATGGTCCCCATCGCAGAAATCCCCCCTCCAGGGTGGCATGAAGGCCCAGTCATGTAGAGGTTCTTGATGGGGGAGCGATAGTGAGCATAGCTTGGAAAAGGCCGAAAATAACCACTTTGTGAGAGGATACGCTCCCCACCGGTAGTGGTACCGTTGACAAGCGAAAGGTTGTCACGAGCGAGGCTTTCGGCGGTGTCAATGTACTGTCCGAGGATGTTGCTCTCCGTCATGTTGGAGGTGTATTCCTGCAACTTGCACAGCAGCACGTTCTGAACATAATCCTCATTGATATGCTCCCAGCGGTCGCCATTGTTCAACCAATTTGGGACGAAGGTGTCCATGATGAGGGTGTGCTTGCCCTCCGGAGCGCGGGTGGGGTCTTTCGTGGTCCAACACGCGGTCCAGAGAAATGGATTGGTAGGAGCAATGCCTGCGGCAATTTCCTGATACTGCCGGTCAATGTCGGCCATTGAACCAAAGATGCGCTGGAAGGCCGTCTGGCTCATTTCCTCTCCGTTTAGGAAACTCGGAGCTTCGTTGAGTGCGTAATGCACTCGGCAGATGCTAACCTTCCCAAAGGAGAAATTACGGGCCATGTGCAGAAAATCCTCATTTAGATGCTGCTCATCGATCAAACGTAGAAAGGTTTGCTGGGGATCGAGGCTGGTCACCACCGCCTTGCGCGCAAGGATTTCTGTGCCGTCCTCCAAGCGGATGCCCTGCGCAGTCTTGTTTGAATCAACGAGGAACTGACTCACCGAAGCACTCGTCCGAACAGTGCCTCCATGTGCTTCAAGGTAGCTCACCAGTGCGTTGGAGAGCATCATTGCCCCTCCCTCCGGAATCGATTCTCCATAAAAATGAATTGCCGGAATCATGATGTAAAAGGTTTGACCAATTCCCTGTTGATCCGGAAGAAGCTGTGGAGCCAACGCCCAGCCGAGAATGAACGCCTGAACATGTGGATTTTCGAAGTTCTCCAACACAAAGGCCTTGGCACTTTGGTTGTAGCTGCGCAGCATCCGTAGCCCTTCTCGGCTGTTCTCCATCGCGGCGGGCAGATAGCTCGGCGGGCTGGGTGGAGAGAACATCCCTTTGATGAACCCGTCCTTGATGTTGACGAATTCATCAAAGATTTCACGATAGCGCTGAGCGTCCTTGCGGGAATACTGGCAGATGCTTTCAACGGTTTTTTCGATGCTCTTGTAAACGATGATTCCCGGCCCTTCCTTGTTGGGGTGTCCGGTGATGTGATCCTCCGCCCAAATGTACTTGAGGCCATACTGCTCCAGTTCGGGCTTCAGTTCATTAAAGGTTTCATTCGCGTGAATCCAGACATGTGAGGAGCCGTAGAGGTCATGCTTGAATCCTGGAAGTGTGACCTCTCTAGTGATGACCCCTCCGCCCACCCAAGGGTTACGCTCTGCAACCATTACACTCAGCCCAGCACGAGCAAGCACGGCTCCACAGACGAGTGCATTGTGCCCTCCGCCAGCAATGACGATATCGTAATCCGCCATCAAGTTCCTTGTATGAATTGTTTGAGGGTGTTCAGTACCGCTTGATTTTCCTCGGATTTGCCAATGGTAATGCGCAAGCAGTTGGTTGGACTTCCTGCACTGACAGGACGCGGGATGATGCCGTTGTCCATCAAGGCATTTGCTGCAGCATCACTGTTTAATTTCGGTTCGTCCGGAAACTGAATGAGCAGAAAGTTCGTCATGCTGGGAATCACATTTAATCCTTGGGCTTCCAAATCATCGGTCATGCGATTCCGCCATAGCTGATTGTGCTGCTGGACGTGTTTAGTGTACTTGACATCATGCAGGGCGGCGACCGCTGTTGCCAGCGCCGAGCCGTTGGCATTGAAGGTGATGCGGAGGCGTTGCATCGTTTGAAAAGCTCGCCGGGGTGTGAGCATCCAACCGATTCGCAGGGATGCAAGTCCATACAGCTTTGAGAAAGTGCGGGCCACCACCACATTTTCGGTTTCGGTGGCCCACAACAATCCGGATTCAAAATCTTCTGCCGTCACATACTCAGCATACGCCTCATCTAGCAGCAACAGCACATGCGCTGGCAGGTTGGTATGGAGTCGGCGCACTTCACTTCCGGAGAGGTAGGTGCCTGTAGGATTGTTTGGGTTGGCGATGGCAACCAGTTTTGTTTTTGGAGTCACGCACTCCAGCAGGTGGTCAACACTGGTGACGCAGTCCACTTCCGCTGACGAAATCACTGACGCTCCCTGTGAGATTGCAAAAATGCGGTAGAGCGGAAATCCATATTCACTCAGCAACACCTCGTCACCCTCGCCAACATAGGCATGAATCAGGATCTGAATCAATTCTGCTGAGCCGTTGCCGCAAATGAGTTGGTTAACTGCTAAGCCAAAGTGCTCCGCGAGTGCATCGCGCAGTTCGTTTTGATCAGGGTCGGGATAGCGGTGAAGTTGTGTTGCCGCATCGGCATACGCTTGCAAGGCCTGCGGGCTGGGGCCGAGAGTCGACTCATTTGAGGAGAGCTTGATTGGTTCGGTGATCCCTTTCAGTTCACGCTCTCCGGGAACATACTCCGGAAGTTCCAGCACACAAGGTCGGGGTTGGGGAATCATGTCAATCTGCCTTTTGGTTCAATGCCGATTTCAAAGTAATGTGAGGACAGATTTTAGCTCGGTATACTTCTCCAACCCCTCCCAGCCGTTTTCCCGTCCCCATCCGGATTGCTTGTAGCCACCGAAGGGAACCGCCATGTCCGGAATGCCGTGGCAGTTGATCCACAATAATCCAGCCCGGATGCTTGCCGCCATGCGATGGGCCTTGCTGACATCACAAGTCCCGATGCTACCTGCCAAACCATACGGCGTGTCATTCGCCAATGTGATCGCTTCATCTGGATCATCAAAGCACATAGCGGTGACAATGGGTCCAAAGATTTCTTTCTGAACTACCTTCATTTCAGATCGAACACTTGCCAGAACCGTTGGTTCGTAAAAGTAGCCAGCACCACTTCTCCGCCAATCAGCATAGGACGTGGGGTTTCCAGAAACCGCAAAATGCTTGTTGGCAATTGTGTCCTCATGTTCTTCCTAACAAGTGAAAAAAACAGAACTGAAACATTGCGTTCAAGCCGGCCGGGCACGAGGCGTGAGGATAAACGGCCACGGAGTGGGCATGTCTTCGGTGAGGACCACCTCAATTAACGCAGGTCCAGAATTGGCAAGAGCACCACGCAAAACTGGACGTAATTCATCAGGAGTTCGGACTCGGTATCCTGTCAAACCAAAGCTTTCTGCAAGTTGCACAAAGTCGGGATTGTGCAGGTCTGAGGCAATGACCCGCCCTCCAAACCACTCCTTTTGCTGTCGCTGGACATTGCCAAATTTGTTATCGTTGAAGACGATCACAACCACGCCCAATCCGTACTGCACTGCAGTCGCGAGTTCCTGCACATTAAACAGAAACCCGCCATCTCCGGCAATGGCAACGACTTTCTTGTCCGGATGCGCGGCTTGTACTCCAAGGGCGGTTGCGTAGCCATAACCGAGCGTTCCTTGATAACCTGCCGAGATGAAGTGCCTTGGGTGGTAGGTTGGGAAAGCATACCAAGAGGCGAACCCAACTTGAGTGACTTCATCCACAAAAAAACCATCCTCCGGCAATTCCTCCCGGATCACACGCAAGTACCCCATTTGAGGCGCAATCTTCTCCTCAAACGTCGCTTGGAATTCAGCCTTCAGATTAGTCAACTCCTGTTTTCGCGAGGTGCGCGGGGAGTTGTGTCGGTCTAATGCGGAAAGCAGTGCTTGCAGTGCTATGCGAGCATCCGCGACAATCCCGATCTCCGGTGTTGAAATCCGGTTGATCTCCGTCGGGTCGATATCGATCCGGACGATCTTCAGATTTTGATCCAATCCCCAATACATTTGTTGGTACTTGAGGCGAGTGCCAATGGCGAGCACAACATCTGCGTCTGCCCAAAGCCGATGCCCTGCTGGAAAGCTTTGGCTGAGGTAGTGTCGGTCGTCGATCACTCCCTTCCCGCTCCGGAAAAATGTCACCGGTGCTTGCAGTATTTCTGCGAGCCGCAAGACCTCTTTACTAGCATCCTGCGCTCCGCTCCCCACCACGATCATTGGTCTTTTCGCAACGCCAAGCTGCTTTGCGGCTTGCTCGATCTGCTCGGAATCAGGAGCAAGCCCAACATGCGACTCCGGAGGTAAGAGCGCAACCTCGCCCTGCTGCCCCATCACGTCCATCGCCATTTCCAATTCGACTGGCCGAGGACGACCGGTTTGGAGCTGTTTGAAGGCTTCCCGAACTCGATCCGGAGCTTGGGTGGGGTGTTCAATCCGAGCCGCCCACTTCGTCAGTTTCTGGATGAGTCCAAGTTGATCCGGAATTTCGTGAAGGTAGCCCCGGCCCGTTCCAATTCCAGCAGAGGGGATTTGGCCGGTCAGGCATAAGACAGGGGTATTGCAAGCGTAAGCCGTGCAGAGGGCCGCCGTAGTGTTCAGCAGTCCGGGACCGGGAACAACGATGTAGGTCCCGACTCGTCCCGTAGAACGAGCATAGCCGTAAGCCATGTACGCCGCCCCTTGTTCATGCCGGGAATGAATGAGTTTGAGCTTCCCATCTGTTTTGTAGATGGCATCAAAAAGATGATCAAGTTGCCCTCCCGGCAAACCAAAAACGCTGTCCACTCCATACTGTTGGAGAGATTTCACAATTGCTTCGGCACCGTTCATGGAAGGCATATTTTAGTTGGAATGGGGGTTAACGCTCCAATAAATTTTTGATAGTTCCCCTCTGGAGTGTTGGTGCCTGTCCTCAGCACAATTCACCCTGTCAAGTGTTGGGATTTTGCAAAAAGACGGCGTTTCCCAGTGAGTTTCCCTCGGTTTTCAGCTATTTTCCCCGGTTTTCAGAGAAATAACACTCCAGAGGGGGACTATCAAATTTTTGGACTCGAACATTCAATCCTTAGTAGAACCAATCAATGATACACACGCCTGACGCATCTTCAAGTGAGGATTCCCGGAGGGGTTGGGAAAGCCAGAACTCGTGTTCAGGCAGAGCGCCTGACGGCCTCAGACACACCAACTTCCAGCAACTGCTGGAAAGCCGTCATAACGGCAGTCGCAAATTCTGGAACTGCAGGGAGGTCGTCCCCGAAGATTGGCCGAAGGGCGAGGAGGCGATGGACGTAGGCTTCGGCACATGCGGTATCCAGCACATCGTCGCGAAGCATCCCGGTCTCCTCGGCGATTTGCCGGAACTGCTCGGCCAGCGGGTCGCACACCTCAAGGGGATGCCCCTGTTCGTCCCGTCCCACCACGAAGCGCATCCAGCCCGCAACCGCCAAAGCCAGACGTGGAAATGCAAGCCCGGAGGCGAAGCGATCTCGGATCGTGCCGAGGAGGCGCTGGGGCAGCTTTTGCGATCCGTCCATGGCAATTTGCCAAGTACGGTGCTTCAGCGCGGGGTTGGAGAAGCGCACAAGCAAGGCGGCTTGATATGCAGTGAGTTCCACTCCGGCAGGCATTTGCAGGGTCGGGGCAATCTCCTCGGCCATCATCGCTCGGAGCAATTTGACGAACTCCAGGCGTTCCATCACATCCGAGACATGCTCGTAGCCGGCAAGATAACCGAGGTAAGCCAGCGTGGAATGCGTGCCGTTGAGTAGCCTTAACTTCATCGTCTCGTAGGGCCGAACGTCTTCCACCAACTCTGCCCCGACCTTTTCCCAAACCGGACGACCGCAGACGAAGCGATCCTCGATCACCCATTGTCGGAACGGCTCACCGACCACCACGCCTTCGTCCCGGATTCCAAAGCTGCGCGCAACGCTGTCGCGATCTACATCAGTTGTCGCCGGAACGATGCGGTCCACCATCGTGCAGGGGAAGGTGGCATTTGCCTCGATCCAGTTCGCCAACTTTGGATCACGCCACTCGGCGAACTCCAGCACCAGCCCCCGAACGGCCCGACCGTTCTCCGGAAGGTTATCGCAGCACAGCACGGTAAAACCCGGAAGACCGCTTTCCTTGCGCAAGCGCAGGGCCTCCACAAGAAACCCCAGTGCGCCGCGAGGACAATCCGGATGCCGCAAGTCATGCTGCACGTCCGGATGATCTGTGTTCAGTTTACCAGTTGCGGGGTCGTGGCAGTACCCCTTCTCGCTGACCGTGAGCGAGACAATGCGCGTTTCCGGAGTGGACATACGCTCCAAAACGGTTTCCGGTGATTCTGGAGCGAACAGCACCTCCCGCACTGCTCCGATGATCCGCATCCGATCTCCGGAACCATCGCGTTCCAGCAAAGTGTAAAGCCCGTCCTGCGGCGCAAGTTGATCGCGGACTTTCGGGCTGCGAAGGCTCACTCCACAGATGGCCCAGTTGCCACCGGAATTTTCCAGCACTTCTTCAGTGTAGAGCGCCTGATGTGCGCGGTGAAAGGCTCCGATACCGAGGTGGACGATGCCAATGCCGGTTTGACTCCTAGAGTATCCCGGAACCCTCACCTCCCCCGGAAGCGAAAAACTATCTCTCAGACGGGCCATCGTGGTATTCATCAAAGCCGCCATTTATGCCAGATGGTATGTTTTTTTGACAAGATTATAAGCTAGGTCAATCGCGATTTCACGCGCTTCGTCTTCCGGAAGTCGATGCTCGCAGACCAGTTCGGCGAGGAATCGGCAATCGATACGACGTGCCATGTCATGTCGTGCCGGAATGGATAAAAATGCACGGGTGTCGTCGTTAAAACCAACCGTGTTGTAGAATCCTGCGGTTTCCGTCGTCTGTCTACGGAAGCGCAGCATACCTTCCGGACTGTCGTGGAACCACCAAGGTGGGCCCAATTTAAGAATCGGGTAGTGCCCCGCAAGGGGTGCCAGTTCACGGCTGTAACTGGTTTCGTCTAGAGTGAACAGAATCACGCTCAGCCCCTGTTCGTTGCCGAAGCGGTTGAGCAGTGGCTGCAGGGCCTGCACATAATCCGTCCGCATCGGGATATCTGCCCCCATATCCCTTCCGCAGCCTGCGAATAGAGAACGGTTGTGGTTGCGGAACGAGCCGGGGTGGATTTGCATCACTAGCCCGTCCTCTAGGCTCATGCCAGCCATCTCGGTCAGCATTTGCCCACGGAACATTTCTGCCTTCTTTTCCGAAAGTTTTCCGTTCAGCGCGCCTGCGAACAGGGTTTCGCATTCGGAACGTTCCAAGTTGGCGGTGACGGCGCTTGGGTGGCCGTGGTCGGTTGAGGTCGCTCCCAGCGACTTGAAAAACTCACGTCGCTGCATCAGGCCCCTGAGGTAGCCGGACCATGTGGTCGTGTTCTCACCAGTCAGTTCCCCCAGCCTTGTGATGTTTTCCACAAAGCCCTCGAACTCTGGATCCACCACCGGGTCCGGACGATACGCCGTGATCACCTTGCCAGACCATCCGGATTTCCGCAGCTTCTGATGGTGTCTCAAATCATCCAGTGGTGATTCAGTGGTGGCGATGACTTCGATATTAAAGCGTTCAAAAAGAGCACGCGGCCTGAAGTCGTCGGTGGAGAGTTTCGCGTTGACCTCATCGTAGATCGAGTCCGCATGTTCCGGAGTGAACGGCAATTCCACACTCAGTACTTCGTGAAGCGCGTGGTCAAACCACATCCGTGACGGAGTGCCCCGGAAGAGATAGAAATGTTCCGCAAAGGTCCGCCAAATCTTGCGGCGGTCGGTTTCAACTGCGGTTCCGTCCCGTGCTGAAAAGCCCAGCGATTCCAGTGAAACCCCTTGGCTGTAGAGCATACGAAAGAGGTAGTGGTCCGGAATCAGAAACAGGTCGGTGGCGTTACCGAAAGGCTCGTTGTCCGCAAACCACACGGGGTCCGTGTGTCCATGCGGGCTGACGATCGGCAGGTTTTTTACTTCCGCGTAGAGCCGCCGGGCGACAGAACGCAGGTTGGGTTCTACCGGGAAAAGACGATTGGGATGGTTATAACGCTCTGAGGTCATGATTCGGCTCCTATTCAATAACCACTCGGACTTTGAATGATCGGAGTGAGGTGGCAGTTTGTGAGATTCAGCGACGGTTCGTCAGTTTCAACAATTTTAATGAATTCACACGATTTCCAAATCCCAATTTCCTAAACAAACCCGAGAAACAACGGGACCGTTAGTTTCAACCTTCCAAAAGATTTGAACTCTGGGATCCCCTATATTTTGTTTTTCAGCAAGGCCGATGAGTCGACGGGGATGCTCTGACGACCAGCGGATCGCCTCGTCAAAGGGTGTTCGGAACCAATTGACCACATTAGCCACACAGTCGGACAGGGTTGTCGCCGAACCGGCAAGGCGCCTAGTTCCGGGAAGGTAGACAACCGATTCGGTCTGACGTTCGATTAGGGTCGTCCCTAACGAGTAACTTCCGGGGAGTGAGGCTGATCCAGCGGTGCCATCGGTCACGAGAATCGTCCGGGATGATTGTTTTGCCCGCAGGTAAACTCCGAGGACGTGCGGTTGTTGATGAAACCCGTCAGCAATGAAACTTGCACTGAAACGATCTTCTGCCAGTTGACCTAAAATGGGATTGTCTGTTTTTGGTAACATTTGAGCAATCCCGTTCCCCAAGTGGGTCGCAAGCGTGGCACCGGCATCGGCCGCCCGCAGCAAAATATCTCGGCTGGGATTGCAATGTCCGAGAGCTACGGTTATGCCCTGCTCCACCCACTTCGGAATCAACTCCAACACGCCCTTGATTTCCGGAGCAACCGTGATCAGACGGATTCGTCCCCCGGCTGCTTCTTGAAGTCGTTCAAAATGATCCCAATTCGCTGAACCCATCCACTGAGCTGGATGACATCCTCGGAACCCCTCTTCCGGATTAAGAAACGGACCTTCCAAGTGATACCCAAGAACCATGACCTGAGCAAGATTAGAAGCGTTACGTCCTGCTTCCAAGGCCAGAAAACATTGGGTTTGCCAGTCTTCGCTTCCGGTAATGACCGTTGGCAGGCAAGTCGTCACTCCGGTCCGCAGCATGGAGAAAAGGGATTGCTCGAACGCTTCTGGTGTCAGGGAAGGATCGTTGTAATCCACTCCTGCAAATCCATTGACCTGCAAATCACAAAGTCCGGAACTGACGACTCTGGATGCTCCTTGCCATGATTTCGGTTCCGCTTCGATGGGCCGTGATTGCAGAAGACCTTCCGAATCCGTCACCGGCGGTTTGGATGAATCAAAAAGCATTTATCTGGCTGGAGTAGAGTTTGAGCAAATTGGTTTCAAACCACACCGGCCAGTTGCAGCTCGGCATGTCGATGGCAACTGACGTAATGCTTGGAAGACACTTGCTTCAACTCCGGGGCATGCGTTCGGCAATGTTCAATGGCATGCGGACAACGGGGATGAAAATAACAACCGGAGGGAGGATTCGCAGGACTGGGGACATCTCCCTCAAGCGGTCTCATTCTAGATCGCACACGTGGATCCGATACCGGGACTGCCGACATCAAGGCAGCAGTGTAGGGGTGTTTTGGCGTATTAAAAAGAGTTTCTGTTGTCGCGGTCTCGATGATCTTACCCACATACATGACGGCCACCCGGTTACTGATGTGCTTGATCACGCTGAGGTCATGCGCCACAAAGAGGTAGGTCAAATTCAAACGTTCCTGCAATTCCAGCATCAGATTGAGAACCTGCGCCTGCACGGAGACATCCAGAGCGGAAACCGGTTCATCAGCGATCACCAGACGCGGCTTCAGCGCCAGTGCCCGTGCGATGACAATGCGTTGCCGTTGTCCTCCGCTGAAAGCATGTGGAAACCGTCTCATATACTCAGGGCGCAACCCGACGAGCCGCAGCAGTTCGGCCACTTGTTCTGTGCGCTCTTTTCGGTTCGTCAAACCGTTCACCAACATCGGTTCACCAACAAGATCGAACAGATTCATGCGCGGATTCAGGGAAGCAAACGGATCCTGGAAAATCAACTGCATCTCACGACGCAGCGGACGGATTTTGTTCTTGGACAAACTTGTCACATCGACCAATTTCTGATCGGAAGTCTGAAACCAGATCTCGCCGTCAGTCGGGGTAATTGCCCCCAGAATGCAGCGTGCTGTCGTGGTCTTGCCGCATCCGCTTTCTCCGACAAGCCCAAGGGTCTCGCCTTCCTCAATGTAAAAATTCACGGCATCGACGGATTTCACCTGCCCCACCGTTTTCTTGAAAAGCCCTTTCCGGATGGGAAAGTACTTTTTCAGATCTTTAACTTCCAGTATCTTGGTGGTAATTTCTGGTTCAGGATTCACGTTCGGCTTTTTGGAATGGACCCGCGGATGGTAAATCAGGATTGATCAACAAATTCATGTAACTTGAAACAACTGACTGATTGATGATCTGTAACTGGATGCAGCGCCGGAAGCTGCTGATCGCAAGAACCTGGCATCGCCTCCGGGCAGCGTTGGTAAAACGGACAGCCTTTGGGACGGTGAAAGGGATGTGGGATTGAACCTTCGATGGTGGGCAACCGAGAACGGTTGACTGTGTTGATCGTCGGAATTGATTTCAACAAAGCCTTGGTGTAGGGATGCTGAGGGTTGTGGAAAATGTCATCAATGGGACCAACTTCCATCACCCGTCCGAGATACATCACGACGACATCATCAGCCAGTTGGGCAATCACACCCAAATCATGTGTGATGAAAATGATGGCGGTGTTGTGTTCCTTTTGAAGTTTCCGGAGCAGATTGAGGACCTGTGCTTGGGTGGTCACATCAATGGCCGTGGTTGGTTCATCGGCAATCAGCAACGAAGGTTCGCAGATCAACGCCATGCCAATCATCGCCCTCTGCCTCAGTCCACCACTCAGTTCCCATGAATACATGTCCATGCAACGTTCCGGATTCGGAACCCCCACTTCGTGAAGACGTTCTACCGCAATCCGTTGAGCTTCAGAAGAATCAATAGACCTGTGCAACAGAACTGCCTCAGTTATTTGATTGCCAATAGTGTGTACAGGACTGAAGGCCGCCATTGGTTCTTGAGGTATCAGAGCGATTTCATTTCCGCGTATGGAACGGATTTGTCTGCCTCGTGGTTCCAACTGGGCCAAGTCAATGAACTCCGCTTCTGATCGCCCTTTAGACTTGGT
>Ga0209403_10000976_pt1 | contig 38954 bp, 34 predicted proteins | sample ArcticOcean_MG_C_8_FD_187440 | JGI IMG/M metagenome (GOLD analysis project Ga0209403, IMG submission 187440) | Marine microbial communities from western Arctic Ocean - ArcticOcean_MG_CB11_86 (SPAdes) (version 2) | ecosystem: Environmental > Aquatic > Marine > Oceanic | place: Arctic Ocean...
AGTTTAGAACGCCTCATCTCGCCAGTCCAGATCGAGTTTAATAACGCGATTTTTGTCGCGGTACTAGGTTTATTTGTCAACGGGCTGTCTGTGCTCATCCTTGGACATAATCACGACTCAGACAAGGGCCATACCCATCACCATGATCACAATCTTTGGTCTGCCTATCTCCACGTGCTAGCTGATGCCTTAACATCGCTCCTAGCAATTTTTGCGTTACTTGGCGCAAAGTATCTAGGTCTTATCTGGGCTGATCCGGTAATGGGAATAGTAGGCGCCGTCCTTGTTGCCCGGTGGTCCTTTGGGCTGCTGCGAACCACATCTAGCATCCTGCTTGATAAGGAAACCTCGGATGAGATACGTATCTCAATCAAAGATGTGATGGAAGCTCAGGATGATATCCGTCTTGCAGATTTGCATATTTGGGCCGTGGGACCAAACATCTACTCGGCAATTCTGTCCATCGTCACTCATCATCCTCAACCACCTGAGTACTATAAAAATTTAATACCTGAGGAGTTAGGGGTTGTGCACACATCTATCGAAGTGCATCGTTGCGACAATTAAAGCAATCATATACATGGCAGGGCCCGCTATAATACCCCCCAATGAGTAAGGTGATCTCCGACGATGCCGCGCCATATGCTCCCGATGATCAGCCGATCGTCCGCCTAAACAAGGTAGACGTGCAGCTACTGAGGCGTACGGTGCTTCATAAATTAACCTGGGACCTTTTCCCCGGCGAGCATTGGGCTATTGTCGGTGCAAATGGCAGTGGGAAAACTAGTTTTCTGAGGCTAATCAGCGGTAACCTTTGGCCAGCTCCACAAAGCGGGACACGCCGTTACAATTTTGGGAAAAATTTACAAACAGATGCTGTAGAGGCACTCACCCGTATCACCTTAGTTGGCCACGAACTACAAGACCGATATGTAGAGCGGGGGTGGAATTTTAATGCCACCGAAGTTGTCTTGTCGGGCATCTATAAAACAGATATCCCCCGAAAAGAGCCAAGCCCTCAGGATATAAAAAAAGCCTCTCAAATACTTCACGAACTAAATTTATCCCACCTGGCCAAACGACCCTTCCTAGAATTATCTAGAGGAGAACAACGTCGGGTTTTGATTGCACGAGCCTTAAGTTTTAACCCAGTTATTCTAATTCTGGATGAGCCTCTTGCAGGTTTAGATACCAAAGCAAGAAGGCAGCTGAACTCTACGATAGACCATATCAGCAAAAAAATTTCAATTCTGTGCTCCTATCATGTAACGATTGATTTACCAATTTCAATCAACAGAATCCTCAGACTTGATAACGGCCATGTTGTAGAGTCAGGGAAATTTTTTCCAACACTGCCTATACCTACAGAAACTGCCGCCGCAAAAATTAGCGTGGAATTAAGCAAGAACACTGGGGATACAATAACAAGTGACTCGGTAATTATCGATATTCAAAATGCGGATATCTGGCTAAATGAAAGGAAAGCGCTTACTGGTATTACATGGCAACTACTCGAGGGAGAGCACTGGCAAGTCACAGGATCAAATGGGGCTGGTAAAACCACCTTTCTACGAATGCTCCATGGACAACTCCGTCCAGCAATTGGAGGATCCATAAACTTCTCGGGTATCGAGAACCCGGAAAATATCTGGGTACTAAGGCAACAAATAGCATGGGTATCGCCAGAATTACAAGCCGGCTACTGGTATCCCTCCACAGTAAGGCAGTGCATTAGTTCAGGCTTTGATTCAAGCATCGGTCAAACTCGAAAACTCAAACAAAACGAACTTAAACTTGTGGATGAGTTGCTGGAACAATTTCAGCTAATTGACCTAGCCGAACGGAACGTCAAGACCCTCTCTTATGGACAGTTTCGGAGAGTTCTTATTGCCAGGGCTGTCGTTTATAAGCCTAAAGTTCTGCTACTTGACGAACCTTGGGAGGGACTTGATCCAGGAAACTTTGAACTCGTAACTAGAGAGCTCGATCAAATTATTTCGCGTGGCACTCATCTGGTCTGTGTAACACACCTACACCGTAATATTTCTCAGTTTAATCGAGCCCTAGAAATTGAAGATGGACGTATAACCCGATTAGGAAAGCTTTCTACAAGCTAAAATGTAGCTTAATGATCGTGAACGTGTACCCGTCGAGCTTCCTGGAAGTTAAGCCAGTGAGCGCTCGCCAACACAAAGCCGCCCAGCAAAGTTGCGCTTGACTCTATCCATCCAGACCATTGTCCATGGCCCAACAAAGCGGCGCAGCTAATAAGCGTCATAGCTGACAAACCTAATAAACCTATTACCACTCGCTTGTGCTCCCGATAGCCCAGATAAAATCCGATCACGCTGGTGGGGATAACAAGCCATAGCATAAGACCGTGAAAATGGCCTCCAAAAGCAACGGCAGCGAGAGGCAATAATGCCACAAGAAAAGTAACCGCTAGACAATGCACAATACAGATGGCCGATAAAGCGATAGCGATCTGATCAAAGTGTCTAGGTGAACTCATGAAGCGATAAATAGACTATCGGATAATTAGGGCCGGGAGCATAGCATGGACTTATCAATAAGCCTCTCTGTTGCTATTTAACTGACCAATAAAATTAACACTTTTTTAGACTTGATTTTTACAGGCCATTCACTCAATAAGCCACCTAGGTATATAACAAAATCATATAAAGAATGAGCCTGAAAAAATGGTAATACATGGGGTTCTTATTAACGCGATCGCACCCAAACTGGTTAAAAATAAAGTAGTTAGGAGAACCAATCCCAGCCGGACAACTCTGTGAATTGAAAGACATCTCACATACTACTGCCTATCTAATCGAGAACGATGATATGAACCATCGAATAGTTAAAATTAATGACGGAGGCATAAGGTGGAAACTATTTTCTAATTCGCGCCGCCTCTGTCATACAAACAATGAATGACAGAAACGACGCAAATCACAAAGTTACAACGCAGTAGTCTTAACTGCCTATATTTGGATTATAGGTTATAGCCCTGTTCATCATGGAGCACCAGATCTAGCCCCTCCTGCTCATCCTGCTCACTTACACGTAGCCCGATTACCTTATCGAGTACCTTGAGGATTATGAAGCTGACAACACCACAATAAACAATTGTCGCTACAATGCCTATAAGCTGCTTGCCTACCTGGGAAGCCATGCTCACACCGTCAGCAAGACCAACTCCACCAAGGCCTGAATCGACAAAAACTCCCGTTAACACGGCGCCGATGATTCCACCGATACCATGCACACCAAATGCATCTAGGGAATCGTCGTAACCAAAAACGCGTTTAACTTTAACTACAGCAAGGTAACACCCAAGCCCAGATGCAAAACCGATAGCCAAAGCCCCCATCGGTCCTACATAACCTGATGCAGGAGTAATAGCCACTAAGCCTGCTACCGCACCGGAGACCAGCCCCAAAGCACTTGGTTTTCCGTGAGTTTTCCACTCAGCAAACATCCAAGTAAGCGCGCCAGCCGCCGCTGCAACCTGAGTAACAGCCATAGCCATTCCCGCAACTCCGTCTGCAGCCAGTTGGCTTCCCGCATTGAAACCGAACCAACCCACCCACAACATAGCGGCTCCCACCATAGTGAGCACAAGATTGCTTGGCTTCATGGCCGACTGCGGATAGCCGCGCCTCTTACCCAGGACTATAGCTGCTACTAGACCAGCGATACCTGCGTTGATGTGTACCACCGTACCTCCAGCAAAATCGAGTACGCCCATCTCACCCAACCAACCACCACCCCATACCCAATGGCAAATTGGCGCATAGACGACACTGACCCAGATAGCCATAAACCAAAGCATCGCGGAAAATTTCATTCGCTCAGCAAACGCACCAACAATTAGTGCAGGTGTAATAATTGCGAACGTCAACTGGAACATAGAAAACACGCTTTCTGGAATGGTTCCACTAAGCGAGTCCACTCCGACTCCAGCCATAAATGCCATACTAAGGTCTCCCACAAAGGCCGACCCACCTGAAAATGCTAGGCTGTAAACATAAATCACCCATAGCACAGTCATAACACAGCAAATCGTAAAGCACTGCATCATTACGGATAGGGCATTCTTTGCTCTGACCATGCCTGCATAAAACAACGAGAGCCCAGGGATTGTCATAAACAAAACCAAAGCGGTTGCCGTTAGCATCCATGCTGTATCGCCAGAATCTAGAACATCCTGAGCTCCAGCTATTCCAGGCATAATTGCTGCCAATAATAAAAAGACTGAACTACGAGCTTTAAAGAAAATATTATTCATCATTGTTACTCCCCATTTATTTTTCCTATAGCGCCTGGTCACCGGTTTCACCTGTGCGAATCCTAGTGGCCTGCCCTAAATCAGATACAAAAACTTTCCCATCACCAATAGAACCAGTAGCGGCAGCACTCACAATTGCCTCAACCGCAGCCTCAACTAGTTCATCCGAAACGGCCGCTTCAATCTTCGTTTTTGGAATAAAGTCCACTGAATACTCAGCGCCTCTGTAGAGCTCGGTATGCCCTTTCTGCCTACCAAACCCTTTGACTTCGGTAACGGTCATTCCCTGGACACCGGTCTCTGCAAGAGCTTCACGAACGTCCTCTAGCTTGAACGGCTTAATAACTGCTGTAATCAGTTTCATAGTTATACCCCTCTATTTTTTCTACTTATTCACCAATAGCAAAAGATCGGCTGATACCAAAAACGATAGCGTTAGTAGGAACCCCACTTGTTTTTGCCTCTCCGTCATACACCTTCAAATCATCACTTACCATAACGAACGTCACCGAAAGATCGAGCCCATTAAAATCATGGCCATAACCGACCTCTACGACTTCGCCTGAAAAATCTCCCCCGAAAGCCCCAAAGCTAGCGCCGAGTCCATTACCAAAATCGTAGCCTAGAGAAGTAAAGGTATAGTTCTGAGGCGTGGCTGCATCCCACTTGCCAAGAGCAACATCAAAAGAGAAATCACCAGCACCTAATCCAAGATTAAGTTCGTGATAAGTGTCATCCCATCCATCAGTGTAGTAGTAGCCGGTGTACCCCGCGCCCCAACTCAAACCAGTATCGGCTAAATCGCCACCCGTGCCGAAATAAAGATCTGTCTCAAGACCGTCACCTACATCAGCAGCCCAAGCGCCCACATATAAGCCACTCTCGTCTTCATAATCGAGACCGGCAAAAGCAGAAGACGCTTCTTGAAATATGCCGCGGTAGATATAATCACTCACCATCCCAACATTAGCCGAAACCTGAGCATTTGATATCGCGGGCATTACCATCAGACCTAGTAACATAGTTGTTCGCTTAATTGTCATTGCGGATCCTTCCTGTGCATGTAAATTCTGTACAGTAGGTATGCATAATCCGTGCCAAAACTATTTTCTTATGTTTTTCAATAAGTTAAATTATTCTAATCTAGACTGCAGTGCTCTATATGCACCATAATGAAGCGAATGATGCACCATAAGGATGCACCATAAGGATGCAGAAAATTGCCGGCACACTAACGCCATGGGCTATCATCCAAATTTTTGAGTCAAGAGGCTAAACAAGCTATATATTCATGTTTGGTGTTAACTGCATAATTAAGTTTTAGTTTTTATAGAATTTGTGAAAACCTCACTGACCCTTTCCAAGCGAAAGACTTAAATTAGAAAAAACACACAGATGAAATTGTTTCCCACAGGAGTTTGAGCAGATGACCTCCATTGGTACACCAGGCAGCAAAACATCAACACGGGTGTTATTTTGTGGTGGCGGAGAACTCGGCAAAGAAGTTGTAATTGAGCTACAACGCCTAGGTGTTGAAGTCATAGTCTGCGATCGATATGAACGCTCCCCAGCAATGCAGGTAGCGCATCGAAGCCATTGCATTAACATGCTCGATGGGACTGCGCTCAGGGCAGTAATAGAAGCTGAAAACCCCGATCTAATAGTTCCTGAAATAGAAGCCATTGCAACAGATGAGTTGGCTTTAATCGAAAAGGAAGGTTACACCGTTGTTCCAACAGCGCGAGCTGTACAGCTCACTATGAACCGCGAAGGCATTCGCAGACTGGCTGCAGAAGATCTAGGTATTACAACCTCTCCATATGAGTTTGCTGCTACACGCGAAGAATTTTATGAAGCAGTGAAAAAAATCGGATTCCCCTGCATCGTAAAACCAATCATGAGTTCTTCCGGTAAAGGGCAAAGCACTATTAAACAGGAAAACGATATTGATCATGCCTGGAATTATGCACAGGAAGGGGGCCGCTCAGGTGCTGGCAAAGTCATCGTAGAGGGCTTTGTGGATTTTGATTATGAGATAACACAACTGACCGTGCGGCATGCTGGTGGTGTTTCATTTCTCGAGCCCATAGGGCATGTGCAAGTGGATGGAGACTACCGCCAATCATGGCAACCTCAACCCATGAGCGAATTGGCAAAGCAAAGTGCACGTGAGGTGGCAGAAAAAGTTACAGCCGCTCTTGGTGGATGGGGAATCTTTGGGGTAGAGCTATTTATTCGTAACGATAAGGTGATATTTAGCGAAGTTTCTCCACGTCCTCATGACACTGGAATGGTCACAATGATTTCGCAGGATCTTTCACAGTTTGCTATTCATGCGCGAGCCATACTTGGGCTACCAATTCCTAACCTACATACACACGGACCATCAGCGTCAAGTGTAGTACTGGTGGAAGGAAAATCAGACCAGGTTCGGTTTGATAATGTTGAGGCAGCACTGGTTGAGCCTGACACACAACTTCGCCTGTTTGGAAAACCAGAGGTACGAGGACGCCGGCGAATGGGCGTTGCATTAGCTCGGGGCGAATCTATTGAGGAGGCTATAGGCAAAGCCAAGCGTGCCTCTGAAGCCATAAAGGCCTCTCTAGACTAACTATTGCCGTTAAACAAGCTGTAATGAATACTTTAGAACCGAGAACGCATTAGCTGTACATCGGCATCCTGCCATGCTGAGCTAAACGTTATCTCGACTTCAGCTGCTTCGTCTGCTCTACCCTGCGCGTCCAAACTTTGCCACAAACCAAATAGTGCCCAGCCATCATTTGGGGCATTCTCCAAATCCTGACGATAAGCTCGTTCAGCATCCCGGGCTCTCCCAGCCTCAAGCAGCGCTGCACCAAGGTAGTGCCGCATTGATTGTGGCCAATCAGGTGGCTCGGTATACCCAAGGGTATCCTCAATTGCAACGCTGGCTGCAAAGGCCGCAATAGCTCCCTCCACATCTCCCTCAGCCTGCCTGATTTCACCATCAAGTCCAGTTGAAGCTATATCCATTAGTACAGAGACTGGAGTTGCATTACGCATGACTGTTTCTGATATGGGATCAGCAGCTACAGCCCTTAACTGGGTTAAGTGTTCTCGTGCAAGTCCAAACTCACCAAGTGCTGCGTGTGCGCTACCTTGAGTGTAGTACCACATGCCATCCAGGTACTGCTGCCCCTCTCCAACACGTTCCTCTGTAAGCAGCTCATCCCAACCACCAAATATTTTATGTACTATCCACAGAGATGCGATGGTTTTGTCGGCCTGACCACGCTCTCTTCGCAAGTTCGTCTCGTGGCTCCGTGCATCTGTCGCTGCTTGTACAGCCAAACCATAATTGCCCTGAACAGTGGCGGAATATCGGACGAAATCATAAGAATGTCGGCGATGATTTTGTGCTGATAGTTGATAGGTGCTTGTCGTAGGAAAGGGGGTCTCTCCCCAAAGATCTAAGAATTCACCATCTACCTTGGCAGAACGTAGATTATGTTCAACGTTCTTATCATGTTGACCTATCTGCATATAGATATGTCCTGGCATATGCACAACGTGCCCTACTCCTGGCATAAGCGGGGCTAACCGGTCAGCTGCAGCTAACGCTTGCTCCGGCATAATAGAAGATTCGAGCAAATGAATGTAGAGGTGATTCGCACCCGGGTGGTCAGGACGTAGTTCCATTACTCGTTCCAGCGCTGTAGCCGCTTCCGCAGTGCCCGGAAGAGGTCCGCCGTCCTCACCCCAGTAATCACGACGCGGCCTAGTAATCATGTATGCATCGCCCAAAAGCGTACCCGCATCAGGATCTTCTGGGTACATTTCAAATAAATTCCGAGCCGCATCTAAATAGGCCTGATCACGCTCATCACGGTTAGGATAGGTTTCACTATCAAAACGAATATTCAGTGCACGCACAAATGTCTGTTCTATCTCGTTACCGTTGTTAATTAATTCCATTGCTCTATCAATAGCTTGTTTTGCCTCACCCTGAGGATCATCCGGTAAACCTACAGCCCGACTATTGGGAACAGGACCCAATGCTAGAGCAAGTCCCCAATAGATCATTGGATGCTGGGGGTCGTGTCGCAGAGCTTCCTGATAAGAGGCTACCGACTCTGGGAAATGATAGCCCCAGGTAAGCCTAAGTCCTTGATCAAAAAACTTTTGAGCAGCCAATGACTCAGTAGAAACTTGTCGTGTGTATACACCCGTACCTTCTATAAGAACTGCTAATGGGTCCTGCTCAGGATCTGGCCCATCAGATGAACATGAATTAAGCAGTCCTAATACACCTAACAGGGTAGCAATCTTAAATTGAGGTATGCACACGCCTATATCCCCTTATGCAATCTAATTTTTATTGGTTATATGATTATTATTCACAGTAATATACAAAAAAATCAATTAAGTGCCTTTTTGATGCGAGAGGCCGGTATACAAGCCTGAGAGTTAAACCATAAGTAACGAAGAACACCGAGAAAATTAGAACTCTTCAGGGGCAATGGTAAACGTTAGACCATCAAGATCCTCGGTCAGCTGAATCTGACAACTCAACCGAGATTGATCTGCAACGTAGTTATCAGAATCGCTAATCAGCAACGTTTCCTCGTCTTGTCGCTGTGGCAATTTATTAACCCATGCAGGGTCAATGAACACATGACAGGTGGCACAAGCGCAAAGTCCCCCGCAGATAGCGTCAACACTGTCATCCAACTCACGGATATTCTCCATCAATGAGATACCTAAAGTGCCTTCCACTTTTACTAGCTGGCCCGCTCTATTAGTAACAACTAGTCTTGCCATACGTTATACCTACCCCAAACGACTCAGGTAGAGCACTATAGCAAATCAGATCATTATTCTTTGAATCAAGATTCCATGAAAAACAGTTCTTCAACAAACACAAATTTAGTTCTGTTGTTCAAGTCTCCAAATAATTCCAAGAGACGGCTAGCTAAACAAATTGGAAATATTGCAACGAACGCAGCAAGTCTTTTATTGGAATGTGCACTACAGGACGTTAGTGATTGGCAAGGACCAAGCTGGTTTTCTCCAGCAAGCCCTGCAGACCAAGCATGGCTCAATTGTCGCCTTGGGGACTCCGCCAGAATAGTCTCTCAAAAAGCTGGAAACTTAGGCGAAAGAATTAACCAGGTGGATCAGACTCTTCGATCTCAAGGCATAAAAAAAATCATGTACATTGGTGCCGATTGTCCAGGGCTCAACTTGGTTTACCTAAATGACGCAGCTGCTCAGCTTGAAAAGCATGATGTGGTATTGGGCCCGTCCCTTGATGGAGGCGTGGTACTAATGGGATCCCGACATGCGTGGCCTGCACTAGGTGATCTCCAGTGGAGCACTGATCGACTGCGAGATGATTTAGCAAAAACCTGTAAGGAATCCGGATGGAAACCCACGCACTTACAACCTCTTTATGATATCGACAGTGCAAGCGATCTACTAACCGCTCTTACAGACCTAGAATCCACAGAACGAGCTACCAGGAGTAATTTAGTGAATTGGATATCGCAAAATATGGATATTATTCAAGACAAAAAAAGATTGCGCGTTTAAGAATGGCATGAGAAATCGAACGAAACTAATTTTCTTGGCAGGGTTAATTTTATTGATACTGGTAGTGGTAATACTGCTGCCAGTCAATGAATGGGTTTTGATAGGAACTAAATGGACCGATTCTCACCCTACGCTAGCATGGGTTGCCTATATTGCAGCATACACAGCAGCAACGATCCTGATTATTCCAGGCACTATTTTGACTGTTACCGCTGGATTTTTGTTCGGAGCTCCTGTTGGTGTGGCATTGGTCTCAATAGGCAGTCTGTCAGGCGCATCTTGTGCGTTTCTCATAGGCCGATTCCTTGCGCGTGACTGGGCAAAAAATCGAATGAGGAATTTCCAAAAATTTAAGGCACTAGATATAGCTACTCGACATAAGGGATTCATAATTGTGTTGTTAACCCGCTTATCTCCGCTATTCCCTTTCAATCTTTTAAACTACGCTTTTGGACTGACCGCTGTTCGTTTCAGGGACTATGTTCTTGCCTCTTGGATTGGAATGATACCGGCTATCATCCTATATGTTTCTATTGGCTCCGCTACAAAAAATGTCACAGAGCTCGCTAGCCAAGGTTTTCAGGGGCAAGGTTCCCAAAAATTATTATTAGTTGCTGGACTGATCGCAACACTTCTCCTGGCCACAATCATCATGCGTATAGCAACGAAGACTTTAGACCAACAGCTCACAAAAAAAACGGGTAACAATCCAAAATGATTGATGTGCTGAAAACTAATCTATCAAGTCTGGAATATCCAGGCGCCGAGCATGATCACAATTGGCGCCAACTGGTTTTCCCAAAAAATCACCAGAATCCAAATCCCAAGACGCAGTATCACCTTGTTGTCATAGGCGCTGGACCCGCAGGTTTAATCACCGCAATAGCCGCCGCTGGACTTGGGGCGAAAGTAGCGCTTGTAGAACAAAAAGGAATGGGTGGTGACTGTCTCAATGTGGGTTGTGTTCCATCGAAAGCCTTGCTCGAATTCACACAAAGAGCATCATCCCCGAACTTCGATGATGCCTTCACATGGCTAAGGCAAGTTCGAGAATCTATTGCCAAAACTGATTCAGTTGCCAGATATCTTGCGCACGGCGTTGATGTATTCCTTGGATCAGGTAAATTTGTTGATGGGCAAACGGTTCAAGTTGGTGAGCATAGGCTTGTCACGCGTCGCACAGTGGTTGCGACAGGTTCCCGCCCTACACTGCCTCAAATTCCTGGATTGGCCGAATCAAACCCTTTAACCAATGAATCCCTTTTTGATTTGCTTGAGGCCCCAGATCGACTGGCGGTTCTTGGGGCAGGTGCGGTCGGATGTGAGTTAGCCCAAGCACTCGCTCGCCTAGGCATCGAAATAAATTTATTCGAGACTGCAAATACAATTCTGCCAATGGAACATGCAAAAGCTAGCGCTTCCATTGCCGACGCGTTAATTGCAATAAACGTGAAACTGCATACTAAATCTCAGGTTACTGAAATAAAGCAGACTGGTAGCCATGTAACAGTTTTTACCGCAAAAACCAGAACAACTGTTGATCGGGTCCTCGTAGCTGCAGGACGTCAAGCAAATATCGAGAATTTATGTTTGGAGGCTGCTGGCGTTAAACTTCGAAATGGCCTGATTTCTGTTGATAGCAAACTTAGAACAACTAACTCTAATGTGTTCGCTGCTGGGGATGTGTGTTCTCTACTTAAGTACACACATAATGCTGATGCCCATGCGCGCATCGTTGTCCAAAATGCACTATTCATCCCCACTGCAACCACAACCAAACTTGTGATACCTCACTGCACATATACGGATCCCGAAGTAGCCCGCATAGGACTAACCCGCGAAGAACTGCAGAATCTAAAAACCCCCTATGAGGTTTATCATATTGAACTAGGAGAACTAGACAGAAGCCAAACGGAAGGAGACAAAGAGGGGTTTGTTGAAGTCTTAACATCCAAAGGAAAAGATAAAATCCTTGGTGCAACGATCGTAGCGCGAGACGCGGGAGAACAAATCACTCCCATCTGCGTTGCAATGGCAAATGGTCTAGGACTGAGAGCGCTTGGAAAGGCTATTATTCCGTATCCAACTCGCGGAGAGTATGTTGGACGCCTTGCAGATGCCTATAACCGAAAACGAATTACACCCGCAGTGAAACGTTTCATGAAAACATGGTTTCAACTGGTACGCTGAAATGAGCCACTGCTAGTGGAAAAATGTCCTGACATCGCTGTAATAATACCGGTATTTCGTGACACCCCTGAATGCTGCACTTTAATAAATCATATTCGTAGCTGGACCAAACAACCGACAGAGATCATCGTCGTGTCAGGGGAACAGGATACGAAATTACACAATTTCTGCTTAGACAACCACTGTACATATTTTTTATCCCACACATGTCGAGGAGCACAGCTACACATGGGAGCAAGGTTGGCCACAGCTTCAGTTTTATGGTTCCTACATGCTGATTCTGCCCCTATCTCTTCAAGCATCAGTGATATAGGTATAGCGTGTGCGGAAGGGTGTGATAGCGGTCATTTCAGATTCGCATTTACCGGAGCCCCAAGTTGGGGGAAAACACTCATTGAAGGTTTAGTGAGACTACGCCTTCAGTCAGGCGGCATACCATATGGAGACCAAGGGCTTTTCATACGACGTCAAAGCTATTTTGAGTGCGGAGGATTCTGTCATCAGCCTTTATTCGAAGAAGTCACCTTAGTGAAAAAACTCCGAGCAAGATCGCAATTCAGAGCTCTCGACACGCCAATTGGCGTGTCGCCTAGGCGCTGGGAACACAACGGTTGGATCAAACAAAGCCTGATAAATCGGTCTCTGGCAATCCGTTATATATTAGGCACCCCGGCTGAACAACTCGCCCTAAGTTATGATCAGATACAAGAGACCTCAAGATTGAACAACAACCAAAAAACTGATGTATGAGTGCAAAATTTGATTTACTGAGTTATACGCCCAGTGGAGAACCTAGAGGCTACATACAACCCGGCCCATTGCAGGAACTTTGGTTCCATACCGGGACGGCATGCAACCTCGCGTGCCCTTTCTGCTTAGAAGGATCCAAACCGGGTGATAATCGACTGAATCGAATTACTCTTGAGGATGTCCAGCCTTTCATGGAAGAAGCCGTATCACTAGGAGTTCGTCAGTTCTCATTCACTGGTGGTGAACCTTTTATTGTGAAAGATTTTATTCGTATTCTTCAATACGCCTCAAATTTAAACCCTTGTTTAACACTCACAAATGGCACGGATCCCGTACTAAAAAGAATTCACCAACTTGAACACCTTACAAACCAACCTCATCCCATTGCATTTCGAATAAGCATCGATTTTTCTGATGAATTCCGTCATGACGCTGCGCGCGGTCATGGAAGTTTCCAAAAATCCTTAGACAGTCTTAGGGCTCTTAAGAAGATGGGCTTTAAAATCTCAGTTGCTAGACAAACAGATCCAAACAAAGACAGCGAGGCTGTTGATAGGGAGTATCGCACCCTATTTAAGACACAAGGGCTACCCAAAGAAACAACAATCGTATCTTTCCCTGAATTTTCCACGCCTGGGTCAGCACCCACTGTCCCCTTTATTACCGAAAACTGCATGACCACCTACCACACGAAAGAGACAAGAAAGGATTTCATGTGCTCATTCTCTAAAATGGTGGTAAAAATAAACAATCAAATGCGTGTCTACGCATGCACATTAGTAGATGACGATGAATCCTACGATCTCGGTTGCGATCTAAAAAAAAGCATGGAAAAACGTATAATGATGCGGCACCACCGCTGTTATAGTTGCTTTGCTTTTGGATCATCGTGCAGTGAAATCTAACTACCACTTAAAAAGATATATTTAACCAAAAAATTGGAAAATCAAATTGAAACGCTTGCGGACCTAAGCCTTCCATGGATTGAGTGGATTAGCCCATATATTTGGCTGCAAGCAGCACTAATTATTGTGTTTGGTCTGATCCTTGCTTTCATTGCTGAACGCTTAATTGTCACGACCCTTGAAAAAGTTGTAGTCAGAACCCCTAGTGCGGTTGATGACGAAGTAATCGCAGCTCTTAAAAGGCCTTTATTCCTCAGTATTTTTTTTATTGGCCTATCACTCGCGACTTATCGCCTAGAGTTACCCACCCCTCTTACTAATATAACGCTGTCAAGCCTTTCTACGATTGCTGTAATAGCGTGGCTAGGATTTTTCGTGCGCCTAACCCGCGTAGTTCTGGGGGTCTTTAGTCGAGCAAAGGGTCGGTATGAGTTTGTCCAGCCATCTACGCTTCCTCTTTTCGATAATTCCGCAAAGCTACTGCTATTTCTCAGTGCTCTTTATTTTATCTTCCTAGCGTGGAATATAAATGTAAGCGCACTAATAGCATCAGCGGGAATAGTGGGCCTCGCGCTAAGCTTCGGCGCCCAAGACGCCCTATCAAATATTTTTGGGGGTATGTCTATACTTGCGGATCGTCCATTCAAAGTTGGTGACTTCATTAATCTTGATACTGGAGAACGGGGCGAGGTCACTCATATTGGGCTGCGAAGTACGCGACTACTAACCCGGGATGACGTGGAAATAAGCGTACCTAATAGTGTTATGGGTAACGCTACAATCATCAACGAGACTGGAGGCCCACATGAAAAATTTCGCATTAGAATACGTGTTGGCGTTGCCTATGGAAGCGACATAGATAAAGTTGAGCAAACCTTGGTCAAGGTTGCAATCTCAAATACTGAAATTTGCGATACGCCGACGCCAATAACACGATTCCGTGCCTTTGGCGACTCTAGCTTAGATTTTGAACTGCTCGCCTGGGTCAACAAACCTGTCCTCAGAGGCCGCTTAGAACATGAGCTTAATCGGGGAGTCTACAAAGCATTCAACAAGGCCGGGATTGTAATTCCATTTCCTCAGCAAGATATACACATAAAAACCCAAGATTCATGAAATAATAATCAGGTTATGATAATAGACCGACTAACTAAGCACACACTTTCTTACTAACACCGTTATAGCGATATAATCTGCAACATGGAAATCTGTCACCCTCATAACCTGAATCAAAAGCCAGACCAGGTCAAACCTTATGGTATTCGTATTAGCCTCCCTAGAGGAGCTACATTTGGAGATCTGCTTGGAAAAGACTGGGAGCAGCACCACTGGTTTACTACGTTCGAAGAACGCGATCAAACACTAAATGATATGGCCAGTGAACATCTCTATTCCCGACAGGGCGACCGTCCTAGACTTATTTTTGAGTCCATTGAAATGCCCGAAGAGTCGGATTCTAACTAACACACTCGTATAATAGCCGCCCTTTGCGCTGCATCCCATGAGGGATTCAGTAAATATGGCGATTCGCTTGGAGAAACAAGAATGCTTGATCTTATGAAGATTGCTCGAACCGAGGCCGATGGTGGAGACCTCTTTGGACGCCTCCAAGAAATGTTTGAGCCATCTGATATTCAACCCACAGGTCATCCGGACGCGGTGATATGGAAAGGTGGTCATCACTGTGGGACGGTCAACCCCGTCGCCCATTCGCTAACTGATGCTTATGCGTTACTCGGTACTATTGCTGCAATCGACATTCTGGGGCTTCCTTTTTATGCAGTACCTATGTGGGCACAGTATCGCCATGACACGAAACTCGCATCCTTAAGCTGGTTTGGAAACATGCCATGCACTTCAATTAAATGGTCAACTGCTGGTGACGCATACGTTAACGATTCGAGCGGGGGGAAAGTCGTTGTAATGGGGAAATCTGGGAATGCACCGCTTAGAACACAAGCAGGAGTCTACTGTAACGTACGCCCCTATGGCCAAACAACCGTGGTTCGTTGCATGCCTTGCCTTCCCTACTCTCAAGATAAGGCTGTATTCGATGTCGACCCAAAGACAGGCATCATTCACAGCGAAATGAATACACCAGGCATACAGATGGCTTACGCCAACCGACGTTTCCTTCAAATGGTGCATGAAACTGGAAAAATCGGCCGGGTAGCTTTCAAACCAACCCAGGCACAGGAGGATGGCATTAACGCTGGGCTCCTATCCTGGATGCTCGAAGGAACAAAGTTTGAGGTTGGTCGTAAATATGCCGTTGACGGTTATGTTGAACATCGTGAGTTGGTTGATCGGATAATAAATTTACTTCCTGCAGACTTTAAAAATGGCATGGAGAATTGGGGTGGTCGAATTGAACAGCATATCTCTGATACTAACTATGGGATTCTGATCTGGGATCTGATCCAACATCAGGATGTTATTATTCTAGCTACAGACCTAGATGGCGACCGGCTTACAGATCTCCTTGCCGACGTTTCAGATCCATTGCGCGCATTTGGAGAAAAGGTTCTCAACCACGCGAATGCCCATGTTGATAATCTCTGGAGCGAAATGGGCTACACAACAAGAAATGGCCGTGATATGACGTCAGTCATGTACCGCATGGAGGGGCCACCAATACATGAACAGACTCTTGGTTCTGCTGATGCCATGCTTTTGAGGCTCCTAAACGGGGATGAATCAATGGGCGGAACAAAGAGCCCCTACGATCCACGAATTCACTTTGTACTAATACGTGATGCTTATAAAGACGCCAACCCTGAAAATAAGGAACTTCATGCCTGGCTGGATAAAGCGCTCACAGTTTTTGACGATGTTTATACTGGAGAACGCCCAGGGTTTCTGCAGGGTTACGCACAATTAAAAGAAGCAATTACTCCTTGGGGAAATTGATCGGACAGAAAATAAATTCGCGCTGATCATTCTCTAAACAAAGTGTTGACGGATGGAATCATCTAGCTACTGCGGTCGAACCTGCCCATTACCTTTAACAATATACTTGTAACTGGTTAGTTGCTCAGCTCCAACTGGTCCGCGAGCATGGATTTTTCCAGTAGCAATGCCTATCTCGGCACCCATCCCAAATTCTCCGCCATCCGCATACTGCGTCGATGCATTGTGGAGAAGTATTGCGCTATCAACTTCGTTCAAGAATCGCTTGGCTGCATGTTCATCCTGAGCAAGGATTGACTCAGTATGACCAGAACCATACTGCCGAATATGGTCCATTGCTTCCTCTAGGTCTTCAACGACACGAACAGAAATAATGGCATCAAGATACTCCATACCCCAGTCGGTTTCTTCAGCATGCTTAACACGTGGATCTGTTTCCTTTGTTAGAGTGTCGCCACGCACCTCGCATCCTGCTTCTAACAAATCAGCAATTAAGGGTGCAAGGTGGGATTCACTAACAGCACGATCCACAAGCAAAGTCTCCGTTGCTCCACAGATTCCGGGTCGCCGCATTTTTGCATTGACTACAACCTGACGAGCCATTTCTAAATCAGCCGAGGCATGAACATAGGTGTGGCAGATCCCCTCCAAGTGACTCATCACCGGTACACGTGCATCTTGCTGCACCCTTGAAATAAGACTTTTGCCTCCTCGAGGCACGATCACATCTACAAACTCAGACATATCACGCAAAAGAATACCAACGGCCTCACGATCCTGGGTAGGCACAAGTTGAATAGCTGTCTCCGGCAATCCTGCCTTCAAAAGTCCCTGAACCAAGCAGGAATGGATAGCAGCATTTGACAACGCAGCCTCCGATCCACCTCTAAGAATCACAGCATTTCCACTTTTTAAACAGAGTGCGCCAGCGTCCCCAGTAACATTCGGTCGACTCTCGTAAATGATGCCAATGACTCCAAGAGGCACACGAACCCGCTGAATCCTCAATCCATTTGGTCGATTCCACTCCGCTATGACATCCCCAACAGGGTCGGAAAGACCAGCAATACTTTCAATTCCATCTGCCATCGAGGTTACACGATTATCATTAAGAGCCAATCGATCTAGCAGTGCGCTTGAGAGTTTTCGCTCTTTAGCCCGCTCCATATCCACGGCGTTAGCCTCAAGGATCAAGCTAGCAGAATCTCTCATAGCATCAGCTGCAAACATCAACGCTTTGGTTTTGACCTTGGAATTCACCCGTGTCAATTTGTCCGCTGCATCTCGAGCCGCATGCCCTAACAACCGCATCTGTTGATAAAGATCTTGCGAGACTTTTTTCTCGACGTAACCCATCAGTTACTCCCATTACTTATCAATACTAGATTATCTCGATGAACAAGCTCATTCCGACCACGATAGCCCAGAATATTCTCTATCACATCTGAGCGCAGTCCCATAATTGATCTCGCTGCATCAGAAGAATATGCGACTAGTCCTCGACCTAACTCCACTCCCGACTGGTCTTTAATATAAACTGCTACACCTCGCTCAAACTTACCAGTAACACCTATAACCCCAACTGGTAACAAACTCCGACCTAAAGCCAGAGCTGCCTTGGCGCCATCATCAACAGTAATACTTCCCTGAGGCTTGAGAGATCCAGAAATCCATTGTTTTCGAGACGCTTGCGGAGTGGAACTCGGCAAAAACCAAGTCCCCCTAGCTCCGTTCTGGAGAGCCTGGATCGGACGTTCCATACACCCAGAAGCGATCAACATTTGACATCCTGCTCCCATAACAATCCGCGCTGCCTCGACCTTTGTGCGCATACCACCGGATGAATGAGTGGATCTTGCGCCACCCGCCATTTTCCAGTGCTTATCACTAAGTTCATCTATCTCCAAAATATGTTTTCCATTGGGGTCCACGCTAGGATCAGCCGTGTACAGGCCATCAACATCGGAAAGTAAAATCAAGCAATCTGCGCTTACCATTTGAGCAATCCGAGCTGCAAGCCGATCGTTATCCCCATAACGAATCTCCTGAGTTGCAACCGTGTCATTTTCATTCACCACAGGCACTACATTCTTCTGCAACAACGCAAGAAGAGTATTCGAAGCATTTAGATACCTTCTCCGGTTCTCGCTATTATCTAAAGTAAGCAGAATCTGAGCTGCAACGATGTCATGGGCGCCAAGCATCTTATGATAAGCATGAGCTAGCTGAATCTGTCCTACCGCAGCAGCGGCCTGACTATCCTCTAATCGAGCATGCATTGGATCAATGCCTAGTTGCTTAAGCCCTAGTGATATCGCCCCGGAGGAAACAATAACTATCTGCTTACCCGCCTTACGCATATCAACAACATCAGCGCACAGCCCTTCAAGCCATTGATGCCTAATCCCCCCTCCCATACCCTGGTCCACACATAGTGCGGACCCGATCTTGAGTACGACCCGACTTGACTGCATTAAACGCTCAGACGTAATCGTAGAGAGCTTCACTTTTTATCCTAAAAAATCCTAACTAGCCAGGTGTAAGTAATGGAGCGCCACGAGCCACCGCCATGGCGCCACTGCGTACAACCGTTAGTATTTCAACGCCCGCTGAAAGCTCCGAGATAAATCGATCTACCTTCCCACTGCCACCAAGCAACTCAACAGTAAAATGTCCTGCGTGATCATCCAATATACGCCCCCCGAATTGACTTACTAAGGCCATGAGCTCATCTTTATCATCAACGTCTAATTGAAGCTTAAACAGAACTAGCTCACGCTCAATATGATCCCCTTTAGTCATGTTTATGATATTCACCACATCGACAAGCTTTGCTAACTGTTTGGTTATTTGATCTATGACGTCGTCTGATCCTGTCGTAACCAAAGTTAATCGAGACACAGTTTCATCATGAGTTGGCGCAACATTCAGGCTCTCAATATTATAGCCGCGCGATGAAAATAAATTAGCCACCCGCGCCAAGGCGCCGGCTTCATTCTGAAGAAGTATTGAAATTATGTGTCGCACTGTGTGCACCCATTTTTTATAGTACGGCCCGAGTATTATCAAAGAATGTTGGCGCAGAACAACAGCTATTGCAATGCAAAAACTTTTAATCAACACTCGGAATGCTAATTGGAATCTCTAAACTATGACGACGCAGACTCAAAACCAGCCAAACCAACCGCATCCATTATCTGGTACTGAGATGAATGGCGCAGAGATGCTCGTACAAGTGCTTGCTGATCAAGGGGTAGAGACGGTTTTTGGATATAGCGGGGGCGCTATTCTTCCAACGTTTGATGCCGTTTTCAGATACAACGAAGAAAATTCACCCGAAGGTCAAGATGCCATATCATTAATTGTTCCAGCCAATGAGCAAGGAGCATGCTTTATGGCATCTGGCTATGCGCGCGCAACGGGGGATATCGGCGTAGTCATAGTGACATCTGGACCAGGCGCTACAAATTGTGTAACTCCGGTTCGTGATTGCATGGCAGACTCCATTCCCATCGTTGTAATTTGTGGTCAGGTCGCTACATCTTCAATTGGTACCGATGCATTTCAGGAAGCTCCGGTGAACAGCATCATGGGTTCCGTAGCGAAACATGTTTTCCTGGTTACTGATCCCAAGCGATTAGAAATGACTATGCGTTCAGCCATAGAAATAGCCCAGTCGGGTCGCCCAGGACCTGTAGTTATAGATGTTCCGAAGGATGTTCAAAACTGGGTAGGCTCATATCTCGGAGAGGGTCTTCTCCCAATCCCCGGATACAACAATCGCATTCAAGCTACACGCAATAACACAATGACCGAAGAACGGTGTAAGGAGGTTTTTTCTTTTCTAGCTAAAAGCGAGCGACCACTGATCTATGCTGGGGGAGGAGTAATCAATGCTGAGGCGGCAGAGGCTATGCGGGCGTTTGCCCTTGCTTTCAAAATTCCAGTAGTCACAACACTTATGGGTCTTGGCAGTTTCGATACTAAACATCCTCTTGCCTTGCACATGTTAGGCATGCACGGTGCGGCTTATGCAAATTATGCTGTAGATGATTGCGATCTTTTGATTGTCTTTGGAGGACGTTTCGATGATCGTGTGGCTGGCGACCCCCCTAAATTTGCAAGTAACGCTAACCACGTCTTACATTTTGATATTGACCCTTCAGAAATAAACAAAGTTAAGGCTGTCGACTGGCACTATGTTGGGCTAATGGCCCCTGCTCTAGAAGCGTTGACAAACTATGGACGTCAGAAAAAATTCACTAAAAATCTTGAAAAATGGCATAACGACCTTCAGGAGCTAAAAACAACTTACGCGCTAAATTATGATCGAGATAGCCAACTCATCCAGCCCAATTACATTATTGAAACAATCAATAAAATTACACAGGGTAATGCCATTATTTCAACCGGTGTGGGGCAGCATCAAATGTGGGCTGCACAATATTTTGATTTTTGTGAACCTCGGCTATGGATGACATCGGGCAGTATGGGCACTATGGGATTTGGCTTGCCCGCGGCCATAGGTGCGCAATTCGGTCGACCGGACAAGCTAGTTATTGATGTCGACGGGGATGCAAGCATTCGAATGAATCTTGGTGAATTAGAGACAGTGACAACCTATGGACTCCCCATCAAGGTGCTTGTGCTAAATAACTACGGCGACGGTATGGTCATGCAGTGGCAGCGGCTATTCTTTAAGGGCAGACTTTCCGCTAGCGACAAGTCATTACGAAAGAAAAACTTTGTAAAGGCTGCCCGAGCGGATGGCTTCAAGTACGCAGAAAGGCTTGATAAAAAACAAAATGCACCTGCTATTCTCAAAGAGTTTTTAGCCTACGACGGGCCTGCATTTCTTGAAGTAATAATCGATCCTGAAGCAGGCGTCTATCCGATGGTTCCACCCGGAATGTCATATCAGGCCATGCTGACAGGAGATTTCATACCAAACCGCTATGATGGGTGCGTCACCGAACAACCCAATGCGTCAGAGTTATTCTAAAAACTCTCTTTTTCTGCTAACTAGCAGCACCTTTAACAACATGATTGACGGCGTTAATTAACTGCTGCAAATCGTCAGAATCAATATTAAGCGCGGGCGTAAGGTACACCACATCCCCAAATGGTCGGATCCAAACTCCTTGGGAAATAAATTGTTCCCGTAAGTAATTTATATCCGGGCGATGCAAGAACTGAACCACTCCGATAGCCCCTTTTACTCGAACATCAGTCACCCCCGGATAGCCTCTACAAACAGCCAGTCCTTCTTCAAGTTGGGATTCAATCATCGTTGCTTGCATTAGCCGTGGTTCAGTTTCAAACAGATCCAGTGATGCATTGGCTGCTGCACAAGCTAGCGGATTACCGCAGAACGTTGGGCCATGCATCAGCGCTTTTTCATATTCATCTGAGAGGAACGCTTCGTAAACATGTCCAGTGGCTACAGTCGCGGCTAAAGGCATGGTGCCTCCCGTAAGCGCTTTAGAAAGAGTAATAATGTCCGGTTCGACAGCTGCATGCTCGCAGGCAAATAATTTTCCGGTGCGACCAAAGCCAGTTGCAATCTCATCTAAAATCAACAATAAATCATGTCGACGTGTGATATCAGAAATGGCCGCCAAAACCTCTGGCTCATGAAACTTCATCCCTGCGGCAGCCTGCACCAAAGGTTCTACTATGACACCAGCCAGCTCACTCGCATGTGTCGAAATTATGTTTTCTAAGGCGCTCAATGATTTCTCATCACGCGGTAAATCCACAATTATTTGATCAGCCAAAACATCTTTAAAAAGGCGGTGCATTCCATCTACAGGATCACAAACAGACATAGCCGCAAATGTATCGCCATGATAGCCATCTCGAAAACTCATAAATCGAGTACGCCCAGAAATTCCTTTATTCTTCCAGTATTGCACTGCCATTTTCATTGCTATTTCTATAGCAACCGATCCCGATTCGGAATAAAAGACATGATTTAGCTCGCCTGGAAGTAGCCTAGCTAAACGATCTGTGAGCCTTACAACAGGCTCATGAACTAGCCCGCCCAACATAATATGCGGCATGAATTCCAACTGTTCCTGAACGGCTTGTCTAATATGAGGGTGATTGTATCCATGACAAGCGCTCCACCAGGAGCCAATGCCATCAATGAGTGTGCGTCCGTCTCTCAAATAAATCCGCACCCCCTCCGTTCGCACGGCCATCATTGGTATAGGGGCTGTCTGCATCTGCCGATAAGGCAGCCAAGGTTGCGTCACACTCATTTAAAAAAACCCCAATATGCGTATTGCTCTCAACAATACTAACGGACTCTGGATATAATCGCGGCCTCAACAACTGTGTTTAATAACAACATGACCGAAATTAATTGTTTTAAAGCCTACGATATAAGGGGCCGAGTCCCTGAAGAGCTTAATGACAATATCGCATATCGTATTAGCCGCGCATATGCCGAATTCATTAAACCTAAACAGGTAGCGCTGTGCCGAGATATACGTCTGTCCAGCGAAACACTAACCCAAGCTATCGCGAAAGGCTTAACCGATTCAGGTGTACATGTTCTGGATTTGGGGGTCGGTGGGACAGAGCTTGTTTACTTTGGAACTTTCCATGAAAAATTAGATGGCGGAATAATGGTCACGGCTAGCCATAACCCTCTTAACTACAACGGAATGAAGCTTGTAAGGGAGGAATGTCGTCCAATCAGCGAGAATACCGGCCTGATTGAAATTAAAGCTCTGGCCGAACGAGCTAATTTCTCAAACACAGAGCCTTCTGGAACCGTCACAAAAATCGATTTGATGCCTAGCTATATTAGCCACTTACTGTCTTACATCAATATCGACCAGTTATCTCCCATAAAAATTGTAGTCAACGCGGGAAATGGCGGCGCAGGCGCAATCATTGATTTACTTGAAAAACATTTACCTTTTGAATTCATCAAAGTTCACCACGAACCAGATGGATCATTTCCAAATGGGGTGCCTAACCCAATGCTAGAGGAGAATCGCTTAGTCACAAGCGACTTCGTCAAAAGCTCTGGGGCTAACTTGGGAATTGCTTGGGATGGCGATTTCGATCGATGTTTTTTCTTTGATGAGAATGGGCGATTCATCAATGGATACTATATCGTTGGCTTATTGGCTGAGAGCTTTCTGGCTAAATCGCAAGGCGAATCTATCGTCCATGATCCTCGTCTAACGTGGAATACCTTGGAGATCATCCGAAATAACCATGGCTTACCAATCCAAAGTAAGTCGGGACACTCCTTCATAAAGCAAACTATGCGTGAACGAAATGCAATCTATGGTGGAGAAATGAGCGCACACCATTATTTTCGCGATTTCTCTTATGCCGACAGCGGTATGATTCCCTGGCTTCTGGTTGTAGAGATAATGTGCCTCCGAAAAATTCAATTATCAGAGCTAGTGGATAAAAGAATAAAGCTCTTCCCAACAAGTGGAGAAATTAATCGAACGGTAAAAAATGCGCCTCAAGTGCTCGCTAGAATAGAGGAAATATACGCAAAAGATGCCTTAAACATAGAACATATCGATGGACTTAGTTTAGAGTTTTCTGATTGGCGTTTTAACGTGAGGGCATCCAATACCGAACCATTACTGCGCCTCAATGTAGAAACAAAAAGTGATATTGATTTGATGCAAGCTCGAACTAAAGAACTACTAGCTGTAATTGAAAATCAGTAGTTCTAAACAATCAGATATTCTTACCTAAGCACATCTGTGCAACAAACAAGATTTTGTTCATCACAAGGGAGTCAAAAAGTTGAGCGAAAATCTCCTCAGAGGGTTTGCCCAGAATAAGTTAGCCAAACTTAAAAGTCAGCACCTTCGTCGCACGCTCGTCGAAACAGTACGCTCCTCTAATGGGAAGGTCCGCCAAAACTCTCGAGAGCTTATATCCTTTTCTTGTAATGATTATCTTGGACTTTCCCAACACCCCAATATCATTAAAGCCAGTCAAGAAGCTACCTATAAGTATGGTGTGGGATCTGGCGGCTCCCGTCTAGTCAGCGGCAATAATCCTCTGAACACTCAACTTGAATCATCACTAGCAAAACTTAAGGGCACTGAGGACGCCGTAGTTTTTGGAAGCGGCTACTTAGCAAATATAGGAGTTATACCAGCATTAGTTGGACGGAAAGATTTAATATTGATAGATGAATTATCCCATGCTTGTCTCTTCACCGGAGCAACGCTAGCAAATTCACATATCATTCGGTTCAACCATAACGATACCTCAGAAGTATCTATGCATTTAGCTAAGCACAGGAAATCATATCAACACTGTCTGGTTCTGACTGATGGCGTTTTCAGCATGGATGGTGATTTAGCACCAATCTTAGAGCTAAATAACCTATGTGAACGTTATCAGGCATGGCTCATGACAGATGATGCTCATGGCCTTGGCGTCATCGAAAATGGTCGGGGATCGAGCTTCATCAACGGCAGTGCAATACCGGTACCACTTCAGGTTGGCACTCTTTCTAAGGCAGTAGGAGCCTATGGTGGCTACCTCTGCGCGAATGCAGATATCACAGAACTCATGCGAAATCGAGCCAGAAGTCTCCTTTATGCTACAGCGTTGCCACCAGGTAATCTCGCTGCAGCTATCGCTGCTCTAAAGATCATTGAAACCAACGTAAAACTGACAAACAAGCCACTATCACTTGCGAAACGCTTTGCAACCATCCTAGGACTAAAACCACCTGAAAGCCCTATTGTTCCAATTCGACTTGGCGATGTAGAACGCACTCTGAAGGCATCAAAACAACTAAAAGACCGGGGTTTTTTAGTTGTGGCTATCCGGCCCCCCACCGTACCGGAGGGCACTGCTCGTCTACGCTGTACTTTTTCAGCTTCACACACCGAGACTCAAGTAGACCTCTTTGCAAAGGCGGTAAAGAAAGTTTTAGCAGACCAGTGAAAAAGATTTTTATAACAGCCTCAGGCACTGAGATTGGCAAGACGTTTGTGACTCAAACGCTGATCCATCAATTGCGAAAAAGCAATCGATCTGTGCGAGCACTTAAACCAGTCCTAACTGGTATAGATAAAGACAATGAGTCATCCAGCGATGCTGGGCTTCTTTTAAACGCATTAGGTCTAGATGTATGTTCTGAAAACATTTCAAGCATTAGTCCTTGGTGTTTCAAACAGCCTATCTCCCCCGACTTGGCAGCTGTTCATGAAGGAACTTCAATTGCTTTTAAAGATTTACTAGCTTTCTGCGAAATGCATGATGAACTGGATGCGCTGCTCATTGAAGGCATCGGCGGCATCATGGTTCCATTAGATGAAACACACACAGTGCTTGACTGGATTATCGCGCTCCGTGCCCCTGTCCTCTTGATCGTAGGTAGCTACCTCGGCACACTCAGCCATACGCTGACAGCCTTAGGCATGTTGAAAGCAACCTCTGTTCCTATCGCCGGTATAATAGTAAACGAATCATCAAACCAACCTGTTTCGGCCCAGGAAACGGCCGACATCATTTCAAGATTTAGTCACAACATCCCCATCAGGGTGCTTCCACGAGTCAATAAACCGGAAGACGCACCGGATCTTTTACCTCTTATAAACCCCTACCTATAAATTCATAGAAGTTGTACTGATAAGCAATCAATAAATTATAGCGGGATTCACCGTAGAGCCTGTCGCGCCCTGTATTTTTAAAGGCTGCATTACGAATGCGAACTCGTAAACATCCCGTGCAGCAAGTTCATCTAGCTTCAGGCGTTCAAGCAAGTGGATGCCATTAACAACCAGCATAATCTGATGAACTGGCAAAGAAAGCTTAGGGTCTGGATTAGGCTGCACTTCCACAGGCTGATTATCAGCGCCCACAATCATCGGGTTTTGAGCAGCAAGCCACTCAGCAGCTTCTACACCAATACCTGGCCCTCCACGAAGGTATCGAGGCACGTCTAGTTCCCAAAGAACCCCCCACCCGGTATGGATAATTACTGCATCACCTGGTGCAATTGTAAAATCGTGTCTTGCAAGCTCCTCCTGAAGATCAGCGACAGTAATTTCATAGTCTTCCGCCAGCATATCGACACCCTTCAACTCAGCGATATCAAGCAGTATTCCTCGTGTCATAAGCATGCCCACGTTTTCAATACCAAGCCGCGTAAATCCATCGCGAGTCAAAATCTCATCAACCCGGTTACAGTTATAAAAAGTGTTACCAATACTCTGATGGCTAAAACCATCTAGCTGTGTACCTACCTGACCAAGCTCTGTTACTACAAGCTCTTCATTTGAACCTCTCCTATTTGACAAGGAGTTCATTGATGTCGGCTTAACTAAAAGGTCAAAGTGACGTGATCCAAGCGGGATGTCTCCATGAAGCACATTACCAAGCTCAATGACCTCGCCACGACGTATCAACTGTGCTGCTCGCATAACTGAGGCTACGCCCATGTGGTTACCTGAACCGCGCTCATCATCTGCACCCCACTGAGATGGGCAACGATCTACCTCAGCTGGTGGAGTCCATGACTGAGCATTTACCTTCCACGCTATGGGACACAGCATAAAAAACATTATGATTTTCAGGAATTGCATTTAAATACCCCTTTTCTATTTTCAGCACAGACTCTTCTGAGCGGTTTGAAATTTAGTTATTACTTCGCCCAAATCTTACGCTAAATATTAACAATTGACCTCGTATACATACCAACATAAAAAAAGGGCGTGCTAAAAATAGCACGCCCCTTAGAATGACCCACTGCTACTGCTGTGCAACCCGATTAGTTTGTTCGTTTCTGATCAGCGTTAAGTCAACTCGCCTTTCCATTGCCATCGAATCAACATCACTCTCTACGGCTGAAGCGTACGCTTCTCCATAAGCATTCATAATAATCCTGCTAAACGGAACACCTCCTTTTATCAAAGTTTCCATTACTGCAGTAGCACGTTGCTCCGCAAGTTGCTTATTATCTGACAACTTACCGCGAGCATCCGTATGCGCTTCAATTTGAATCAAGGTATCGTCAAAACGCCCCAAAAGTTCTGCTAAACGCAACAAACGAGTCTCAGTCACATCAGGCAATTCGCTTTCGTTAGTCCTAAAAAGCACTTTTACATCAAGCGCCTCACTTACACTTGACTGCATCCGTTTGTCCTGATTCCGCAGTTCTTCTTCAAGTAAGACGACTGCGCGTCCACTGTTTTCAACCAGACTGTTCAGTATTTCAACCTCGGCCCGTGCCTCAGCCCACTGCTTCTCAAGCTGGGTTCGAGAATCATGCTCCGCATCAAATAGGTCCCCTAAAAAGGCGCCCATTGCTGCTCCAAAAACAAACCCGACCGGGCCCGCAACTACACCACCTATAACCGCTCCACTCCCAATCCCAACGGATTCATGCTTTGATTGTAATTCTGCTTCAGATGTCCAACCGCTGGTTGTAAATATAATGGCCGTCAATAAGGCGGTGATAAATTTGATCATGGCGTTGCTCCTTTGTTTCAATTACCCGTTCATGCGCTGAGGCACAGATACATTGAAGTTGATTTTTAAGCCAAACCACTGATGAAAACGGGCGAAATACCCCAAAAAAAATGATGAATTCTGATGAGTGTTAGCCGCGTAATGAGGATAACGCCACGAAAGTGCCTCCGTTCCTTTGGCAGAGCACCCTCATCAACACAGCAAAACGGGCGGAAGACAACATCTGGCCATTCGTGACTTCATAGTAGACGGGAAAAGCTACTGCATGGATGCGTACCCTCCGAGTACCATCTTCACCAACTAGGTTGCGTCTATCAACCTCTCTAACAACGGCGTTTATAGAACCTGCAGCGAAATCATCGCTGTAAACATACAGGCTAATTTTTTTTGTAGGATCATAGAAAGTTTCTATCGCCTCCAGAATGCCTTCTCTAGGGCTAGAGTTTGAAAACGCAGACCAGTTACTCAGTCCGTCAATAATTGCCTCTCGAGTTGAGGGGGTATCGGGAATCCACTCATTGCGATAACTCGCATACATGTATTCACCCATGTCATTAAATACCTGGATTCCTTTTACCTGAGGATAAACCTGAAGTGTCTCAGTAACCTGTTGCTGAACACGTGACCACGCGTACCGCCGCATACTTCCAGAGGTGTCAATTATGAAAATAATGTACTCGCTGTCCACGGGAATTCCACCGATAACATAGTCATCAGGATCCGGGCGATAATCTGCAAGTAGGCGCTGCATATCCTCCGTCAAGCGCTGTTTGGCCTGCGCTAAGCGTCCCTCTAACTCATTAGAGAATTCTGCGTCATCCTGCGTAGCCAAAAACTCGGCTCGAATTCTTGTAAGATCAGCCTGCAATTGCTCAATCTGGGTTTCATCTGCGGCGACATTGTCTATTGTGGCCAGCCTCTCTGTTGAGATGACCCTGGTTTCGCCAAGAATATCCTCTAGCTCTTCCTCATACTGAACAATCAAATTTTCAAGATTCAAGTGAGTCTCTTCCAATCGAATTGGCTCAAAGATTTTTGTAATTACAAGCAGCAGGATTACTGCCCCAAATCCGCAACAAATAACATCCAAAAAGGAAAGACTACCCGTCTCAATATCTCTACGTTTTCTTTTCATGGCCAATCCTCTGAAGGCGCCATCATCGAACCACCCGTATTAAGCGCTAACCACCAATAAGACGGTGCCGATTGCGGGTCTCCCTCCATCGCATAAAGAATCACATTAACTGGCACATTGAAAGGTAGGTCTCTTATTGCACGGTTAAAATGCCCAAGACGTTCCTTTCCAGTAACTCCTGGACTTATGGGATTTACCTCACCCATAGTGGGCAACCCATCGACGAGCAAATAAATATTATCTGGCTTTGGATCCAATGGCCTCATAGTCGCAAAGGCAGCATGCAAGCTCGTAGCCCCATCGGGAGCTGTCTCTCTTAGGTTTTGAACGGCGTTATTTAGAAGACTCCCATCAGTAACCGTTTGCCATCGTCCATCGCTACCGTCGATAAGACTCCAAGCCTTGTCGTTGAAAGCATAGATTTGAACTTGCGTGCCTGGTTGAATTTGCGTGGTCAACCAGTCAACAGTATCCACTACCTGACGCCATTTGGGTGCCTGCAGCTTCTGCTCTATCGACATATTACGGCGCCTAAGCACGTTAACGATGGTTCGATCCAACATGCTAGATGAAGCATCTACCAATATCACAATACGGTCGCCTCCCATTCTGAGACCGGTCAGATATTGACGATTCCCATCCCCGGTAAAGGAACGTATCCGATCACCCGCATCCTCTGGCGTGATGCTAGCTGCCGAAAGGCGCTGGGTTTCATTCTCTAAATCCTGCAATTCCGCGCGAAGTCGTTCAATAGCTGTTTCGCGTGCAGTTGAATCTGCCGTTATTGTGCTGAATTCTTCCTCCGTGGTCTGAATTTCAGTGACAACCTCTTCTCTAAATGCCTGCAAAACAACCAATTCTTCAATGAGCCTTGCTAGATCACTCTTTATTTGAACAAGATTTTTACGTCCCGTAAGAACCTTGAGCTCCGCTCGATCCACCTCACTCGCCAGATCATCAAGCACCGCTTCCCTTCGCAGGTCGATATTAGCGTTAATAATCATAAAAAATAGGATAACCGCACCAAACCCACAAGTCATAGCGTCAAGAAAGGATAACGAGAACACATTGAGAGATTTACGAGCCAACGTATTCCTCCATTGCTATGACCTGTAATTCTTCGCCAGGAATTCCTATCCGTATAACATCTGCTGGATGCAAGGCAATTTCACCAGACACTCTCTTTTCATTTACATACGTACCAAACTGACTCAAATCTACCAAGCAAAGCTGACCTTCCTTGCGAAAAATCTCGCAATGAGATCGAGAAACAGCCTCCTGCCCCTCACCAATAATAATATTATGGCCTCCATCAATACCTTCGAGACCAACAAAAAGTGAAGCACTATCGACTGCATAGGCAATCCCGCGATATACCAAGTGAGTAGACGGAGATGATAAATGTCCTTGATCACAGTGGCTCACAACCACCACTTTTTCTGATTCCAGAGAATTGAGCTGCACGGCTTCCCCCCTCCAAGGCAACCGCTTAAGTAGTTTCACCGGATCATCTGACTGAGAAACACCTTCCAACCCCTTAAGCACGCCTAGTGCTGCTGCCCCTGTATCCATTGGAACAACATGAATGCTATCCAAGGATTGAAATTCACTTATCACTCCAGGTAGTTGATGGAGACGATGGGATAATTGCACAACCAAACCAACTCCTGGCTTTCGAAACTGCAGACTAAGCTGTACCAATGCCTGACAAAACCCATCCGCCACGCTCAGTAACTGATCCCGCTTGATCTCTACACGGTGTTCTTGACCGTTATACGGAAGACATAGTTCTGCATCTCCCTCTTCTTGAAGCTTAGTGAGCCAATCTGGCAAAAAATCGTAGACAAGTTGTTCAGTTTCTGCGCGGTGAAACGGATCAAAACGTGTCTGAAGCACAAAAATCTCTGCTACTCTCGTCGCCAATAGATCTAGAAGCGAAGCAATGCCAACACTATTCAGCCCCTGCTCATATCTTTCGGAAACATCATCACTTTGATCAATCATCACTGCTGAAACACGGTGCAAACTAGCGTCCAAATAGACTAGCCGGCAATCAGGATAAGGTTGAGTACTGGCTGCAACCCCAGCATTCACCATAGCCCGCACCGGCATTTCACACTCCTGAGAAAGACCAAGCAGCAAACCCAATTGCTCCCGGGTATAGTGCCCCGGAACCACCAGCAAAGCATTCATGCCAGCTTTTCCAAAACGCTTCCATATGGAGTTAAGCTGTGCAAAAGCAAGTTCTGCGGAACTATCAACCGCATCAATACCTGCGCTTCCTGAATTCATGCTCAACTCGTCCCAGAAACGATTGCTAGTCTGCCGTGGCTTTAACCGCAGCTGAGCATATGCATCCAGGCCAGTTATTATTGATCCATCAATCAATGCAGCGTAACCGGGCTCTGTGGCAAGAACACCCCTTTGATCAGCAATGACCAGCTCAGCATCATTTATTTCAATGGCTAGCGTGCTCACATTACTCGCTACGTGCCCCCGCGGGCTTGCATATGTCTTATAAGGTTGTGGTCAATATAAGTTTGTATATCGAATACTTGACGTTCCTGCAAAAGCTGAAGCTGATGCACTAGAAACATAACTACTATAGAAATAAGAAGCGCGATAAAGGTACTGTTAAAAGCTGTGCCAAGACTCTGAGTAACACCTGCTATATCACCATCCACTGCTCGATGCGCTTGACTCAACGCCTCACCAATACCCCTAACAGTGCCAATAAATCCAACTGAGGGTATTGCCCACGCAATATAGCGAATCATCGATAGTTCCGACTCTAGGCGTCCACTTTCCGACTCACACAGAGTGTTTGCTACGGAAGATACATCTTGAACATTTCTTGTAGACCCAAAACGCTCAAGTGAAGACAAAAGAACTCTCGGCAGCAACATATCTCGAATAGAATCTGGTAATGATTGAATGGTACGAGCGTACTCACGAGTATCTTCTGGAAGAATTCGCACCCCCTCCCTTACCGGCACCAGTTCTTCCTGCAAAAGCTTCCTTTCCTTTGCCGCCCTCACGGCCTTAAACCCCATTATGGAAAATACCCAGAACATAAGAACAAAACATGATTCTTGTTCAAAATCTCGCACCAGAACGTATAAAGAACGCTGGGGAGTGTAGTCGGCGTCCTCTTGAATGCGTATTGTCTGTTCCGCAACAATAGCCGAAGCTTGTGGCCGGACAACAGTTACATATACAGCGTGAACAATAATCACGGCAATTATCAGGGCAAAAACCTGATACAAAAACTCACTAGAAAAATTCCGTTTCATCATTCAAACTCACTAAAAATACAAAGAAGGCATTAGATATTTACAGGAAATACAATTTCCTCATCCGCATCAATTTCTTGACTGGGAAGAAAGATTTCATCCAGAGGTCGAGTATCTGGCTGAGGTGCGGCTGGTTCTACAGGGGCAGTTAATTCCTCAGATTCAGTTTCCTGACTAACAGAGGAAAATGACATAATCGCAAGCAGTATTATGGCAAGTATTATTCGCAAAAAAGACATCACTTCCACCTCCAACCTACCCCTTTATTGGCCAACATAAGCAACTGATCATTCCAAATTTCGAGCTATTCGGAAGCCTATTTTTTCGTCGCCTTCTACACTATAGTTTCGATAAGCCAAACGAAGATCTGTAACCGTTACGCTGCGCCAGCTTGATCCCCTAATAGCATGAAAGCGTCCACTCTCAGGTCCTAGCGGATCCTCTACAACTTCTTCTGTTTTGGACCGGGTAATCTCATAGTAATCCTGCGTCCATTCCGAAACATTACCTCCTATATCAAATATTCCCAAGGTATTTGCCTCAAACCCTCCTGATGGTGCAGAACCCTCAAACCCATCGTTATAGGTAATCAGTGTTGTGGGTAATAAGCCAGCGGCAGAAACATCAGCGTAGTTACCAGAACGATCTGGTGGAGGCAAGGACTGGCCCCAAGGATAGATGAGTGGTTCCTCCTGAGCAGAAAATCGAGCCGCCCACGCCCACTCCGCCTCCGTTGGAAGCCTATACCCACTGCGCAAAGGTCTAATCGCCTCCCATCGCCCATCGTCAACTTTCTCATAGACTGGCTGAAGTCCAGCTTCGATACTAAGCCAGTTCATGAATTGTGCCACCTCTTCCCAGCTAACCCGTACCACGGGCTGATCCGCTCCATTGAGCGGAGTACCAGCGTAACTCCCCGAATCATGATTAGACTGAAAAGCTTGAAACTCCGCATTACTGACCTCTTTTACGCCCAAATAAAACGCGTTGTTAAGCTTAACTGCACGCAGCGCTTCATTGGATCTACGGCCCTGTTCTCTTCGTGAAGAGCCCATTATGAACTCCCCAGGGAGCACCAACCTAAGTTCCTGCCCCAAGTGTGTCTGTATAACCCTTGAATAACCTGAACCAGTTTCGCTATTCAATTCTTCCAAGGCTGTATCCCACTTTTGCGGGAACCCTGGTCGTGGAGTGATACTAGTTAACTGCGGCACAAACCCATCTAGTCGAATCTCGATCTCGTGACTAACGGCATTGAGTTGTAGTTCTACTGGAGTGACACCACGCAACTCTCCGTCCACATATATCTGAGCCGAGGTTGGACTGCTCAAAACCTCCACCATCCCAAATTGCGGCATCAAATCGATTACAACGCTCTGCTCACTATCTACACTAACTGAAAGTTCTCGAGCCTCTGTTTCATACCCAGGTCGAGTCAGCCCTAACATATGTATTTGCCCAGGCCGCAAGCGCAAAGCTAAAGGTGTCTGGCCTTGAAATACACCGTTTATACTCACAGATGCACCTGAAGGATTACTAACAAGTTCAACCCTACCATCTGCCTGAACAAGGCTTATCTCTGGTATGGTCATCGGTTCATCCGCTAGAACTACAATTGAATTCTGCCAAGTGTTATACCCTCCAAGTTGCACCTCTAATTTACGTTCGCCAGCTCCTAACTCTAAAATCATGGGTGTAGTTCCAAACGAGATTTCATTAACCAAAACCTCGGCGCCCGCCGGCGCGCTACTAATGGTTACTGGGGCCCAACTGGGTGTGAGTGAAGCCGACAACGTTTGACGCTCATGTTTACCTAATACATCAAATTCCCTAACTTCCGAAAGATAGCGCTCGGCCACATACTCGATGCGGTGTCTACCAGGGGCAATCTCAACGTCCACTAAAGGCGTTCTTCCAATAAAGATGCCATCCACATGCACGTCAGCGCCTATATTCTGTTCAGTTGAGAAAGCAATAAGTCCCGGCAGTGGGACAAACTCTAGAAGCACCGTTTGGGATGGCAACTGCCCGACCTCAATTACCTCCTCTATCGGGTAATAACCCATCAACTCCGCTGAAACGTTATGAAACCCAGACCGAAGAAGATAACGTCCACCCATCTGAAGTTTAAATACTGTTCCAGGAAGAGCTAACTCTTCTGCTGTAGGCTCGATAACTAGCTCAACTGATTTTGCTGTAAACGCAAACCAAGCTAACACTGCAAGCATTCCAAAAGCACCACCAATAAGCAGCGCGGAACGGTTAGGGCGCAGACCTATATTAAAACTTTTATCAGCTGCCTTTGGATGAAAAGCAATCGGAGCAATTTCAACCGCCTCCGTCTTGCCTGCTTTTCTCGCAAGATCTTCAAGATCTAGCAACTCTTCATTAACCCCATGCATACGTGCCTCTGTACGCATAGTCAAACAATCATTAACAAGCGTGCATACTGCAGAAATGCCTCCCTGCGAGATTGTTACGCCATCCTCCAACCACCGGGATCCAACAATTGACTCTTCATCAAGCTTGAATCCAAAGGCATGTTTGCCAGGGTGAACAAAGAAAGCACCGTCAATAACACCAATCTGAACGGAACCCTCCATTCCGTGCAAGTGGACATCACAATCAGAACCCTCCCCGACCGATACTGGAAGATCTCCCTCAACGAACCAACGATTCTCTCCTCCTGCCGAAACCCTAAGCACCCAATTTTCAGGTTCTCTCATCGAATTGACTCCATGCACTCAACCCGTATTGGACTAACATCCTTTCCAGGTAAAACTTGCAACTCGTGCCTCACATCAACGTAACCAATCCTACTACCGATCACCGTGTAATTTCCTGGTCTTAATGCCAACTGTTTTAGCAAAAACCTCCCCAACCTTCCAACGCGATAAACAGTGACTTCAGTCTGCTCGTCTGAATAGATTTCCACTGGAACCGGTGTAGAAGCAATATGCACTAATCGACCAAGGTCATTAATCTGTGATGTCAGTCGTAGACCTGGTTGCTGGATAGAACTAGCTTCAACCAAAAGTACTTCTGCATCACGCAACACTTGGTCACCAAATAACAAATTTGGATTCTCCATTAAATTTACAAGCTTCAAATCTAAATCCGCCCTGTCACGAGCGCGCAAAAGGCCCTGCTGTGCAAATTCTAGGGTGTTATCAGTCTCAAGCATCTCCGTATAAAGACGGACCGCCATCTCCCAGAGCTCGCGTGTTTCAAAAGCAAGCGCCCGGGCCTCTGTCAATATAATCTCATCTAGTTTCTGCCCTTGTTCTGCCTGAATGAGAGAATTCAGCGCATCCGAAGAATCTGGTCGAACAACAAGCGCCTGAGCAAACACATCATAGGCATCACTGTAGGCTCCTTCCATCAGCGCGCCCAGACCCTGGGACATCAATGTATCGAACCGCCTATCCGAAATAATGGCATTCACCGCCTCTAACGCAGTTCTTGCAGGCTGCCAAAAACCATCAAGCGCAAGTGCTTCCCTATATTTTTTTGCTGCCGCCTCATAATCAGCCGCCCTCCTCAACTCTTCACCTGCTTGCATTAAAGAAAGAACTTCGGGTAATTGCTGCGCTCTGATAAGGCTAGTCTGGGCCATCAAATTTTCACCTTCAATGCCAAGAACTAGCTCAAACTGCTCAATAGCTACCGTTGCATTTCCCGCATCCAAAGCCTCTGCTCCAGCAGATAGGGCCGCTGCGATCAGATCTATGGAACGTCTTAATAATATGTCACCGATTTCCAAAGTCTTCGAATAAGCTGGAATGGCATCATAAAAAGCGTTTCTCAAATAAGAATCATCACCCTCTCTCGCTAACATTTCATATTGCTCAAAATTTTCACCCCCCCACTCAACTACTGACTGCCCATCCAGTTGCCCTTGCTGTGTTAACAGTTTCGTTAACAACGCTTCAGCCTCCTGTCGAAGGGCTTCTAGTTCTTCTGAAGTAAAGCTGGGTTCTTCGGATTGATCTGGAAACTCAGGCACCACAATCTCTACTAATGGTTGCAGGGGTTCCTGTTTCTCAACCCACCTAGGCAAGACAAAAAACACACCCACAACCAATAATGCTAGAGCGCCAAGTGTAATAACCAGAGTCGGCGTAGAAATTGCCGTTTCACTGTTAAATTTCGAGACAACGGGCTGGAGACCCTTTAACCCGGGCTTAACCGGAACAATCGTTTCATCATGTCCGGGATTTGGCGATTGCTCATCTACCACTGTCTATAAATCATCCACTATTTAAGTCATCAAGAAGTGCTCAAAGTTCTCTTATCATCCATTATCAAATAATTTTAGAGTGTTGGATGACTAAGCCCTTATACAGGCTAGAAAATTCTTTAATTTTAAACGCGCCGCTCAATAATCCCATTTAGAAGTATCCGAATAACACACTTATCTATAAGAATACTCGGCTTAATTGGCCTAATAGCTTTCTATGCACGATATGTCATGGGATTGCATTACTCAGACTGAGTATCTCCTTCAAGCCTGACGATTCGAGTATTCTGTTTGAGTAACGCAGATTCAAGCTCGTCCGCGACCTCGGGAAACGACTCAGTGTAGATTTCCACTTCAGGCACAAACCCTGTCTCCGAGAGGTATAGTTCGCGCAACAATTCACGCCACTCTTGATACTGAACATCGGCAGTGCCAGTAAAACGATGCTGCGTTCCTTCAATATCAACCACCATGGGCTTTACTTCATCGTCAAAACTTGCCGACAGCTCTTCTAAACTTGCTGTATGTAGTTGCTTCTCCTGGCGTCGCATGCGACCAGTTCTAATCATATCTACACCGACATACATCAAAGCATCGCGAAGCACCCGCTCATTGAAACTTCCGTCATTAGTAGCACCATAGACAACCGAAGCTAAGATGGTTGCGGCACCAAGGCCGGTTCTCCAACGAGCTGAGTTCTGGAGCTCTCGAATTGCAAGTGATTCTTCCCGCGCGAACTCCCGCCAACCGTCATACGATTCTCTGGAGTCTTGATAAAAATCGACGTAATGCTCATTCAGTGTTTCTATAAAAAGATGTTCACGATCACGCACAAGCAAAGTTCGCTCAAACTGAGGATCACCTGGAGCAGGGAGACGCTGCAACTCATATGTGCCATTTCGGCCATTACGGTGCACGTAATCACCAAAAGCCTCTGGACTAAACTCTCCTGCAAAACGGACCTGAGATACTGTACGAATATTTTCTGCTTGTGCGGATGAAAGACCCCTCTTAACCGCAGCAAGATCATTAGCTATGGAGTTAAACACGTCCTGGTAAGGATCCAAATCAGGGTATCGTTGGCGATTATATGCGGCAGCAGCTGTTTCCATACTATATTCATGATTCAGCCATACTTTGCCAGTTGAATCGTTAGCTAAAACCTGTAGACGTAACCGACTGCCATCCGACTCAACAATCTCAGCAGAAACATTGATGTCTGCAGAAAGCGAGTCTTGTGGAGTGACCCATACTGCACCCCAGTGGCCACTTTTCTGCAATGTATCCCTTAAATGAACTGCCATAAAACGAGCTTCAGTTCGACGAATATGGACAAAGGTCCCTCCATCAATCAGTTCCTCTAACGTTTCTTTATCTATCTCACCCTCAGGCACACCCGGATCGAATACAACTATGCTGAGATCTAGCAGTTCAGTCTCAGGCACAGTCGTCGTTTCAGGAATAAGCTCAACTGCGTGAGGAATCAACACCTGAGTACTGGAACAGCCAACAAATACTGCGGCAGTCAAGATCAACAGGCCAACGGCAAATCGTTGCATTACTATCTCCGTCTTCAGGCGATCAGTGCTTCTACTGACGCGCTAGAATTGTCTTATACTCGTTATACTCATTCCAAAGAGCTCCCCGCAAAAACGGGTCCTCTTCGCTGGTTGCAGCTTCACAAAGTTGCCTAGCCACTTTATCTTCATCCTCACAGCCATCAACTTGTGGCGTGGTCGACTCCGTTGTAGGCCCTGACCTCGTGAAAATCGGGGCACCTACCTGCGAGGTGTTCCCACCCGTGGTTCCCGCACCCTGTTCCTGTCCTTGCATTTCTCCGCCAACACTACCACCAACAGCTCCAGCCTCACGAAACACATCATCGGCTGCTGAACCTATACCCTGCGCAGCCATCTGCTCCTGCTCTGCCCCCATGATCTGATCAAAGTCCTCAAGAGATTGATTAAAAGCCCCTTCTGCCTCGGAAGCCACCACCCCTCCATCGCTATAAGTCTCATTATTGGATGGCCATGAATCACCTAAACCAGACTCACCCTCTGAATCTTCTTGCTGGCCTTGCTGACCTGCCTGTTGCTGACCTTGCTGGCCTGCCTGTTGCTGACCTTGCTGGCCTGCCTGTTGCTGGCCTTGCTGACCTGCCTGTTGCTGACCTTGCTGGCCTGCCTGTTGCTGA
>Ga0209403_10000977_pt1 | contig 38892 bp, 40 predicted proteins | sample ArcticOcean_MG_C_8_FD_187440 | JGI IMG/M metagenome (GOLD analysis project Ga0209403, IMG submission 187440) | Marine microbial communities from western Arctic Ocean - ArcticOcean_MG_CB11_86 (SPAdes) (version 2) | ecosystem: Environmental > Aquatic > Marine > Oceanic | place: Arctic Ocean...
TAATTCCTAATAAGATAATTCCAAGTCGTAAAATAAATTTTAACGAGAAGTTTATACCCGTCGAAAAAACTTCTCCTATTTTAATGAAATTACTAACTATAATACCTATTATTATTGCAAATAGTACTGTTGATATAGGACTCTTATCATAAGAAAGAACTTCTTTTCCGACAAAATCACTAGAAAAATCAGCTAATAAATAGATTAAAGTGGATAACAATATCCCTGGCAATACCGCGTAAAATCTAGGCAAATTAGGCTAATCCTTGTTTATTTATGTAGACTATCTTTTATAGAGTTTTACAATTAATAATTATTTTTATTTGTTATTTTATAGCTTTGCCAACCCATATTTTATTTTTTATTATACTAGCTTATCAATTTGTTCGTCGTTAATACCACCAGGTACAATTGTCACCGGTATACGAAATTTACCCATAATTTTTTTTGTAAAAAACATAATTAAAGGTCCCGGGCCGCGTTTGTTAGTTGATGCAGCGAGCACTAGTGAGCTTATTTGGTCGTCTTCATTAATTAACTTTACTAAAGCTGATTTTGTATCGCCTTCCTTAATATATAATATTGGCATTTTACCTTTGGTTAGTTCACTAACGGTTGCTGCGTGTTCTTGTAGTAGTTGCTCTGCTTGTTCACGAGCTTCCTCTCTCATTAAATGCCCAATGGCTGCCCAGTGCTGAAAGTCTCCTTTACGGACTACACGCAGAAGGCCAACTCGGCCTCCTGTTCGCATGGCGCGGATACTTGCATATTTTAGGGCAACTCGCATTTCTATCGTGTTATCTACCACAACTAGAAAAACATTTGGCTCACTCATGTGTTTTCTTAACCTTTCAAAAACAATTCTAAATGCTTATCTTTTATTTATCTTTGATTATACATTTCTGAAGATAATTCCAGCAAACCAACCGGCAGATAACGCAATTAAAATAGCTACCATGCCATATAATGAAGGGTGCTGGTTTGCAAAATCAAATACATTAGATTCAAATCCTGTTTTACGTACGTGAAGTGTGGTATCGGTTCTTTCTATAATTTTTCCATCAGAAACCAGGTATACAGACGCTAAGTAAACCCCGGTTGGCACATTAGAGGGTAGTTTTACTTCAGTACGAAACAATCGATTGTTTAGAAATTCAACCTTATTAAATTCAGAGTTAAATAGACCGACCATTTCTTTGTTACGTATAAGAGCGTCTGTAAAATCAGAGATCCGATATTCTGATACTGACTTCAGTGGTTCCATAGACAAGTATTTGGCACCGATTTGTTCATGCTTTAGTGTTTCTTCAGGCAATAAATTTATAATGGGCTGGGTAGCAGCTACGTAGTAAAAGCCAGGTACGTTTTTAAAAATTACTCTGTCTGAATTAATCCATATACCCCCTGTGCGTTTTTTTCTGCGTACAACAACCTGGCTTTCTGGCGCACGAACAATGACGATGATATCACCAATACCGTTTGTGGATCCAAATAATAAAACTTCTGCACCAGTGAATCTAGTAGTAATAGCTATCAAATTTTTACTTAAATCAGCGACTAGTATTGGTGTATTATTTATACGCGGACTGGACCATTTGTTACTAGTATCAGAGCTTACACAATTTTCAGCGAGGAAAACTGTGACGAACAAGATAATTAATGTAGAGCTTATTACCCTCATCCACCAAATCCAGAAATTTCACTAATTGAGAATAGATCGAAAGGTGTTGATATAAGATCATAGGCGATTTTACCGCAAACGAAAAGTACCATCAAAGCTAAAAGGCCACGTAGCTGCTCGCCACGGAGTCGTACAGCTACCCGTGTACCAAACTGAGCTCCAACCACTGCGCTGGTTAAGAGAAGCAGAGCTAATACAATATCAACGGTTTGGTTAGTTGTCGCCTGCAGAAATGTGACGTTAGCAGTTACAAATATGATTTGGAATAGGGATGTTCCCACAACCATTGCGGTAGGCATTCCTAGTATATAAATCAGGGCAGGGACCATTATAAATCCTCCGCCTACACCCATTATAGCAGCTAATATTCCTACAAAAAACCCGATGCCAATAGGTAAAAGAGCACTTATGTATAAGCGGGAACGTCTGAAGCGCATTTTGAAAGGCAAACCGTGTAGCCACATATGTTGATGCAATTTTCCTCGGGTTGCAGTCCCTGCCTGGCGTCGCAATATAGTTCTACTGCTTTCAAACAGCATTAAAGAACCAATGGCTCCTAGTAAAATAACATAACTCAGAGCTATAAGTAGTTCCACCTGTCCTAATTGACGTAATAGTGTAAATATTACTACGCCTACGCTTGACCCTACGAATCCACCGGCAGTTAAGACAAGGCCCATTTTGATATCAACATTGCCGCGCCTCATATGAGCCCAAGCTCCAGAAACAGACGCGGCCAATATCTGGTTGGCTTCACTGGCTACAGCTACGGCCGGAGGTATTCCAATAAATATTAATAATGGGGTCATCAAAAAACCGCCACCAACTCCAAACAAACCGGATAAAAAACCTATAGCACCACCCAATCCAAGGATCAGGAATACGTCCACCGACATTTCGGCGATCGGCAGATAAATATTCATCTACTGGCTAAATTTTAATTGTAAAATAATTATTATGAGGGTCAAGTTTCTGTGCCAATCTCCGTAGGTAGTCCTGCAGCAACCCAAGCTTGAAGTCCACCTGCCATACGATATATTTTATCGTTATAGCCGGCAGCTATTAGTTGTTCAGATGCCAAACCGCATCTTAGGCCGCTGCGGCAATGTAGAACTAATAGTTTGTTATTTGGTGGTAATACATCGTTAGGATTAAACATAGATAATGCCATTAGAGAAACTCCAGATATATGTACTTGTGCATATTCTTTTGGCTCACGCACATCAATAACATATGCTATATTTTTATTCATTAGTTTCTGTACTTCTATTGGTTCCAGAAAACTTACTTGATTCGTCATAATAATAGAGCCCCTGATTTTAGCATTTTTTTAAATTGTTTTATTTTAGTATTTCAATTTACCCGTGCCTTATGGATTATTGTTGAATGTTTTGTTTTTATATCAGGAAGGAGGTTGAACGCTAGAGCAATAAACTTTGCAGAGAACACCTAGAATACATATAGCCGCATCACACGAAATTGAATAATATATTGTTTGAGAAACTCTACGAGTTTGCACTAATTTATCTCTTCTAAGCCGAGCTAAATGTTGAGATAATGCAGATTGGCTGAGTTTAAGTATTGGTTTCAGTTCGCTAACTGACTTTTCACCCTTTTGTAAATTTACAAGAATCAAAAGTCGTTGCTCATTACCTAGAGACTTCAGTAATGTGGATGCTTTACCTGTGCTAGATTCTAGAGCTGTTATATCCATACAATTAGTATATTAATATATATGAAAAATGGTCAATAAAGATTGCCAATATTAGGATCTTAACAAAATAGTATGTATATATAAATCTATTTACTAACAAAAATAGCGCACAGGTTTATTTATGAATTTACTAGATACTTCGGGGCTTAAGTGCCCTTTACCTGTTTTAAAAGCTAAGAAAGCGTTAAAGCTGCTATCTGTAGGTGAAAAATTAACAATTATCGCTACTGACCCAGGAGCTGTGAAGGATTTTCATCATTTTTGTGAAGTCACTGGAGATAGCTTAGAAAAAATCAAGAATAATGATGGAACTACAACTTTTATTATAAGTAAATGTAGCTAGAGCTACCTTACAGTTAAAATATGGAAATTAGTTGAAAATAAATAAGATTAATTATCGCACCGTTTGGTGTTCGCAGGATGGCTGGTCAGTAAATATTATTGACCAGAATCGTCTACCAAATGATTTTGAAGTTGTTAAGTTGTCTTCTTTGGAACAAGTTATTAAAGCGATTAATACTAAGATTGGGACAGGAGCTTCTGTTTCTATAGTTTTGGCTGTGTATGGCATGGCTCTGGCCATGAAAGAAGATCCATCAAATGAATCTGTTCGATCTGCTGCTAAAGTTCTAATTAATAATTGTTCCGGTATTAAAAACATTACAAATGTTATAAGCAGCTTATCTGCAATGATAGCTTCTGTTCCTTGTGATATTCGTCAATCACTTGCTTATAAAAAAGCTAAAGAAACAGCCGATTTAGATGTCGATATTAATAGTGCAATTGGAGATAATGGACTGAATTTAATAATTAATGCTCATAATAATATCGGACAAAAGCGGCCAATTAATCTTCTTACCCATGGGAATGCGGGCTGGCTAACTACGGTGGATTGGGGAACAGTTCTTTCTACAGTTTATAAGTCTCATAATGTTGGTATACCAATTAATGTTTGGATAACAGAAACAATAAAAGGAGATAGGGCAAGTATCTTAACTTCTTGGGAATTAGAACAAGAAGGTATATCTCATTCTATAATTGATGATAATTTATCAGGCTACATGATGCAGAGTGGATTAGTAGATATATGTATTATTAGAGCAGATCAAATGTCGGCTGAAGGTGATGTTGTTAATAATATAGGTACTTATGTGAAAGCGCTGGCTGCAAAAGATAACAGTATTCCTTTTTACTTTGCGTTACCTTCTTCGTCTATTGATTGGACTTTATCAGCTAGTTTATCTCTAGCACATATAAATGAGAGAGATAAAACTGAGAGGTTAGGAATTGCGGAATATATAAATAACTCAAATAGAAGTAATATACTAACAGCAGATTTGCTAAAAGATAAATATTTTGGTGAAGTAACGCCCGCTAGTTTAATTACAGGCCTAATAACGGAAAAGGGTTATACCTCGGCTAGTGCCCACGGTTTGGCAGCTCTGTTTCCTGATCGAGCGCCTTTAGTAAGCTTTGGTTAAGTTGGGGTTGCATCACCACCTTCTACAATGATTAACTCGTTTTTAGCAACGCCAGGTGCTCTTCTAAAAGCTGCTGCATTAGAGTAATCATCAGAATTAAAAAAATCTTCTGCTGCCTTAGACGTTGTAAATTCTATTACAATATAGCGCTCAAAAGGAGGCTCATCCCCCTCAAGTACTTTATATTCACCACCTCTAGCTAGTACTCTGGCATTGTGCTTTTCAAAGAGTGCTGGAAGCTCGTCGGTATAATGCTTGTATGCGACAGGATCTTTTATGTTCGCGCGGGCTAGCCAATATGCTGGCATAATATGTTTCCTCTTATTAGATTTATGTTGCTAATATATATGAATTAATATTCATATAGACACTATGAAAGTTATATTATTTTACATATTTTCTAAAATTTGGTTTTCTTTTTTCGCGGAACGCATTTCCACCTTCTTTTGACTCCTCAGTATCGTAATACAGCCGTAGAGACTCCATTCCTAGAGCCCCAATACCATTAATATGATCGGTGTCGGCATTGAAGGAGCGTTTTGCTATGGCAATAGCAGTAGGACTTCGCTCTACTATTTCTTGACACCAAGTACGCACCTCAGCGTCTAGTTGTTCCTCGGGTACTACTTTGTTTACTAAACCCATGGATTCTGCTTCATGTGCGGTATATTGCCTGCATAAATACCATATTTCTCTAGCTTTTTTTTCACCAACAATATGGGCCATATAAGCGGTTCCCCAACCTGGATCCACTGAACCCATTTTTGGTCCAACCTGTCCAAATTTAGAGTTTTCTGAAGCAATTGTTATATCGCATATAGCCGCAAGCACATTACCTCCACCTATCGCATAACCTTGAACTCGAGCTATAACAGGCTTTGGCACATCACGGATAAGTGATTGAAGTTCATTAATTGGCATACCAATTGTGCCTCTAAGCTTTCCATACGATCCACTAGCTTTACTATCTGCAGATTGGTCACCACCGGTTGAAAATGCTTTATCGCCTGTACCGGTTAATACGATTACACCGATATTCTTATCCCAACCACAATCTTGGAATGCATCTATGAGTTCTGCTACGGTTTGAGCACGAAAAGCATTGTAAACTTCGGGACGATTAATTTTTATTGTAGCTATACCATCTTCCTTATCGTATTTTATGTCTTCGTAATTCATTAGATATTTTCCTTTAGGTCACAGATTTTCTTAAAATATTTAATTTACTGATGATCAAAATCAGCCGTGCATTGTAAGACCTCCGGACACACTAATTATTTGACCTGTGATATAATCTGAATCTTGACTAGCTAGAAAAGTAACAATACCTGGAATGTCACTGGGTTCTCCCAGACGTTTCATTGGTATGGCCTTTTGGAAGGCTTTTCCTAAACCACCATCTAAATTTCCATCCGGTGTCATTGATCTAAGTAAGGGAGTATCTACTGGGCCAGGTGCAACAGCATTACAACAAATACCGTTGCGTGCTACTTCTCTTGCAAGAGTTTTTGTAAAAGCAATCAGTCCACCTTTACAAGCTGAATAGACTGCTTCACCTGACGAGCCGACCCGTCCAGCATCCGATGCGATATTTATAACCTTACCTGACTGTCTTTCTACCATGCCTGGAACAACAATATGGTGCATGTTCAATGCTCCAATTAAGTTGATTGAGATAATTTCATTCCAGAACGAAGGTTTAGTATCAATGAAGTTAATTAATTTATCCCATCCTGCATTATTAACTAGTATATCTGTTGGACCAAAAGTTCTTTCTATTTCGGAAGTAGCCTCAACTATAGAATCGTAGTCAGTTATATCGACCTGTTTTGCTAGAGCTGTTCCACCTCTACGATTTATTTTATCAGCTATTTCAATACCTTTTTCTTTATTAATATCCAATATACCCACCGATATCCCTTCATCAGAAAATCGTTGGCATATGGCTTGTCCAATAGCTCCACTGCCACCAGTTACAATAGCTACTTTTTTTGACAGTCCTCTCATTATCTTTCTACCTCTTTTGAATTTATTTTAAACTGTAACCGGCATTAGCATTTAATAATAGATTTATGCTGTATTTTATAAGCTAATAAAAAGAGACTTATCATTTATAGTTATTTATATTTAGATATTTGCTGGAATATTAGATTATATCTATAATGAATAGACTGGTTTGAGAGGTAATGATGATTACAACCAATGACAGACGACCACCAGTAGCAGTTGGTCACGTTCAATTACCAGTGAAAGACATTTCTAATGCTGTGGTTTTTTTTAAACGAATTGGTCTACGACCAATTTTTGAAAATAAAAATATTGCTGTTCTAGAACTTCGAGGGGGAACACACTTAATTTTAGAAAAGAAACGAATGCAAGATAGGAAAGGAAAACAAGCTCCCGTTGACTTTATGGTAGATGATTTAAAAGAATCTCGTGTTAAATATGCTAGAAATGGATTAAAACCGACGTCCATTAAAAAAGGTAAGGTCCATAGTTCTTTCTATATTCCAGGACCGAGTGGATGGATTTTTAAAATTACATCTACGCATGTCTCCAATTTTCCTGTCTAACAATTAAAGTTTTTTTAACTAATGAAAGGATTTAGTTATTTCTATAATTGGACACAAAGTAGGAACTTTCTCAGAATTAAATCTGACGGATCATCCTAAATATAAAAGTAACTCGATAGGTATGTCTTACGCGCCTTTTGTTAATCGTCATGCCGGATCTGTTCATACGGGATTCGGTGTTATGGAGTTGTCACCTAACGGTTCAACCGAAGTTACTGCTCATGCTTTTGAGAAAGGTATTTATGTTATTGAAGGAACATTAGATGTACTCAGAGGTGGATTAGCTTATAGACTATCAGCTGGAGATTATACCCTTATATCAACGACAGTGCCACATGCTTTGAGAAATGGCGGCAATAAAAAAGTGAGCTGTGTGATTGTTGAGTCACCACAACCCAAGTCACCAGAAGGCTGGCAAGATACGTGGTTTTACGGTAAAGCAGTGTGGCCCGAAAAGATTGAAGCACCCGATCTTGAAGACCCTCGTTTGATAGGAATTGGTCACTATGATGTGAATAATCAACCTCCTTCATCCGTAGTGAATCCATATCTTCATGGGTTTTCAATGAAGATGTTGCTAGATAGTGAGGTGGGAGCAACTCATTTTCGTATGTTTATTATAAATTTTAGAGATGGGGGTTTATGTGATCATCACGACCATCCTTTTGAAGAGACTTATTTTATGTTGGATGGTGAGATAGATTGCGTATTTGAAGGTAAGAAATATACACTTACAGCTGGAGATTATGGATGGACTGGAGTTGGTAGTCAGCACGGTTTTTTTCCTAAAAAAGGTCAACCTGCAAGATGGTTAGAAGTTCAGGTTCCGCAGCCGCCTTGTATGGGTGGACAAAGATGGTATTCTCAGTGGGATTATATAAATCAAATTCTGAAGATTTAAATTTATAGAGAGTGATTATGCGAGCACTTCCTAGCCCCAGTGAGGGCGTTTATTTAGCTGTTGAAAATGAGCAGGTGCCCATTTTAGATTTATTACCTTATCTAAATGGTGAATTAGGCGCAATTGATCAGTCGGCAGCAGATCTTCAATATATTCAGGAAAATCTTGGATTTTATTATATTATCAATCACGGTGTATCATCAGAGTTACTTAGTAGAGCTTTCAAAAAAGTAAAAATATTTTTTGCGCTACCTGAGGAAGAGAAAAGGAAAATTATTGTAAATAATCATCAGATTGGCTTTGTCCCTTCAAAAGCTAGCATTATGAAAACAGAACTTTCTGAAACTAATACACTGGCTGACCTTAACGAAGGGTTATCGCTGATGCGTGAAAGAAGTCCTGATGATCCAAAAGTTTTGTCTGGGGTTCGTTTTTCTGGATTGAACCAATGGCCGGAAGGGGTTCCTGGGTTAAGAGAGACTATTCTAGAGTATCATTATAAAATGGAAAAATTAGCTAGAAGCCTTTTACCTCTATATGCACTTGCACTTGAAAAACCGTTTAATTATTTTGAGGAATATTTTGAGGATGCCCATTTTTATAATCGAAACTCTTTTTATCCATCCGTTGAAAAAACAGATGGACATCAAGCATTAGGAGAACACACTGATCATAATTTTATGGCTTTATTGCCCATGTCCGAGGAGCCTGGCTTAATGTATGCCACACCCTCGGGTAAATGGTGTGTAGCTCCAAAAATGAATAATGCTATAGTTGTTAATACGGGTGAGTTTCTTAAACGTTGGAGTAATGGGCGTTTTTTGCCTACACCGCATAAAGTTGTTGTGCCTAAGCGTGATCGATATTCTTTAACTTTTCACTATAGTCCAAATGATGAAACATTAGCAGACCCTCTGGATACATGCGTGAGTTCAACTAATCCTCGCAAATTTAAACCGAAGACGTTTATTGAGCACATGACTGATTATATAGATGCAGTATACGTGCCTCAAAAGGATATGCTCTAAAATTTAAACTCTATTTATACAATATAATTCCATTATTCGTAAGTTAAAACTAATATGTACTCTACTGAGACCGAAGTAATTATTATAGGTGGTGGGCCTGTAGGTCTTATTATTGCTCTTGAGTTGGATCGACAGGGAATAAATTGTCTCCTGGTCAACAATAAATTAAAAACCGCAGTGCATCCAAAGGCCAATGCTATAAACTCGAGATCTATGGAGCATTTTCGTCGGCACGGAATTGCTTCTAAGATAAGATCATCTGGATTGCCAAGTGATTACCCTACTGACGTGACCTATGTTACTAGATTGACTGGATATGAGTTAGCTAGACTATCGATGCCATCTAGCAGTGTAGCCGTGCAAGAAGCAAAAAATTCAAACAGCGTCTATGATTGTTCAGAACCTCCTCACCGATGTAGTCAGATATATCTTGAAAAAATACTATATGATGAAGTTTTAAACAGAACACGTATTGATGTTCGATTTGGTCATGAATTTGAAGAGTTTAAAGAAATTAATGGAGGTGTAACTGCTAAAATTAGGGACTTATCTACTAGTACAAACTATTATGTAAGCGCTAAATATTTGGTTGGAGCCGATGGTGGGCGAAGTAAGGTTCGGCGTCAATTAGGTGTTGAGTACGAAGGTGAAGGGGGAGTTGTGAGGCAAATGATGGGAGGTGCTATGCAAGCAACGTATTTTACTGCAGAACGCAGCGACCAATGGCTAAAATTAAATAAATCGTGGCAATATTGGATAATTACTTCTGATCTGCGTGCTCTTTTAATGTCAGTTGATGGACGTAATAAATTTGTTTTACTCACACGAATTCCTGATAGTAATAAAGCCTATAAAATTGATGATAAAGATTTAATCTCTAGAGCTGCTGGAGTACCTGTTAAATCTAAAATAATATTAAGACAGCAATGGACAGCTGGTCATGCATTAATAGCCACATCATACGGAAGTAGCAAAGTTTGGCTAGCAGGTGATTCAGCTCATTTATTTACACCTACGGGTGGCCTGGGCATGAACACGGGTATTGATGATGGTGTAAATTTAGCCTGGAAACTTGCAGCTGTAATAAATGGTTGGGGTGGATCAAACCTTCTTCAAAGTTATGATAACGATCGTCGTCCAATAGGTATTCGTAATTTATCTTTTGCTAGAGGGTTTGCAGAATCAATTGGTTCATTTGAAGTTTCTTCTGAAATTGAAAAAGATAACGAAGCAGGTAAAGTTGAAAGAGATAAGCTAGGAGATCACTTGATTAATCACGGACAGCGAGAATTTATAATACCAGGTATTGTGCTTGGGGTTCGTTACGATGATTCATCAATCATATGGCAAGACAAGTCTTTACCACTTCCTGATACTCCATACAGTTATATATCTACTGCTCGTCCCGGTTCTAGGGCTCCACATATTTGGCTTAAGGATGGTTCAGCTATCTGTGACCACTTTGGTGCAGGTTTTACCTTATTGAAATTTAATGCGGTTAAGTCAATTGATAAGTTATTTTTAGCTGCTAAAAAATATAGCGTTCCAATAAAATTATTTGATTATCATGAAAACAATTTAAAAAGCCATTATGGTGCTGACCTAATATTAGTTGGCCCTGATGGGCATGTAGTATGGAGAGGAAACAATATTCCTAATGACTGTAGTAGTTTAATAGATCGAATTCGTGGGGTTTAGGTTGGGTCAATACGGTGTATGCCTCTTGGTGTGTTGTGCAAAGATACAACTCCATTCTCTGTAATTCTAACTGCTTCACCAGTTTGTACGCCAGCCCTTTGGTCTTTAGTAATAATGTTAGGTTGAACCACCATGCACATTCCTGGCTCTAGAGTTAGATTAGGTATTGGACCTGCAGGACGACTTTTACAGCCCAAAATTGGTTGTAAATAACCACCACCATAACCATGAACTAAATCGTCATATATAGTGAAACCAGATTCTTCTATTATCGATGATGCATCAAATATATCTTGGGCTGTCGTTCCAGGTTTAAGTATCGCCATTATAGCATCAAATGTAGCTTCGGCCGTTGTATGCAGGTCCTTATATAGTGAATTTGGATCAGCTCCTATTGTAAATGTTCTTAATATTTGTCCTGAGTAGTCCCAGAAATCAGAACTAATTTCTGTAAAGCCGATATCTCCTTTACTTATTTGACGGGTCAATGGCCATTGACGAGGTACGCAGCAATCAGGGTTTTCCATATTGGTGACCCCAAAAAAATGTATGAGGTTCGTTGCTCCAAAGGGAATGTATGCTCTTTCGACGTAGTCACCCAACGTTCGTTCATTATCACCTATTTTTACATTTTTTAATATAGATTCGTAAGATAAATCACTTAACACTGCACCTATTTTTAACCATTCGAATTCCTCGTCGGATTTGATCATTCTTGAATTACTATAGGTACGGTTTAGATCAACTATTTCAGATGTATTTTCTTCTAATACACGGTAGGGAGCCATTGCTAAAGGTCCTATAACGCCTACTCGAGGATTTGGTTTGCCTCGATTTTTCATGGTTAGTATTGCAGTTTGTATCGAAGAATTTTCCCCTGGCTCCACATCAGTTTCATAGGCAATTAAGCTAGCTTGTGGAACATGGTTATAAAATTGAACACACATCTTAGGCTTGTGTTCTAATGTGAACACAATTGCAGCCTCGGCTGTAACTGGCCATCCTGTAAAAAAACATACTGCATTTCCAGCCCAATAAGCTCCATAAATTAGAATATGATCAAGATCATATTCTTTAATCCAGTTAGTTATTAAATTACGTCGTCGATTCATTTCTTCATCTGAAAAACGCGGGAATTCTTGATTAATAATTTTCCATTGTGAAGGAGTTAGGCGATTTTTAAGAACAGTTATATTATCTCTGGTCATACTTAAATCTCCGGCGTCTTTATTAATTATATTACTCTTATTTGGTGGAAACTTAGCTATATTTTTCTTTAAATATTATAATTATAAACAAGAGTAGATAAATTAATGTTTAATGAATATTTATAAAAATAAGTTATATATATAAAACTGATTAGGCCAGCACTGTTTGTTAGCGCTGAGTATCAAAATATCATCCAGCATCTTCAGAAGGCTTTTATGCCTATGGGTTGGGAACAGCTTAATTGGGATTTAAACCCAATTTTATAAACAGAACTTAAAGTCCGCTCCGCCACGTTCCCGACGATTTGCAACGTTTACAAACACGCTCTCCAGACCATTCACTGCTGAACTGCTCCCGGCATTTCAAGCAATGGCGTGTCATTGGTTCCTCAACTCGCTGCAAAGATCCAGAAATCAGATCGTCTTCGGCCTGAGTATCGATATTTTTTGTGTCGTCCATAATTAGATTTATCAACTCATTAGTTTCATTATCTCACCGATCTCTAAACAAGGCCAGGTAACGGCTTACAATGATTTTCTCTTCCCTAAAGACAAGGACTTTACGCACCATTTATTGTCTTTTAAAGACAACGACGTAAGTAACCTCTCTCATATTCAGATGGTTATTATGACATACGAGTCAAGCCCTAGATGATTTTCTATTTAGAAACACAAGCTATAATAGTTATTTTCTTATGTTTTGTTGGTCTTTCTATATATGTATAAAGTAATTTAAGTAAATATAAACTGTTTATGGGAGTTTTATAAATGAAAGTTTTCTTAACTGGTGCGACTGGTTATATTGGCGGTACCGTAGCCCATAAATTAATAGAAGCGGGCCATAAAGTTATTGGATTAGCAAGAAATGAAAGTAGGGCCAAACTTTTAGAAAAAAAGGGTATTATTCCCCGAGTAGGAACTCTTGAGAATTTAGAAGTCTTGGACATGAATGCTCGAGCCTCAGACGCCGTTATTAATGCTGCTGATGCTGATAATCCATTTGCAGCTAGAGTGTTGGTTGATGCATTACGTGGTACCGGGAAAAAATACATTCAAACTAGTGGTACTAGTATAGTTTCTGATAACGCCTGCGGTGAAGAAAGTGGTGTTATTTACCATGAGGATATACCCCTTAATGCTTTACCAGAAAAAGCTGGTCGAATAGCTACTGATCGTATGATTCTTGATGCCGCTAATGATGGTGTCCATTCCATTATTATATGCCCTTGTCTTATTTACGGACAGGGACTTGGGGAAAGGCCCCATAGCCCTCAAATACCTACCTTTATAGAACTCGCAAAATCATCTGGTATAGCTCGTCACATAGGCAAAGGAAAAAATATTTGGTCTAATGTCTTTATTGAAGATTGTGCGGATGCCTACTGTCTAGCCTTAAGCAGAGCACCTTCAGGTTCTTTTTTCTATATCGAATCAGGAGAGGCATCAATGATTGAAGTTAATAAATCTGTTGGCAGAATGCTTGGATTAGGTAGTGCAACAGAGACTTTTCCAATGTATGAAGCCATTCGGGAGTGGGGGCCAGCTATGGCATATGCAATGAGTTCTAATGTTCGGGTTAATGCTGATAAAGCTCGGGCATTAATAGGTTGGGAACCAAAAGGACCGTCTATATTAGATGATATCGAAAATGGCTCATATCGGGTTTATATCTAATGTTTATATATTATTTACTAATAAAAAGTCTGTAATTGTTGATCCATGAAAAGCTATTATTTCTTATTAAAAAGAATATTACACCCCTCTTTAATTATATTTATTTTGATTGGTTTAACCGGTTTTTTGATTGGGGTTATAACTGGAGTTAAGAGCCGTATACCTGTACTAGAATCTTCTCTGATGATAACAAGAGATAGGGTCAAAGCTTTAGAAATTAATATACATGGTCTTAATGAAAATCTTTCTAACTCGCTAAAATCCCAAAAAATACTTAGAAAAATTCTAGATAAAGAACGGATTGAAGTAGAGAAAGAGGTTCTTTATTCGAAACAAATTATTAAAACACTCCATGAAGATTTGTTGAAAAGCACAACTAAAAGTAAGTTAGAACAAAATAAAATATCTTTAATTACAGAGCAGATGAGACAACTAAAAAATAACCTAAGTGCTTTAAGCCAGGAATTAGAAATCTCTGAATCGAAAAGAAAATTAACTCAGAATAAATTAGAAAATGAGCTGGTTACATTATCCATTAAGTTATCTGAAACTATGTCACAAAATGTTAAGATAGAAGATAATGTTAAGTTAGAACGTTTAGTTGCCAGAAATAAATCTTTAGAATTGAATAAAATAATAAGTAAATTACGTTCCGATCTCCAGAAATATAAACAGACTGCTTATATGATTAAGTCAGAAACTGGACTTATAAAAAAAGAGTCAGAAGATATAAGTAATAATGAAGTTGCAGTTGTTTTATCAAAGTCATCTCCGCTACTTATCGGGCCTATTAGGCAAGGTATAGAGGCCTATAAACGTTCTGATTATATAAAGGCCTATGAGCTTTGGTTGCCTCTAGCTTTAGATGGATCTAAGAGAGCTCAGTTTTTTATTGGTGCTTTATATTTTGAAGGCCGTGGAGTTAAACAAAATATTATTAGATCTTACTTATGGTTACACGCTGCCAATGAAAGTGGAGATAAAGCAGCTCCAGGATTAATTACGAAAGTTAAAAAAACAATGACGCCATCAGAACTCAATGAAGTGCAACGCAGAATTATGACTAAATATAGTCTCCCTATAAAATAGAGTTAGGTTATTAAAATGTATAGTTTTGTTTTATTAGGTGCCAATTGACTATCATAAATTTAATAATTTTATTTTAATAAATAAGGAAAAAAAATGCTTTATGAACTTAGAATATATAATTGTTCTCCAGGACGACTACCTGAGCTTTTAAATAGGTTTGAAAATATAACAATTAAAATATGGGAAAAACATGGAATTCGTCAGGCTGGATTTTGGACAACTTTAATTGGTGAAAATAATCAAACTTTATACTATATGCTTGAATGGGAATCACTTGCTGATAGAGAAAAGAAATGGAATTCTTTTCAAAATGATCCTGAATGGCATAGCAAGAGGGCAGAAACAGAAAAAAATGGACCTCTTGTGGCATCTCTTTCAAATTCTATTCTTCAACCAACAGATTTTTCATCTGTTAAATAAATTATAGACGTTTGCGAACATACTTAGCGCCTAGCAGTCCTCCTACGATAGTGCATAATATTATTGAAGTAGTAGGGTTTAGAATTATGTTAAATAACCAACTGAGAGTGCAGCAATTTGGTTGAGAATAAAGTGCTCCCATTATAAGCAAAACGAGTAAGCTTAGTATGTTGGCAATAATAAAAGCTGGTATTGCTCCAATTAAGAAACCGATACTCAGCATTATAGGGTTCTTCATATGATAGGGCTCTTTATTTAAAGACTTTATCTGGATTAGTTAAATTAGTAACACAAATATCCTTGTAGGGAGTATTTAGCGCTAGTAGTTAAGTTATCCAAATTAATTTAAAAGTATTATTTCAGTAAAGTTAGGAATTATAAAATGAAAGCAGCTGTTGTTATTGAAAACAGACTGACTATTAAGGAAGTAGATAAACCTAGCGTGGGTTCGCAACAGGTTTTGGTTAAAGTTCGAGCCTGTGGAATGAATCGTGCCGATCTAAAAGTAGCAAGTGGACAATCTTATGGTCGAGTTGGAGGTGATGGAACTATAGTCGGGCTAGAGTTTGCTGGTGAGGTGGTATCAGTTGGTAAAGAAGTAAAAAGCATAAAATCTGGAGATAGGGTTATGTGCACCGGAGTAGGGGGGGGATGGGCTGAATATGCTGTAGCTGACTGGGGACGTGTCATTATTCTGCCAGATAATAACATGAGTTGGTCTAAGGCGGCATCCCTTCCAGTTGCCCTTCAAACGATGCATGACGCTGTAATCACTAATGGCCGTCTTATTGAAGGAGAAACAATTTTAATTCAAGGAGCAAGTTCTGGCGTGGGTTTAATGGCAATGCAGATTGCTAAGGCCAAGGGTGCTAAGAAAATAATAGGAACCTCGACAGACCCTACACGACGGAATCAACTTACTGACTATGGTGCTGATTTAGCTCTGGACTCTCGCGATAATGATTGGGTCCAGGAAGTTTTAGAAGCGACCGATGGTAAAGGTGTTGATCTTATAATTGATCAGATATCAGGTTATGTTGCTAATCAAAACATGGAAGCTACTGCCGTATCAGGTCGTATTGTTAATGTAGGAAGACTAGGTGGTTTTGCTGGGGAATTTAATTTTGATCTTCATGCTATGCGCAGAATTGATTATATTGGTGTTACTTTTCGAACACGTTCTATTCAGGAAGCAAGAAAAGTAGTACAGGCAATGAAAGACGATTTGTGGGAAGCTGTTGAATTAGGAAAGTTATCATTACCAATAGATAAAGAATTTCAAATAGGTGATGCACCTGAGGCTGTGGAATATATGAGAGCTAATAAGCATTTTGGAAAAATTATTATTCTTGTAGATATTTAAAACATTTAAAATAATTAGTTTACTTTTTAAATCAGATAAGCACATGGAGATCTAGCAAATGAAAATAAACTCAATACATCCAGATCCTAGTCAAGCTGATAAACTTCCTTATTCACCATCTGTTTATATTCAAGGTGGTGGTGACTTGCTATTTATCTCCGGTTCTACTGCCATACCTCTCTATCACTCGCACCCTCATGTGCATGAGGAACATATTCTACCAGATGATATACGTGAACAAACGCGGCGCGCTATGGATGATATTAAACTCTCACTAGATGCGTGTAATATAGACTGGAACAATGTAGTAAAAGTAACTAAATACCTTACAGATATGCGTGAAGCTGACGCTATGCACGAAGTGATGGCAGAATATTTTGGTCATTGGAAACCTGCTAGTACGATGGTTTGCATAAATAATCTAAGTTCGCCAGGCGCCAGGGTCGAAATAGATATGATAGCTATTGTTCCTCAAAACAAAAAACAAACACTCGATATTTAGGAAGCTTTTAATATGCCAGTCATATTTAACGAATCAGATATAAATTATGAAAATTTGGGTGGAGGCGTTGAAGTAAAAAAACTAATAAATTTTGATAGGGTTAAATCAGACTTTGTTAAAACGGAGATGTGGCATCTGGATAATGATGCTGAGGCCGATTTTAGTGTTAAAAGCGATGACCTTTCTTGGGTACATACTTTAAATGGTTCTGCTTTAATTCAAACAGAATTAGGTGAGCAAGAAATAACTGAAGATTATTTTTTATTACTACCTCCTGGTTTAAAGGTAAAAATTATTAGTTTAAATGATGTAACACTATTTCGTGCAACAGTTCCAAACGCTCCCCGCTTTGATCAAGAATGGGACCCAAATAATATGGCTTTACGTTGTATTAATTGGACTGAGGAGCCTGTTTTAAATTCAGAATTTGATGCAAGGAAAAGAATTTATATGCTGACACCTCAGCTTTCAGGTACTAAAGTTGCTAAGGGGGAAATGATACTTTATCCCCCAGGAACTGAAGCGGCTAATCATCACCATGAAGGAGCAGAGCATTTCCAGGTTGTTTTAAGGGGAAATGCAACATTTTTTGTAAATGAAAAACCATATAAAATAACTGCAGGCGATACTATATATATTTATGATAATGAAAGACATTATTTTATAAATGATGGAGAAGAAGAACTCTCATTCATTGAATATTTTGTACCTGGATTTTATAAAACAGTTTGGCCCGAGGGTGCGAATATTTGCACTTGGAATCCAACCGGTCAGAACATAAAAGGTGGTTTGCCGAGTCGAGAAATTGGTGCACATTCTTCTGCAGAGGCTCATTCTCGAACAGACTTATAATCAATCTAGATATAGATTGATTTATTAATAGTTTATTTAGAATGGGTCTAGGTTACTAAGATACTTATTTTTGGAATTAGTAACTATATTGACTTTACCATATTATATAGTGTTGTTACCATACGCTATAGTATGTTTTAATCTTTTGGAGTGTTTATAATGATAGGAATTATTGGTGGAACGGGAAATACAGGCAGTTGTGTTGTCGCAAGTCTTAAGTCAAAAAACGCAGATTTTGTTTGCTTAGCTAGAGATCCATTGGCTGCTAAAGAAAAATTAGGTGAAGATGTGTCAATCGTGAAGGCTGATATTAATGATCCTGCGAGCATAGAAATTGGTTTATCGGGATGCACCAAATTATTTCTGTTATCTGGGCATAACCCTACTATGGCACAACAGGAAATTTCAGTTATTGAAACTGCTGAACGCGTTGGGGTGAAACATATAGTTAAACTTTCTGGAGGAGACGCAATCGTTCAGGAAAATACACCAGCTATGATTGGCCGAGCTCACTGGGAAATAGAACAGGCTCTGAAATCTAGTAATGTGGATTGGATTATTTTGCGGCCTGCATTTTTTATGCAGAATTTGTTAAATACAGCTCCTATGGTTATAGGACAGGCTAAAATAATGATGCCTATTATTGCAGATGTAAAGATAGCCATGATTGATGTTCGAGATACTGGTGATGTTGCTGCGTCGGTACTTACTGAGGACGGCCACAGTAAAAAAACTTATTTTTTAGGTGGTTATGATTATACACTTAATGATTTTTCTAACAAAATATCTGATGAACTTGGTAAGAAAATACCTTTTGTCGAAATTCCAATAGAAAATGCTGTAGCTGTCATGAAAGACAAAGGTATGCCAGACTGGTTAATTGATCATCAGGTAACCCTGATGGGTCTTGTGAGTTCAGGAGTGGCCGCCGGTGCAAATGCTAACATTGAAAATATAAGCGGTCACAGAGCACGTTCTCTTGCTAATTTTGTAAAAGATAACATTAATATTTTTAAAGGTTAAAATGGATAAAAATTGGCGTATATTTTAATCTATCTAAGATATAAATAAAGTTACGTTATTACTTCATAATTAATTTTAGTGAGCAAGTCACATTACTTGTTCACTAGAAGACATCACTAGTAATTAGAAAAATTGATAATTCTTGAAATTATTTTTTACGGTTAATTAGTAAATGCAGTTTTATGGAGAAAGAAGATGAAAGTTGGCTTTATCGGTGTTGGTATTATGGGTAGTGGTATGGCCCGGAATCTTCTTAAAGCTGGATATGATGTGACTGTTTATAATAGAACGCGCTCTAAGGCAGATTCTTTATTGTCTGAGGGAGCCAATATAGCTGATGAACCACTAGATGTTGCAAATGATTCGGACATATTAATTACCGTTCTAGAGGGTGATAAATCTGTAGAAGAAGTGCTTTTTAATGGAGGTATAGACCTTATTTCTAATCTACCTGAGAAAGCTATACATGTTTCTATGGAAACTATCAGTGTTAACTATAGTAGAGTATTAAATGAAAATCATAAGAAAAAAGGTAAGAGTTTTGTTGCAGCACCAATTATAGGTCGTGGTGATGCTGCTGAAGCTGGTGAACTTACGTTGATAGTTGGAGGTTCAGCTGTTGATGTCGATAGATGCAGTCGTGTTTTTGATGCTATCAGTAAGAACTTTATACATGTGGGTGAAGAGCCTGATATGGCGGCATTTGTTAAACTTTCTAATAATTATCTTATTGCTGGAGCATTAGGGGCAATGGGAGAGGCCTTTGCAGTAGTTCGTAAGGCTGGAATTGATCCACAAGTATTTTATGATTTAATTACAACAACTATGTTTTCTGCCCCGATATACAAATATTACGGTACAAATGTTGTTAACGATGTTCACTCACCTCCAAATTTCAGAACCGAATTGGGTTTGAAAGATATAACTCAAATGATTGATAGCGCTGCTAATCTTGGGGTGCCAATGCCTCTTGGTGAGTTGCTTCGAGATCAGATTAGTAAAGCTATAGACGCAGGTGACCGAGCTCTGGACTGGTCTGCAATGGCAAGGGTAGCAGCAAGAGCTGCTGGCCTGGAGCTTAAGTAACTATAATTGTTATGCTAATAATTTTACGGATATTCATTTCTCGTGATTGGAGAAACTTATGTTAAACGCTGCGGTTATAGGTCTCGGATGGTGGGGTAAGCAAATAGTAACTTGTTTATCAAATAGCCAAATCATCAACGTTACTCATGGAGTGGACGTTGATGTAGAGAGTGTATCTAATTTCGCTGTTAAAAACGATCTATGTATTGATGATTCATACGATAATGTTCTGTTAAATCCCCAGATTGATGCTGTAATACTGGTTACCCCACATTTGTTACATGAAGAGCAAGTTATAGCTGCTGCTAACTCTGGTAAGCAAATTTTCTGTGAAAAACCTTTTGCTTTAAATAAAATAGCGGCTAAACGCATGCTGGCGGCATGCGAGGAAAATAATATTATCGTTGGAATTGGACATGAGCGTCGTTTTGAACCCGCCTTAGAGGCTATGAAAAATTATAATGATAGGGGTAAATTGGGTACACTTATTCATATGGAATGTAATTGGTCTCATAATAATTTTACCAAGAACGTTGCTTCAGGTTGGAGAAAAGATCCGAAACAAGCTCCAGCAGGCACTCTTACTGCCTTAGGGGTACATATAACAGATTATTTTCAGTCAGTTGCTGGACCAGTGGCTCAATTGAAAGCCCAGACGGCGCATAGGTCAAATCTTTTCCCGTCTAATGATATTGTTGCTGTCCAATTTACTTTTGAAAGTGGCGCTACAGGTTATATGTGCAATATTGCGACTACTCCATTCTATAGTCGTATTAATATATTTGGTGATAAAGGTTGGTGTGAGGCAAGAGAAAACTCTAATGTCGATATTCCAGAACCTGCAACCTTAACTACACGCTGGCTTGATGAGGAGCTAACTACACAAACTTTTGCATCATCAAATGTAGTTAAAGAAAATCTAGAACAATGGGCTAATTCGGTTCTTGGAAACTGCGATTATAGGTTCACCAACGACCAAAAACTACATAATGTAGAAATCCTCGAGGCTATTGTTAAATCCGCTAAAACTAGTGAAGAGGTTTTAGTTCGATAGTACACTAGTGGTCAGCTAAGTTTATATTAATACTTTTCATTCCAGTGTACCATCGGAAGACCAGCTACCGGAGATGTAAAATATGGCAGGTTCGTTGAACGTAGGCTACCCACGTAAACTGTCTTAAGATCTGGTCCTCCAAAAGTAACCGAAGCGCACCATGTTGCAATATCTCCACCGCAAGAAAGCAGTAATTCAGCATCAACTGTACCAGCTTGAAAGGCATCGTTAAGTTTTTTAACTTCATCGGGATTTGAATCATCGAATATCATAGCGTAATCACCATCTGGCTTAATAACGAACAGACCGTCTGTCATTACATGCGTGCCCCAAAGGTTTCCATATGCATCGAAAGCACAACCATCTATGAACCTTCCGGTATCATTAGGGCCATAAATTTCTTTTGTTCCTAAATTACCGTGATTGTCTATTTTATAACGAGCGATATTGCGTCCACACGTTTGGACAACGTAAAGATATTCTTCGTTAGCGTCGAGTTTACATTCATTTGAAAAATGAACATCATCTGCCACAATACGGACACCTTTATCTTCTTCGTATAATAATACTCTTCCATCGACTAGATTTTTATCAATAGCTTTGGGCCAGTCATGTAACATTGTCGAAACTGTGATCCATATACGATTTTTGCTATCACGACAAACAAAGTTTACTTTGCCGATTGCGTCGCCATCAACAGTATCAAACATTACTGTGGTTTCACCATTTCTGGTCATTCTCTCAAGACAGTCTGTACCAAAATTTGAAATCAGAATATCGCCATTATCTGCGAAGGCTAAACCGTTAGGTAAGGTCCCATCAATAAATTTATTACTATCATCAGTTGAGGAACCAAATACATTAGCATTGTGAGATTGCGTAATTATTTCTTGCGAACCGTTAGATGAAATTTTAACTACGCCACCTCGAGCATCTGCTGACCACAATGTTCCGTCTTTTTCAGCTAAAATGCATTCGGGTCTTTGTAAACCCTCTCCAACAAAGCTAAAATCTTCCTTACTTAACGTGAAACCATTGATTGGATTATCTGACATTGTATATAACCTTAAGTAATAATTATCATTAACTTATTATACTATTTCAAACAGACCTGCAGCGCCCATTCCGCCTCCTACGCACATAGTAACTACTCCATACTTTGCACCGCGTCTCTTGCCTTCAATAAGGAGGTGGCCAGTTAGTCTAGAACCACTCATTCCGTACGGATGACCTATTGAAATAGCGCCTCCATTTACATTAAATTTATTTGGATCAATACCTAAATTATCACGACAGTAAATTGTCTGCGCAGCAAATGCTTCGTTTAGTTCCCACAGGTCAATATCGTTAACGGAGAGCCCTGCTTTTTTTAGAAGTTTAGGAACAGCCAAGACTGGCCCGATACCCATTTCATCAGGTTCGCAGCCAGCAACAGCAAAACCACGGAAATAGCCGAGAGGAGTTAGTCCACGTTGTTCAGCAATATCAGCATTAATTATGACACATGCTGATGCTCCATCTGAAAGTTGGCTTGCATTTCCAGGTGTTATATAGCCACCTTCTTTTACAGGGTTAAGCTTAGCTAAGTCATTTTTATCAGTTTGGGGTCTATTACCTTCATCTTTTTCTAAATTTACGGATTTTTCACTTACTTCCCCAGTTTCTCTATTTTTTAAAAGCATTACTGAAGCTAGTGGTACAATTTCATCATCAAACTTACCTGCTTGTTGTGCTGCTGCTGTTCGCTTTTGACTTGATAGAGCATACTCATCTTGTGCTTCACGACTTATGTTATAACGCTGTGCAACATTTTCAGCCGTATCCAGCATATTCATATAAATATCTGGTCTATGTTCTCTTAGCCAAGGGTCTTCACTTTTCGGTTCGACTTGGTGTTCAGGAGGTAGTTGGCTAATAACTTCTAAACCTCCTGCGACACCTATATCGATTTCACCTACCATAATTCTTTGGGATATCATGGCTATAGTCTGAAGTCCTGAAGAACAGAAACGGTTAACGGTAGCTGCGCTAGCGGTAACTGGCATACCTGCACGCATTGCGCTAACCCTTGCAACATTCATACCAGTTTGACCTTGGGGAAAGCCGCAACCAATTAGAATATCTTCGATCTCTATTGGATCAACTGAAGAGCGTTTAACTGAATGTTTAATAGCATGTCCCATTAAGTCCACACCATGGGTATTATTAAACGCTCCGCGATATGCCTTACCAATTGGCGTTCGTGCAGTAGCTATTATCGCTGCTTCAGCCATCGCTTACCATCCTAATTAGTAATATGAAAAAAAAAGTTCAATTTAGAACTTAACCATGTCTCCACCTTTGAGATCAAGTATCTCACGCGCTTCGTCGGGTGTAGCAATTTCTAAAGACAAGTTTTCACAAATACTACGGATCTTGGTTACTTGAGATGCGTTAGATTCAGCCAGTTCACCTTTTGATATGTAAAGTGAGTCTTCTAGCCCAACTCGAACGCTACCTCCCATCATAGCTGATTGAGTAGTAAAGTTCATTTGATGGCGACCAGCGGCAAGCACTGAGAAAACATAATCGTCACCAAACAAACGATCTGCTGTAGATTTCATATGCATAAGATGATCTAATTCTGCACCTATGCCACCCATTATCCCAAAAATAAATTGAAGAAAAATTGGCCCTTTTAGGCGACCCGTTGAATAAAAATAATGCGTGTTGTAAAGGTGACCCACATCATAGCATTCATGTTCAAATTTAACACCGCGCTTATCTGCTAATTCTGTTATAATATATTCAATTTGTTTGAAGGTGTTTGTAAAAATAAAATCGTCAGTCATCTCCAGATAAGGCTTTTCCCAATCATATTTCCAATCTTCATAACGTTTTGCTAGATTAAAAATACCAAAATTCATTGAACCCATATTTAGCGATGTGACTTCTGGCTCAGCGACAACTGCAGCAGAAATTCGTTCATCTACTGTCATGCCAAGGCCACCGCCGGTAGTAATATTAACTACGGCATCTGTATTCTGTTTTATTCTAGGTAAAAATTCCATAAAAACGTCTGGTGATGCCGTAGGTTTACCATCTTTTGGATCACGCGCATGGAGATGAATTATGGACGCTCCAGCTTCTGCTGCCTCTATTGAGGCTTGAGCGATTTCATCAGGTGTAATTGGAAGATGCGGAGACATAGTCGGTGTATGAATTCCACCTGTAATTGCGCAAGAGATAATAACTTTAGTCTTCTTTGCCATGAGTTTTCCTCTATATTATTGTTGGCTAAATTTTTGCCTTGTTATTTTCAACACAGGTACATTTTTACATGTATTTTTTGTTTTACCTTTTATAATGAATAATGCCAATATTTTAATATGTTACAGATTAATAAGTTATTGCGATATAGAAATACTTAATTTTTTCACATAGTATTACTTTAGTAAAATATTTTACTTATTTTTGTCATACTTGATGTTAACTTAAGAGAAAAGCTATTTTAAAGCGTATTTAATTACATTCTAATAACATGTGTTTAGAATTAAAAATATTATACCTAACAGAGAGAAGATACAATGAAATTAGTAACATTCACTAAAGGTTCTGGAGATCCCAGAGTAGGTGCAATTAATCTGGATGAGACACGTGTTATTGATTTAGCTGCAGCTGATAATCAACCTTATTTTTCTGATATGTTAGGGTTAATTGAAGCGGGAGATGAGGCAGTCAATCTGGCTAAACAAATAATTGCCTCAGCGAATGAAAGTAAATCTCATTCTATTGCTGATGTACAATTAAAGTCACCAATACTAGTCCCACCTCAGATACGTGATTTTTTGTGTTTTGAAGAACATTTAATTAATGCATTTGCTAAGCTTAGGAAGAAGAAGGCTGATGCTGAACCGGATCCGGTAGAAGCTCTAAAGCGATTTGAAAAAGAGGGGGCATTTGAACCTCCTAAACTTTGGTACGAACAGCCTCTTTATTACAAAGCTAGTCGATTTGGAGTCATTGGAACGGAAGAAGATGTCATATGGCCTCATTTTTCAGAAGCGCTTGATTATGAAATGGAGTTTGGTGCCTGGCTGGGAAAACCGGGTAAAGATGTTACTCCTGAAGAAGCTAAAGACATGATTTTTGGTTACTCAATATTTAATGACGTAAGTGCTAGAGATACACAAGCTAAGGAAATGCCAGCTGGTTTTGGCCCCGGAAAAGGTAAAGATTTTGAAACCGGTATGATTATTGGTCCGTGTATCGTTACTGCAGATTCCTTTGACCCATATAATTGTGAGTTAATAGTTCGTGTTAATGGAGAAGAAGTAAGCCGTGGTAGTGGTGAGAGCATGTATTGGACATTCGAGGATTGCATTGCCCATACTTCACGGGCAGAGACTCTATATCCAGGGGAATTCTTTTGTTCGGGAACTGTTGGTGGAGGTTCCGGATTAGAACTTGATAGGTTTCTTGAGCCTAATGATGTTGTTGAGCTGGAAGTTACAGGAATTGGGGTGCTTCGTAACCGTATAGTAAGGCCTATTTAGGTAGTAAAATAAATTAAATTAAATATTAAATTTATAAGTGAATCTCAATAAATGGGCTAGTCGTAATTATAGCTAAGTGATCAGGAATGTTTAATATTTTATGACGGGGTAATGATGGAAGAAATTTTTATACAAACAGAGGAACAAAGAGCAATATTAGATTCGGTTCGACGTTTTGTTGAAGAAGAGGTAACGCCACGAGCAGCTCAACTTGATGCTGAAATTAATCCTGAGAATGGCTTTTCATGGGAAATTATTGAAGCAGCTGATAAGTTTGGTTTAAGGACGATGGCTTTAACAGAAGAATATGGGGGCATGGGTACCGATTCACTTACTACTGCCATGGTGGTTGAAGAGCTTGGACGAGGTGATTTAGGGATTTCAGTTGTATTTGCACAGACACTTAAGATTGCTCAAATTATGGAAAAAGCTCTCAATGAAGAGCAAAAAGCTCGAGCATTAATTCCCTTTGTAGAAGATCCGCGGGCAATTCTTAGTATTTGTATTACTGAACCGGAAAATGCATCTAATTATCTAGTTCCTTATCCTTCATCATTTACTACTAAAGCTGAAAAAGCTGAAGGTGGCTGGATCGTGAACGGAATGAAACATTTTATTTCTAATAGCAATCGCTCACGTTTTTTTCTGGTTTTTGTTCAGACTGATAAAGATAAACCATTCACAGAAGGGTCTAGCTGCTTCTTGTTAGAAAGGGGACACCCAGGTTTTACTGTTGGTCGTGTGCACGACAAAATGGGAGAACGTTTAGCAAATAATTCCGAGCTTTTTTTTGAGGATTGTTTTATTCCCGATGAAAATCTTGTGGGTCAGGTGAATAACGGTTTGAAAACTCTTGGCGAATTTTTTCCACAGAGCAATGCTTATGCTGGGGCTAGTATTCTGGGCGTTGCTGTAGCTTGTTATGAAAAATCTCTACAATGGGCCCAAACCAGGGTGCAGGGAGGTAAGCCTTTAATTGAACACGATGGTATAAGAGCTCAAATTGCAGAGATGAAAATGCTTATTGATGCTTCACGAGCATATATACACCGTGCTGCATGGTTGGCTGATCATCAAGAACACGGCTGGGATCCCACATTAGGTGCACTGCCCAAGGTTATGGCTTCACAGGCTGCGTGGAAAATTGCCACTTGGACTTTAGAAATTCATGGTGGTCATGGCTATATGAAAGAAGCAGGTGTTGAAAAATTAATTAGAGATGCAGCGGCTTTCTTGCACTCAGATGGAGTCAATAGAACTTTATTGCTGCGGGCGGCTAACTTTATGGAGTGGTAATTCAATATTTTTTATGTTGGCAAAAAAAGTAATTGCGGTTCTTGGTTATTAATATTGCTTTATTAAGATACAAATATGAGTGAGGAAGCAACTAATGTCGAAATGGCAATTTACAAAGGGTTTGCACGATATAGGTAATGGTATTTTTGCATATTTACAGCCTGATGGAGGTTGGGGCTGGAGTAATTCTGGTCTAATAGTGGATGATGAAGAAAGTCTGTTGGTTGACACGTTATTTACTCCGTCTTTGACACAAGAAATGTTAGTAAAAATGCGTGATGCTACTCCGGCGGCGAATCAAATAGGGGTGTTAGTTAACACGCATGCAAATGCTGATCACACGTGGGGCAACCAGTTAGTTAAAGATGCTAAAATTATAGCTTCGACTGGTTGTGCGGAAGAATTTGATCATTTTTTGCCTGAACAAGTAATTTCTATGGTGGCCAATAGTAGAGAACTTGGTGTGCTGGGTGAATTTGTAGAGCATTGCTTTTCGGCTTTTGATTTTAATGGAATTGAGTTGACACCACCAAACTCTACCTTCGAAAAGGAAATGACTCTAAAAGTGGGCAATAAGAAAGTAGAATTATACAATGTAGGACCTGCACATACGCGAGGTGATTTACTGGCTTTTGTTCCAAGTGATCGGGTTGTATTTACTGGGGACATTATTTTTAATGGAGGGCATCCAGTAATTTGGGATGGACCAATTTCTAATTGGCAAAAAGCTTGTGATATTATTCTTAATTTAGAGGTAGATGTTATTGTACCAGGACACGGTCCTGTAACTGATAAGTCATTTGTACGCGTGTTTAAAGGCTATTTAGATTATATTGAAAGTGAGTCAAGAAAACGTTTTGAAGCAGGTCTTTCTATCTGGGACGCTGCTTGTGATATTTCGTTATCAGATTATGACACGTGGATTGATGCGGAAAGAATATATGGAAATGTTTCAGCTCTTTACCGCGAGTTTGAGGGAGATAAATCAGCGCCTGAAATAATGCAAATTTTTGAAGGTATGGCTCGTTTTCATAAAGAAATAATACAAGCAAAGGTATAAGGGTTAATATTATGAACTTAGGTATTCTGTTAACTCGCGCCGCACAATCTTTTCCTAATCGAACGGCAATTTCATTAGGTAAAACTACTTACTGTAATTACATCGAATTGGCCAATAGAGCGTCTTCATTAGCTGGCTCTTTGCAAACAGAGCTGGGCCTAAATATTGATGATCGTATTGGATTATTTATGACTAATTGTCCGGAATTTCTAGAGGTTTTTCATGGTGTGCTCCATGCTGGTATGACAACACTACCTATTAATAATAAATTACATGAAAAAGAACTCGCCTATATCTTAGATGATGCCAGAGCTAGTGCACTATTTGTTACGAAAGACTTGGTGGATAAAGCATCAATTGCCATAGCGCAAATTGATCATAATGTTAAGGTGATTGTTGTAGGTGATAGAGAATATGCAAAGCTTTTAAAAAACGATTTAATACCTATAGTCCATAGAACTGCAGATGATTTAGCATGGTTGTTTTATACTAGTGGAACTACTGGGCAACCGAAAGGTGCTATGCTAACTCACCGTAATTTATGGGATGCAACTTTAAACTATTTTGTGGATGTGGACCGGGTGCCAATTAATGGTAGCGCAATTCATGCTGCTCCTATGTCTCATGGCTCGGGTTTTTATGGTCTGCCACACCTTGCAGCTGGAGCTAGACAAGTGATTCCGGAATCTGGAGGTTTCGATCCAGAAGAGATTTATAAACTAATCGAATTTCATTCTGAAGTAGCTATGTTTGCAGCTCCGACGATGGTTAAAAGATTTGTTGAGTATAATGGTGATGCTGACACTAATAATCTAAGAACTATTACATATGGTGGTGGACCAATGTACGTTGAAGATTGTAAGCGCGCACTTGATCGATTGGGACCAAAATTAATACAAATTTACGGGCAAGGCGAAAGTCCTATGACCATAACTGTTTTGCCCAGAGAAGACCATGTTGCAGAAAATAATCCTCGTTTTGAAGAAAGACTAGCATCTGTTGGATATGCTCAAAGTGTAGTTGAAGTGCGTGTGGTTGACTCTGATAACAATACTCTTCCTAGCGGAGAAATTGGAGAAGTATTGGTCCGTGGCGACGTGGTAATGAAAGGTTATTGGGAAAAACCAGATGTTAGTGCTGAAACACTAATTGATGGCTGGTTACATACAGGGGATATGGGTGTTTTTGATCAAGATGGGTATTTAACTTTAAAAGATAGATCAAAAGACCTAATTATTAGTGGAGGATCAAATATATATCCACGAGAGATAGAAGAGGTTTTACTTCGTCATTCTGCAGTTAGTGAATGTGCAGTGGTGGGGCGACCACATGAAGAATGGGGAGAAGAAGTAATAGCTTTTATAGCTCTGTGTGAAGGTGAGGAAGTTGATAAAAAGGAACTTGATCAATTATGTCTTGATAATATTGCCCGATTCAAGAGACCCAAAGATTACAGAATAGCTACAACATTACCGAAGAACAATTATGGTAAGATTGTTAAACGTGAATTACGCAATTGGTTAGAAAACGAAACAGAAGTATAGGATTAATAAAGCTTTTCCTTCAAATGTTACGTTTTATAAGAGTATTTTTTGTGAAGTAACTATATTGAGTATAAACCATCCATATATATGTTTACAGAAAGATTATTAGTTATGTTGTCGCCTGTAGATTTAAAATTACAAGCTGTTTTTGAGAAACTAAAAGAATCTGGTGTAGCACTTCCGGACCCTGCAGAAGTGGGTCTTGTTGCAGGGAGAAAGGCAAGAGAGAAATACTATGCATTTTTAAATCAGCCTGATGAAAAAATACCTATGCAGGCTATCAAAAATATATCTCTTCCTGGACCTTACGGGCCTATACTTATACGGCTTTATTTTCCAACGAATGAAGAATCAATCCCTGTAACTTTATTTGTGCATGGTGGAGGATGGTGGACTGGTAACGTGGAGGCTTATGACCATATTTGTAGACGCTTAGCGATGGAAACAAACTGTGCCGTTGCAAGTGTTGAGTATAGGTTATGGCCTGAATATCGTTTTCCTGTGCCGATTGAGGAAACTATGTTAGCGGCAGAATGGATTTTGAATGAAGGAAAACTATACGGTCTAGATTCTACACGCATAGCATTTTGCGGTGATTCTGCAGGTGCAACTATTTGTTTGTATGCCGGTTCAAAGCTTAAAAGTAATAAATCTTTAAAAGCTTTAGCGCTTGTATATGGCGTCTATAGCGTTGATTTAGATACACCGTCATGGATACAAATTGGAGATGGAACTTACGGTCTTACGGTAAAACAAATGCAGTGGATATGGGATGGTTATTTAGATGGACAAGATATTAATCCAAAAGACCCTCGTTTATCTCCTATTAATGCCGATTTAAATGGACTTGCTCCAACTTGGATCATGGTTGGTGATCTTGATCCTTTGTTAGATGATAATTTAGCCTTAAATAAAGCACTAGAACTTGCGGGAGTAGAACACGTATTTAAAGTTGAAGAAGGTCTTACGCATTTTGTTTGGATGTGGCAGCGATTGTATGAAAGATCGCGGCAATCAATAGCTGAAGCTTCAAGTTTTTTAAAAAAATATCTAAGAGAGTAATCAGTTTATTCTTTTGCCATTACATTATTTAAATGTTCAACTGCGTCATAGTATGGTTTAGGTTCCTGCAGCTTCAAAATTGTTTCCCACTGTTTTTCAATTAATTCCGGGGTAGCCTTTGAATGAGGGTCCATTCTCATCCCAGCTCCTTCTACAACGTGCACTTTTGAATAGTATCCTGCTGTTGCTGCAATAATATTTCCTGATTCAATACATTCTTCACTCACGAGGTATGTTGCCATTGCTGTTACGGCTTCTGGGGTTACTAAGTTTGCGTCGTATTGATCAAAAATACCAGAAGGCTCAGCTATTCGAGTTGCTGCAAGAGGTGCGAGGGTGTTAATGTTTATGTTGTTACGCTCAGTTTCGACTTTTAAAGTGTTCATTAACCCAATTATACCCATCTTTGCGGCTCCATAATTAGATTGACCAAAATTTCCATAGATACCGGCACTAGATGTTACCATAAGAATGCGGCCATAATTTTTCTCACGCATGATTGGGTAAGCAGCGTGAGTTACATAAACTGAACCCATGAGATGGACCTGAACCACGAATTCATAGTCATTAAGGTCCATTTTATGAAAAGATTTGTCTCGTACAATTCCTGCATTATTTATAAGAATATCAACGGTTCCAAAAGAATCTAAAGCTGTTTTTACTATATTGGTGGCGCTTTCTCTATTCGCTACACTATCGTAGTTAGGAACAGCCTCTCCACCTGCTTTAATAATTTCATCTACTACTTCTTCTGCTGGTGTTTGTGAGCTACCGCTACCATCTATAGCTCCACCTATATCATTAACTATTACTTTGGCCCCACGGGCGGCTAGTGCTATAGCATAACTGCGTCCAAGGCCTTGTCCAGCACCTGTAACAATGGCTACTTTATTATCGAAACGAATAGTCATTATTTTTCTCCAAACTTACTTTTAGCTCTTTAGATTATGAATTTAGGTATATAGGTATATATGCATATACATAAATTTTTTCTACTTCTTTCTACCAAGTCAATTGTCTGCTTTTAGTTTAATTTTAATCTACTAATAAAATTAAAACAAATTAATGCTGTTTAATGTATATCTTGGGTTTGCTTATATTTGAAAAAATTGATAGCGATACTTTAAAACTATTAATTAAATAATTTATTAACGTAAACGTACAAGGAATTGATTCTACATGGCTGAACTAGATTGGGTGCAATATTGGTTTATGTTCCCTATTTCAATAGGTGTGGCAACTACAGCGATGCTAAGTGGTATTGGAGGAGCTGCTCTATTTATTCCCATTTTTGTAATTATTTTTCCTATTCTAGGCCCAGAATACCCGCTAACAACAGCAGCTGCGATTGGCTCTGCACTTCTAACTGAGGTATTTGGATTTTCTTCTGGTTTTGTAGGTTATTATAGAAAAAAATTAATAGACTTTCATAGTGCCATACCGTTTTTAATAGTATCGGTGCCTATAGCAATTTTAGGTGCTATCTTGTTGGCAACCATGAAAGAACAGGAGGTTTTTCTTAAGGGATTGTATGCTCTGTTGATGCTTTTACTTTGCCCAATCATACTCCGTCATACGCCGCATGATAAAATAACAGATTCGAAACAGATAGTTGGTGAAAAGAAATTAAACTCAAAAATAATAAGAACTATTACAGCAAAAGATGGTCACGTATATAAATATGATAAACCAAGACTTGGTGTATTTGGAGTTTTTACTACTGGAATTGGTTCCTTCCTTACTGGCTTATTGAGCGTCGGAATTGGGGAGGTTATAATGCCGCAATTGGTAAAGCGTAATCGAATACCAGTTGCTGTTGCTGCTGCTACATCAGTATTTATCGTAATTATTACAATTGCTTCTGCGTCATTTACGCAAGTAACTGCTTTGATTGCAGCTGGGGGTGTTAACGCAATTCCATGGAATTTGGTTGTATATACTGTACCTGCTGTTGTTATTGGTGGACAAATTGGCCCACGTTTGCAAGGTAAGATATCACAACGTACCATGGAAAAGATAATTGCTATTTTATTTGGTGTTATCGGTATTTCTATGGGCTTCATAGTAGTTAGACAACTTGATTTTTTCTAATTTTATTACAACTGCGTCGAGGTGACGGATGACGCTAGGACTTTCAGAAAGACGCTATATACGTCGTCGTCGTGGGCAGTTTATTGTTCGCCTATTGCGCTGGATTTTTGTTCTAGTGGTTGCAATAACCGCTGGTTATTATGCCTATAATTTAGGTACTGATCTAGCCCTAAGAGAATCTAGGCTATTAGAATCTCAATTACAGCAATTACGTATAGTAAACCAGCAACTTAAAACAGATATAACGGGTTTAGAAGCAGCTATTCGTGAAGAGCGCCGTTTAGTTGCTCAATGGCGTGATCGGTATAAATCAGAAGTTCCGAAAGCTGAAGATATAGCTTTACTTCAAAACGTAAAAGAACGAATTGCAAATGGCGTATCACGCAAACGACTTAAGAAAGTAATAATGCTGGCTCAGGAAAATGATTTATGTGAAACTGCAACACAAACAAGACGTTTTGTTGTTCAAAACCCTGTTTATGCTGGACCAAACCAAACAGTCACTTTCTCTAATAAATCAATAATTGTTGCGGCAATAGGTGAGTCAAAAATAAATTCTAATGGCAGGCCTGAGGCTTGGTTTGATCCCGCTAAACCAATCACCGTCTACTTTACTAGACCCGGACGCGCAGCTACTTCGACTAAGGGGGTTTTGCCTCTACATCATGCCGTGGTAATTGGTGATAGTGAGTATCGTTTTAATATTGTATCTGGAGAAAGATCTTTTGCTAGAGTAACAGCACACAAATGCGTTTACCCTTAGAAGACTAAAATAGGCTAATACTTCAGGTTCTATTTCTCACTAATTCATAATTATTAATTTTATCACTCATATTCATATAGTTAAATATTAATAATTAGATTTAGGTTTATTCTTAGCTAAAACATAATCAGCTAGTATTTTAATTTTACTTGAATACTTCGATGCTCTTGAAAGAGGCTGATTAAACTAGTACAGCGGAGTCGAATTATTATGTTTAAAAATAAATATTTATTAAATAGTAGGCTATATGGCCTTAAATATTTAAAAAGTTAGTTATCGGGAGCATTTGTTGTGAACATGTTATTGGAAATTAACAGCCTTACCAAACGCTTTGGTCCTATCACTGCTGTTGATAATGTTTCGTTTTCTGTAGAGCGAGGAGAAGTTTTAGGTTTTCTAGGGCCAAATGGAGCAGGAAAATCTACTACTATGAAAATGGCGACTGGTTACTTATCTCCAACGGCAGGAAATGTTAAGGTTTGTGGATATGATGTACGAAGCCATCCGATAGAGGTTAAGAGACGTATCGGCTATCTTCCGGAAGGAGCCCCTCTATATGGAGAAATGACGCCTTTTAGTCTTCTTAACTTTGTTAGTGATATTCGTAAGTTATCACGAGAAGAACGAAAACATGGAATGGAGCACGCAATTGAAAGTTTACATTTGCAAAGAGTGTTGCATCAACCAATAGAAACACTTTCAAAAGGCTATAAGAGACGAGTAGGGCTCGCCCAAGCAATCATCCATGAACCCGATGTATTAGTTCTTGATGAACCTACAGATGGCCTTGATCCAAACCAAAAGCATGAAGTTCGTGAGTTATTGGAACGTATGGCGAGTTCTAAGGCCATAATTATTTCTACTCATATTTTAGAAGAAGTAGATGCGGTTTGCAGTAGAGCAATTATTATTTCACAAGGAAAATTGGTTGCGGATCAAAAGCCATCTGAGCTTGAGATGAGATCACTTTATCATAATGCTGTTGGTATAAGAGTGTCTTACGAGAACCTTGAACAATGTATTAGAGTGATGAATCAAATTAATGGGGTTCGTTCAGTTGAACACATATCTCAGTCTAGCCAACTAAACCATTTGATAGTTTTCCCTATAAGTGGTGCTGATATATTAACTAAAGTTAGTTCTGCACTTGATGAAAATAAATTAAAGGTTGCTGAAATATATCTAGAAAAAGGGAGATTGGAAGATGTGTTTAGGGATCTGACACTTAATGAGAAAGGTGCAGAGTTAGAAAATGTTTCTAACTCTAACGTGGCTAAAGAGGTAGCTGGTCATGCGTAATGTTTATATTATTGGGAGTAGAGAACTAGCTGCTTATTTTACGTCACCAGTAGCCTATGTGTTTATTGTTATATTCTTAGCATTAGCAGGGGGGTTAACCTTCTTTTTTGGGAATTGGCTCGAACGCGGTCAAGCGGATTTGCAAGTTTTCTTTATTTATCACCCGTACCTTTATCTTTTTTTAATACCTGCAGTAGGTATGCGTTTATGGGCTGAAGAGCGAAAGTCTGGAACTATGGAGTTCTTGATGACTTTACCAATTTCAACAGGGCAAGCAGTAATAGGGAAATTTGTAGCTGCTTGGATATTTGCGGGCATAGCCCTGTTGCTGACCTTTCCTATTTGGATTTCTGTTAATTATCTCGGAAATCCTGATAATGGTGTTATTTTAACGGCTTATGTTGGTAGTTGGCTTATGGCGGGGGGCTTCCTTGCCCTTAGTTCAAGTGTATCTGCTCTGACCAAGAACCAGGTTGTAGCGTTTGTTCTTGCTGCTGTCTTAGGTTTTATATTCCTTATGAGTGGTGTTGAAATAGTGCAAGCATTCTTCCGGGCTTGGGCCCCTCCAAAATTTGTTGATGCTATCGCAGAGTTGAGTTTTCTTACTAATTTTGGGGATTTATCACAGGGAGTTATTGATATTCGAGATATTTTATTTTTTGCTTCCGTAATAGGGGTAGCATTATTTATCAATACTGCAATCGTCGAAATAAAGAAGAGTGCGTAACGATGATTAAAAAAATTAAAAATGCTGATCGAAGCGTTTTAGCGATAGCTAGTGTTGGATTAGCAATTATATTTTTTCTTGCTTTTAATGCTTTAATAAATACCGCTTTGACTTCAAACCGTCTAGATTTAACTGAAGATCAATTATTTACTTTATCAGATGGTACTAAGGAATTGTTATCTACGATAGATGAGCCCATTGATGTAAGACTCTACTATTCTAGGCGTTTTAATGAAATTGGTCCCGATATTGCTCGTCACGCGACACGTGTAACAGAGTTATTAGGGGAATATGAGCGTTTATCTTCTGGTAAGATTCGTTTTCAGGTGTTTGACCCAGAACCGTTTTCACCTGAAGAGGATTTGGCAGTAAGTGATGGTCTACGAGGTTTGCCTTTCGACCAATCTGGGGAGCTAGTTTATTTTGGAGTAGCAGGAACAAATAGTACTGATGACACAGATTCTATTGGGTATTTAACTCCTGAACGTGGTCCGTTTTTAGAATATGACTTAACGCGTCTAATACATAATTTAGCCAATCCCGATAAAGCCAGAATCACTATTTTGTCTGATCTTCCTTTACAGGGTACTAAATTTGATAATTATAAGGAGTGGCTTATTGTTGAGGGAATGAGGCAATTCTTTGATGTGCAATTTATTGACCGTGCAGATAAAATAATTCCTGAAAAAACTGAAGTTTTGGTTATCGCTGCAGTTCATACACTTAACCCTTCTTTATCCTACGCAATAGACCAGTTTGTTATGAATGGTGGACGAATTCTGGCATTTATTGATCCATTTGCCGAATCAATGGCGATGGCTGGTCCTCAAGCAGGGCAACTTCCACCTCCCGGTGTCGGAATAGCGGCGATGGCCCCTCTGCTTGCCTCGTGGGGCGTTGAAATGCCTGCAGGAAAATTTGTAGCAAATAGCGATGATGCTGTTCGTGTTGGTTTCCCAGATCCAGAGTCCGGTCAGCAAGTTGCTGTTGACTACGTTTCCTGGCTAACAATGGTTGGTGATAGATTTTCTAAAAATGATACAGTTAGTGGTCAGTTACAGAAAATTGTGGTCAGCTCAGCCGGGGCTTTTTTGCCAACCAAGGGAACATCTACAAAACTTGAACCACTTATTTATACTTCAAAAAATTCAAATTTGATGGATGCTTTTGAAATAGCTCAACAACCAAATCCTATTGCGCTTATGAAAAAGTTTAAATCAGAAAACAAATCATATCCAATAGCCGTGAGAATCTCTGGTAGTGTTAAGTCGTTATACCCTGATGGCCCACCAAAAGAAGTTGCTGAACTAGGTAAAGGGATAGATTCTTTAAAAGCGCTACATTTATCTACAAGTAAAGTTCCTTTGAACGCGATTTTAGTAGGTGATGCTGATTTTTTAGCTGATAGAAATTGGGCTAGAGTTCAAGAAGTAGCTGGTCAGCGATTAACAATGCCTCAGGCAAATAATGCTGACTTTGCTATTAATGCTCTAGATAATCTTCGAGGGAGCCAGGCATTAGTTGGCTTGCGAGGACGAGGATTATCAGTTAGGCCGTTTGAAATAATAAAAAACATGCGCCAGATAGCTGATGATAAATTTCGTGCTAAGGAACAAGATCTACTTGCTAGTATCAGTGAAATAGAAAAAAACATTGATAACCTTAAACGTGAAGAACAAACTACGGGAGTTTTATTGACTTCAGCACAACAGAATGAAATTGATAGCTTTCGAATTAAGATGTTAGAGAGTAGACGTGATTTACGCCAGGTGCAGCGTTCACTAAGAAACGATGTAGAGACTTTAGAAAATCGTATACGTGTTGTTAACATTTGGGCGGTTCCGCTGATAATTGCTATTATAGCGTTATTATTGGCTTTTGTCCGTCGTGCTCGGCGAGCACGATTTTACAGAACTGCTCTGCACTAGAAATAAGAGGAATTGACATGAGCCCGCGTATTTTTTTCAGCTGGCTAGTGATCACTGTTGTTACAGTGATACTTGCAACATTAATTGTTTTGGATAGACCCACGGCTAGTTTTAACACGGTATCTCGAGAACCAGTATTTAAGGACTTGAGGTCTGATCCCGACTCTGCTGTTAAAATCGAAATAAGAAGTCGCTTTGGAGAGTTTACGTTAACTCGCTCTAATGGAATTTGGATAACTCCTGATCGATTTAATTATAAAGTAGAAGAAAACGATGTACGACGCCTAGTGGCTGGCTTATCTGACATGCGTTATATCGAACGAAAAACTTCTATTCCAGAACGTTTCACTCGTCTTGAAGTGGAAGATATAAATAATGATGATTCTGAATCAGCTTATGTAAAAATTACTGACTCTAAGGGGGCTTTGCTTGCTGAATCTATTATCGGCCGCCCAAGTGCGCGTTTTATTGACGGTTCTATTAGCGGCACTTATGTCCGTGAACCAGCTACTAATAACGTATGGCTTGTTAGTGGCTTAGCTAATGTACAAACAAGATTAGTGCCATGGTTGGAGAGAAAAATTGTTTCCATTCCATCTAATAATATTGCAAAAATTAATCTACATAATGGTAAGGAGAAAATTTTACTAACAAGAGGAACGTCTAAAGAGGAGGTGTTCTTGTTGGCGGATATGCCGAAAGGAAGAAAGCTTAATACAAATAAAGTAAATTCAATTAGTAGATCTTTTGCAGAAATTAATTTTGAAGATGTTGTTCCTCGCGGAAAATTAGTATTTCCAGATAAGGTGAGGGTTGCTAAGGTCACAACATACGATGGAGTAGAGGTAACTTTACGAATGGCTAAGGTTGATAATAAATATTGGGGGCGGTTATCGGCAGATTATGTGTCAGGTTCCGCCAAAAACATTAAGTTAGAAAAATTAGCCCTTAAGAAAGTAAATGAGATTAATGAAAGAGTAAAAGATTGGACCTATTGGCTGCCAAGTGCTGTATTTGAAGGTCTTAATTTAAACCTTAACAAACTTCTTGTAGTAGAAAAGAAAGCTCCATCTAAATTATAGACAAATAATTGAATTGGGATCTAAAGAGATCTAGCAACGTTTTTTACAAATGTTTTGGAGTTAAATATGGATCTTGGAATATCGGGAAAACGAGCATTTGTAGCTGGTGCTAGCCAAGGTATTGGAAGAGGAATTGCTGAAGCTTTGGCATCTGAGGG
>Ga0209403_10000979_pt1 | contig 38734 bp, 30 predicted proteins | sample ArcticOcean_MG_C_8_FD_187440 | JGI IMG/M metagenome (GOLD analysis project Ga0209403, IMG submission 187440) | Marine microbial communities from western Arctic Ocean - ArcticOcean_MG_CB11_86 (SPAdes) (version 2) | ecosystem: Environmental > Aquatic > Marine > Oceanic | place: Arctic Ocean...
TTTCACCACTTCAGATCCACTCAATTCAATATTCTTTACTTTTGACTCATTTGCATTTTCAGGAACATATATTACACAGGGGATATTATTTCTTTTGCAAGCTTCAGCGATAGCCAATCCGTAATTCCCAGCTGATGCTGCTACAATTTTTTCTACAGATTGATTACTATCCATAACATCTGACAATACACTTAAAGCACCTCTTATTTTAAAAGATTTCACAGGAGTGCAATCTTCTCTTTTCAACCAAATTTCAGAATTTAGTAATTTGCTTAAAACATTTGCTTTTAACAATGGAGTTGGAGTCCAAGACTCATTTTGTAACATTGTATATATAGATTGATTATTCAATTCTGTCTCCAATTTTAAAGTTAATTTTTTGATAATCTTTATTTAATTCCTCAATCAAAATATATTGATTAATTTTTACATTGCTTATTTCTTGAATTATAGGATTGTTAAACCAATTAATTTCTATTTTTCTTATGTTATCACAATCATCAATTCCTATCGTTCTAATGAAGGAAGATGATCCGAAACTTGCGCCATTGTCTACAATAGAATTATAAATTAAATCATTATTACATATAATATTAATCTTAGTCCCTACTGAGATTTTATTAGATTTACCTACCAAATAAATACCTATCCAATTATTTTGATTACCAAGGTTTTCGTATAATAAATTAGTAAACCCATCTGATAAATAAAAACCTCCCATTTGTTGGAAAATATCCAAATCTCCATCCAAATCAAAATCAGCGAAAGCTATCCCATGTCCTTTTTGTAAATGTCCTAAGCCGTACAAATGAGTTTGATCTACAAATTTTTTACCTTTCTCATTCAAATAAAATGTATTAGGGATAATGGAATCAATATAAGGGTATCCTGTCCCGAGATATATATCTTTATATCCATCATTATTTAAATCACCGTAATTTGCTCCCATTACTGAATGGACTTTATTTAAATCCAAAACTTCCGAACTTTCTATAAACGTTCCATTACCTTTGTTTTTATATACTTTCAAAGAATAATTAGCATCAATATTCCCTAAATAACTATGGATAGATTTATCTATCCCGTATTCATATCCAGATGAAAATATATCTAAATCACCATCGTTATCATAATCCCAAAACCAAGACGTAAAGCTAAATAAAGGATTGGTAATATTAAGTTCAGGCGCAACATCAATAAATTGATTATTACCTAAATTTTTATACAATCTATTTGCTTCAGAATAATTTGAAACAAACAAATCTAAATCACCATCATTATCATAATCTCCCCAATCAACAGATTTACAATATCTATCATTTTCAGGAAACAAAAATTTTGATACATCTATAAATTCCCCTTCAACATTACTGAAAAGTTGACTTGGGTATTGAGTATTTGAATTTTCATCAATTTCCGATTCATTACAACTATAAAAATCAATGTCACCATCGTTGTCAAAATCCCCCCAAGCAGAAGATTGAGAAGGGTATGAATATTTATCAAGCCCTACTTGTTCAGTCACATCGCTAAAAGTTAAATCGCCATTATTTTTCAACAAACTATTAATCATTTCGCCTTCTTTTGACAACCATCCGCCTCTCATAATATAAATATCTATAAAACCATCATTATTAAAATCAGTACTTACAATGTTTAAACCACCTAATTGTCGAGAAAGGCCTGAATCGTCAGACAAATCTTCAAAACCATCTTGCCCATTATTAAGGTAAAATTTCATACTTGAACAAGGATTCCATGAACTAGTAACAATATCAGGATACCCGTCTCTATTAAAATCATCAAAAATCACACCTCCTGCCAAATCAACATTGTAAATACCCGATTCAATAGATATGTCTTGAAATTTCAAATTTTGTTCAGTGAAATTATTCCCTGGAATATCTATCAATAAATTTTCATCAACTTCATTAGGATAAGTTCCCAATGACATATGTACCGTATTTAACAACCATCTAGCTTTTATATTTCCTGGATCAAGTAAAATCAGTTTGTTTAGAATACCTAGTGCTTTTTTAGTATATTTAACCTGTTTATGCTTATACTCATTCTCTGCAGGTAATTGGCATATAATAGATCCGCCAGGAATGACACAATTTTCATATTCTGCAGTTTTAATATAAATTAACGCAGCTGTTTGGAGTGTAACAATCTTAGAGGTAGTATCCAGTTTACTAAAATCATCTTTCTCCAAAGCACCCTCAATAATTTTCACAGAATTTTGAAAATTTCCTAACTTAAGCTCAGAATTAGCCATTCCAATTTTCGAAAACCAAGAATTAAAAAAACCATCTGCATTTTTTAATTTTGCTTCCCAAATTTCACTCTGCTTAATACCTATATATTTATTCGAACTATTTTTTAAATTCAAACAATATGAATTTATGTTATCTAAAACAAAATTATTATTAGAAATGTTAAAGTAGTTTAAACCTAAATAAATAGTAGATAAAACTATAATAGTTATTAGTGAGTACAGAACATAATATTTGTATTGCCTATTAATCATATGAAACTTATAAATATAAATAACAATATACACAAAAAAAGATTAATTGGCATAATATTAATTTTACTTTCCACGCCTTTATTTTTTTATTTAAACAGATTCCAAAAACTTGGAACCATAAAAGAAGAACTTTTTGCATCAGCGTCAAGAAAAGGAGAATGTTTCCAAGGTTTTTGTATCGGAGGAGATCCGGAAGCTACTTTGCTTTCAAGGTGGCTAACTTTTTCGTTTGAATATATGCAGTTGGTATTTTTAGGAATGATTTTTGCTTTTGCTATCGCAGGGATTGTAGAATCATTTATTTTCCCCAAAAAAAACAATACAAATATTTTTCCGCCTGGAATAAAAGGTGTGTTGAGAGGATATATACTTGCACCAGCTCTAAACTTATGTTCTGCATGTATAGTGCCTGTTGTCAATTCACTTAAAAACAAAGGTTCTTCTCTCGAATCAGTTATAGCTTTAACTCAAGGATCTTCAACTTTAAATTTCTTATCTATAATAATGATTTTCACTATTTTCAATCCGGATTTAGGGCTTAACAGAATAATTGCAGGCGCAATTAGTGTTTTTTTATTTGGGCCAATTATTTCAAGGCTAACATATGGGTTGAAACAGAAAAACGAAAAAATCAGTACTCTGCCCAATATAAATACTAAAGATACAGATTCGTTTCAAAAATCAATTAAAGAAGCTTTAATTGATTTTTATAAAATCACATTAGCTAATATTATTAAACTAGGACCAATAATGATAATCGCCGGGTTTGGGGCTGGATTAGTAATACAATTTTTATCTGCAGATACAATAAATAATTTTTTAGGTAATAATCTTAAAGGTATAATAATTGCTAGTACTATTGGAGTACTTATCAACGTGCCTTTATTGTTTGAAATACCATTAGTTGTAACTCTTCTATTGATGGGAATGGGGATAGCTCCTGCCTCAACGCTTCTTTTCACAGCTGCATCAGGAGGTCCGATTACATTTTGGGGGTTAGGTAAAGTATTACCTAAAAGATCTGTAGTATATTATGCTATCTTAATTTGGGTTCTTGGGATTCTAACCGGATTGATATCTTTATTTTTATCTGGAAATAACAATTTAGAACTTGGGTTAAAACTCACAAGCAATAAACCTATTATAAAAAATCTGGAAGATCAAACTTTTGTTCATAATAAAAATCAAACGCAAACAAATGAAAAGTTAATAATAAATGAAAATTTCTATTTATCTAATGACAATCAAATAACCCCGTTCACAAAATTAACCTACGAAAAATTTAACGGACCTACAGAAGTATGGAATTACAGGCCAGGAGTCGTGATTTTCGATTATGACAGAGATAATGATATGGATTTTTTTATAACCAACGGATACGAATATTCAAATTTATTATATAAAAACAATGGAGATGGTACTTTTACCGATTTTTCTGAACAAGCTGGATTAGACGAAAAAATTCTGAATTCAAGCGGCGCTGTTGCATGCGATATTAATAATGATGGATTCCAAGATTTATACGTAGGAGGTAAAGGTTTTAATGGTGACGGATTAGATTACAGATCTTATGAAAACAATCAAAAATATAAAGGGACAGAAGACAAATTGTATTTAAATTTAAAAAACGGAAAATTCAAAGATATAACTAATGCCGCTTTTAATTCAAATACAAATCACAGGTCTGCTAGTAGTATTATATGTTCTGATATCAACAATGATGGCTATCTAGATTTTTATGTTACAAATTTAATTGACGAAGATTTTTTTATGTCTAGCTTGTTTTGGCCTTCTCACCCCGGGCACTATAATTTACTTTATAAAAATAATGGGAATCTTACATTTGATGAAATTAGTAAAACAGCAAATGTACAAGGACCAGAAGTGATTATGTTAAATCCTGAATCAAAAGGTATTTATTTTAAAGACAAAACATCCGATAAAGAATTTATGGGATATAATCCTGAAGTCAAAGATAAAAATTCAAATATCGTAGGAGACCCCACCGGGCCATCACACGCGGCAATATTTTTTGACCATGACGATGATGGTGATCAAGATTTATGGGTTGCTAGTGATGGAGATCAACTACATATTTATAGAAATGATTCTACAGAAAGCAATATAACATTTAAGCATATATCTAAAGAACTAGGCTTAAACGTTATTGGCAATTGGATGGGTTTTACAGTTTCTGATTTTAATAATGACCTATTACAAGACATATTCATAACTAATGCTGGCCCTCATTCAAGAATAATAAAAGAGGGAATCAATAGTCCTAAACCTAAACCTGGTGGAGATTGTAAATATCACGAATTGCACAATATTGGCACATGTTTGCATTCTTTACTGATTCAAAATGAAACTTCTGGATCATTTTCAGAATATTCAGAAAAAATAAATATAAAAGCGTCTCCTTTTCTTCCAGCAGAAGCAACTATTATTGATAACATTAAAAATGATGCTCTAATCCCAAAAGGGATTGGAGCATATGATTTTGGATACGGAGTAACTGCATTCGACTTTAATAATGACACAATAAAAGACATATATTGGCTAGGATCAGAAGTAGGAAGAGGTGAAGGGCCTGGTGGGAATATATATCCGTCAGCAGGAAGAATGTTAATGGGATTGCCAAATTTAGAATTTGAAGATGTAACTGTTAGAACACATCTCTTAGATATTATAGGTATAAATTATAAAAAGTATTTTGCTAATTTACCAAAAAATACTTATCCAGATGAAATATACAATTTGAAATATAAAATACATACAAAATATCATGAAAATGGAAAAGGATTAGCCCATGGAGATTTAAATGGAGATGGATATGTAGATCTTATAGGAACAAATAGTAGTGGGCCTGTTTGGTCCGGGACATTAGATGAGGCCCCTGGTCCATTTTTTGTTTGGATTAATGGCGGCGGGAGTAATAATTGGATAGATATAAACCTTAAAGGAAGAAAAGGAATAGATGGGACAGGGTCTAATGCAGATGGAATTGGAGCAAAAGTATATGTAGAAATAACAAATTTGGAAAATAAAAAAATTATTCAAATGCAAGAAGTTAGAGCAGGGTCAAGTTACTTGTCAATGAATTCAATAAATCTTGAATATGGTTTGGGAAATATTGAAATCATTGATAAAATTACTGTAATATGGCCTAGTGGAACAACACAAATAATTAAAAACATTAAATCTAATCAAAAAATAAATATAATTGAAAGTAAAAATTAAACTTGGGGGAGTGGCGGAATTGGTAGACGCGCTTGACTTAGGATCAAGTGTTCATAGAACGTGAGAGTTCGAGTCTCTCCTTCCCCATACTTATATTATTTTCTTTAAAGTATCTGCAATTCTCCCTGGATGAACAATAATCTCACAACCAGCATCTCTTAAAGCATTAATTTTTGATTCTGCTTTTCCTGAATCTCCGCTAATAACAGCTCCAGCATGCCCCATACGTTTTCCTTCTGGAGCACTTGCTCCAACTATAAGGGCTGCAATTGGTTTTGAATTATTTACCGATTTTAAAAATTCAGCTGCTTCTTGTTCTTTTGTCCCACCTATTTCTCCAATAAATACAATTCCGTCAGTATCATTATCGTTAATAAAATAGTCCAAGACATCAATAAATGTAGTCCCTATTATTGGATCTCCGCCTATTCCTACACACAATGATTGCCCTATACCATTTTTTGTCAATTGATCTACTGCTTCATACGTTAATGTTCCGCTTCTAGATACAACGCCTATTCTTCCGGGGGTGAAAATATCTCCTGGCATAATCCCAATTTTACAATTTGCAGAAGGATTAATTAATCCAGGACAATTTGGACCAATCAAAGTTACATTATTATCATTAGCTATTTTATATATTTTAATCATTTCGTTCACAGGAATTCCTTCAGTAATACATATTACTGTTTTAATCCCAGAGTATATCGATTCTAAAATAGCATCTGGAGCAAAGGGCGCAGGGACAAAAATCAATGAAGTGTTTGCATCAGTTTCCTGTTTTGCAGATTTCATAGAATCATATACATTAATAGAGTCATTAAATAATTGCCCTCCCTTACCTGGAGTTACTCCAGCAACAATATTAGTTCCATATTCAATACAACGTAAAGCATGGAATCCACCTTCCTTTCCTGTAATCCCTTGTACAATTACTTTTGTGTTTTCATCTATTCTAAGAGACAATATCTTTACTCCTTATCCATTAATATTTTAGAAATTTGATCTAAATTTTCTGCAAAAGAGATATTGTAATTAGTAGCATTTAATATATCTTTACCTTCTTCACTATTCGTACCTTGCATCCTAATAATTAATTTTGGAGCACTTGATTGATATTTATCTAACGCCATAATAAAACCCCTTGACGCAACGTCGCATCTTAAAATACCTCCAAACAAATTTACCAAGACAATTTTCACATTAACATCTGAAAGTACAGTCGACATAGCTTTGGATATTTTTTCTTCATCTGCTCCACCTCCAATATCTAAAAAATTTGCTGGTTTCAATCCGGATGACTGTATAACATCCATTGTAGCCATAGCCAATCCTGCGCCATTTACTATACATCCAACACTACCTTTTAATTGAACATACTTTATACCTAATTCAGCGGCATGGATCTCTATTTCATTTTCTTGATTGATATCTCTTAGGTCAAGAATGTCTTCATTTCTATATAAAGCATCTTCATCAAAAGAAATTTTTGCATCTAAGGCAATAAGTTCATGCCTATTATTTACAATCAAAGGATTTATTTCAATTAATGAACAATCTTTTTCTAAGTATAATTTATATAGTCCTTGGATAATATTTTTTAGTTTTGAAAAAGATTTAATATCTAATAATAAAAAATCTAGTATCTCTCTGATTTGAAAATCAGTCGGGCCTAAAATTGTATTAACAGGGAAATTTAAAATTTTTTCAGGATTTTTAGATGCAATTTCTTCAATATCAGTTCCACCTTCTGGGCTTACAATAATATTGATTGATTGATTGCTTCCATCAACTAATAATGCCAAATACATCTCAGACAGTATATTACTAACTTCCTCAACAAGAATTTTATTAACCAAAACTGAATCATCGCCAGTTTGTATTGTTTTAAAATATTTTCCGAAAAATTTGTCAGCAAAATCGTTCACATCATTTGAGTTTTCTAAAAGTTTCACTCCGCCAGATTTTCCTCTCCCTCCTGCATGGACCTGCACTTTCAAAACTGCCCTGCTTCCAAATTCTTTGAAAGAATTTAGCAATGATATTTTATTCTCAGTAACTATACTTTTAGGTGTTGGGATCCCGAATGATTTTAGTAATTCTTTTGATTGATATTCGTGTACTTTCAAATTTAATCCTTAATAATTCGGAGAGAGTGGGATTCGAACCCACGATAATCGTAAAATTATACTGGTTTTCAAGACCAGCGCCTTAAACCACTCGGCCATCTCTCCATATTTCAAATAAAAAACTTACTTACAAATCTTCTTTAAATTATAAAAAGATATTATATCAATTGTGATCTTATTTCCAAAATATAACTTATAAAAAATGCAATCTTTATATTATTTATTACAAAATTTTTGATAAAATCAAAATATTAGAATATTTTAATAATAAATTGGAATCAAAAAATATAATAATTCGCGGGGCGAAAGAACATAATCTCAAAAATATTGATATCAATATTCCTAGAGAAAAACTTGTAGTTATAACTGGATTATCAGGCTCTGGAAAAAGTTCGTTGGCATTCGACACAATATACGCAGAAGGAAGAAGGAGATATGTAGAGTCTCTTTCAGCTTATGCAAGGCAATTTTTAGGTAATTTAGAAAAACCAAATGTTGACTATATAGAAGGATTATCACCAGCAATTTCAATTGATCAAAAAGGTATTTCTAAAAACCCTAGATCTACAGTAGGAACCACAACGGAAATATATGATTATCTTAGAATTTTATATGCAAGGATCGGAACTCCTCATTGTATTAATTGCGGGAAAAAAGTAAGTAAACAATCAATTCAACAAATAGTTGACTCAGTACTTTCAATTTCTGATGGCACAAGATTTATGATTCTATCCCCAATTGTAAGGCATAAAAAAGGAGAACACAAAGAAACATTAAAGATGACAAAAAGATCCGGCTTTGTCAGAGCAAGAATTGATAATGAGATAAAAGAATTATCTGACCAAATAGATTTAGATAAAAACAAATGGCATTCTATCGAAGTTGTTGTAGACAGGTTAGTTATGAGTGAAAAAATTGATATTGACAGATTAACAAATTCAATCGAAACATCATTGAAATTATCTAATGGGTTAACAATTATAAATATAGATAAAAATAAAGAATTAAAATTCTCAGAAAATTTTTCCTGCGCTGATTGCAATATTAGCATTGATGAAGTTGAACCTAGAAATTTTAGCTTCAATAGCCCCAAAGGAGCATGTGAAATTTGTTCTGGGATTGGGCATTCTTTAAAAGTAGATCCGGATTTAGTATTACCTAATTATGAAATAAGTTTAAACGAGGGAGCCATTGCTCCTTGGTTTAGATCAGGAAGATATGCGAATATATATAAAGGAATACTAAACTCTTTGTCTGAATTCTATAACTTTTCTTTAGATATACCTATAAAAAATTTAGACAAAACTCATTTGAAAATAGTCCTATATGGAGCTAAAAGTAAAACATTAGATTTTAGCTATACTTCCAGAAGGTTTGGAAAATTAAATTACAAAAAATCATTTGAAGGGGTAATTAACAACCTTAGCAGACGCCATAATCAAACAAATTCAGATTATTCAAGAGATGATATTGAAAAATACATGTCAAAAGAAATTTGTAGTGACTGCGAGGGTTACAGACTACGAAAAGAATCTTTAAGTGTGAAAATTTTAGAAAAAAATATCATTGATCTAACATTGATGAATATATCTGAATTGCATAAGTGGATTCAAAGCATTTCACAAAAAAAATCTAAAAATAGTTTAACAAAAAGAGAATCTCAGATAGCTGAAAGGCTAATCAATGAAATACATTCAAGATTAGAATTCCTTCTAGGAATAGGACTGAAATATCTTTCTCTTTCCAGATCTTCTGGAACACTCAGTGGCGGGGAAGCACAAAGAATTAAATTGGCTACACAAATAGGTTCGGGATTAACCGGGGTAATATATGTTTGTGATGAACCCTCAATTGGATTACATGCTGCTGATGATGAAATGTTAATAAAAACATTAAAAAAACTAAGGGATTTAGGGAATTCTATTTTAGTAGTTGAACATGACGAGTCTATAATTAGATCCGCTGATCATATAATTGATATGGGGCCTGGGGCAGGAGAGTTTGGGGGATCAATAATTACTCAAGGAAATTTAAATAAAATTATCAATTCTAAAAAGTCACTAACTGGAGCTTATTTATCAAATAAAATTATAATTAATAATTTCAAAGACCGAAAGGAAAATAAATCAAAATTTCTCAAGATAATTAAGGCTTCAGAAAACAATCTTCAGAACATAAGTATAAAAATCCCATTGGGATTATTTGTAGTAGTAACAGGGGTGTCAGGGTCAGGTAAAAGTACTCTAGTAAATGAAATAATTTACAAAGCTGTTGCGCAAAAAATAAACAAAGCTAAAAACAAACCTGGCTCACATGAATCTATAGAAGGAATTGAGAATATTGATAAAATAATTAATATTGATCAATCACCCATAGGAAGAACACCTAGAAGTAATTCTGCGACTTATACAGGTACATTTACGTTTGTCAGAGAACTTTTTGCAAACCTTCCGGAATCAAGATCTAGAGGATATAAGCCTGGTAGATTTTCTTTCAATGTTAAAGGAGGAAGATGTGAAAATTGCTCGGGTGACGGTGCTATTAATATTGAAATGCAATTTCTTCCGGATATATCAATAACTTGTGATGCATGCAAGGGAAAAAGGTATAACAGAGAGGCTTTGGAAATAAAAGTAAGAGGAAAAAACATATCTGATGTTCTATCCATGAGCGTAGATGAAGCTTTAGTCTTTTTTGAAAATATTCCTTCTATAAATAGAAAATTAATAACTCTACAAAATGTAGGATTAGGGTATATAAAACTAGGACAACCTGCAACACAACTAAGTGGAGGAGAAGCACAAAGAATTAAACTTTCATCAGAATTATCCAAACGATCAACTGGTAAAACCTTATATATTTTAGATGAACCTACAACAGGTTTATCGTTCCAAGATTGTAGTTTATTAATAGAAGTACTCCAAAAATTAGTTAATACTGGCAATAGTGTGTTAATAATTGAACATCACTTAGATATTATCAAATCTGCAGACTGGGTAATTGATTTAGGCCCAGGAGCAGGAGATGAGGGGGGAAATATTATTTACGAAGGGAAGATTGATAAATTAACTAGTCATAAAAGCTCATTAACAGGCAAATATTTAAAAAAACATTTAGATAAAAAAATGATATAATATGTTTCTAATTATATTTATGTAGTGAGGTAAACATGCCGGTTATTGCACTAGGAGGATTAACTGCGGGTGGCGGTAGAATTATAGGGCCTAAAGTAGCCAAAAAATTAAATATCGCATATGTTGATAAAGACATTATTAAGCAAGCTGCTCTTCAAAGTGGAATGGATATTGAACTATTTACCAAAAGGGAAGAAAAGCCATCTTCAGTCACTGATTCAATTTTACAAAAAATATCTGATATTCTAGAAAAATCTGCATTTGCAGGTGCTGTTGGAGATCCTCACTTCGGTCCTGGAGCAGCGGCATTTCTTACTCATGAATTTGAAGATCTTGCCTCCGAAAACAATAGTGACAAGTATCATTTAAATGATCTCGATTATTCCAAGGGAATTCAACAAACTGTACTTCAATTAGCTGAATTAGGAAGTATTGTAATTGTAGGCAGAGGCGCTAGCATAATTCTTAAACACAACCCGAAAATCTTACGAATTGGATTAATTGCAGAAGAAGAAGATAGAATAAACCGAATTTCTTTATTTGAAAAAGTTTCTAAAGATGAAGCGAAATTATTAATGGAAAATCGAGATAAATCAAGAACGCAATATTTTCAAAAAATCTTTAACATTGATGACCCTGACAACAGATTTAATTATCATGCTGTACTAAATACTAGTTCAATGAGTTTTGATACGGCTACTGATGTGATAGTTGATTTAGCAAAAGATTTGCACCTAGACAATTAAAAATTCTTGTATACCATTTCACCATCTACTATGGTACCTACAATTTTAGATGCCAATATTTCGTCAGTGTTAATTTTATAGATATTTCGATCTAATAAAGTAAAGTCAGCCATATATCCAACAGCAATTTTTCCTTTTAAGTTTTCCTTAAAAGAACCAAAAGCCGTATCTTCTGTAAACATTTTTACAGATTCATAAACAGTTAATTTCTCTTTTGCTTCCCATCCATTCTCAGGGACAAAATTTATTTTGTTCCGATTAACTGCGGCATGTATCCCAATTAAAGGAGAAGAATCTTCAACAGGAAAATCCGATCCTCCCATAATTTTAATTTGATTGTCTAACAAAGTTTTCCATAAATATGAATCCTTTATTCGATCTCCTAATCTGAATTCAGCCATAAACATATCTGATATACAATGTACTGGTTGGACAGAAGCTATTATTTTCAAATTAGAAATTCTTTTTATGTCTTCTTTTTTTATTATTTGAGCGTGCTCAATACGAGTTCTATGATTATTTAATTCAATACCCATATCTAAAACAGATTCAAAAGAATCAAGTAATTCTTTATTTGCATGATCTCCAATAGCATGAATACACACTTGAAAATTTTGCTCAAAAGCTTTTTTAAATAAATCATGCATCTTAAGTTTGTCTAAAATCAATATGCCATTAGAATCATCATCACTATATTTTTCAATCAGTGCCGCACCTCTAGATCCAAGAGCTCCATCGGAAACTAATTTGACACTTCTTAATTCAAAAAGTCGTTCAGATGTAATGCCTACACCATCCTCAAAAAACTCTTGATTAGCCATTCCGTATATCCTGATTTTAAGTTTGTCTTCCTTTATTAAAGATAAATAAGATTTGTACTGAATAGAACTTATTCCAGCATCATGAACTTCGGTCAATCCTTTAGAAAGGCATATGCTCTGAGCTTCTAATATCCATTTTTTAACATCGTTCAAATTTTCTTTTGGCATTACATCTTTCATATAACTTTGTGCCTTGTCTATCAAAATACCAGTAGGTTCATTATTTTCCTTTAATATTTCTCCTCCTTCCGGATTGATTGTTTCACCATTAATCCCAGCGATTTCTATAGCTTTTTTATTTGCCCACATAGCATGACCATCAACTCTTATCATAACTACAGGAATAGCAGGAAATTTTTTACTCAATTTATAATTGTTTGGCAATATTTTTTTATCCCAATTTTCCTGGTTCCAACCTCCGCCTATTATCCAATCCAAATTACTATTTTCTTTGTGAAATTTCTCAATATCAAAAATCACGTCGCTTTCTGATTTACAATTAGACAAATCTACTTCGTATTGAGTCTTCCCTAAATGAGTCATGTGACCATGCCCGTCTGTAAATCCTGGGAGTACAAATGAATTATTACAATCGATATAATCAATTCCAATATCTAATTTTTCATCAGTTACCTTTTCTATAAATCCATTTTTAACATAAATTGTCATAGGATTGGATTCACCAGTCTTCGGGTCTGAAAAATTTAAATTAGAATATATTTTCTTAATAGATTTCATGTTTACATCTCGTTAAATTCTTCAAATAAAGTGATATCTGATTTGATTAAATAATTTTTTATTATTTCAGCAGTAGCTAGAGATAGCATCATTCCTTGTGTATAGTGTCCGGATACGAAAAATATATTTTGTTTATTAAATATATTTTTTATAATTGGTTTCCCGTTTTTAGATTGAGGCCTAATTCCTGAATTTGCTGATATAAATTCCAAGTTTTCTATACTACGAAGGTATTTTTTTGCAATTTTCAAGCAAAAATCAACCCCTTCAAGTTCGATGCTCGTATCATTTTTTCCATGGTGCTTAGAAGCTCCAATATAAATCGTATTATCATCTCGAGGAACTAAATATCCTTGATAATCTGGACCATCTTCTATTTGCCCGTAGGTACCATCACCAATTGTGTAGGGCAAATTAAAATCGCTAGATCTCACAAGTATATATTGCCCTTTGACCGGATAAATGTTTAATTCTTCCGAAAGATCAAATTTTGACAATATATTTTCTGATCCGGTTGCAAAAATTAAATTCTCTGCAAAAATTGTTTGATTAGAAGTGGTTATCTTATTAAGCTTTTCATTTTCAATATTAAAATCAATAAATTCTTCATTTTCAAAAATATCAGAACCCATTTTCGTTATAGCCAATTTGAATTTATTAACAAAATCTAACCCATCTACATATCCCTCATCAGGAAAAAACATTCCACCAGTAATTTCTTCATTTATAAAATTCAATTCATTTCTCAAGTTCAAATCGTCTACCAATTCGGATTTCACTCCAAATTTCTTGGTAAGTTCGGATAAATTTATTAATAGCTGCAACTCCGATTCGTTAAATGCTGTTCTAAATATACCTGTTTTTTTATAAGGAGACTCAATTCCCAATTCTTCAAACTCGTTGTCTAAATTAAGAAACATTTCATAACTCAATACCCTCATTTTACTCATCGGAGATTCAATTGGATCAGATCCATAAAAAAGAGGAGAAATAACTCCAGCAGCTGCCCGAGTGGCCCCATGCCCTAGTTTATTTTTTTCAATGATAGCGCATTTAATATTATTCATTGATAATTTATAAGCTATCGATACTCCTATCACTCCTCCGCCTATGATAACTACTTCATAACTCTTGAGCTTATTTTTCATATATTTTTGCCATATACTAATAAACGATAGAATATAGGCTTTTATCTATTTCTGACAACTAAAATTAAGAATTTAGGTGTAATTTTTACTAAGATTCCTTTCTTTAAGTTAAAAATAGATAAAAAAAGACATCTAAAACTATTTTTTCTAACAGCAATTCTGTATATATTTTATTCTAATGATACTTATTTTTAATTATTGAATATTGTATAGTAGACCATATTTCTATATTCTCAAACAATAATTGTTATAAAAATAGTTGTTATTTATATAGGAAGAAGTATCTATTTATGATAAGATACTTTTTTAGAATTTGATTAAATATTTAAAAAATAAAGGTGCAAAGATCATGCCCAAGAAAAATATATTTAGATACACAGCTTTACTTTTGGCAATAGCTTTTGTGGCTTTGCCAGCAAAATTAATTTACGCAGCATCAGTTTCCGGTAGTGGCTCTGCAATGATTTCAACCGGGTCGTCTGCTGGTAACACACTTACTGTTTCTATGACAGGCGTTACTTCTCCGACAGGTTCGATGAAATATAATGCATATCTTCTTGATGATTCAATGAAGAAAACGAGTGTTGGAAATGTATCCGTAGACGAAGATGGAGTTGCAAAACTTTCATATACATCAGATTCGGATATTATGATTAATTTCAGAAGATTAGAAATTAGAGAAGAATCAGGCGCATCGTCAAGAATAATTTTCGCAAACACAATCCCTGGCCAAGATGTTAAAAATATTAGAGCTTTAGTTGGTAAAGATTCAGAAATCACAGCATTACAAAATGTTTTAAATAATGCTATATCACATGCAACTAATGGAAAAAATGCAAAGACAACAGCTGATTTAGTTATCAGTGCTAAAAAAATGATGGATGTAGTTAATGGCGATGTTGGGAACGGAGTGACCGCTCATGTGAAATTAGCTAGCGAAGCTATTACTAAAGCTATGGGAACCAATATAACTGGTTCTTATGTCTATGATAGTGGTACAACAGCCAATAGTGCAATTACAGTTATCCAAAGCAATGCTGATGCAGCAGTACTTTCTGCTCAACAAGCACAAACATTCAAGAATTTCGAAACAGGATCAATTCTCATGAATGATGCACTCAACTCTTTATTAAGAGCTAAAAACCTGGGTACAGTTATTGCAACTAAAGAATCTTATAAAATGGGATCATTTAAACTATCTAAACTTGATGATATATACACAACAATCAAAAATGATACTAGATTAACAAAATTATCTTCAGCAATAAATACTGCCGGAATGTCTTCGGACCTTTCAGCAATTGGCCCAATGACTTTATTGGCTCCTACTGATACAGCAATCACATCATACGGAGATGCAAACTGGAGCAAGTTATCTAATAATTCAGCGAACTTAAAACGTGCACTTGAAGTTCATATTCTTGATTCGCATCTTCTATCTGGTGATTCTAAAATTGATACAAGAATTATGGATAGCAATCGAGCTAAATATACTGCAACAGATATTGAAGCAAGCAATGGTATTATTCATCTTGTAGATACTGTAATCGAAAGAAGAGGTCCATTCCCTGGATTACCAAGTGTGGGTTCTTATGATACTAATGTTCTAAACGTAGCGTACGGAATGCTTGCACTAGGAATTATGTTGATTACTATTTCAGGTCTAGTAAGATTGAATTACAGAAAAAACATCTAATCTAATTGTAAAATGGTAAAAAAAAACCCGGTAATTTTTACCGGGTTTTTTTTTACCATTTCATAGTCGAAGCAATAACAGGCATATTCTCTTTGAATATATTTTTAATTTGGTTAGCGATATCCATATGTTCTTTTTGCGTTCCATGAGCAGCTCTTAAATCAATGTAGTGCATCCAACTTCTTATTGTTCCAGTCATATACATTCTAGTTGTAGTTGCTTGTGGTAAAACAAATCTAGCAGATTCTTTCGCAATTCCTTCATTCAATAAATCATCATACAGTTTTGTTGATTCATCAAAATGTTTTCTAATTCTTTTATTAAATTCATTTTTGATATCTTGAGATATATCATCAATTGAATTTTGTCTGTTTTGAGTGTCTTGCCTTCTCAATTCTGGTAAGTCTATAGATGAATTAATAAGGTTTTTTTCAGCATATCTCTGACTAAATTGTTGAAAAGTAAAAGATCTATGTCTCAATATTTGAGTAGCAATCGCTAAAGAAGTTTGAATTTCTATCGTCATGTAAGCCTGTTCAAAGGGTGACCAATGACCATGATCAATCATGTAATTTAGCAACCTATCATATTTTTCATTATCTTGGTTTTTAGGATTACTAACTCTCGCAATATAAGCAATGGTTTCTTCCGCGTCAGGTGTAATTGATACTAATTTAACGATATTCATAATAAATAGTATATATTATTTTATATTATTAAATTAACAGGGTTTTCCAAATTATTTTTTAATTCCCCAATAAATAATGCTCCTGCGGCTCCATCTGTTACTCTATGGTCGGCAGATAAGCTAGCATTCATGATATTAGAAATTATTATACTGTCATCTTTTGTAACAACTGGAGTTTTCTTGACAGATCCAACAGCTAGCATAGAAGTTTGAGGTGGCAATATTATTGCCAAAAAACTATTAACATCAAACATTCCTAAGTTACTAATTGAAAAAGTACCTTTAGTGTATTCTGCGCTTGTTAATTTACCATTTTTAGTTCTATTAACCAAGTCTTTTGTAGAAAGTGAAATATCGCTAATATCTTTATCATTACAATTAATTATTGATGGCATAATTAATCCTTCATCTAAAGCTATAGCTATAGAAATATTTATTTCGTCATTTATAATTACATTGTTATTTTCATATCTACTATTAAAAATAGGGTATTTTTTGAGAGTCTCAACTGTGGCCTTGATTATCAGATCATTGATACTAATTTTTATATTTTGTTCTGCTAATTTTGTATTGATCTGAGCTCTGATTTCTAAAGCCTTATCCATATTGATATCAGTTGAAAGATAATAGTGAGGAACTTCTTGTTTGCTTCTTTGTGTAACTCTTGCAATTTGGGCCCGCATTTTATTTCCTTCATTAGACTCTTGCAAGACTATAGGTATTTCATCTATTGATGAAATATTAGTATCAATTTTAATTTTTTCGGACGAAGATAAAGCAGCAGAATCTATTTCAATTAAATTTAATATATCTACCTTCACTATTCTTCCGCCTGGTCCAGTTCCTGTAACAGAACTTAAATCGATATTATTATCATTTGCTAATTTTCTAGCCAAAGGGGATACCTTAATTTTACTTCCATCACTATTGCTATCAGGTGGAATAATTTCTTCTATTACTACATCTGATGATGATATAGAAATTTCCTCGTTTGAATCTTTTTCGATATCATTGTTTGTCACAGGGGCTGAAGTATTATCAGATTTAATCAAGGATCCGTCTCCTACAATCGCTATAGCATCCCCTACATTTACTGTTGTTCCTTCTTCGACTAATATTTCTTGTAAAGTTCCTTCTGCATAAGATTCGAATTCAACAACTGCTTTATCAGTTTCTATTTCCGCTACAGGGTCTCCAATTTTGATAGAGGAGCCAACATCTTTAAGCCATTTCACTACTACCCCTTCTTTCATATCGTAACCCATCTGAGGCATGTTAAGTTCTTCTGACAATTTTTTTTCCTCCTACAAACCTAATAATTCATTGATTTTCATTAATACTCTCTTAGTATTAGGAATTACTTCATCTTCTAACTCAGCGCTATATGGCATAGGTATATTCAAACTATTTACAACGGCTATTGGAGCATCCAAGTAATCAAAACAATTTTCTTGAATAACTGAACTAATATAAGCCCCAAATGATCCGGTTTCCCAATACTCATCTAATATTACTACTTTATTAGTTTTTTTAACAGAATTAAATATTAATTCAAAATCAATTGGGTTCAATGTTCTAAGATCAATAAGCTCAGTTTGCAAGTTTTTCTCTTTCAACTTTGAAGATACTTCTTGAGCGACAGGAATCATTCCAGACCACGCAATAATTGTAATATCATTTCCTTCTTCTATTATTTTTGGCAATCCTATTGGAGTCTCATAATATTGATCCGGAACATCTCCAGTTACTCCATAAAGCATGGAATGTTCTGCGAAAATAATTGGATTGTTATCATTGATTGAAGATCTTAATAATCCTAATGCATCGCTCGGATTAGACGGCGCAACAACTTTTAATCCTGGAACTGACGCATACCAACCTTCAAAACTTTGGGAATGAGTTGCGGCCAATCTACCTCCTGCGCCTGTAACTGTTCTAATGATGATAGGGACACTAAGTTGCCCATCTGACATATAGTGCATTTTTGCAGCATGATTAACAATTTGATCTATTGCTAAAAGTGAAAAATTAATTGTCATAATCTCTATTATAGGCTTCATGCCAATCATTGAAGATCCAATACCCGCGCCAACAAATCCAGATTCAGAGATAGGGGTATCAATTATTTTTTCTGATCCATAATCTTCAAACAATCCTTTTGTAACTGCATATGGGCCTCCATACATGCCTATGTCTTCACCCATCAAAAATACATTTTCATTTGTATCCAATGCTTCCCTAAGTCCTTTTGACAATGCATTTCTCAAATTCATTTCTGTCATATTCTTAACGCTCAATTAATTTGTATTATAAATTTTATCCATTGCCACGCTCATATCAGGTAATGGGCTGTTATCAGCAAAGTTTAAACACTCTTGTATTATCTCTTTCACTTCATTATCTACAGATTTGAAATCTGATTCATTTAAAAGATCATTAGATATACAATATTGCTTAAATAACTCAATAGGATCTTTTTCTTTCTGCCATTGTTGGACTTCTTCATTTTCTCTGTAAACAGAAGGATCAGCCATAGAATGACCTCTAAATCTGTATGTCATAGCTTCTATTAATATCGGGCCGTTGTTTTTTCTTATTTTATCAATTGCTTCTCTAGCGGAATCCCTTACTGTCAAGACATCCATTCCATCAATTTTAGTAGATGGCATTCCGTACAAATCTGCGAATTTATATAACATATCCGGATTTGCTGATGATCGTTTCACATGTGTTCCCATTCCATATTGATTATTTTCTAAATAAAAAATAATAGGTAATTCCCATAATGCTGCCAAGTTCATAGATTCATGAAATTCGCCTTCGTTAACAGCACCATCACCAAAATAAGCAACTACAAGGCCATTTTTTTTCTGTTTTTTTAATCCTAGAGCTATTCCAACTGCAATTGGTAAATGTCCTCCAACAATTGCATGTCCTCCCATAAAATGTAAATTCGAATCAAAAAGATGCATAGATCCCGCTTTTCCTCTGCTACTGCCGTCTACTCTTCCGTATAATTCTGCCATAATTTTGTTTGGATCCATTCCTCTCGCAAGAGCATGACCATGATCTCTGTAATGAGTAATTATATAATCATCTTCTGACAATTCTGAAATTGATCCCACAGCAATGGCCTCTTCTCCTATATACAAATGTAAAAATCCTTTTATCTTTCCTTGCATGTACATACGACCACATGCTTCTTCAAATTGCCTTATCTTAAGCATTTCTAATAAATATTTTTTAGCTAATTGTTTATCCATGAGTTGTAATTTAAAAAAATTAAATGTGTATAGCCGTGCCTAAAGAATCTAAAGCAGATTCTTTAAGTATCTCAGAAATAGTTGGGTGAGGATGAATTAAATCACCTATCTCTTTAGAAGATCCTTCTAACAATTTTAGTATGCCTATTTCACCTAATAACTCTGATACATTAGAGCCAATCATATGCGCCCCAAGTAATTCTCCTATTTCCGAATCAAAAATCAATTTTGAAAAACCTTCAGTATCACCTAATCCCAAAGCCTTTCCACTTGCTGCTAAAGGAAATGTTCCTATTTTAATGTTATAGCCTTTTGATTTAGCTTCTTCTTCAGTTAAACCTATACTAGCAACTTGAGGATCGCAATATATCGCTCTAGGCATATCATGATAATTTTTAATAGGTTCTGGGTTTAATCCTGCAATTTTTTCAATAGCCACAACACCTTGATGAGATGCAACATGTGCTTGTAATAACTTGCCTGTCACATCACCAATTGCATAGATATTTGAAAAATTAGTGGACATATATTCATCAATTTTTATCCATCCATTATCCATTTCAATCCCTATTTCCTCTAGTCCTAAATTTTTAATGCTTGCTTCAGCACCAACTGCGACCATTACGGTATCAACTTCAATTGCTGATGAATCTCCATTTGATGATATATTAACTGAAACAGATTTCTCGCTAACATCAAGACTTGAGATTTGAGTGTTTGTTAAAATATTAATCCCTTTGTTTTGATAAGATTTAGTTAATTCCTTACTTACATCTTTATCTTCTTTGTTTATTATTCGATCAGCTAGTTCAATGATAGTAACTTCACTTCCGTAAGCATTAAATATATAGCTAAATTCTATTCCTGTGGCACCACCTCCAACTATAGCTATCCTTTTGGGAATTTCTTTTAATTCTAAAGCTTGTCTACTGGTGATAACACGTTTTTCATCTATTGGCATATTTGGAAATTCTTTGAATACCGACCCTGTTGCAAGAATTATATTATCAGTAGTGATAACTTTATTTGAATTCTCAAGTTTGATTTCATTTGATCCAGTTATCGAAGCGATATCAGAAATTAATTCAACTTTATTCTTTTTAAGCAAAAATCCAATTCCGGTAGTTAATTTTCGTACTACTTTCCTACTTCTTTTTACTGCCTCTGAAAAATCATAAGTCAAATTATCAACTGATATACCAAATTTCTCAGAATTTTTAATTAAATTCAAGACTTCTGAATTTCTAAGTAATGCCTTTGAAGGGATGCATCCCCAATTAAGGCATAATCCTCCAACAGTATCTTTTTCTATAACAGCTGTTTTAAGGCCTAATTGAGCTGCTCTAATTGCTGCAACATAGCCTCCAGGTCCGCCTCCAATCACAACTACTTGATAATCGTTCAAATAAGCACCAACATTGAATTTAAAGATATATTATAACAAATAATTAACAATAACTTTTTAATGATGTTCTTTGGTTGCTAAAATTAAGAATTTGAAATATAAACAGTAATATTAATTAAATAAATAAGTAGTATTTAAATATGGTTCAAATAGTTCACCATAATGTAATAAATAAGAACCCTAAAGACACATATTCTCACACAATTATAGATTCATCTTCTGGATGTGAAAATTTAATACAAAGTATTTTGTATTTGAAAAACAAACCGATCATATTAAACAAATCTACTAAATCACAAAAAATTGGATACGTTTTAAACGGGGAAATCTCGTTAACCATAAAAAATAATATTTCTTCAAAAGAGTTAATACTAAGTAAAGGATTTGCATTTTTAATACCGGAAAAAATAGAATGCGAGGTCGCAAATATAGCTTTTGATCATTCAACATTATTAATAATCAAAAGTCCGCAAACCGAATCTCACAAACTCAAAAAAGCCAAAGTGGAAAAACAATCCGAAATCGTTCCACATGTAGATAAAAAAAAACAAACTAATCTTCCTGCAGGCGAAGATAGATATTTCAAATTATTAATAGACCCCGAATATGGATCGAAATATGTTACCCAATTTCTAGGGTTCATAAAAAAAATAAAAGCCCCTTTTCATGAACATACTTATGAAGAAGTAATATTTATAATCAAAGGCGAAGGTATTATTCACTATGGTGAAAAGCAAGAAAAAATCAAAGAAGGAACAAGTATTTACTTGCCTCCTGGCACAATGCACAGATTAGAAAACAAACACGACACTAACGAACTTGAACTTTTAGGAGTGTTCTGCCCTGCAGGAAGTCCTGCTGACAAAAATGAGAGATGAAGACAAATGATTTTACAAAATAATTATCATTGGGTTATGCTCTTTTTAATGTGGAGTGTATACACATGCTTTGGAATAGTTAGTGGATCTTTATCCCCTATCTCTCCTATCTTAATAAACGAATTAAATCTTACATACACTCAAATGGGTTTCATATTAGGGTTTTGGCAATTTATATATATATTCACAGCAATGCCAACCGGAAGCATAATTGATAAATGGAAGTTAAAAAAATCAATAATGATTGGAATAATAGTTATGTTTATTTCAATGATAGCAAGAGGGTTGTCAGTAAATTTCATATCATTGTTAATATCTGTAGGAATTTTCGGGTTTGGCGGTCCTATTGCATCATCAGGATCACCCAAGCTTGTAGCAACATGGTTTAAACAAAAAGATAGAGGCCTTGCTTCGGGAATTTATGCTACAGGACCTGTAGCAGGAAATGCTATTGCGTTTGCAACCGCGGCTAATATTGCTATTCATTTCAATAATTGGAGAATGATCTCTGTAATATACGGCCTGATACTTTTAATAGTAATGATATTTTGGTCTGTGTTTTCAAAAGATAAAAATCAAAACAATATAAATCCTAATCCTGATATTAATACGTCATATAAGGATCTATTTAAAATTAAGACAGTAAAAATAATAATGGTTTTATCTATTATTTTCTTCTTCATCAGCCACTCGCTTGGAGCTTGGACTCCCTCTATTCTAATAGATCAAAATTTTAGTATAACTAATGCAGGGTATATATCTTCTATATTTACATTGATAAGCTTAATTTCTCTTATATTAATAACTTCTCTATTTCCTAAAAACAAGAGAAAAGAAGCAATGATTTATATATTGCTTCTTTGTGGAGTGGCTTCTTTGGGAATAGCTTTTTTAACAGGATACAAACTTATTTTTTCATTACTTATAGTAACTGTTTTCAAGATCGCTCTGATGCCGCTATCAACTCTAATTCTAATGGAACACAAAGAAATAGGACCAAAAAAAATAGGTACTGCAGCAGGAATGTTCTTTGCATCTGCAGAAATCGGAGGATTTGGAGGTCCATTTATTATTGGGCTTTTAAGAGAAATAACAAATTCTCACCAAATTGGTTTTATATTAAGTTCGATATTATGTTTTATAGGAATTGTATTTGCATTTAATTTAGACAATAGTGATAAACATGAAGTATCCAGGGCAATTAAAAAATAATAAATTTAGAAAATTATGGTTTGCTGATACATTGATTGGAACTGCAGATCAAATTGAAATTTTAGTAATATCATGGTTGATAATAACCAAAACAGACTCTGGATTAATTTTAGGAATTTATAGTGCAATTAGATTTGTTAGCACAATATTTGCCCCATTTATTGGCGGTATAATTGATAATTTCAACAAAAAAACCACCCTGAAAATTTCAAGGTTTTATATGTTAATCCATTCATTGATATTCTTATATTTAAGTATTAACGACCTTCTATCAACATTTAACATCATATTTATAACTTTCTTTTACGGTATTGCAAGAACGTCTGATCGAATTTCTAGAGAATCTTTAACACAATTATTGATATCTAAAATTAATTTAAGGAATGCATCAGCTCTAATAAGATCAATAATGGATTTTGCTAAAATTATAGGCCCTCTTATAGGGGCTATAATTTATTCATACTATGGCATCACACAAGCTTATATCTTAATCGCAATTTTATATTTGTTTTCTTTTCTAATAATCTTTTCAATAGACGTACCTAGCGTCAATTATCATAAAATTAATATAATTAAAGAAATAAAGACTGGTATTAAATATTTGAATAAAAATAAAGTCCTTGTTTCAATAATGTTTTTTGCGGGGCTTGCAAACTTAATCCTTTTCACTCTACCGGGCGCATATCTCCCATTCATAATCAAAGACATCATAAATGGAAACGCTTCTGATTTAGCACTGTTTAATTCTTTTACTGCCATAGGAGCGCTTATTGGTTCATTGATATTATCATTTGGAAACCTTTCAAATAGGCCAGGTAAGTTAGTGTTTTCATTTCTAATTATCTGGCATTTCAGCATGTTTTTGACAAGTATCATTACAAACAAATTATTATTAACATTAATACTTGTCATATATGGAGCAGCTGGTTCAATAACAATGATTAGCTTGGCTGTGTTGGTTCTTAGTATCACTCAAAAAGATATGATTGGTAGAATAATTGGAATAAGGCAATTAGCTATATTCACATTACCAGTCGGATTGGTTATAAGTGGTTATTTAATTGATACATTCGGTATTATATTTTCTATACAATCAGTAACTATTATAGGCCTAATAATAACGCTGACTTTAGGGTATAAATCAAAAAAATTCATGAATTATAAAAATATCAACTAAATTTATTGAAGATTAGTCAAATAAAGTTGTAAGCTAGACTTAATTAATTTTTGAACGGAGAACATTTATGTCAGATTTATCTAGATCTGTAGCAATTGTTGGAGTTGCTGAATCAGATGAAATTGGAAAAATTGAAAACAAATCTAATTTACAACTACATGCAGAAGCTGCATTTAATGCTATTGAAGATGCAGGAATGAAACCTAGCGATATAGATGGAATAGTTACTGCAGGAACGTCAACATTAAATACTGCTGAATTTATGGGATTAAATGAAATAAAATATACAGATTCAACTTCAGTTGGAGGATCATCTTTTGAAATACATATAGCGCATGCAATGGCTGCTATTAATGCCGGTTATTGTGAAACTGTTTTAGTCACACACGGAGAAGCCGGAAGAAGCGCACGAAATAGGCCTGGACCAAATTTGTCTGATCCAGCTAGCCAGTATGAAATCCCTTATGGGTTCATTGGAATGCCAATAAACTATTCTATGGCATGCATGAGATATATGCATTTATATGGAGAAGAAAGAACAAGGCAGGCTTTAGCAGAAATAGCAGTTTCAACCCGTAAATGGGCTATTAAAAACCCTAAAGCTTATATGAAAGATCCTATGACATTTGATGACTATCACGAATCAAGATGGATTTCATGGCCTTTTCATTTGTTTGATTGCTGCCTAGTTAATGACGGCGGGGGTGCTTATATTGTCACAAAAAAAGAAATAGCAACATCGCTTCCAAAAAAACCTGTTTGGGTTCTTGGAGTATCTGAAGGGCATGATCATGGAATTATATCCCAAATGCCTGATCTAACTAGTACATGGGCAAGAAATACTGGACCAGCAGCATTAAAAATGGCTGGATTAACGCATGACGATATTGATTTAGCAATGATATATGATTCATTTACGTATACAGTGCTAGCTACTCTAGAGAGCTTAGGTTTTTGCAAACCTGGTGAAGGGCCTGATTTTGTTGCAAATCAAAGAACAGCGCCTGGAGGAGCATTTCCTATGAATACTAATGGAGGAGGGCTATCTTATTGCCACACTGGAATGTATGGAATGTTTTTAGTTCTCGAGGCAGTGAGACAATTAAGAGGAGAAACAGGTGAAAGACAACTAGATGACCCTAAAACCTGCCTTATTAACGGTACAGGCGGAGCATTATCATCCACAGGAACAATAGTTCTAGCAATTGATTAATTAAGGAGTGTAATATGACTAATGATTATAAAAAACCTATACCAAGCCCACAAGGAGAATCTGATTTTTATTGGGAAAAAGCAAAGCAAGAAGAACTTTGGTTAAGAGAATGTCCCGTAAATGGACCATACTTTTATCCTAGAGATATTTCTCCTGGTGCTATGAGGAGAGATACTAAGTGGATAAAAGCTACCGGGAATGCAACTTTGTTCACTTTTTCAATTGTACACCGCGCTCCTCATCCAGGATTTATTGAAGACGTACCATTTGTCACAGCAATAGTTCAACTTGAAGAAGGCCCTTTGATGCCAACAAATATAGTTATGAAAGACCCTACGCCTGAAAAATTAAAAATAGGAATGTCTCTAAAAGTAGTATTTGAGCATATTAACGATAAAATCGCTCTTCCAAAATTTAAACCCGTATAATATTAATCTAAATTTTTCAATACAGTAAATGGGAAAATTCCTGTAAAGTGTTCATCACTCCAAAGAAATTGCAGTGCGTATTTACCTATATACATAAAATCTTCTAAAACAATACCGCTAGAAACAGATGTTGGTTCTAATATTCTCTTCCCAGACCATTCTTCTTCGCAATTTGCGCACCCGCAATTAATTCTCAAGTTACGAGCACTGAAAATCTTTACTTCATCTCCAAAATCAATTTCTACTTCTCTACCTTCATTAATTATTTTTACTGAATTTACCATATTAATTCATTCCATAAATACAATTTTTAATAATATCATAATCATCCGAACTATTTGAACACGTATGAAAATCAATTATCGATTTGAAAACATAATAATTTTGATCTAAATCAGAATTTCTGAAATTTAAAAAATCTTTATATTTTTCTAAAATTAATTTAGCATTATCTGTTTCTCCAAACCATAAAAAGACTCCAATTAATGAACCATAAAGATCAACTCTACTGGGGCCAATTTCAATAGATTTATTCAAATACTCTACACTTTTATTTTTATATTCATATTTTAAATCTGATTGTTCTATTTTTGCTCTTTCAAAATATAAAATACCTGTTCTTGCGTAAGTTTTCCAATATTCAGGTTGAGATTCTACTGCACTTAGTGAGTGTTCAGTGCCAAATTCATAGAAATTTGTTCGAATTGGATCAGGTAATTTCGAAACAGAAAGTATGGCGTCATTTATTACGTATACTCTAGCTTCATTTGCCAATGGAGGAAATAAATCCATAGAATTCTCTAAAAGAATATACTTTCGTGATAACGCAGTATCTAATTCTTCTGGAGTTTTATAATTAGATTCAATCTTGAATTGACCATAATCCCATATCTGTGAAGTAGCTCTAAGTATTTTTAATTCAATATTAATAAAAATCAAAGGGATAATTATGATAATTAGAGTAACAAATATTCTTTGATTGTTCTTAAATATTAAATAGAAAAAATCTTTACTAATAATAGCAATTTTACTAACTTTTAAAGCTAGAAATTCAGGAGGTTTCAAAGAAAAATTCACAACAGCCAGCATCAAAACGAACAATACAAAAGATTCTTGAATATCAAACCAAAACATATGGTGAAAGAAATATCCTGTAAAAAAAATTATAACAATAAAATTTAAAGCACTCATATCAAATTCACTAGATTTAAAATTATATTCAGATGATTTGATAGAATAAAATAATACATTCCACATCATATATATATAAATTAAAAATACACTTAATCCTCCTGTTACAAGAATATTAGTTAATATATTATGAGCATTATCCATCTCCCATGAAGTTACTTGATTTGGAATACTAAATTTGTTATAAGCTGAAGCAAAATGAAACATTCCATTGCCAAATACAGGTTTGTCTAAAAATGCATTATATACAACATTCAAATTACCTAATCTTGTAGAAAGTCCAATGTCGGCAAGTGAATTTGAAGTTAATAAAATCTCTAACCTACTGACAAGTAAGTCACCAATATTTGAAACAAAAAGAAGAATTGTAAATAATAGTGGAATAAGGATTGTCGCTATTAAAACAAAAAAAAGATTTCTAAAGTTGAAAATTTTATTATTTTTAACAACCAATAAAATCAAAAACATTATAGTGCCAGACATCGTTCCAATAAATGCCGATCTTGAAGCACTAATAAATACAGAATAAATCAAAAGGAAAGATCCGATAGACATATAAGTAAAATAAAAGAGAAGTTTATATTTTTCCGAAAAGAAATTTAAAAAATTTAATTCGGAAAATAATCTATAAAAATTATATCTAAACATACCTATCCCAATCAAATATACAAGCATGAAATATAATCCTGCGAATCCAGGATTACCAAAAGTGAAGACTACTCTATTAGAATCTGAATATCCCGGCATATTAAATGCGAAAATTGAGTAAAATTCAAATATAAAAAAAATTGAAAGTACAATTCCACTAAAGAAAATAAAAGTTAAAAGTATATAAAAGTGTTTAGGCTTATTCAAAATACCTGATAATAAAAAAAAGATTATCAAAGTATGAATATGCCAATATAATCCCGACATTCTCTGGTAATCAGACCAAAAGCTTCTAGTAAAATTTTCTCCAAATATAGAGCTTATAAAATATAATAATATGTAGCCTAAATATAAATAAAAAATAAAATTCAATTTCGGCTTATATATTTGGTATAAATTTTTATTCAGTATAATACCAATAATATATACTAGTAGTACAATCCAATTGATTGACTGAATCCATAAAGCTTTAGGAATGGTATATGGGTACAGTACTTCAAAATAAACAACAAAGGGTGAAGAGAATATTGCAAAAATCCCTAGATTTAGGAACATTTTAAAATAGTATTCAATTCTATTTTGAATATCTACAGGATGTTTGCTTCGCTCCCTAACCTCAGGTTTGCTTTTAAATTGTTTAATAGAAGTACTCAATAGTATATACGCATCATTTTTATTACATTATATATCCAAAGAACTATAATCTCCTTGAGATTATAGTTAATTTAATTTAATATTTATCCACTTACATGTAATTTTATCCACGAATTTTAACTACTTATCCACAATTCAGTATAAATCTTACAAGATAATAATATAATGTATTCCTTAACAGTAAAAAAAATTCTATACAAAAAATACGTGAATAAAAATTATGTAATCAGGGGGAATGATGAATAAAAATTTCTTGTCAGTAAATGATTGGAATAGCACAGAGCATATCGAATTTATAAACTTAACTGAACAAGTCCAAAAAGGAAACTATTCGAATGTATTGCAAGATAAAAACATAGCCTTAGTTTTTGAAAAAGCTTCTTTAAGGACACGTGTGTCATTTGAGGTGGGAATAAAAAAACTAGGCGGAAATACTATATATCTAAATAATGATGATATTGGAATTGGAAAAAGAGAAAGTGTAACTCATATAGCAAAAAATCTTGACAGATGGGTAGACGGGGTCGTTGCTAGAGTATTTAATCATTCAACATTGGTCAATTTCACACAAAACATTAATGTACCTATCATAAATGCTTTGTCTGATTTAGAGCACCCATGCCAAGCTTTGGCTGACATGTACACTATATACAAACAATTTAATAAATTTGACGATGTAAATTTTACATATATTGGAGATGGCAACAATATAGCTGCAAGCTTATCTCTTATAGCAGCGCATCTAGGCATGAATTTCACATATTCTTCTCCTATGAAATATCAAATACCATCAAATATTTTTCAAGAAGCTAAAACAATTGCAAATTCCAAAGAAACAAAAATGGATTGGTATGAAAATCCAACCAAAGCTGTAAATGAAGCAGATATTATATATACTGATAAATGGGTAAGCATGGGGATGGAAAGCGAACAAAAAATGAGAATAATAGACTTCAAAGACTATCAGGTAACTAAAGAATTAATATCTTCTGCAAACAACAATGTATTAATCATGCATGATATGCCAGCAAAGGAAGGCGAAGAGATTGAAGAAGGGATACTAGACTCAGAAATATCTCTTGCTTTTGAACAAGCAGAAAACAGATTACATTCGCAAACTGCTTTACTATATAAATTATATTCATAATTGGATTTGGCTTGAACGACTATAATATCGCTCTTATTGGCAGACCAAATGTAGGTAAATCTACTTTATTTAACAGGCTGATAGGAAGAAAGAAAGCCATCGTGAGCACTATTCCTGGAACAACTAGAGATAGAATTAATGGCGAAATTGATATTAATGATGAAAAAATAATCGTAACTGACGTTGGCGGATTTTCAGAAGATCAACTAGACGGATTTTCAGATCATATAAGGGAACAAATAGAATTCTCACTAAATAATTGCGATCTGATTATAATGATCACAGATGGAAATGAAGGAATAGCCCCAACAGACAAGAAAGTTGCACAAATAGTTAGGAATTCAAATAAAAAATCAATATTAGTAGTAAATAAAATAGATAATTCTAATAAAGAACAATTCGTTAACGAATTTTACGAATTAGGGTTTAATGAAATAATAGGAATAAGTGCTTATCATAATCTTAATATAGATTTACTAATAGATAAAATATTAACTGAACTACCATCTAAATCTAAAAATGAATTAAATCAAATAAGTACACAGATACGACTTTCTATAGTAGGAAGGCCAAACACTGGGAAATCTACACTATTTAACAAATTGCACGGATCTAAAAGATCTATTACTAGTAATATCCCCGGCACGACAAGAGATAGTATTGATTATGATATTGTTGTGTCTAATCAAAGCTATAACATCGTAGACACGCCAGGTATAAGAAGAAGAGGTAAAATCGATAACTTCATTGAAAAAGTAAGTGTCAGCAAAGCTATTGATTATATTTCTGATTCAGATGTAAGCATATTACTAATTGATACTATAGAGCCAGCTACTAATCAAGATGCTCATATAATTAAAACAGTCTTACATTCAACTGATGGAATAATTGTAGCAATAAACAAATCAGATCTTATAAAATCGAGAAATTTAAATCATGAAGATATAGGGAAGAAAGTAAGGGAAGAATTTAAGTTCCTCAAAGATGCGCCATTAATATTCATTTCCGGATTAAAAGGGACTAAAATTAATGATCTAATAAATTTATGTAACCAAATATATAAAAAATCTAAAATTATTCATGATGAAAATGAATTAAACAATTTCATCATGAGTAAAGTTGCACAAAATCTTCCAAAGAACAAACCAAATCAAATCTTACATATTTATGGAGTAAAGCAACATCAAACATATCCAAATGTCTTTGAGTTTACAGTGAACAATCCAAACTATGTTCATTTCTCGTACAAAAGATATATAGAAAATGTAATGAGAGAAAAATTTGATTATGAAGGTGTTATTATAAAACTGTTTTTCAGGAGTCGGAGGAAAAAATAACTTATTTAATATCCCTAACAATTAGCTATCTGATTGGATCTATTCCTTTTGGATACATAATAACTAAACTCATTTCAAATAAAAATTTACACAATATTGGAAGTGGATCCACGGGTGCCACAAATGTGACAAGAGTATTAGGATTGAAAGTAGGTATATTTGTATTTTTTTTCGATTTTAGTAAAGGATTCATTACAATTTTACTTCTAAGTCAAATGACAACAGATCCTTTGTTAATAGCCCTTTCTTCTTCTTCAATAGTATTAGGTCATTGCTGGCCTTTATTCTTGAAATTTAAAGGAGGAAAAGGCATTGCTCCTGGAGTTGGTATATTTTCAGCTATAGCTTACGAAATAGTACTGATACCTGTATTATTATCATTGTTTTTAATTTATAAAACCAAAACTGCATCTATTGGATCTTTAGTTGGGGCTATAAGTTCTTTTATACCATTTATAATATTTATTGTATTAGGAATATATGACATTGAGTATTTGGTATATTATTTTACAACTATGACTATAATTTTAATCAGACATAAAGAAAATATTAAAAGATTAATTAATAATAATGAAAGAAAATTCAAATAAAATATCAAAAGTTGCTATCATTGGAAACACTACATGGGGGCAAGCTCTTGCACATCTTATACAAAACACACAAATCACCATACTTTGCAGAACCAAAGACGAATCTGAAAATAGAACAAATAAAATTAACCAAAAAATTCCATTATCAGATAATATCATATTGTCATCTGATACAAATAAAGTGCTAACAGAATCTGACTTGTTGATTCTAACTTTCCCTTCACAGACAACTAGGCATAATTTAAATATTCTCAACCCTTATATAAAACTTAATCATAAAATTCTAATTGCCTCTAAGGGTATTGAAAAAACAACAGGTAAAAGAATATCTGAAATGATATCTGAAGAATTACCACAAATCATTGAAAAAAATATTGCTGTACTATCAGGTCCTAATTTAGCTAATGAAATATACAATGAAAAATCTACTAGCACAGTAATTGCAACTCACAATCAAAAGTTGTTTATGGCATTAAAAACTATTCTTGAAAGCAGGCATTTTAAAATATATCCTTCTAATGACATCACAGGCGTAGAATTAGGAGGAGCACTAAAAAACATTGTAACCATAGGCGCTGGGATATGCGATGGTCTTAAATTGGGTAATAATTTAAAGGGTGCATTTATTAGTATAGCATTCAGTGAGATCGTTAAATTAGCAACAATCGCAGGAGCTCAGCCTTTAACTATAAGTGGATTATCAGGGTTAGGAGATACGTTAGCATCCTCATATAGCCCATTAAGTAGAAATAGAAGAGCAGGTCAATTAATTGGAGAACGAAATTCTATAAGTGCTATAAATGAAAAAATCAATAACATCGTAGAAGGGATAGACACTCTGCATGGAGCGAAAAATTTGTCTGATACTTTGTCACACGATTCAGAGTTTATAGAACTTATGATAAAAGTATGTCATCAAGAATTAGACCCGCTAACATTAATCAGAAAAACTATCGGTGAAGTATAATAAATCCTACCCTAATTGACTCATAATCCCAGAGACAGCTACAATAGCAGCAGTTTCTGTTCTTAAAACACGTTGCCCCAAACTCACGCTAAGTAAACTAGATTGGTTTGCAAGTCGAATTTCAAAATCACTATATCCAGAAACCGGGCCAATAAATATTGAAATATCTTTAATATTATTTTCAATTAAATATGTGTGATTAATTTTGTTTATATGAAAATCTGTTTCGTATTCATTGCAAAACAATGCCAGTCCTTTTGATAGTTTACAAGCAGAAGGGAAATCAATAATTGGCTCTAATTTCATTATTTCAGACCTAAAACTTTGTTCACTAGATTCAGTAATAATATTTTGCCATCTATTCTTTTTATTTTCTGAAAAAGTTTTGATTTTACATTTTTCTGACAGTACTGGAAAAATATGTTTAACTCCTAATTCAGTTGATTTTTGAATTATCAATTCCATCCTTCCAAATTCCACCAAGGATTGATATAAATGTATATTAATATCCAATTCGCCATCAAAATCTATAACATTTTCAACATAACCTGTAACTCTAGTTTTAGTAACTTCAGATAAAATGACTTTATACTCTTTTTTATTACCATTAAATAAAAAAACGTGATCTCCAGGTCTTTTTTTCAAAACATTACTAATTTGATGAACAATATTATTTGGAAATTCTATTTGTTCAATATCGATAAAATCTAATTCTATAAAAAATCTATTTTGATTTTGAATTATTTTATTTTGTTTCATTTTTCATCAATCTTATACAGCTCCAATCATGTTCGTTTTTACATTCTATTACTTTAAAAATCTTTGAATATAATTTGCAAATTTCATTTCTTCTTGATTCTTTAAATCCAGATATAATTAAATTACCTTTTGGTTTTATTAAATCATAAATAATTTGAATATTCTCGTGCAAAAAAGATTCTCCAACATTAGCATATACAGTGTCAAACAAATTTCCTGTTTGATAGTCTTCAAAACTTGATTTAATCAATTCGATTTTACTATTTAGTTTATTTAATGAAATATTATATTTCGCATTATTTAATGCCATATCATCGCTATCTAATCCAATTGCCTTGGTAGCGCCAAAGAAAAACGAAGCTATACTTAATATTGCAGAACCAGTCCCAATATCTAAGACAAATTTATTGTCAATTTTCTGCAATTGCTCTAAGCATAATTTTGTTGTAGGATGCTTTCCGGTACCAAATCCTAATCCTGGTTTAATCAGCATATTAAAATATGAATAATCAAAATTATTATTTGTATTTTCAGGGTAAATCATAATCGAATCAATTTTTATAGGATCATAAACAGTATTAAAATAAATTTTCAAATCTTCATCGGATATATGTTTTACATTCAAATCAATTAATACATCTAAATTTCTAAGTAATTTAACACCTATTGATACATACTCAAAGTCTGATTGGTTTATATTACCGTCCGCACATATTTCAACCGTTGTTCTAGTATGATTGCTTTCTTCATATGTTGAGTAATAAATATCGCCATCTACATATTTGGAAAATAATTCAGTAATTGGTTCAACATATTCATTCAGAGTATCAACAGACATAACAGTCCATTTGTTTTCAGCACTAATATCAATCTCTCTTTAAATTAGGAAAAAGTATCTTTTATCTTATTTTTCAACCAATCTGAAACGCTTTTTTTAGTGTCATCTTCAGTTATCATCTGTAATTTTTGGTATAAATCTCTCTGTTCTTTATTTAATTTTTTAGGGATTTTGACATAAACTGTAATGATCTGATCTCCTCTTTTGTTTTTCTCTCTAACATCTACGATTCCTTTCCCTCTTATTCTAAAAATCTGCCCAGATTGAGTCCCTGGGATTATAGTTAAGTTTTCTTCCCCTTGTATAGTAGGAATAGTAATCGTACCTCCTAAAACTAATGTAGGGATATTTAAGTTAATTGACATTTCAATATTATTGCCTGATCTTTCAAAAACATCATGATCTTCAACGTTGACCAATACGTATAAATCACCACTTGCACCTCCTCCTAATCCGGGCTCGCCTTCGCCTTGTAGTCTTATTTGCATGTCGTCATCAATTCCTTGAGGTATAGTTACAAACAGGTTTTTACTATCTTTATATCTACCCGAACCTCGACATTTATTACATTTGGTATCGAATGATTGCCCGGCTCCATTACAGGATTGGCATCCTACTACTTGAGTAAATTGCCCAAACATTGTTCTTTGCGCACGTTTTACCTGGCCTGTTCCATTACAATTTGTGCAATTCATAGGTTTGCATAAATCACATTGAAATAATTTTTCTATTGTTATTGCTTTTTCTCCACCAAAAACTGCTTCCTCAAAAGTCAGTCTGATTGGGTATTCTAAATCTGACCCTCTATAAGATGATTTTCGGCCAGATGAAGATTGAGATCCCCCAAAAAAAGCATCGAAAATATCACCAAATCCACCACCACTTTCAAAGCCTGATCCACCTGCAGCACCTGCTCCAGAAACTCCTGCATGTCCAAATTGATCGTATTTCGATCTCTTTTCAGAATCTGAAATGATTTGATAAGCTTCATTTATTTCTTTAAATTTTTGTTCTGCATTTTCAGCTTTGTTTCTATCCGGATGGAATTCTAAAGCTTTTTTTCTGAAAGCTGATTTAATCTGTTCATCATTTGCATTCTTGGATATACCAAGAATTTCATAATAATCTCTTTTATTTGCCATAAAGCCATAAAATAAATATTTAATATTAGATTATACTAAAATTAATCCAATATCTGAATAAGAATAGAAATCAGAGTTCAATTAATATTGGTACAATCATATAAAAGTTAGTAATATGTTTGATATAATGATGAATATTATCGAACAGAAAATATCAAAATGGAAATAACCCTAACAAATTCAAACTCAATTAAAATAATTTCAGGTAATTGTACTCTTATTACAAACCCTGATTCGGCAGATGAATATAACATAGGGCTGTTTAATGATCCTATGGTGTCAATAAAAAATAATAAATTAAATGTGAATTCACCAGGTGAATTCGAAATTGATAATTTTTATATCACATCTATTGGATATAAGATAAATAATACGAATGGAATAAGTGACAACAAAAATAGTGAAGAAACAAATGAAAAACCAATTCAGAAATCACTTGTTGACTTTGAAACAGAAGAGAATCAAAGTGAAATAATAGACACCGATGATGAAGAATCAAGAGAATATGGAATATATTATTTGATTCAAGTAGAAGGAATAAAAATTCTTTCTCTAGGAAATAAAATAATTCCAGCAAACCATAAAAATAAATTATCGTCTGAAAATCCTAAAATAATCCTAACCCCACATATTAATATAAGCACTAAAGATGGCAATACATTTCAAAAACTAACAACAGATATTGATTATAGAGTAATTATAATTTCCGATTTACAAGAATCGTATAATGAAGAACAAGTATACGAAAATAGCAGGATTGCTTTTGGAGTAAAAGACAAGTCTAATCTCAATAGACTGAATGTAACAGTTAACAATATCCCTAAAGATAAAAGAATAGTACTACTTAACAAATCAAAATAATATTATTATTTTTTGCTTCTTCTATAAGCAGACAATGGTATAAGTAGCATCACGGCAAAAGAAATAAGTCCTGAATAGTTGTTATTATTTCGAGCTGATACAAATGAACAACCGGATCCTGAAGATTGATCTTCCTTCGCCTGAGGCTTTTCAGGAACAACAATATCATTTATTTGAGCGGCCTTACTTTGCAATCCAATAAATGCCAATGTTATTTTTGATGTTTCTCCAGGAATATAAGTTTCATTAGTGGGTTCGGACTTAACATCATTCAAGAAAAATGTGATAGGTTCGCCTATATATAGAGTCTTATTCGGTGAAATAACAAGATTTTGAAAGTTGTTACCATTTATCAATGCGGGCGATGAAATATAATTACCTATTTGGGCTTTCAAGATAGCATCAGAGGGTATAGATGTACCCGCTGCTACTAATGTACCAGAATATATAGAAGGATAGGCTTTAGTTTCATTTGGGGGCTTAGTATCGGGATTTGATTGAGTTGGTGCCAATGCTACTACAAGAGCTGCTTCTGCTTTGGTTTCTGCTGCTGTTTTAGCTGTTGCTTTGGCTTCTGCTTCTGCTTTGGATTCTGCTTCTGCTTTGGCTTTGGCTTCTGCGATTTCATTAGATCTTATTTTTTCTTCTTCAGCTAAGGCAACTGCTTTGGCTAAGGCATCAGCTTTTTCTTTAGCGGCGGCAGCCTGTAATTCAGATTGAGAAGGAGGAACGGAATCGAAAATTAGATTATATCGAAATATGACTTTAGCTTGTTGAAAAGGGATGATTTGTTCGGCATATTTGTTACAAGGGTTATCACCGCACATAAATAAAAATCTTACGTTTTTACCGACAGTTTTTGAGTCTAAAGGGCCAACAGTTAATGCTATATATTTATTATCTTTTACAATAACAGACTGGGAAGTAAAGAGAATGGAATTATCTGTATTTAGAATTTGAGCAAGTAAAATTTGATTGTCAGAAGATTCATTTGATTTCACAGTAATGTCACCGGACAAAACCATTGGAAGTAATGGTGGAGCGGCGTGAATGGAATCATAAGAAACATTAAAAAATACAATGAGAGATAAAACAAGTGGGATATATTTGGTAAAAATACGTAAATTCATTTAAAAAATCTCCTCTTAAAATAACAGAGACCTCCACTAGGGAGGTCTCTGTTAATTAACTTAACTTTTGTTTAAGTTATTTACGGTACAAGAGTACCAGCCTTGGTTGCATACAACCAGTAACCTCTTCCAACTTTAATGTTGTTGGTAGCGTCATCTGATGCATATCCTGTCCAAGAACCGTTTGCTGTATCGTATTCGTATATCTTAGTAACTGTTAATCCAGTTAAGTATACTTTGATTGTTGAAACAGTTGCGTCATCTGACTTAGATCCGCTTGTATCAACAGCAGCCACCATGTTCCATCCAACACTTACAGGAATTGTTGGAGGTGTTGGAGGTGTGTCACTTCCAGAAGCTCCGCCTACTAATGCAGGTATAGCAATTTTTAGTGACTGGAAGTCAGCAGACTTAACCCAATAAGCTTTGTGACCTTCCATAGTTGTTAAGGATCCAGCAAAAGCTCCCCATGCGCCGTCAGTTTTCTCTCTCACAGCTACCTTCCATGCTCCACCTTCGTATGAGTATACAGTTGATACACCGTTAGATGTACCTACTACACTATCAATAGAAGTGTCAGATGGATTATTAGGTAAGCTGAGTAAGTTCCATCCTGCTTTTAGGCCCAATGTGAATGCTGCTCTTGCTTTAACAGTAAACTTACTAGAAGTTTCTGTTGATTTATTTCCTGCAGTATCAGTTACTTGAGAAGTTATTGTCCACTGACCAAGTTCCATGTCTGCTGTAGGAGCATATATGAATCTTTTATTGTCAGCTGAAGTTAAGTTACCGCTAATATCGGTAGTTACTCCGCTAGGACTCTTAAGACTTGCTTTTGTAACAGTTACTGTAGTGTATGTATCGTCAGCATACTCATCATCGTCAGCAATAATACTTACATATGGTCTTGCCTTCTCGGTAGAAGTTCCACCAGCAGGGTCAAATGTTAGTGTTGGACCAGCTGTATCAATTTCGACAACGTTTGATGCGTTTGCATAATGATAAGTAACCTTAATGATAGATG